>VFQS010001842.1_pt1 | contig 18344 bp, 17 predicted proteins | sample 3512361 | NCBI WGS metagenome assembly VFQS01 (sample SAMN10412375, study PRJNA504923) | tailings metagenome | isolation source: Relicate 1 Philex TSF3 active mining | place: Philippines
AGGAGCAGGAGCAGGAGCAGGAGCAGGAGCAGGAGCAGGAGCAGGAGCAGGAGGAATAACAAGATTATTGACATTCATTTTCATGATATCGCGACGACGTTTTTCGTTGTCAATTTCGGCATCGGTGGCCTTTTTCAAACATTCTGCGATGGACATGCCCTCGGTAGCACGACGTGGATCCATTTTGGGTTTGCGTAATTCGGCCATGATATTTTTATAGTCTTCCAACGGATTTTTATAATCGATCGAATTGACACTGTGTGTTCTTCCTTCCATCGATTCGCTGTATTCATTCTCACGGCTATTACTATTACTAGTGTCGTTGTTGCGATTTTTTACGCGTTTGGGTTTGTATTTGTTTACACACCGATTGTTTTCATTGCGATATTGATGTTCTTGGCAAGGTTTCAGATCATGGACGCGAACACACCGATTGTTTTCATTGCGCTCAAGTCCTTCCGGACAAGGTTTCAGAACATGGACGCGAATACACCGATTGTTTTTATTGCGAACAAGACCTTCGGCACAAGGTTTCAGAACATGGACGCGAACACACCGATTGTTTTCATTGCGCACCAATCCTTCGGGACAAGCCTTGCGTGTTTTGTTGGCTTTTCGGCAACGATTTGACACAGGATCGCGTACCAATCCATCGGCACATTTTTTGGTGCATTTCTTTCCAACTCGTTCTTTTCCGTCTGAACAGGGGCGTTGTTTGTTTGTTTTGGATGACGAACGCAATTTTTTGGAGGAGAATGAGGGGGGTGATTCGGAAGAATATTGAATTATTTCATTCATGTTTGCCTTGCTTGTTTGATTGGTTTTCTTTTGGGAAATAAAGAAATGGCTGCTGGTATATGATGTGAGTGATATAATATGTACATATATTTTTTTATGTATTATATTTATTGTCTTATTTGGCAAAGACTCGCTCGGCTCCCGCCCCTTCCATGAGCGAAAGCGGAAAGTCGGGCAGGAGAGGCATCCTTTAGTGAATTGCAAATGGATGGTGGAATAGTGAGAGGTTAATTTCCCAAACGAAGAAACTTGCTTAAAAACGATTGATTTCTTTGTTCATTTTCTTGCACACGGCGGCGTTCGGCTTCTTCTCGCTTCATCCGATGGAACGCCGCAATTTCGGCCTCTCGTATTTGTTGTTCGCTAAATTCGATTTCTTCACGAGTACGTGGGCGTTGTGTATGTTCTTGGGAAAACGTCTGGTATTCTTCCACCGAGTTGAATTTGCGCATGTTGTCGTATTGTGATTCGCTCACCGTGAAGACGGTTTCGTCTTGATGCACGCGCCGAACGTCTTCAAATTTGAATTTGGCAAAGGGATCCGCACTCGACACATACTGGTTGTTGACGTCTTGTTCATCTTCGTCAAAGACACTCGCCGCCGAACCCGTGACGGCTCCTCCCAAATGCGCGGCTTGGAATCCACGATAGGTGGTTAATTGGTATTTCTGTTGTTGTTGGCGGATTTGATCCATACGTTGTTGATTGGGTTGACCTCCTCCTCTGTTGTTGTTGTTGTTGTTGTTTCCTCCTCCTGCTTTCGGAATTTGACAAAAGACATCTTGTTGCCGATAGGCATTGTAATCTTTGGCTTCGGTAAATTGTTGTTTGTCGGGCGATGTAAACCACGAGTTGTCCCGTACCGTTCGCCGAGGATTGTATTCTTCGTAGTATTCGTTGAATTTTTTCATGTCGATTTTGGTGCCAATGGATGATTGTGTATATTGTGTTTGGGTTTGTGTTTGTGGCTCTAAAGATGCAAAATGAGAACGAATGTGCTCGGTGGATGGGCGATGTTGAAATTGATCATCGGCGTCATAGGCATATTGATTGTGTTGTCCTTCCTCCAAACGACGATCACTAAATTCAGCGGCATGGCAACTCATATAATGATGTTCTAAAATTTGGTAGGCCTTTTGATAGAATTGAAAATATGCTGGATCCAAGTGTGATTTGTCGGGATGTGTGTTTTGCATTTTGCGTTTGGCTTGTCGCAAATCGTTGGGTGTACCACGGTGAATATCCATATCGAAGAGTCCATAGATTTCTTCGATTTTATAGGTGTGAATATCCAAATTATGTTGTGATGACATGTTTTGGTGTGTTTTGTTTTCGTCTTTTGTTTTTTTTTAAATTGAATATGATTTGTTTTATTTTTTTGAAAAAAAAAAAGAGAAAACAACAATAACAATGAAACAACAATTTATTCAAAATACAAAAATTTAATCATGAGAAACAAACGTGCAAATACAGAATATATAACACATAAAACATAAAACAAGAAATAAAAAAAAAACGAACGAACGAACCGGGACCTTATTATGTCATCGTCGTCGTCGTCGTCAAAAGTGTGGTGGATTGTAAGGTCGCTTCGACCTCTCGAATCACACGCTGTTTCTCCACATTATAAGATCGTATGCGTGCCAAACATTCCTCGGAAGAATGCCATTCGGCGGCACTCACTTCATACGTTTGAATTTGATGATTCGACACGGAATCTTCCCATGTCATGTACATAAGAAAATATGTATGTTTGTAGGATTTGTAGTTGGAACCCAAGAAATTTTCCTCAAAAGGTTGAATATTGCCAATCGCATGCAATTGTTGGGGCTGGTATCCGGTTTCTTCGCAGAATTCGCGGATGGCACACTCCAAATCCGATTCGTTGGGATTGCGGCGTCCCTTGGGAAATCCCCATTCGGGTTCTGTCCACCGATACATGGCATTGCATTCTTCGATGAGTGATGCCATGGAATAACGATCGCCTTCTTTGCCGATGATGCCCGCTCGCAATCGTGCTAATTTGTCTTTGGCCACCGTATCCTCCACACATTCCGTCGATTTGCTGTCCCATAAATGACGCCAAATTTTGGTGAATGGCCAATGCAACAAACGATCCTTCTCGTCGTCGGTCATTTGTTTGATCATATTTATCAAATATTCTTTGTTATAGGGCGAATATTTTCCCCGCATGAAATCCACGAAACCGAGTGTATCCCGTCGTCGAATGATCAAATATTCGGGTGTTGTGGTTGTGTTTGTGTTTTTTTGTTGCCGAAAGACAATGATTCCATTACTAATAATGGGATGGGGACATTGGTGATAACTGTGTCCTGTATTTCCACAATTGTTACAGGACACCCGATATTTTCCTATGGATGACATGGTTTTTTTGGGGGGGGTGGGGGTGGTTTTTGGGTTGGTTTTTCTGAAATTGTTGAAATTTGTTCAAATAATGTGTCCATGTGTTTATGTTTGTTTTATTTTGAAAAAAAAAACAAAATTCTACAAATAAATAGAACACAGAACAGAACACAATCATAAAACACAAATCACATTCATAAATTCATAAAAACAAAAACGAAACAACCATGTCGGTAGATGCAACCGTCTGGGGACCACATTTTTGGTTTGTCCTTCATTCGATGGCGGCGACCTATCCCGAATACCCCAACGACATTACCAAACGCAAATATTACGATTTTGTTCACAATTTGCCACTCTTTCTCCCCAACGAAGAAATGGGCAATCGTTTCTGTGAAATGTTGGATAAATATCCCGTGTCGCCCTATTTAGACAATCGGAATTCCTTTTGGCGATGGACGGTGTTTGTCCACAACAAAATCAATGTGCAATTGGGCAAATTGGAAATGGAAGTCGATGAAGCCCGACGCATCCATCAAGAATGGTATGCCCCCAAACCCATCATCGAAGAGAATTATGGCAACACACAAATCAAACGTTCGGTGGTCTACATCAATATGGCCATCATTTTGTCGCTGATTTTAGTGGCGTATTTATTGCATTGATTTCAAATTTTTACAAAGAAAACATTATCAAAAAACAAAATCCTTATAAATTTTTACAATCATCTTCATCATAATCAAACACAATGACATTTTTTTCATACAAACCAACACGATAAATATTATCATCAAACACAATTTTGGATTTCTCATCCATCCAATATGTTTTGTTGTTATACATCATCTGTATGAGTTCTGTATTGCTTGACACCCCCGATGCATTGTTTGTCGTCGCCGCCAATCTGTACTTTTTCACTTTATACCTCAAATAATGAATTTGATCTTCCAACCGGCGAATTTCATTGGCCCAATGCTCGTCGCGTTGTCGAATGATTCTGCCGAAAAATTCAAAACTATCATAAATCTCCTCCATGGTCAGCGTCTTTTCGGGAGTGGAAGTTTTTTTCCATGCGGATTTGGTGTATTTTCTTTTTTTTTGTGGCGGTGGTGGTGGTTCCGTGGGAGCCGAAGTATCTACGGTTTCTTGTGGCTGCGGCTGCTGCGGCTGCAGCTCAGTGACCGTGACCGTTGTTGCGTCAATACACGATTCTGTCACGGACTGCCTCTCCGCTTCGACAAGCGAAGCAGAACGAGGACTTGTCACGGACTGCCTCTCCCTTGCAGGGAGGGGACTTGCCAAAGGCTGCCTCTCCTCTTCGACAAGCGAAGCAGAACGAGGACTTGCCAAAGGCTGCCCCTCCCCTCCAGGAAGTGTCTTTGCCAAAGGCTGCCCCTCCCCTCCAGGAAGTGTCTTTGCCAAAGGCTGCCCCTCCCCTCCAGGAAGTGTCTTTGCCAAAGGCTGCCCCTCCCCTCCAGGAAGTGTCTTTGCCAAAGGCTGGCTCTCCACTTCGACAAGCGAAGCGGAACGAGGACTTACCAAAGATTCCACAGCCAAAGCAAATTGAGAAGCAATCAATTTGAAATCCTCGCCCTCACCACCAAGGGAATACAGATTATAATTACTTGTTGACATGATTGGTTTTCTAATTTATTTTTTTTTTTTTAAAGAGAAAAAAAAATAAAGATTTTTAAAAAAAAAAATAATTATGATTTGTAGGAGCATGCTTACATCGCAAAAACAAAAATCAAACAAAAAAACAAAAAATGGAGAGATCGAAAAGCAAGACGCCAAAAAGTGAATATTCACCTATATAAAACAAAAAATGGAGAGAACGGCTAAGTCACATGTATTTTCAACGGGATCTTGATGACTTCCAACCGTTTGTTTGTATTATTGGCATTTTTGTATTGGATCCAATCGATGGACGGAATATGCCAAAACTGATTGATTTCAAAGGACTCCGAAATATGCGCCGATTGTTCATTAACATAGGCAACCAAACTCCGAAATTCGGTATACAACGTCTCCAAACAACGATCGATTTTGATGATAACATTCCGCGCTGATTCTATTTCGGGATTCAGTGGTTCCAAAACGGCGATATTTCGCACACATATTTCACGCGACACGTCGATGAACATGCGCCATATTTGCCGGTATTCCATCAACATTTCTTCTTTCTTTTGAATGAAAAAGGTTCGATGACGGAATTTCGCTTCTGTGATTTTGTTCTTCATAAATTCGATTCTCAATTGCGTCATCGATTCAGGGTGTGCCGCACAATCATTTTGCAACGTTTCATTTTCCATATGGGACAATCGTTGGACTAATACAAAAGAAACATCTCTAATGTGTTTTATTTTGTTTGTCAAGTCCTCTTTATGTTCAACGGATTGTTTTTTTTGTGATAGGAATTCCGACAGACGGCGATTTGTATCCATCATGAAATCGGCGAATTGATGTGGATCGGTGGCACAAATGGTTCGATTGCCTCGTTCCAAATTATGATCACGGTTGTTGTTTGATCGCGCCAAATACTCAAAATAATGGGGATTGTGTACGGCTCCTTGTATCGGTTGACCTGTCTTCCAATCAAATGCATTATTACACACCGTGCACCACATTTGATTGCATCCTTCAATACGATAAATTGGTGTGACACAATTCGGACAGTTGCGAGTATCGCGTCGAATGGCTTTCGTGGATGCCAACATGATTGGATTGCAAATGTGGGGTGCGACAATAACCACATCTTTTTTGTCATCCTTCTCTGCTTCCGCCCCTTCGATAAGCGAAGCGGAAAGAGGAGGAGCAGAGTTATCCTTCGGTATTACTTCATGACAATCGCGACAAATCTCGACACCACATAATCCACACAGCAAAGCCTCACGGACTGCAACTCCCCAAGGGGTCGATGGCTTGTCACGGACTGCATCTCCCCAAGGGGTCGATGGCTTGTCACGGACTGCATCTCCCCAAGGGGTCGATGGCTTGTCACGGACTGCATCTCCCCAAGGGGTCGATGGCTTGTCACGGACTGCATCTCCCCAAGGGGTCGATGGCTTGTCAACGCCTTTCTTTTTTGACGTGACAAAGCCGCGACATGTTTCCATGGGACATTTGCATACAATCAATGTTTTTTGTGCCTTAGATAATGACGACGGATCACCATCATCATCATCATCATTATCATCGTTCATGTAATCTCCATTTTCATTGACTTCGCGACAGGGCTCTGTTCCCGAAACACGACGTCGCAAATAATTATCAAGACGTTGTACTTTACCACGCATTTTGTTTAAATCGTTGCGTACTTTGAAAAGTATGGTTTCCAATGACTTTTGTTCCTCGGCAAATTTATCGCGAATCAAGGACATTTTGGCGAGATGTTGTGTGCCCGGCAACAATGCCTTTTGTTCCTCAAACAATACATCTTCCACATGGAAACGATACTTTTTGGTGATAAAGGCTTTCGAAAATTTGCACGACAAGAATTGACGTGTCCACGTCCGACCACACGTGGTACTCATGCAACGCGGGTGCGATTCTTGTAGCACAAATTTTTGACAACACAAAATGCATGCGACAAAGGGACAATATTCACATTGTAAGGGGGTGCGTATGTTGTTTGTATAGGTTTCTGTGCATATTGGACAATTATTTGATGATGTTGTTGTTGTTGTTTCGGAAGTGGTAGCTGCTGTATTTACCACGGTTGCAACAGATAAATCCATATTCAATTTGTTTTTTATAATATTACCAAAAAAAAAATACTTGGTAATTTTATTATGAATTAGGTCGGAAAGACAAAAGACAAAAACACAAACAAAAACAAAAACAATAAAAAAAGAGAGAGAGAAACCAAACCAAACAAAACAAAAACATGCGCATCGAATTATGGATTTTGTTGATTGCAGGAGCGGTCATGGCCAATATTTATACGGAAGGACGCATCCTTCGACGCATTTTGGACAATAAAAAATATATTCAAATGGCGGGCGTCGGCATTGGGGCACTCGTATTGTATTATTTGTTTAAGAAAAATCCCGGGAATGTCCACCAAATGGTGTATACCGCCAATGAATACATGAAATATTTACCTGTCGATAAAAACACCTCCAGTATGTTGACACCCATCCTCGATTTCACCTCTCGCTTCAAAGGTTCGGGAGAATATGGAGAGATTTTGAATATGAATGGAACAAGCGGAGGAGGAGGAGCCATGGCGTCCGAACAGAGAGGCGCCCCCATGCCGTCCGTCGACGGGATGGGACAGCGTATGGCCACCAAACGTTCTGTGAGCGAAGCCAAAAAGAAATTCGTGGCGGCTAGTCAAGGATGGAAATGTGTCATGTGTAGCCAACAATTGCCATTCACGTATGAAGTCGATCATATTGTGCGTTTGGAATTCGGCGGGTCCAATAACACGGAAAATTTACAAGCATTGTGTCCAGGATGTCATCGAGAGAAAACCGCCATGGAAAAAATGTTTTGATTTTAAGATAAACTTTACAAACCTGAACTGATTGATACACCGGTGTATCAGTCCAGGTGAATAGAGGTTAATTAAAAATATTTTTTATTTTTATATATAAACAAAAATAAATAAAAAAAAAACAAAATTTATAACCTTCCTTCGTATTTTTGCATACTGGCATGAGGACCGACATGGACATCAATTTCATAGTCATGGGCATAGTACCCATTGTGTTCATTGAAAATATCAAAACGGATTTCTTCGCCTGATTCCATTTGAAACGTCACATCGATGCTTTGTCTTTCACCATACCAATTTTTTTTTTCGTCCGTTTTCGAGGGAGGATCAAAATCAATGGATACACCTTGCAGGATTTGTCCTTGTAGTGCCAAAAGCATCGATGCGATCTCGTTTGTCGTGGAATGCTCCGTGGTACGTTGTACGCCACTTGAATACAAATCAATGCCGAATTTTTCACAACAGTAATGTTCATTACTCAAATATATTTTGATGAAAGGTGATGACGATGATGATTGGTACGAGGATGATGGCGGACGAAGCCGAAATAAAAAATGGGAATCGTGAAATACTTCCACGTCGATAATTTGGTTGTTTATTGCGTAGAAGAGAGACATTGAAGGTCAGGTTGTGTGTGTTATCTTCAATTATTCGTAAGAAAGAATTAAATTATGATTGTAATATTTATCTTTATTTATATTTTGTTGTTGTTGTTTGTCAAAAACAAAAAACAAAAGACAGACAACAAAAAAAGAAGAAAAACAAAAAAGAAAAAACAAAAACAAAAGAAAAGAACAGAACAGAAGAGTGAGATAATTCTTGTTTTTTTTTTTATTTTTACACAAATAAACAACAACAACAAAAAAAACGCAAAACAAATGAATGCTTCTTTGAAACCGATGACAGCGAAACCAAAAGCAACCGCATCGTCGTCGAACGCGCCAACAAAATCCCCCTCCATTCAATCGTTGGCCACATTGAGTGAGGTGGCCAAATCCTTGCCCGACACATCAAAATATTTGGTCGCCATCGGATGTTTGATTGTCGTCGGGATTGTCTTGTATTCCTCCTTTTCCAATCCCGATGCCTTGACCAAATCGTTCGTGTATTATTTCGTGGGGGCGGTGTTGCCCATTTTGATTGCGCTCTATGTGGCGTCGCCGCTCGCCTCCGAAAGTATTTCCTTGTATTCAGCCATGTATTATTTTGGGGCGTTGCTGGTCTTGATCATCATGGGATACATATTTTACACGATCATGAACCCCGCCACGGTGGGATTCGCCACCGACACCGTGGTATTCATCAAAGTATTCATGTTGATTATCGGTTTAGCCATTTTCTTTCGTGTCTTTGAACGGTATTTGACGACGGTGCGTGGATGGGGCGGCTTCTTTGTGCAATTGATCTTTTTCTTGCCTTGTTTGATTTCGGATGGCATCGAAGCTCTCTTTGATTCGATGCGGGTTTCGTCGCCCATGGTGATTATTTTGTTTGTCATCGAAGTCTTGTTGATTTTGGCGTATTTCTATTTGCCAAAATGGGTGGAAAATCCCGACAAGGTGTCGCTCTTGACGGATCGTACCTTCTTGAATCGATCCACCATCGTGTCCAAAGAGGGCATGTTCTACATGGACCGAAATGCCACCAACAAACAGAATCCCGCCCAATTCGACGACAAGGAATCCTACCGCCAAAATTATGCCTTGGATGCCTGGTTCCACGTCAATTCGATGACACCCGCCAACGTCGCCTACAACAAATCCACCACCATTCTACGGTATGGATCCGTGGGCAAATTCACGGGCAAACCCAGTCTCTTGTACCGCAATGGCAAATTGGTGGTACATTTGTATGAAGACGGCGAGGGCACCGAATTGAAAGACGTGGACTTGTTGTACCAACGATGGAATCACGTGGCGTTTTCGTATGAGGGCACCCAAGTCACCATGTTTTTGAATGGCGAAGTCGTGTTTAGCCAGGCGATTCCCTTGTCCAAGTTGGTGTTTTCTGCCGCTGACGTCATCGAAGTGGGCCAAGGCGATGGCACCCACGAGGATGCGGGATTGTATGGGGCCATCGTGGACGTGAATTATTACAAGAGTGCCTTGACGGGACCCCAAGTCGCCGCCATCTACAATTTGTATGGCCCACATCGTCCCCTTGTTCCCGACAACAAATTTGTTTGATTTTTTTTTGGGGTGGGGGGGGGGAGGCGACTTTGTTTCAATAACATACATACACACATTTATTTGGGTTGCAAACCTTTCACCTTGAAACTCCGTCGATGCTCCGCCGTCGGTCCATATTCACGCAATCCGGCGACATGTTTGGATGTCCCATAGCCCTTATTTTTCCGTAATCCGTATTTTTCGTCGAGAGACGGATCGGCGTCACACAATTCCGCGATGTAGGCATCGCGACTGACCTTGGCCAGAATGGACGCCGCCGCAATCGAACAATACGTATTGTCCCCCTGTGTCACCGTTTCATGATGAACGACTTTGGTTTCTTGTGCGTTTTCATCGAAAATCGACAAAATCGGAAAATGATTGCCATCCACCAAAATGAGGACATCTTTCGCCACATCCACCGTGGGGTCTTTTTCCAAAATGATGGCAATCAAATCGAGAGCACACGCACGCATCAAAGACAACGTGGCGCCCAATATATTGAGTTGGTCGATGACGCTCGCTTCTGCATAATGAACAACATAGGCGGCAGCCTTTTCGCGAATGTGGGCGGCAACTTCTTGGATTTTGCGTTCACTCGTGAATTTTTTGCTGTCTTTCATCCATTCGTATTTGAATTCGTCGTTGTTTTCTTCTGTGTCTTCTTCTGTGTTTTTTTCGGATGATGTTACAGTTGTAGTCGCAGTTGGATCGCGTATAATGACCCCGGCCACATACACACGTCCAAACAAGGGACCACGTCCTACCTCGTCAATACCAATTTCCCATAGGTTGTGATTGTTTGTCGTATCCGTGTCCGTGGATACAAATTGACGAAGGAGTGACGATGGCTTGATTTTTTGTTTTTTTGGATTTGGATTTAGGGTGTCATTTTTGTTTTTGTTTTTGTTTTTGTTTTTGTTTTTGTTTTTGTTTTTGTTTTTGTTTTCGTTTTTGTTTTCGTTTTCGTTTTCGTTTTCGTTTTCGTTTTCGTTATTCATGGTTTCTTTTGTTTTTTTTTTTCAATCAATTTGAAAAAAAAGATGGGTGTTATGGAAAATACATATTTGAATTATTTATTGTTTAAACTTTCTTTTTTTTTTTCAAACAAAACAAAATCAAATCCCAAATGCGTACAAAACAACTTAGTCAAAAAAAAACAAAAGGTGGTCGGCATTTTTCTATTACCCGAAGGAGGCGACAAAAAAGAATGACACAAAGACAAAAGAAGAGAAGAAGAAGTTGTACTGGTGGTGACGACACTCTTAAGGTTGGAGATTCTGTGTCAGTTCCTGTAAAGGCAACAAAAATTCCTTTTTTTGATGAAAGTCCACCTTCATTAAACGATATGAATGCGAAACCTTCTTCGTTTGAAAAAAAATTCATACCATTGGTTACATTAAAAACCGAAAATGGGTCACGGCAAGTTGCAATTATTACTGATACTATCTCTCCGCACAAAATTCAAGCAATCGGACCTATACAAAATTTGCAAAGATACACGAGACATAATTTTTATAATCAACAATCAAACGAATACTTTTGGTATTTTCATGAAAATTCAAATTTGGGCAGAGATGAAATAGAAACTGGAATCAGTGAAAAAACAATCAAACTTTACATACATTCATCGCATGGTGTATATTTCCTTGACGAACTGAATAAAGCAGCGGACCCCACGGAACCAACGGAACCTGAAACCGATATAGATGAAAAGTCAATGAAAGACAAATTAGATGGTCCTTTGGTTTGGCCAACATCGTACGAAAACGGGAACAACGAGATTTTAGGTGAGCAACTATTTTTAAAACCATGCGGTAAAGAAGGTAACATTCAGTGTAAAGATGGATATATAAAAATCGAGCCAAACAAAGACGCTCTAACAAGTGGAAAAAGTGTTCACTTTAGAAAATCAACGAATGGTCCCGTGATTTATTCCATTTCAAAAGATAATCCTAATCCAATTAACTACCAAAATAACCGAAATAATATATATAAAGATAAAAGTACCGATTTTCATTTCCAAATTTTCAAAGAAAAAAAAAAATCATTTTTCTCAAAATTTTTTTAAAAAATAAACAAAACAAAACAAAATAATAAACATGCCAAAAACAAGAAGAAACAGAAGCAGAAAAACGGGTGGCAGCCCGACAAGATCCAAAACGGCGCGTTCGAATTCTCGTTCTAGAAACACGAAATCCAAGAAACCTACCGAGGATTTCACTGCCGAAGACCGCGCCGATTTCATCCAACACATCAATGATTATCATAAAGAAGCGGATTCTGAAAGCAAAAAGAAGGCCCTTTCGCAAGTTTCCAAGATGCACTATAAACGCAATTATAAAAGTCCCTTTTTTGGAAAGGTGAACACCGAAGATCGCGTTTACACGCAAGGTATTCACCGCATTGATGCCTTTTTCAAGTATGGTGACGATATTGCATAGAAAAACAAAAACAAACCAAAACAAAACACAACAAAACACAACAAAAAAAAACCAACAAATCAGAAATAGGAATACAAACTCAATTTAGATTTGTCCTTTTGAAAATAAATGTAATAGGGTTGATCCAAACGATACATATTTTGGTATTCAAACCGCACACCAAATACATTGTTGGCCCACTCCTTAAATCGAATCAATTGCGATGAACAATGGAAAGGGAAATGCATCCACTGATTTTCCACCAAATGACGATTTTGTTTTTCCACAAATCGATGAATCTGGGGACGTTGTACCGTGGGTATTCCTTGCCAGGCATCATCAAAGGCAGAATCGATGCTTTGGCTCAAATTCATAAACAAATCTTGGCAATAATTTGTGTATGCTTTTTCATTATAGGCGATAAATTGTTGTTTCGTTTCTTTTTCGATATTTACCGGTTCCAATAATGATGATGGAGGTAATAATGATGATTCTTCCATTTTATTTTATTTTTTTTTTTATTTTTTTTTTAAATTACAATACAAAAAAATAAAATAAAATTTAATTATGATTTTATACAAGAATCGTAACATGTATCTAAGTTTGTTTTGTCCAAGAAGAGTCTTTTTTTTTTACAAGTCTTTCTTTACCAAGCATCCACCTTGGATTGCAATGCGGCTTCCGGATCAGGCAAATCTTCACATTCTTTGACAAATTTTTGTGAATGAATGGAATATAGATAACAAGTATTTTACTTTTCAATATCTAAGTATGTTTTTTTTTGTTTTTGTGTGTATTTTTTTTTATTTGTAATTGACAAAGAAAAAAGGAAGAAAACAAGAAGATAAGAAATTTCGAAAAAAAAAAATCCAAGATTTGTTTTTTTTTTCTTCTGGTGAAACCATTAATAAACACACACCCCCCAAACACCTTTCAAAACACAAAAAAAACAAAACTAAACACAAATGACATCCGATTTTAAATTTAGTGCTTTGTGGTTGTTTGTGGTCATTCTGGCCATTTTCGCCATTGCCACCTATTTTTTGAAAGATAAAAATAACGCCACCACATATGAACGCGAAAGTTTTCTCTCCAAAACATACGAAAAAGTTCCCTTTGAAAAAGTGGTGTTGGATGAATACTCATCGACCAATCCCAATGTGTATAAATTGTACGATAATATCTTCTTCGATCGTGACAATGGAAATTTGATTGAAGCCGACGGCGACGATTATGTGGCCGCTACAACCAGTGGAAACACGGCGGCGTCATCCACGGGTACGATTACCTCCATCAAAGTGTACACTCCCGATGGAAACACGGCGGGTCCTCGCACGGTGTCTGCTGGAAATAGTGTCCAAGAAAGCACCATATCATCGATGCCCAAATCGTACAGCCAATTTATGGTGACAAGCACGGTATCGGCACCAAAGAAAATGGTGGGTGTCGTCACATGGGCATATGATACATTTATCACCGTCTTGGATAGTACCAATCCGACGCCCACCTACGGATTTAGTGCGTATTTCCCCTATTCGTCGACGGAAACACCAAAACGTCGATTTTATGACATCGATGTCACCAAGGCGACGAACCCTGGACAAACGTATGGACTCCAACTCCATAATTTGGGCACGGAATCCGCCAACGACACGGCGGACGGGGCCTACTCGACCTTGACGAATTACGACGCGAGCAAACAGGTCATTCAAATTTGCAAGGGGGTTCGCTATGATCCCACCAATGGTAGTTTGATTGTGATTCAAAGCAACAACACGGACATCAAAGTCTATGAACGTCCCACGTCGTCGTCGGCGATGGTGGATCCCTCTCCCAAAACGTATCCGGATGCCAACAATGCTGCGGCGGCCAATACGTCGAAGACCATAGGTTCGGTAGATTATGCGCCGTATTATTTGATTACCCCCGATCGAAATTATTTGGTGCAATATGTGGCGTGGGGTCAACAAACGGTGGTGTCCGTCATCGTCAATCGCAATCAATTCGTGTATTTGTATGCCTATCGATTCAACAATGTGGGGGATGTGGATTCTGGAACGAACATTATTGGTCCTGGGAAAAACACGAACAACAACAACAATAACAACAATAACAACAACAACAATGATGCATCCAGCAATCAAAATTTATTTAGCGACATTTCGGAGTATTATCGTTGGTTGTCGTTTTGGAATACCGTGGCGAATTCCTCGAATCCGTCGGCTACGTTTGGGGCGAGCAATCTTGTCTCGAAAAATAGTATTGTTCCCCCCGTGTGTCCCACTTGTCCCAGTTGCACGGGCAATGGTGTATGCACCAGTTGTGGTGGCCAAGGTGGCTCGGGTACCCAAACGGGTGGATCCGGATCCGGATCAAACCGATCATCGGGTAATTTATTATTCGATGCGGGTTCGGGGACCAAACAATTATTGGAAAACACGGGATCCGGTGCGACGAGTTTGGTGCGTGATGCTGCGTCCGGAACGGCCGGTTTGGTCAAAGATGCTGCGTCGGGTACCGCGGGTTTGGTCAGAGATACGGCTTCGGGTACCGTCGGGTTGGCCAAAGACACCATCTCAGGCACCATTGGTTTGGCCAAAGACACCATTGGTGGTATTGGGGATATTTTGGGTCCTTTACGTCCCACGCAAGTGTCATCAAGTTCCAACGCAACCTCATCCAATGCAAATGCACGTGTTGCCAATGGAGGTGTTGCCAATGGCGGTGCATCCTCGTCCTTTGGATCGAATGCGGCCACGTTTGGTGGAAATACGTCTCAACCCATACCCGGCATCGATCCCTATTCGTATTTTGGGGCCATTCCTCCCAAATCATCCAATTATGTTCCTATCACAGCGAATTTCAGTGCGTTTGGACGATAATCTTTATTCACCTGCATATATACACACTGTTTCAGACAACTTCAAACATAAATGTTTGCGTTTGATTGACAACTATATAAAAACATTTTGATGAGAAAATACAACCCGCATTTTTTTTTTGGGAAAAAACAAAAAAAAAATTTGAAATTGTACAACTATTCCTCATCAAAATATTTATTGGTTTTGTTTGTATTTTTGTTTATTTGTAATTTTTGTTTGTTTGTTTGTAATTTTTGTGAATTGATCGATTGAGTTGGCGAAAGAAAGAATTCATGAATTCAATTGATTTCCATGTGGCATTTGGACGAACGACCATCATTCAAAATATCAAACAACGATTGTTGGAATTTGACGCCAAATGCAAAGATATCACTTATAAGAAAGGCATCTACATTTATGGTGCCCCCGGTTCCGGGAAAACCCATTTGATACACGAACTTTTGCGTCAATTGAATTACGACCCGATATGTTTCGACGCCGGCGACATTCGCAACAAATCCTTGGTGGACACCATTACGTCCAACAATGTGGGCCAATGCAACGTGTTGGACATGATGCGTGGACGACCCAAGAAAATCGCCGTCATCATGGACGAAATCGATGGCATGCAAAAGGGGGACAAGGGAGGCATCAGTGCTTTGGTCAAATTGATTCGCCAAAAGAAAACCAAAAAACAAAAATCCGAACACCAAACGATGAATCCCATCTTGTGTATTGGCAATTATTACATGGACAAGAAAATCCGCGAATTGATGAAGGTGTGTTACGTCTTTGAATTGCCCGTTCCCACCGATGCCCAAATGGCCGACGTATTGTGCCAATTGTTCCCCATGGTGCAACACGACGCGGCACGCATGCATTCCATGATTCGATTCATCCAGGGCGATTTCCGGAAATTGCAATTCCTGTGGACATTATACCAGAAAAAACCCGACGCCTTTTTCCAGTCGTGGACGTCGATTTTCCAAATGAAACACTACAACGAAGATTATGCCCGCATCGTCGAACAATTGTATTTGAAACCCGTGTCTCTGTCGGAGCATTCCACGTTTATGAACGAAAACGATCGCACCACTGTGGCGTTGTTGTGGCACGAAAACATCGTGGATCGGTTGTCGGGATTGCCGCGCCACGATGCTTTTGCCTTGTACCAACGGTTGACGGACAACATTTGTTTCGCCGATTACATGGATCGCATCACTTTCCAAAACCAGATTTGGATTTTCAACGAGATGTCGTCTCTCATGAAAACGGTGTACAACAACAAAATCTATCATGATACCTTCGAAGCACACGGATGGCGGAAAGATGGATCCGAAGACATGCAGATTCGTTTCACCAAGATTCTCACCAAATATTCCACGGAATACAGCAATATGTTGTTCTACAATATGTTGGCCCAGGAATTGGACATGGACAAGAAAGATGTGGCTTCCTTTTTCCAGGATCTGCGATTGACGCATGGCATGCATTTCGCCGATCGCGCCGATAAAATCGTGGACGTCGAGCGCATGTTCCAAGACACCACCAAAATCAAACGATTGGACATTCGGCGATTGTATCGTTATTTGGACAAAAATGTCAAACGCGATGGCAAACGGGGTGGTGGAACTTCGTCCTCGTCCTCGTCCTCGAATCACAAAAACATCAACAACAACCATCATAAATCATTCGCCGCCGCCGACGACGACGACGAGGATGATTTTTTATTGGACGACGACGACGACGATATGGGCGACGATGATTTTTAACCAACCTACAATAAGACCCCCACACCCCCCCCAAAAAAAAAGATAATAAACACGAGCTTCGATTCCTTTCGTAGTCCCCATCCATTGTTCCATTTTTGTTTTGTTTTGTTTTGTTTTGTTTTGTTTTTCTTTTTTTTTTCATTAACATCAACAATACAATATCGAATGCCACCCAAGACCAAGACAAATACAAATACAAACACGGGGTCGTCGTCGTCGACGTCGACCTCTTCTTCTTCTTCTTCTTTCAAACCCATGGTATCGGTGTGTACGCCAACCTTCAATCGACGACCTTTTTGGCCCATCATCATCCAATGTTTTCGCAACCAAACCTATCCTCTCGAGAAAATGGAATGGATCATTGTGGACGATGGCACCGACAAAATCCGCGATGTGTTGGAAAAAGAAGCCCCCGATTTGTTGGAGAAACGCATCATCAAATATTTTGCTTTAGAGGAAAAAATGACCTTGGGCAAAAAACGGAATTACATGCATAGTAAAATCAAAGGCAGTATGGTGGTGTACATGGACGACGACGATTATTATCCCCCCGAAAGAGTCGAACACGCCGTCGATACCCTGCGACAAAACAAACAGGCCTTGTGTGCCGGATCCTCCAAAATGTACATTTATTTCAAACACATTCACAAAATGTATTCGTGTGGACCGTATGGACCCAACCATGCGACGGCGGGGACATTTGCATTCAAGGCACGGTTGCTCGATGAAACCAAATACGACGACCAGGCTTCTTTAGCCGAAGAAAAAGTATTTCTAAAAAATTATACGGTGCCTTTCGTGCAATTGGATCCCATGAAAACCATTTTGGTGTTTTCCCACAATCACAATACCTTTGACAAACGCCGCATGTTGGATGATTTGAAGAATGCTCCCCCGGGTGCCATTCAAATGATTCGCGAGGCTCCCGACACGCGAGTCGTCGATTTTATTCGCAGACCCGAGGAAGCCAACATTCTTCGGTTTTTCTTGCAACAGATTGATGGCTTGTTGGCTGATTATTGTCCGGGAGAAGCCGCCATGAAACCCGACGTTTTAAAACAAACCGAGGCCATCGAAGAACAACGGCGGATGATGACCTACCAAATGCACCAACAGCAGCAGCTGCCAGCACAACATCCATCCTCTCAATGGCCACCATTTTCTTCCTCTTCGACTTCGACTTTGGGTCCAACCAATGGCGTGGGACAACGACCCTTGACGCATTTTATCACGATACACCAACCAGGAAAACCCGATCGACGATTGAGTCCCGAAGAAACAGTGATTATGTTTCGAGAGCAACAGGAATTCGTGACGATGCAACAAAAGAAAATTGCCGAATTGGAATCGATTATTGTCCAACAACAACGATTGCTTCTTTTGAACAATGCTTCTCTAGTCGAAGTACCGAAGGATGCCTCTCCCCTCCAGGGAGAGTCTTTACCGAAGGATGCCTCTCC
>VFQS010001843.1_pt1 | contig 18339 bp, 13 predicted proteins | sample 3512361 | NCBI WGS metagenome assembly VFQS01 (sample SAMN10412375, study PRJNA504923) | tailings metagenome | isolation source: Relicate 1 Philex TSF3 active mining | place: Philippines
TCTGCTCAAGAAGGCCGTGGATGGAAACCTGATTGGTTAAGTTCAATTATAAGCCTGACGGTGAGACGCTCAAAGAGTTTATGAAGAGCAACAAGTTCTTCCGTGGACTTCGCGGTCCGGTCGGCAGCGGTAAATCTGTTGGCTGCGCGGTCGAAGTGTTCCGTCGAGCGTTACAACAAGAGAAGGGCGCTGACGGTATTCGTCATTCTCGTTGGGCCATTGTCCGTAACTCCTACCCCCAGCTTCGGACTACAACCATTAAAACGTGGCTTGACTGGTTCCCAGAAGATATATGGGGCAAGATGCAATGGCATCCTCCACCATATACCCATCGGCTGCGTCGAGGAGATGTTGACCTCGAAGTTATATTTCTAGCTCTCGATAGGCCGGAAGATATCAAGAAACTTCTATCTCTTGAGTTGACTGGCATCTGGCTGAACGAAGCCCGAGAGTTCCCAAAGTCTATTGTCGATGCTTGCACCATGCGCGTCGGTCGTTATCCCTCGATGAGGGATGGTGGACCAACTTGGTATGGGGTTATTGCTGATACCAATGCGCCAGACGAAGACCATTGGTGGCCCATCATGGCTGGCGAAAGTCCTTTGCCAGACCATATTAGCCGTGAAGAAGCCTTGATGTTGGTCAAGCCTGACACTTGGGAGTTCTTCAATCAGCCATCCGCCCTGTCTGAAATTAAGGATGAACAGGGTGAATTGATTGGATATAAGAGAAATCCAGAAGCCGAGAACCGCAAGAATACTGTCGGGAATTATTATGAGGACATCATCAAGGGTAAGTCCCGTGGCTGGATTAATGTGTATGTTATGAACCGATTGGGTAGTCTGAATGATGGAAAACCTGTCTACCACATGTTCAATGAGGATGTTCATGTGGCTAGAGAACCTATTTTGCCGATGCCCAACATACCAATTATTGTAGGATTGGACTTCGGATTGACCCCTGCTGCCGCATATTGCCAGCATATTCGGGGCAAATGGCTAGTACTTGGAGAGCTTGTTGCTGAAGATATGGGTATTTTAAGGTTCACTGAAGCCCTAAAACGTGACCTTGCCATGCGGTTTCCTAACCAAAACTACATGATTTATGGCGATCCGGCTGGTGATTATAGGGCTCAAACCGATGAACGCACCCCATTTCAGATCCTTCGGTCTGCCGGAATCAAGGCTTTCCCCGCTGGGAACAATGATATTGCCCTTCGTATTGAAGCAGTATCCGCTCCCTTGAATAGAATGGTAGATGGTCAAGCAGGGTTCCTGATTGATAACCGCTGTGTAAATCTTATCAAAGGATTTCGTGGTGGGTATGGGTATCGCCGTATGCAAATCTCTGGTGCCGAACGCTATGAGGACAAGCCGGAGAAGAACAAGTTCTCTCACGTCCACGATGCGCTCCAATATGCTTTCATTGGCGGCGGAGAGGGACGGGCGTTGACAATGGGCGGTAAATCAAGCAGACCTGTCCAAGCAAAAACTGGGTTTGATGTGTTCACTCGGAAGCCATTGGCCCCGAAGAAGCGCGTAAGTGCATTGTAATAGTTTGTCCATTTGGACAATCGGTATCATACAGATTATAGTTGGAGACAATCATGTGTGATTTGTTCAAGTTTGATTCCCCCTCTTCTACGCCACAGCAGCAAAAGGCGGAACAACAGCAACAAGAGATGATTGCCAATCAACAGGCAGCAGCCGACGCTGCGCGTTCAGATGAAAAACGCAAGCGCACTGCCGAGATGATTGGCCGGAGTGCTGGTCTTTATGGTCTTCGTTCTTTGATTTCTGGCCCCGCTGGTGGTTCTGGGTTCCTTTCCAAAAAGGCTAGCTAATGGCTCTTGAAGAGCAAGTTCTTTCCGTAGATAACTTCTCGGTTGAATCGCTGACTGAGCGGTTTCGTCGTGCAAAACATATTAAAGATCTTTGGACTCCCAAGTTTGAAGAATGTTATGAATATGCTTTCCCACAACGGGAAAGTTTCTATGCTCAAGAACAGGCACAGACAAAGACGGACAAGATTTTTGACGAAACTGCTGTCGTCGGATTGCAAGAATTTGCATCTCGTTTGCAATCTGGTCTTGTTCCAAACTATGCACGATGGGCTGAACTCGTTTCAGGATCAGAAATTCCCGATGATCAACGTGGCGATGTAGATCTCGCACTTGAACAAGTAACAAATTATATTTTCGAGATTATTCAAAACTCTAATTTCTCTCAAGAAGTGCATGAGAGTTTCTTGGATCTTGCTATTGGAACTGGCTGTATCCAGATTACCGAGGGCGATGCGCTCAATCCTGTTATCTTTACAACAATTCCGCTTACACAACTTTATATTGATGTTGGTCCAGATGACCGCATTGATGCTGTATTCCGTGAACGTGCAATTCGCTCAAGCAAAGTAAAAGTAGCTTATCCTAAAGCAACATTGCCAGCAAAAATTAATCTTGATTTGAAAACTGGTAAAGATGTCCAGCTTAATCTGATTGATTGCACATATCGTATCTATGATTCTCCTGAAGAAAAATATCAACGCATGTTGTTCGATCCTGTATCAAAGGATCTTTATTACCAAGAAACATATGTAGGCACTGGATCAAATCCGTTTGTTCCGTTTCGTTGGTCAAAAGCAGCTGGTGAAGTCTTCGGTCGTGGCCCACTTCTTAATGCTATGCCAGCAATCAAGACATGCAACCTGACTGTTCAGTTGATTCTTGAGAACGCACAGATGGCAATCTCTGGAATGTATCAAGTTGAAGACGATGGCGTTTTGAATGTTGATACAATTCAAATCGTTCCTGGGACTTTAATCCCAATTGCTCCAGGCTCTTCTGGTTTGAAGAACATTACATCGACTGGCAATTTCGATGTTGCTCAATTGATCCTTAGTGATATGCGAATGAATATCAAGAAGGCTCTATATAATGACATGTTGGGCAATCCTGATAAAACTCCTATGTCTGCTACAGAAGTTTCGCAGCGTATGGCTGATTTGTCTCGTCAGATTGGCGCTGCCTTCGGTCGCTTGCAAGCTGAATTGGTCAACCCTGTTCTTCGTCGCGTTGTCTATATTTTGAAGAAGCAGGGTCGTATTTCAATTCCGACAATTAACGGTCGTGAGATTAAGGTCCGTGCTACTTCACCGTTGTCTCAGGCACAAGCTCAACAGGATATTGTCCACTTTGATCGCTTTATCGAAATGATTGGCGTTCGGTTTGGTCCTCAACTGGTTAATATGCTGGTTAAGACTGAAGATGCGGCTAAATATCTTGGAGACAAGTTTGGTGTACCAGAACGATTGCTTCGTTCTGATGAGGAGAGGGCTATGTTAATGAATAGATTAACACAGCAATTGCAACAGAATCCACAAATGGATGGTCAACTTGGCGGTCAACAAACGCCCCCTATCGCTGGGGCCTGATGGGATTACTCGTTCGCCCGATAAAGAGAACGAGTTAAATAAATTAGCAGCAGGGATCTTTACCAGCCAAGGCGGTAAAGAGTTCTTGCGCTATTTAAGATCCATTACAACTCAAGCTGTATTGGGTCCACATGCAGCAACTAATGAATTATTTCATCGGGAAGGAATGAGATTCCTTGTCGGTATTATTGAGCAACGTATTGCGAGAGGACAAAATGGAACAAGTGACTGAGGCACCACAAACTGATGCAACACAATCTGAAGCATCTGTTCAATCTCTGATTTCAACACAAGAAGAAAAAGTAATTCGTCCAGATTGGTTGCCTGAAAAGTTTTGGGTTGAGAACAAGCCAGCCTATGAACAACTTGCCAAGAGTTATTCTGAACTTGAAAAGAATTTTCGATCTGATGACTTCCGCGCAAAGATCATTGATGAATTATCCGAGGAAGCACTGGCTGCTCGTCCAGAATCTCCTGACAAATACGAGTTGCCAAAGTTTGATGGCATTCCAGAAGAGGCAATCAAGGGGCCATTGACAGAATGGTGGCAGCAATTTGCCTATGACAATGCCTTTGACAATGAGACTTTTCAGGTTGGTATTGCCAAGTATCTTGAGGCAATGTCTGCCAATCAGCCAGACTATGAAGCCGAGTTCAAGGCATTGGGTGAAAATGCCAAAGTCCGTGCAGAAGCTGTCGGTCTATGGGTAAATAAAAACTTTGCCGCCGAAGAACGCCAAGTGGTTGAGCAGTTCTGCACAACCGCTAAAGGCGTGAAGGTCATGGAACGTATTATGGCTTTGGCCCGTGGCGATGCGCCTCCAGTTACTTCGGATACTCCGACTGAGGTGACTGAAGACGATGTAAAGAAGATGATGAATGACCGCCGTTACTGGCATCCGGCTGACCGCGATCCAAAGTATATTGCGGAAGTTCAGTCATTCTTCCAACGCAAGTTTAATAAATGAATATATCCCTTCTCGCTCCAGAGGATGTGGATACCTGTATCGGGCTTGGCTGGATGATGCACAAAGAGAGTGCATTAGGTCAAATCACGTTTGACGTTCCTAAGATGAAGCAAATTGCCCATGCTTGCCTTAACCATCCAGATTGGATTTGTTATGTGGCAAAGCAAGGAGAGGCAACCGTTGGCATGGTTGTCGGATTTGTAGGACAATACTGGTTTTCTCAAGAACGGTATGCAATGGATCTTGCTCTGTATGTCCACCCAGAGTTCAGAGGATCATCCGCTGCCTTCAGGCTCCTCAAGGAGTTTACGACATGGGCTTCGCAGCAGAACATTCGCCAAATCCGCTGCGGAGAAACAACACGGGTGAACCCAGAAGCAACTGCCAAGCTCTATAAAAAGATGGGCTTTGAAATTGGCGGTCAAATCTTTGTCCGTCCTGTGCATTGAATTGAAAACCCTATAATAAGATTGCTTGAGCGAGGCCCGTATTTGTCAGAGCAAGCCCTCACGGATAACTTGCAACGCAGTATGGATAACCTTGGAACCAATCTGTAACCAAACTGTTGGAGTTTATCATGGCATTGACCATTGATCAGGCTTTTATCAAGCAGTTTGAATCCGAGGTTCACGTTGCTTATCAACGTGCTGGATCCAAATTGCGCAACACTGTCCGTTTTAAGGGCAATGTTAACGGCTCTTCGACAACCTTCCAGAAGGTTGGTAAAGGTGCCGCATCCCAGAAATCGCGCCACGGCGCTATTCCTGTCATGTCACTCGATCACACGAACGTCGAGTGCACACTCGCTGACTACTATGCCGCAGATTATGTTGATAAACTTGACGAACTCAAGATCAACATTGACGAGCGTCAGATCGTTGCACAGTCAGCGGCTAACTCGCTCGGTCGCAAGTCGGACGATCTTATCATCACGACTCTCGATTCGACCTCGAACACGATCACGGAAGCTGGTTCAACTGGTTTGAACACAACCAAGATCAATACAGTGTTTGAATACTTTGGTAATCAGGATATTCCTGATGACGGTGAGCGTTACTTCCTTGTATCTCCGGCTGGCTGGGTTGATCTTCTCAGCATCTCGGCGTTCTCGGATGCTGACTTCATTGGCTATGATGACCTCCCCTACAAGGGCGGTATGGTTGCCAAGCGCTGGCTCGGCTTCATGTGGATGACGCACTCGGGTCTTCCTGTTGCTTCAGGCATCCGCAAGTGCTTTGCCTATCACCGTTCGGCTGCTGGTCTTGCTTCTGCTCAGGATGTCCAGACAGAAGTGAACTATGTGCCGGAGCGTGCTTCGAACCTTATTACTTCGAGCATGAGCCAAGGTTCCGTCCTCATCGACACCACTGGTGTTTATGAAGTCCAGATTGCGGAGTAATCATCATGGCTTTCACTCGTAGCACACTCTCTAAGGTTACTGGCGGTGCCCGTCAGATCCACTGGTATTCGTCTGCCGATGCAATCGCAACCGTAATTGGTTCCGGTTATTTCAATGACGCAACAAATGATCTCAAGCAATTTGACATCATTCTTGCCGTCACATCGACAGGTGGCACAGCAGCAGTTGACGTTCTTGTTGTCACTTCGGCAACAGGTGCGGCAACAGTTACGACCACCAATGGGACGTAATTGATTAGGCGGTCTCCCTCTCCTTCCGCCTAGTTGACTGGGGTGGGTCGTCTTGACAACGGCCCACCTCTTTTTGTTAGGATTGCACTATGGCACTTACAAGTATTGATGTCTGCGCTAGAGCGCTAATCTTGATCGGGGCTTCCCCGATTACGTCATTTGATGATGGCACAACCGAAGCCATTGTTGCCGACAATCTATATCAGGATACAGTCCGTGATCTTCTTTCCCGCCACCGCTGGCGGTTTGCTTCTTCCCAGATCCAGATGAACCGTCTTGTCGATGCGCCAGAACACAAGTGGGATGCTGCCTATCAAATCCCAGCTGAGTGTATTCTGGTCCACGGCGTGTATATCAATGGTAATCCCATCGAGTTTGACCGCTATCAAGATCTTATCTACTGCAATGCCGCAGAGACTGATGAAGTCTTTATCGATTATATGTTTCAGGCTGACGAGTCTCTCTGGCCTCCGTATTTCGTAATGACAGTCATTTTGCAGATGGCTTCTGTATTCGCCTACTCTGTTGCCCAGCAAGAGGCGCTAGCCGATCTCTTTGAGAAGAGAGCGCTTCGTCAGTTTACTGTGGCTCGGAACCTTGATAGTCAGAGCCAGACAAATCGCAAATTGCCTGTCAGCCGTTTCCTTGATGTGCGTCGAAATACTAGGATGTAACTGTGGGTTTCAAAACAGTCCAAACTAACTTCTCGGCTGGTGAAATTGGTACGCTAATGAATATGCGCACTGATACTGGTGCATATACGAATGGCGCAAAGAAACTTAGAAACGTCGCACTACTTAATCAGGGTGGCGTGGCTCGTCGATGTGGCTCGACCTATCTTGCGACTTTGGGTGCTCAGACACGTCTCATCCCATTTGAGTTTGCTTTCGACGAACAATATGTCTTTGCTTTTAGCAATACGACATTGAAGATCTATAGTTTGACGGGAACACTTCTACAGACATTGTCCAGCTGTCCGTGGACAACGGCAATGCTCTATGAGTTGACCTATTCGCAGATTGCAGACGTTATGATTGTTTGCCATCCCGATATGGTAACGCAGAAGATTACGCGCACTGGGGCAAGCACATTTACCCGTGCAAACTTTGCGTTTGATCAATCGGCAAATGGCGCTGATAGTTTCCAACCATTCTATAAATTTGCAGCAACAACAGTAACATTGAGTTCAAGTGCTTCTGCAATTGGCACAACCACACTTACAACAAGCGCTGCATATTTTACTGCAAACCATGTTGGCCTTCGATTGAAGTGGTATGATTCGGAAATTGAAATTACCGGATATACAAACTCTACGACTGCTACTGGTTCAATCAAGAAACTCCTCGAAGGCATTCTTGATACAGATCCATTCAAGACTACAGATGGTTCTTCTCTTGTTGAAGTAACTCATGTTGCTCATGGTCTTTCAACCGGAGCATCAATAACATTCTCAGGTTGCGTTGCTGTCGGTGGTATTACTGCCGTCCAATTAAATGGTGCGCGAACCATTACAGTTATTGATGACGATCACTATACATTTACTGCTGGCGGAACATCATCTTCTTCAACAGATGGTGGCGGTCCTCATGTTGTATTCTCAGGAATCAATGTCCCTACCCGTAACTGGCAAGAACAATCATTCTCCTCGATCCGTGGTTATCCGGCAGCTGTGGCTTTCCATGAAGGCCGTCTTTGGTTTGGTGGAACAGATTCCCAACCTGACGCATTGTGGGCTTCGAAGATTTATCAGTTCTTCAACTTTGATATTGGCGAGTCATTAGATAACGAGTCAATCCAGATCACAATTGGTTCGAATGACATCTCTTCAATTCGCCATATTGTCTCGAACCGTGCGCTTCAAATCTTCACAGCGACATCCGAGTTCTACGTTCCTCGTATTAATGATACAACGATTACGCCAAACAACATTACAATCAGTCGCCAGACACCTTATGGTTGTTCCAAGATTGCTCCAATTCCGTTTGACGGAGCAACAATCTATGTGCAGTCTTCATTGAAGGCAGTCCGTGAATTTACTTACAACAGCGCTGAAGAAGCCTTTGCTTCTCCAACATTATCAATTCTGGCAGAGCATCTGATCCAGACACCACAGGATATGGCTGTCAATTATGGCACATCAAAGCGTGGTGAACAGTATCTATTGCTGATTAATAGCAATGGAACCATTGCACAGTTTACTTCTTCTCGCGCAGAAAAGATCGCTGGCTGGACACTCTGGACAACTGAGGGCGGCGGAACGCCAAAGTTTGAATCAGCTTGCACACTTGGTGATTCGACATTTGTGGCTACAAAACGTGGCACAGATTATTTGCTTGAGAAGTTTGCGGATGATGATTTAACCACACCATTGGATTGCGCTATTTCTTATACGTCTGGATCAGCGCAGACCACATGGACGGTAAGTTCAATCTTTGCCAATAAAGAAGTAGATGTCATCTCTGGCAATTACTATCTTGGTAGATACACTGTTAATGGTTCGAACCAACTGACTTTGAACATTCCAGTGTCTTCTATTACTGTTGGATATTCATTCACCGTTGAAGTCCAGACCATGCCTGTCGAAATTACAGACAGAAGCGGGTCATATAATGGCAAGCCAAAGCGTATCAGCCGTGTCATTATGGATCTGAATGAAACTCTTTCTGTTTCGATCCAAGGCAATAGATTGATTATTCGTCAGGTTAATGATGACTTCTCAATTCAACCAACACCCGTAACTGGCAAACGCGAGTTCTTCCTTCTTGGATATTACCGTGATGCGTCGGTTACAATAACCCAAAGTGAACCGTTACCGCTCAGATTGAACGGCTTGGTAATGGAGGTATCAGTCTAATGTGCGATCCCGCAACACTACTTATTGGTTCTACTCTTATTGGAACAGCTGGCAACTTTGTCGGCGCTGCGATGACCGCCTCTGCTGCTCAAGCAGAGAATGAGTATCGCCAGTTTCAATTAGATGTTCAAAACAAGCAACTTGAGAATGATCGTAAACTTGCCGAGTTAAATGCTTCACAAGTAGAAGCGCAGCGTCGTCAAGAGGCTCGTCGTCTCCGTGCTACTAATGAAGCGTTTCTTGCTGGCTCAGGTATTGGTCAGAGTATGTCTTTCCTTGAAGGTGCTGATAAGGCGGCTGATCGTGCGCTGCGCCAAGATGTTGCGTCACTTCGCCTGAATCTTGCTACAACTACAAGCCGTATTGCCGATCAAATCTCGGTCAATAAAGCACAAAGCCAATTCTCATCTGCAAGCGCCCGTATGCAAAGCACGATGGCCTATACAAACGCTTTCTTTGATAGCGCAAGTCTGGCATCAAGCAATATGTTCAAGGGCCAATATTATAAGGTTTGATAATGCCAATTCGTCAGTTTACCCAAGAGATCGGAATTAAACCCGCTGGTCAGGGGATTAGCGAGTTCAGCACCAGTTTGCCAGCATCAGACCTTAGCGGCGTTCGTCGCTTTGCTTCAAGTCTTGCCGATATTGGCGAAGAATTTATGAAGGCTGATGCTAAACAAACCGCCGAAGATGCGGCCAATGGAACACAAATTGTTAAAAATGAAAATGGTGAATATGAGCGTGTTGCTGCACCAGAAACTTATGGTCCGTATGCTCGTAATATTTTTAATGCTGCTGTCGATCAAAACTATATTAATACTGTATATCGTGATGTTGAAAATGAATTAAATATAATTGCATCTGATCGTCAGATGCTGCCAAATGATCGTATTGCAAAGATGGACTCGCATATTGCTGGTGTCCTAAAAAATGTAGATCCAAAATTTATTGGTATTATTGGCCCTATTCTTGGTCGTGAGCGTAATCAGCGTCAGGGTTCTATCCTTAATCTTGCTGCTTCAGAATCAAGATCTGCTTTAATTACAAGTTTAAATAATTCATCTAAATTAGCTTTGAGTTCATTAATTAATCATTTAGCAATTAATGATATTGAAGGCGCAAATCAAGTAAAAGCAAATTTAATTGCAACTAAAAGACAAGAACTTACTTTATCAAGTAATGGAGATCAAACAATAATTGATCGAGAATTAGCAACTATTGATGCATCAATTAAAGGTATTGAATACCTTGCACCAATACTTGCTGAAGTTAAACAAGGTATTTCTGACGAAACAATTGCTCCAGATGAACTTTCAACTTTTATTAAAATGTTAACTACAGAAGCTCCTCTCGATGCAACAGCTTTTGGTTACACAACTAAAGATATTATTGATAATGTTAATGAGCCAGCACTTCAGGAAATGAGAAGTGTATTTCAAAATGTTTTTAAAGATTATGCAGAAAGATTTAGAATAAGTGGTGAAAATAAAAAAGCTACAGATCTTAAGGATGTAATGACATCTTCTAATCTTTCAATGTTACCATCATGGGCCAGTCAAGAAGATTTGGCCCGTGCAATAAGATTAGAATATGGTGATGATATTTATAGTCCAGAAAAAATTAGAGAGATTGGCTTTAGATATAATGGCGTATTGCCAGATAAACCATATTCAAGATTTTTTGAAAATGCTTGGATGGTTGATGTAACAACAGAACAAGGCCGCGCTACCCTTGCAAAACAATTTTTTGCATATGAGACATTACAAAAAATTTCAACTAAAGAAGGTATTAAAGATCGAACTGATCTTATTTCAAATTCTAAAGATAGAAACTTTTTTCGTATTGTTCAAATGCAAATGTCTGGAGGTTCTCCAAAAACTTTTGAACAGGCAGCAAAAATTGCTCAAACTGCAATTCAAAATGGAATTGGAATGGATGATCAAGCTCGTAATAATATTGTAAGAGATAAGTTTCGTGCTATATATCCAAATACAGAAGCTACAGATATAAATATTTTAAGTAAAGTAACTAATAATGTTGCTGAACTTCCAGTCAAACTTGCTAATCAAATTTGGGAAGCAATGGCAATTACAAATTCCCAAGGTCTCCCATTTGAAATGTCAATTGAAGATGGGAAAAAAGTATTATCAAGATGGAAATCATCTCAATTTGTAATTTCAAATGAAGGCGGTTCTGGACAATCTTTAGTTCCAGAAGAAGTATTAATGCTTGATGCTAATACTAATTTAGAAATTATTGATCCAGATACAAATAAACCTAGCATTGATTATCTTAAAATTTATATTGATCCATTATTAAAAAATGGAATGTATGAAGATGCACATGGTAAATTAACATTTGATAAATCACAACTTGAACAATTTGGTATTAAAACTGACAATTTAAAATTTGGAGAAAATGTTAAACTTGAACCAACTGGTGGTTCTGGTGCATTTTATCTTGCTTACTATGATAAAAATGTAAGAGTGCCAATTCGTTTAAGAGATGAATATAATCAAACAATTGTTATTAGTCCGTTAAAAACTGCACGAAAATATTTAACATATCTTAATGAAAAAAAATTACAGGAAACTGTAGATATTAATAAAGATAAAAAAGAACGTGGCTTTATTGAAAGAACGTTAATTCCAAAAAATACAGTTTTTCAAAATTTTAATATATGGAATGAAAAAGAAAATAGAAAAGGTGTTGCTGATCTTTTGCCGGATGATAGGTATAATGCTTGGCTTGGCAGAAATATACAACAATCTTCTCCTAATGCTCAAACATATATTAAAAAAATTAATGATAATCTTGTTGGTGATGAAGCATATCTTGCTCCAATTGCTAGTAAAGTATTTGGATTTGAAAGTAATGGGTTTGATCCAACAGCTAAAAATCCAAGATCATCTGCTCATGGCATTGGACAAATTACACAATCTACATGGGATGGTTATAATAAAAAATGGATGACTACCCATGATAAACCTTTAGATCGCAATAACCCTGATGATCAATTGTGGGTTGCTATCGAGCATACTAAATTTTTAGGTAGATTTTATAAACAAGCATTTAACAAAGAACCTAGTCTTGGTGACTTTTATGTGCTTTGGCAACAGGGTCATTCCGGTGGTTATATGCTATTAAATAACCCAAACAAAAATGCTATTGATGTTTTAACAACTGCTCATAATGGAAATCGTAAAATTGCTATTAAAGCAATTACTGATAACCTTAGAGATAATTTAAAACATCGTGCTGGTAGTCTTAAAGCAAAAGACTTTATTCAGATCATCAAGGGATATGTTGAATAATGGCTGAACTTCCTCCAATTCTCCAACAACCAGATAATATACCCCCTGAGTTCCAGCCGATTTTTAAAAAACCGTCTGAAATTCCTGAAGAAACTGGTTGGCTTCAAACATATTTTGATTCATTTATGACAATGCCATTCAGCCAAATGGCGGCATCTCATCAAGATTTTATGAGACCGCGAACAGGTCGAATGAACACGCCTAAATTAAATGCCATGAATGTTAGGGGACAAGCTGCTTTAGCTTTAACTCAAGAACCTATACCAGATGACCAATCTTTTGATCTTGAACAATGGCTTAGGAAAGATCCTAATCGAATTAGATGGGCAAATAAATTTCAAGATGTTTATTCGGAAGCTGCCGCAAATAACGTTTGGAACCATATTAAAGATGTTGTTGATAGAAAAGAACGATTAAATAATTCTGATCGTTGGACAGCAAAAATTCTTGGCAGTTTATCAACTCCAGACGTTGCTTTGCCAATTGGCAGCATGAAAACAGGTATTGGATTTTTAAATGGATTTCTTCGTGGAGCTGGAACAAGTTTACCATATCTTGTTGCAAATGAAGCTATTGCATTAAAATATGATCCAACAGCTACATTAGATGAATCTAAACAACGCCTCCTTTATGGCACAGCAATAATGGGTTTAATTGGAGGTGGTTTTGGATTTTTAGGAAAAGGTCAAACTGTTAGTTCATTAAGTCAAAATATGATTGATGAAACTAAACGTATTATAGAAGAAGCTCCTGATAATGTTATAATGAATGATCCTGATGTTATTGAATTTTTAAAATATCAAGATATTACACGAAAGGCTGAAAAAGTAAGTGACCCTAATACATGGACTGCTGAACAAAAAGCCGCATATGCATCAAAAGATTATGAAACATTTTCTAGGCTTCGTGGATATTCTGAATCAGAAATTGCTGATTATAATAAATATCAAAAATTATATAAAATTATTGAAGCTAAATATGGTGAAAATATTGCAGTAGATTTATTTTATCATCCTGAAACATTTATAAAATCAATTTCTCAAACAGAGAAATCTTTTGTTCCTTATATTGCTAGGCCAACTGGAATAACTCCTACAGGTTTTGCATCTGCTAAAGGATTTGAACGTATTGCTGCTCGTCAAAGCGGATGGGCGCGCGTTGCTAACTCAGGCGTTAGAGCTTACGAAGATCTTGCAAACCGTTTTTTTGGTGACGGTGGTGTTTTGTTTGCCCGTAATCGTATGGGTATTGCTACAGAACCATCTGCTTTTTTGGCTGCTGAAGGATGGATTGCTAGAGCTGCCGATACTATTCTCGATATTAAAAGTTTACACGCAAATTATTTAACAGACGGATTAGATTCAACAGTTTTTGCTGGTATTAATGTTAGGTCTGGTCTTGCATCTATGGGTGATAAAGTTCGCAAAATTGCTGGGCGCGAACGTATGGATGGCAAACTTCGCACAGATGAATTTGAAAAAACAGTTTTTGATACTTATATTGCCGCGCAAAAAACTGGAGTTATTGATCATCCAATACCACAAATTAAAAAAGCAGCAATGCGTCTTGACCAATTTTTTCAAGAATTTGCTGATGAAGCATATAAAACAAATTATATCAAAGGTCCAGAACATGAAAAATATTTAAAAAGAATTGAATCTGAATATAATTCAATTAATAAAGAAATTGATAATTTAAATAAAATTGAGCAAAAAACAGAATTAGAAGAAACTGTATTAAAAAAATTAAATAATTTTAAAAGTGAGTTAGAAAAAGAATTACGTCCAATATTAAAAAAAGAAGAAGTTGAGGCACTTATAAAAGAAAAAGAAGATAAAATTAAAAGTATAAAAGATAATGCTATTGAATTTATTTCATTAAAAAAACAAAAATTTATTGATAAATTAGAAGCATATCAAACAAAAATTGATGATCTTATTTATAATAAAGCACCAGAAAATTTGAGCCGCACTGAAATTATTGATTCAGTTATCAATAATCAAAATCCATATTTAGCATTTCATGTTACAAATAATCCAGAAAAAATTATAAAAAATGGATTTAAAGGCGGCGGAACAGTTCGCGGTGAACCACATAGAGATATTGGTTATGGTGAATGGGTAACTGTTTTTAATATAAAACCTCTTATTGAACAGTTAAAAAATAATCCAAAATTTTTAAATGATGTTGGGATTGACGCAAGTGAAGTTGATAAATTTTTAATTGAACGTATGTATGGGGAATCATCTGAATTAAGAATTACACTTGATAAAAATGAATATTATTATGAATTACTTAAAGATGAAAAACCAATTTCTGTTATTCATGTTTCTGAATTATCAAATTTTTATACAAAAAGGCATATTGGTATTAGAGCAGAAGAATTAGGTTTTGAAGCTGAGGCAACAATTGATGATAGAATTAAAAATGATTTTTTATCTGGTAAATTAAATAAAGATACAATTAAAGATTATAATTTACCGCCATGGGAATCTGTAAATATTAATGACCCAGATTCAATTAATTTATTTTTTAATAATTTACAAAAAGACTATGGTAAAATTCAAAAACAAATTAAAAAAATGCAAAAATATAATCCATTAGGATTATCATATACCCCTAAACAAAAAACATATCTTGATTCTTTATTAAAAGATAAACAAAGATCAATTGAAATTATAAATTTGTATGAAACTATAAATTTTAATGATAACCCTAAATTTTTTCTTACCAAGAACCAAAATTTATTTTTTAATAATTTAAAAAAAGAAGTAGCTGATTTAACTGATTCTTTAAAGAATCCAAATTTAGATGTTAATTTTTATGCTGATAGAAAACCTTTAAAGTTTTATTTTCCTCATCGTTGGGATAGATCTGCGGTTCTTAGAAATGAAGATAAATTAAAAGAAATTTTAACAATTCATTTTGAAAAAACTGCAAAAGAACTTGGTTATTTTGTAGATTCCGATTCTATTACTGCCCGTGTTGAAAGCACAATTAATAACATTCTTGGTAGAGTAGAAGATGATGTTGAAGAAATTGTTCCACCAAAATTAATTGGTGAAGGTCGTGCGTTTTTTACAAGAGCGCGTCAATTAGATATACCTACAGAATTAATCAAAGATTTTATTGATACAGATCTTTTGAGTGTTTTGCGTGAATATTCTCGTAAGGCTGGTCTTGGTATTGAATATACAAGAGCTTTTGATACGCCTACTGGAGAGTTAGCAATTAATCGCGCATCAATTCAAGCTGCTAGAGAAGGTAAATCTCTTAAAGAAATTTCAAAATATGAAGATGATATTAGAACTGTTCGTGATATTTTGATGGCTAGGAATAATACTTATGACACCATAGGAAATAAAGAAGCTAAAATTATTAAATCATGGTTTACTTTAACTTCTATGGGTAAGGCTATTTTTGCGAATATGGTTGAAGTTGCTCGTATACCTTGGGTATTAGGTATTCAAGAAACGTTTGGTTATGCTTTAAAGGCTTTAGAAAATAGAGATATAATCAAAGGTATGACTCAAGAATTACGCGAAAGAACTAGTGGTTATGGTGAACTTACTTTAGGATTAAGTAATCGTAGGTTTATTGAAAATGGTCCAGATTCATTTGCATCTTTAAGTAAATATGATCGCATGATGTCTTCAATTGAAAAGCCATTAAGTTGGGCTGCATCTGCACCATATTATCTTCTTAACGGCGTAGGCCCACTTACATTTTTCTTAAAAAATTATACTGGTTTTGTTGCTTCTGATATTTTAGCAAGACGTATATTTAAAGTTGCTGAAGGTAAGGCGACTAAAAAAGAACTTGAATTTCTTGCTAGTTATTCAATTAGTCAAGAAGATGCTTTAAGAATTGCATCTGAACCGTTTGAAAAAGATAGAGGCTTAATTTTTACAAATTCTACAAATTGGAAAGATAAAAATTCTGTTACTAAATTTTTTAGTGCAGTTGAATCAATTCAACGTCGTGTAATTACAACGCCGTCTGCCGCTGATAAACCAAATATTGTTATGGGTGTTCTTGGTAGCGGCGCAACTAAAATTGAATCCCAAATGCTTACATTGCCATTTCAACTTAAGGGTTGGGGTTTTGCAGCAAACAATAAAATTCTTTTATCAGCATTGCAGGGACGAGATGCTAATGTAATGGCTGGTGCTCTTGGGATGTTTGGAATAGCTTATTTGATGAATATGATTAAAACACCTGATTTTGTTTGGCAAAAACAATCGGAAGCTGAAAAATTACTGAAAGCATTTGAATCATCAGGTATTGCTGGAATTTATGGTGATATTAATTTTATGGCTGAAACTGCCAGTCAGGATACAATTGGCATTCGCCCACTTTTTGGAATGGAACCTAAATTTGGTCAAGAATCGGACGCTTATGATGCGGCTGGTGAAATTACAGGACCTGGGGTTTCTAAAATTTTTGATATTGTCAAGGCTTTTAATGGGGGCGTTCCTAAAGATAAAGCCCGTGAAACAATCAGGGCAATACCATTAAATGACTTATTTTGGATACCCAATAAATTCAGGGTAATGGCGCGAAAATCATTAGAGGAAGCATATAGATGAGTGCATTGAGCCATCTACAGCTTGTGCCAACTCATGTAACTGGAGGTCATTATGGCAATTATTATCAATGATACGAGTGCTCGGGCACAATATACTGCAACGTCTGGTCAGACGGTGTTCTCTGTGCCGTTCGAGTTTTTCTCAAACGCCGACCTCAAAGTTTATATTGGCGAAACACTCAAGACCCTGACTACTCATTATACGGTCACGGGCGCTGGCGTGACTGGCGGCGGTTCAATTACACTGACATCAGGCGCAACAGCCGGACAAGTCGTGACCATTGTTCGTGATATTCCGGTTTCGCGTGTAACTGACTTCCCTCTTTCTGGCCCGTTTGTTGTTGACGATCTGAATACAGAATTGGATCGTCTTACTGCAATTGCGCAGCAACTTGAAACCAAATTAACGCGCACCGTTCGCCTCGATGACTTTGACCAACCAAATACATTTCAAGTTTTGCCATCCAAGACCTCCCGTGCTGGCAAAATTATGGCATTTGATACAAACGGTAACGTCACGGTCGGTGAAGATATCGGCAACTGGCGCGGTAACTGGGCGGCTGGAACTGCCTACACAGTCCGTGACTTGGTTAAGGACGGATCAAACGCAAACGTCTATCGGGCTAATACTGCCCATACCTCGACTGGCACAACACCGATCTCCAGCAACGCTGATTCTGCCAAATGGGACTTGGTGGTTGATGCGGCTTCGGCAGCGGCTTCTGCGGCAGCAGCGGCAGCATCCGAGGCGGCAGCTTCGGCCTCTGCAATCCTAGCTAATGACTGGGCAACCAAGACTTCAGGCCCTGTAGCAGGCGGTGAATACTCGGCTAAGTATCATGCGACCAATGCGGCTTCATCGGCTTCTACGGCCTCTACAGCTGCTTCTACGGCTACAAGCGCCCAGACTGCGGCGGAAGCGGCAAGAGACGCTACGCTAGCAGCGTATGACAGCTTTGACGACCGTTATCTCGGAGCAAAGACTTCTAACCCGACACTCGACAATGACGGGAACGCTCTCGTTGCTGGTGCGTTGTATTTCAATACTGTCGTTCCAGAGATGCGGCTCTACACTGGTTCGGCTTGGGTAGCGGCATACGTTAGTGGCGCATCGTATCTCCTGACATCAAATAACCTGAGCGAGTTGACGGCTACGGCATCAACGGCTCGGACCAATCTTGGTCTCGGTTCCATTGCGACTCAGGCGGCAAGCAGCGTCGCCATCACTGGTGGCTCAGTCAACGGAACAACGGTCGGCGCATCTACTCCGTCCACTGGTGCATTTACCACATTGTCGGCTACTGGCACGGCTACCTTCTCAGGCGCTATGTCTGCTACGGCTAATGCCTATATGCAGATTGATGCGCTGACAGATGCCTCGACCATTGCAGTCGATATGTCAGTCGGTAACAATTTTTCGGTAACCCTTGGTGGCAACCGGACACTCGGCAACCCGACCAATCTTACAGCGGGTCAGTCTGGTGTAATATTTATCACTCAGGACGGCACAGGCTCACGGACACTAGCCTATTCA
>VFQS010001844.1_pt1 | contig 18337 bp, 17 predicted proteins | sample 3512361 | NCBI WGS metagenome assembly VFQS01 (sample SAMN10412375, study PRJNA504923) | tailings metagenome | isolation source: Relicate 1 Philex TSF3 active mining | place: Philippines
TCCAGTTTCTTTGACGGGGCAAATGAGATCTGCACCTCATCGTCCGTGATTCGAGTCTTGATCTTCTTCACACGTCCATCTTGAGTGCGGTCAAGTCCGACAGCAAGTCGAAGAATTCCGGCCAGTAACTCGACGCGGTGTTTGTCGGCGTCATTCAGCCGGGCGAACTCCGGATGCTCGTTTTTCGGTAGCCCCTTGCGGTGGTATCGGGCCACCTGCGCGATGATCTCAATGTCCTGATCGGCAAGGCCAACGAGTTCCGAATTGCGGATCACGTAATACGAGTGAAGATGGTGCTTTGAGTGTGAGATGACGACGCCGACGTTGGCGAGAAGTGCTGCGTATTCAAGGAGTCGTCGGTCGTCGGGGTTCGCTTCCAGGCTTGCCGACAGCGCATCGAAGAGCGTGACTGCAATTCGGGCTACGTTCTCCGAATGTTCGGGCCGATCGTCGCAACGTTCGGCGAGCAACTTCACGCTTCGCAGTGATGCATCACCCGCCGAGTTCTCTGGTCCGATGCCACGACGGTGCAGAGTGTCGACGAGTACACCCTCGCGAAGCGCGTAGTCGCTGAAAGTGAAGGTAGAAATTCCGTAGGTGTCGGCGATTGCCTCAAGGATGATCGCTCCCGCAAGGATGATCTCGGCGCGTTTCTGGTCGATTCCGAACTTCTCGCGGCGTTCTTCAACGGTTGCGCAACCGGCGAGGTCTTCCACCACCTCTGCGACGTCTTGGGCCGTGAACTGAAAGCGGTTCATGCTGGTGGGTTCAGGTTTCCCAGACTTCTGTTGAATGATGCGTGCGATGGTCTCGGCGGTGCCTGAAGAGCAAACTGCGAGGTCGTAGCCCAGCGCTTGGACTTCCGATTGGAGGATCATCAGCGTCGATTTCACAAATGCTCGGCAGCTCGGAACTGCACTCGGGTGGAGTGTGGCCGAACTGAAGAATCGATCGGTGAGTCGGACGGCCCCAATCTTGAAGCTGCGGGCCAGCAGCATCTCATCACCGTTGCCGATGACGACCTCCGTGCTGCCACCACCGATGTCGCAGACGAACATCGAGTCCTCATGGTTGCCAATTCCATGCAGCACACCAAGATGAATGAGGCGTGCTTCTTCGATCCCGGAGATCGTTTCGACCGAGATCCCCGCTTCCTTTTTTGCGCGCTTGACGAATTCGGAGCGGTTGCGCGCCTCGCGGATAGCACTCGTCGCGACCGCCCTCATCTCCGCTCCGTGGGACTCGGCAAGATGCCTCATCCGTTCGAGGCAGGCAACCCCACGGTCGATCGCAGCGGGGTCAAGCTCCTTCATCTCCCCGGCACCATGTCCGATTCGCACGGTTTCTTTTTCGCGAGTGATGACTTCGAATCCGTTTGAGACCGCTTTCGCGATCACCATGTGGAAACTGTTGGTTCCGATGTCGAGCGCGGCGATTACCGGGGCGTCCGCGTTCGTTGCCACGTTGGCGAGCCTAGTTTGGCTGGATTGTGTGCTCGAGGCGACGACGCTTTGCGATCCTGCGACGCTCGCGCTCTGAACAGCCGCCCCACACGCCGTGGTCGATGTGGTGTTCGAGTGCGTATTCCAAACATTCATTTTTCACGGGGCAGTGAGCACAAATCGCTCGGGCGCGCTCGACTCCAGCGCCATCCTGCGGAAAGAACACCGCTGGCGGAAAATTGCGACAACTGCCGCGATCCATCCATTGCATTGACTTGTTGGCATTCATCGGGGTTGGATTCACCGTAATTGATGTGTGCTCGCCACGCGAAGACCAGGCCATACTTCGTGCCAATTCCTTACGCACCAACCGTCCTGAATGCTCCGTGAAATCAGCCGATAGCCTGAAAGGCATGTCAGACGCAGCAGTAGTGAACGAGCCGCCACGCGGACATGCGCGAATCGTGTACCTGGGACCGGTCTCCCCGCATTGGGAGGTTTACAGCGACTACGGCGATGCGAACCTTCTCGAGGAGTTCCGTGCTCGCGTGCTCGCACGTCTCGTTCTGTTGCCCCGCAACGACCCTCAGTTCCGCCGCAATCAGGAACGCGTGAACCGCGATGCTGAGCGTGAGCGAATCAGCGTCGAGTGGGAAATCGGCTGGGCTGACGAGTCGGCCTGAGAAGTTCCAAGTAGCGCGTCTGAACGTGGCGCGACAGCGAGTTGAACGAGCGGTAGCGAGAACATGATTTCTTGGCGACAACTTCTTCAACGGGGAATCTCTTCGTTCGCGACTTCTTACGATTCTCCAATCGACACCAGATTCATCAACCGTGAGTTGAGTTGGCTCGACTTCAATTCGCGTGTGCTGTCACTTGCGACTGAAGTCGACGTCCCGCTTCTCGAGCGGTGTCGATTCGTATCGATCTTCAGTTCGAACCTCGACGAGTTCTATCAAATTCGTGTCGCTGCGTTGAAGGATCAGATTGCTGGGGAGGTCGTCACGCCGACGCCAGATGGGCGAACACCTGCGCAGCAATTGACCGAGATTCGTGCACGAGTGCAGGAACTCACTTCGACACAAGAGGCGATCGTTCGTGACGAGCTTCTGCCACAGTTGGCCGAAAACGGGATCTTCGTGTTGCGGTGGGAGCACCTGACGGACGGAGACAGGACTGAACTGACCACTCAGTTCATGGATCGGATCTATCCAATCCTCACGCCCTTGGCCGTCGACCCAGCTCATCCATTTCCCTACATTTCGAACCTTGCGTTGAACCTGGCAATTACGGTGCGCGATCCACGGTCGGGCGAGCAGCGGTTCGCAAGAGTCAAGCTTCCGGCAAACTTCCCGAGGTTCATCGCAGTCGGATCATCGAAAACCTTCGTTTTGATCGAGGACCTCGTCGTTGCACATCTCGGGCAACTCTTTCCAGGAATGTCCGTCGAGCAGTGTTACGTGTTTCGAGTATCCCGAAACGCTGACCTCTCACTTGACGACGAAGATGCAGACGATCTACTCGCGGCGGTCGAAATGGAGCTTCGACGGAGAAGATTCGGACGTGCAGTCAGGCTCGAAGTTCCGCGAGCAATGCCAATGGAAATGTTGCAACTGCTCGTGGAGGAGCTCGAACTGGAATCGGAGGACGTGACCGTTCACGATGAGATCATCGGGCTCGGTTCGCTCTCGGAGCTCGCGGCACTCGACGTTCCACGCCTGCGTTATCGGCCATGGCCACCCGTGACCGCTGGTCGCTTGTCGGTCGCAGAGGAGGAGAACAAGTCGATTTTTGACGTCATCAAGGAGCGTCAGCTTCTGGTGCATCACCCACATGAGTCCTTTGCATCGTCGGTGGAGTCATTCGTCAAGCAGGCGGCCCTCGATCCTCAGGTGCAGTCCATAAAGATGACTCTGTATCGCACGTCCGGTGATTCGACGATTGCTCGACACCTGATCAAGGCGGCGGAGCTCGGGAAACAAGTCGCCGTCGTCTTGGAGTTGAAAGCGAGATTCGATGAGGCACGTAACGTCTCCTGGGCGAAAGAGCTCGAGTATGCGGGTGTGCACGTGACGTATGGTCTCGTCGGGCTGAAGACTCACGCAAAGTGCATTCTCGTTGTGCGTAGTGAGGCGGGTTCGATTCGGCGATACGTGCACATCGGTACCGGCAACTACAACTCCGTGACCGCGCGCGTCTATGAAGACATCGGCTACTTCACGAGTGAGCCAGAGATCGGCCGGGATGCGACGGAATTGTTTAACTACCTCACGGGCTATGCACACGCACCTGATTACCAGTCGTTGTTGGTTGCGCCACATCGACTCAAGACCCGCATCATCGAGTTGATCGAAAAGGAATCATCGTTTGGCGATCTCGGGCAGATCACGATGAAGATGAACTCAATTTCTGATCCTGACGTCATTGAAGCCCTCTACCGAGCGTCGCAGTCCGGAGTTCGGATCAATTTGATCGTGCGTGGAATCTGCTGTCTGCGCGCTGGCGTGACGGGACTATCCGACAACATTTCGGTGCGGTCAATTCTTGGCCGCCAACTCGAGCACTCTCGCATCTATCGATTCGAACATGGGCTGGACAACGATGAACCGCTCCACTTGATCGGTTCGGCGGACATGATGGAAAGAAACTTGAAGGGTCGAGTAGAGACATTGGTGCCATTGACTCACCCGAAGCACCGGATGTGGTTGGACACGGTTCTCGGCTTCCTCCTTGCCGATGACGTCGCGCACTACGTCCTCGGACCCGAGAATGAATGGGCTCGACAGGGGACCCCAGGCTTCGACCGGGATGCCCAAAGCGACCTCCACGCCTGGGTCACTCGCACCCAAGTTCGCTGAATCTGCTCGCTGTTTACGCAGGCGTCACCTTGTGGCAAGAACTCAGTAACTTCTGCCCGATACGGTGAAGGAAATGGAAGAGCTGCGCAAGACATTTCATCAAGAGCTTGAGGACTTACGGGGTCGCGTTGTGGCCCTTGGTCAGACGGTGATCGACACCATTCCACGTGCGACCAACGTGCTCCTCTCCGGCGATCTTGAGGGAGCCGACTATCTCGTGCAGGCCGATGACGAGATCGATGCACGATCGCTCGAAATCGAGGAGTTCTGCTTTCAGGAACTCGCCCTTCAGTCACCCGTCGCGGGCGACCTTCGACAGCTCGTGTCGGTGATCAAGATTTCTGCAGAACTGGAAAGATCAGCTGATCTTGCGGTGAATATTTGTAAGGCAGCGCGTCGAATCTACGGTCACGACATTGACCCGGTGCTCCGCGACTTGATCAGCAAGATGAGCGAACAAGCCAGACAGTTGTACGTCGCTGCGATTGATGCGTTCAACACGAATGACGCACCGAAGGCTGCGGCACTCGATGACATGGACAGTTATCTCGACGCGCTCCATCGTCAGTTCATTCAGGAAATCTTTGAGTGCCACTCTCGTGAGACCATCGACCTTCAAGTTGCAGTTCAGCTCGCGGTCGTGTCGCGCTTCTATGAGCGAATTGGTGACCACGCAGTGAACATCGCCGAGCGCACTCGGTTCATCCTCACCGGATGGGTGCCAGAACTCAAGGGCGCTTCACGGTTCCGTGCTCGCCAGAATGACGGCGAGACTCCCAAAGTCATTCTGTGACCGCAGCGAAGGACGCTCCCACCGTCTTTATCGTCGAAGACGAGGACGCCTTTATTGAGGCCCTCGACATCGGGCTTCAGCGTGAAGGTTTTCGTGTCGAAGTCGCGCGCGACGGTGCGGAGGCCCTCCTCAACTTCGAGAGCGTGAAGCCTGACATCGTGCTTCTCGATGTGATGTTGCCAAAGGTGTCTGGGACCGATGTGTGTCGCGAGATCCGTAAGAAGAGTCAGGTGCCGATCATCATGGTGTCGGCCAAGGGCTCTGAGATCGACACCGTCGTCGGTCTGGAGGTTGGCGCCGATGATTACATCGTCAAGCCGTACCGTCTCAGAGAGCTTGTCGCCAGGATTCGCGCGGCGCTGCGTCGCAGCTCACTGACACAGAGCGAAATCGATGAAGTCGGCATCGGCACGGTTCGAGTCGGCGACGTGCAGATTGATCCCGAACAACACATGGTCACGGTTCGTGGAACGGTGACAAAGCTCCCGTTGAAGGAATTCGAGTTGCTGTACGTGTTGATGGCGAATGCGGGCAGGGTGATGACCCGCGAGAACCTGATCGATCGGGTGTGGGGTTCCGATTACTACGGTGACACCAAGACCCTCGACGTGCACATCAAACGTCTACGTTCGAAGATCGAGGTCGATCCTGCAAATCCGGTGAACGTGGTGACCATCCGCGGTCTCGGATACAAGTATGAGAAACTGACCTCATAGTCAGATCTACTACCGGTCTTCCACCAGCAAGTCCTCTCACTCGCCTCAAGCGCGTTCACACTTGGACCGTCGCGGGGGAAGCTGCTCTTGCCGTCTCACTTGCCGATTCGATGTTCTTGTCGGTCAGCCCTGACGCTGCTCGGGGAAGGGTGCTTGCATTCCTCGCGTTTAGCCTCGCGCCATTCCTGATCCTCGCGCGTTTCATCGGCCCATTTCTCGATCGCATGCCAGGTGGACGTCGACTGACGATCGTCGTGCTCTCTTTCGCGCGCGCAGGATTGATGTTTGCGATCATGCGGTGGATTGACTCACTATCGCTGTTCGCATTGATGTTCGTTGCACTTGTCCTGTCGAAGGTTTACGGAGTGTCACGTTCAGCGGTGATGCCGACGGTGGCGCGTGCGGATGAGCTGATGGCTGCGAATGGCCAAATCGGTCGTCTCACCGGCATCGTCGGAATCGTCGCGGGTGGTCCTGCCGCGTTGCTACAGCTCATCAGCTCACGACTCTCGCTCGGCTTTGCAGCAGTGTGTTTCGTATTGGCGGGGATCATCGCACTTTCTCTCCCTCGCGGAGTCGCAGGAGCACGTGCCCCAGAGTCGGATTTGGAGCGGAGCGAACTCCATTCACCCGCAATCGTGCGAGCCGCGATGGCGATGGCTGCTCTCCGGGTAGCAAACGGCTTTCTGTTCTTTCATCTTGCGTTCTGGCTGCGCACCGAAAAGGCGGGAACCGCATGGTTCGCTCTCGCCCTGGGAATCGGGTCACTCTCGACGTTGGTTGCAAATTCGATCGGTGGGTTGGTTCGACGAGTGCTTCGTGAACACGTTGTACTCGAGATTGCTCTCGTCATCGTGGCGGTCGTTGGCCTCGTGTGCGCCTATGTGGGGAGTATCACTGCAGGAATCGTGCTGACTGGCGTGACCTATGCAGTCGGCGCACTCGGGAAGCTTGCCTTTGACTCCATTCTTCAAACTCGCGCGCCAGACGCGAATCGCTCCCGTGCGTTTGCGCGTTACGAGACTCGGAATCAGTTCGCGCAGGTAGCCGGCGGATTCGTCGCCGTCGGATTGACGCCAAGTGGGGCAGTTGGCTTCGCAATTATCGGATCGATCGGGCTCATTGCGGCGATCTACTACGCAGTGCGCTACTAGAGCGCGATGCGGGCGAGCCACAGCCCGGGGGCGTCAAGCTCGTTTGGCGTCGGCAGATTTCCAGAGCGCACAAAGAGTTGACCGAGACCTTCGCTCCCTGATCGTTCTACGACACCTTCCACGAAGGCGTTTCCGCGTTCCACTTGTCCTTGTGTGAGGTGAAGACCGAGGAGCTGTTCGACGAAGGAGTCGCTCGGCGACGCTTCAACCCTTCGGCGTCGGACGGCTTCGGCGATCTGCGTCCCTGCGCCGAGAACAGTCGCAGAGATGCCATCGACTGCGTGATCGACATAACCGATGATCGCTGCGACCATTGCATCGAGGGATGGTGCGAGATTCTCCTGCATCGGTGAACGAACTGCACCGAGGATTATGGAGGGATCCGTGAAGAACTTGTTCATCATCGCCATTGGATCGCTGTCACCGAGATCCATGTTCGTGAGGCGTTCCATCAACGCGTTCGGGTTCGGTGAGAATCCGGCAATGTAGTGACGAACGGCAGCGGAAATGGTGTCGCGCACGTGTGGGATGGTGAGAACCGCATGCGACGTGAGTTCACTGATGAGCACCCACATGCGCATGTCGTCTGGCGTGATGCTCCAGTCACTTGCGAAGCGCTCGACGTTTGGTGCGACGATCAGAAGTTGATTCTGTGATTCACGCGGTAGGGGAAGGTCGTATTGGCCGAACGAACGGAGGGCGAGTTGCCCGATCATCGTGCCGACGGACATGCCCATCATCGCGGGGCCCATCATCTTGTTGATCGACGACATCATTTGGGCCATTGGGTCCGAGTCAGTTGATTCGACGGAGGTCGAGGTGAGTGACTGCGCAAGTTCCGTAAACATTGGGCGATATGCGGCAAGCGTGTGGTGCGTCCACATCGAGCGGTTCACGACCTCAACCTTGGGCGGTGCTCCGAGTGGTGCAGTTGCAAGCCCTGTGAAATCGCGCACCCTTTGGTCGGCGATTGGAAGGAGGCGTTCGAAGGCGACCCGGCTGGCTGGGTCAACATTTGATTCGTTGTTCAACCCTTCCGTTGCGGTCATGAGGGCAACCTGACGGGCGACATCCCACTGCAAGGGACCCTGGTTCGACAACTGTTTGGCGAGATCGCCAAAGAAGGGCATCCCGGGGAACGGTGACTCGTCAGGGTTGAACGACATCGGACTCCAGCCTAAGGACCGCAGTCCGCGCAGCGTTTGCTGAGAGCAACCAATGTCTTCCGTCACGTTCGACACACCAGCCGATCAACGTGCCATCGTTGGCGAACACCGTGCCGCCGTGGTGAGAACTGGAGAATGGTTCGAGGGGGATGTGCGTCCCGTTTGTTCCTGGGGTAGCCGAACTGATGTGACTGAGTTCGATGCCAAACGCTGCAGTTGCGACCCACACCGGAGCTCCTGGCGGCATCTCATCGTCCGAAACCGGTGTCACCGTCAGTCGACTCTTCGTCATGACGGGGTCGACGACCTTGAGCATTGAGACTCCGAGAGTCGGCTCGACGTCGACCACGACCGCGTCGAATTCGGCAGCCTCAGGAGTGGCGACGTGCACTTTCTGGCCAACTTCCACGCCGTTGAGCACGGAGATCAGGAGCCCCGATTCCGTTACGGCTGCTGCGATCGGAACTGTTGTTGGGTCGATATTCACCGGCGACTGGCGCACTTCGGCGGTGACTGGATTCGCGTCAGGTGAACGACTGTTTCCTGATCCAGGCAGCGCGACCACCAGCAAGACCAGTGAGGTGGTCAGTCCGGTGAGAATGCTGAATAGGGCGAGCTTTCGACCAGCAGATCGGTCGAACCACGACGGAGTCTGAAGTTCGGCACCTTGCGCACGCTCACTCGGATGAACCCAGGCGCGCTCGTACGGCGGAAGGGGTGCGTTGAAGAAATGTTCACCGAGTTCGTCATCGTCGGGCGACACGTGCGAGAGGTTAGTCAAGTGCCGCGGCGAAGTGTCGTCGCGATACTCAGGTACGCTTTGTCTGTGACCAGCCGACGCTTCTTCGACAACGGAGAGACGCTGATTGAGTTGACGAGTTATGAGTTGAGTGTTGGAGAACTCTACGACTGGTCGGTCCTCCCGCGCTGTGGTGCGGTCGTTGTGTTTTCTGGAACAGTTCGCGATCATTCCGAAGGACGATCTGACGTCACGACGTTGACATACGAGGCATACGAAGAACAAGTGGTTCCGAAGTGTCTCGAAATCGCGAATGAGATGCGTCGGAAGTGGTCCGACTTGGGGCGAATCGCACTCGTGCATCGCGTCGGTGAACTCAAGCTCGGCGAATCCTCAGTCCTCATCGTCGTGTCGGCTCCACATCGACCAGAGGCATTTGAAGCAGCACGTTTTGGAATCGATGCACTGAAAGCGACAGTTCCAATTTGGAAACGTGAGCAATGGGGCGATGGATCTGACTGGGCTCTTGGTGCGCAACACATCACTGATGTCAAGAAGTTGAACGATGTGAGCCACTCATGATGTTCGCATTCGGCGCCGTCACAATCTTTTTCGCCCTCATCTCCGTTGTGTCAGCACTGGTGCTTGCATACCTCGTTTATCAGGATGCGCCACCGCCGACGAGGGCAAATGGAATGGACGCATTCCATCGCCATCTCGACGCACTATCGGATGACTCGCGAGCGCACCTGCGCCAGCAACTGCGCGAGTCGAGAGAGCGTCAGGGGCGTAACTAGCCATGGCACGTGACCTCGCGATCGACCTCGGGACCGCCAACACCCTTGTGTACATGCAGGGCAGGGGGATCGTGATCAACGAGCCGTCGGTGATCGCGGTCAATCGGCGTACGGGCGAAGTATTGGCCACGGGAGAAGAGGCTTCCGGGATGATCGGTAGGACCCCTGGCTACATCGTTGCGGTCAGACCGCTGCGTGGCGGGGCGATCACCGACTTCGAAATCACTGAGAAGATGATTCGCCTCCTCCTTCAACGTGCGGGCGTTTCTCGCTTCTCACGACCCAAGGTGCTGATTTGCGTTCCGTCGGCGATCACCGAGGTCGAACGTCGTGCGGTGACGGACGCGACGCGTCGCGCGGGTGCAGCGGATGCACAGTTGCTCGAGCAGCCGATGGCTGCAGCAATCGGTGCTGACCTTCCGATCAACGAGCCGGTCGGCAACATGGTGATCGATATCGGTGGTGGAACGACCGAGACAGCAGTTATCAGCCTCGGTGGCATCGTCGCGCTCGAGGCAGTGCGCGTCGGGTCATTCGACATCGATGCGGCGATTCAGGCACACGTGCGTCGTGAGCATGGATTGGCAATCGGCGAGAGAACTGCTGAGGAGATCAAGAAGTCGATCGGCAGTGCAATGCCAACTCCGCGTGAACGTGACGCAGAGGTTCGAGGCCGCGATCTGGTGAGTGGTCTGCCAAAGACCGTCATCTTGACGCCTCAGGAAATTCGTGAGGCGATCGAAGACGTCGTCACACAGATGGTCGACTCAGTCATTCGGTGCCTCGCGGTGGCTCCGCCAGAGTTGTCTCAGGATTTCTTAACTCGCGGCATGTACCTGGTCGGTGGTGGCTCGATGCTGCGTGGACTCGCCCAGCGAATCGAGCGCGACACCAAGGTGCCGGTAAACATGTCGCCCCAGCCGCTCGAGGCGGTTGTGTTGGGTGCGGGTCACTGTGTCGAGAACTTCTCCGCGCTGCGCGGAATGTTCATGGACTCGCGTCGCTGACCGCCGGTCAGGACTTTGCAACGAGTCTCGTGAGCCCCTCTTGTACGACGGTCACTGCCAGCAGGCCGTCCTGAGTGAAGATGTGACCCTCGGCGAGGCCTCGTGCGTTGGAGGTTGAGATTGAGGTCTGCTGATAGAGCATCCATTGGTCCGCACGGAACGGCCGATGGAACCACATTGCATGGTCAAGACTCGCCATCTGCACCGATCCATCGGACCACCCGATTCCGTGTGGCATGAGGGCGGTGTCGAGAAGGGTCATGTCGCTCGCATAGGTGAGGATGCAGGAGTGCAACACGGGATCGTCGGGGAGGGTGCCGTCGGCACGAATCCATACGCGCTGACCCGGACGGGGGTTCCCCTTGCGTGAGAACGGATCTCCGTCGACGTATCGCTGGTCGATCGGCCGCGGCCTGTCGTACCAGTCGCCAAGGAGTTCTTTGTATGGTTCCATACGTGTCTTGAAATCAGGGAGTGTCTCCGGTGCTGGAGTCGTTGGGTCCATCGTGATGTGATACTCGAGACCGGCCTCGATCTTTTGGAAACTTGCCTGGAGATTGAAGATCGGCTTTCCGTGCTGGATCGCGACTACACGACGAGTGGAGAAGCTTTTGCCGTCGCGAAGTCGATCGACTTCGTACAAGATCGGTACGCCGGGGTCGCCCGAGCGCAGGAAGTAGGCGTGCAACGAGTGCACCATTCGGTCGGGTTCATCAATGGTGCGTGTTGCTGCGACCAGTGCCTGACCAGCTACTTGACCGCCGAAGACGCGCTGGCGATTCTCGTCAGGTGATTGACCACGAAAGATGTTGACCTCGATCGCCTCCAAGTCGAGGAGTGTGACGAGATCTTCGAGAGGGGTAGGCACTCATCCATGTTGCCAGCATCCGATGCGGAAAGCACGGTGCGCTAGCGTGCCACGCATGGCGATACAGCAATCGAAGGCATTTCCTCAAGGATTCACGTGGGGAACGGCGACCGCCGCCCATCAAGTTGAGGGAAACAATTGGAATAACGACTGGTGGGATTGGGAGCATACGCCAGGAAGTCCATGTGTCGAGCCGAGCGGAGACACGTGTGATCACTTCAATCGGTATCCCGAAGACATCGCGATGATGAAGTCATGGGGCTTCAACACGTATCGCTTCAGTGTGGAGTGGAGTCGCATCGAGCCTGAGGACGGCGAGTTTTCCCAGGCAGCAATCAACCACTACAAGAAGATGGTGCAGTGCTGTCGTGACAACGGCATCACTCCCGTCGTCACGCTCCACCACTTCACGACGCCGCGCTGGGTGGCGGCAATGGGCGGTTGGGGCAATGCCGCCACGGCGGATCTCTTCGGTCGATTCTCCGACAAGGTCGCACGAGGACTCGGCGACGAGGTCGGCATGTGGTGCACGATCAACGAACCGAACATGGTCTCCACCATCGGATATCTCCTCGGCGAATTCCCGCCGGGAAAGAAGGATCGTGACCTCCGCCTGAAGGCGAATGAAGTCTTCTGTGATGCTCACCGCAAGTCGCGTGACGCCGTGAAGTCGATCTCAAGCGCACCACTCGGAATCACTTTGGCGATGCAGGAATACACAATCGTCGGTTCGAACGAGGACGAGCTTGCCAAAGCGGCAGCACACCGAGATCGTGCCTGGGCCGGACTCGAGGATCCCTTCCTTGAGGTCGCCAAGGGTGACGACTTTTTTGGTGTTCAGACGTACACGCGAGAGATCATGGACAAGGACGGTCGAACGAAGCCGACACCCGATATGAGGCTCACGATCATGGGATACGAGTTTCGCCCGTCGGCCCTTGAAGCGTGCATTCGTCGTGCGTGGGAGCAAACAGACCACGTTCCACTCATCGTGACGGAGAATGGCGTTGCCGCAACTGATGATCGAGAGCGCATCGAATTCGTCCATGACGCACTCGACGGGGTATTGAACTGCATTGCTGACGGGATCGACATTCGCGGGTATACCTACTGGACGTTGATGGACAACTTCGAGTGGACACGTGGTTATGCGCCGATCTTCGGATTATGTGCCGTGGATCGCTCTACGCAGGTTCGCACGCCGAAGCCGAGCGCACATTGGCTCGGTCGCGTTGCCAAAGCGAACGCGCTACTCGGCGTCAACGACTGATGATCGACCCGGGGCTCCGCGAGGTCGCCCTCGCGACCAAAGGTTTCATGCCGGCAGAAGAGGGTGATGCCCTGTTCGACGCGGCGATGCTCGCAGGAAGAAACGTTCCGTCACTCGACATGGTGGAGGTCGGGTCGTATTGCGGCCGAAGCACCGTGTGGGTTGGGGCGGCGGCTCGTTCTTGCGGAGTCACGTTGTACGCCGTTGATCACCATGGGGGTTCGGAGGAGAACCAACCCGGTTGGGAGTGGTTCGACGACTCCGTCGTGGATCCATCGACGGGTCGAATCAATACGTTGCCGTTCTTCAACGACACGATGACGCGCGCGGGGCTCACTGAGACGGTGCGTGCGGTTGTCGGCGATTCGGCATCACTTGGCGCATCGTGGGCATCGAAGATCTCGTTTCTGTTCATTGACGGCGGACATGGTCGCGAGATCGCTCGTGCAGACTTCGCCGCCTGGCACGAACATGTTGCACACGACGGGATCTTCGCCATCCACGACGTGTTCACGGATCCTGCAGATGGGGGACTCGCCCCGTATGAGGAGATCTATCTCCCCGCGCTTGTGTCAGGAAAGTTTCGCGAGATTTCGATTACTGGCTCTTTGCGGGTCCTGCAAAGAGTTGCGTAAGTACTTGGCTAGTAGCGCTGCGCAATCGAATCGATTTCGGTCGCAAGAGTGACGTCCGCATTCGAGAGTTCGCCAATCGCATGAGTGCTCATTCGAACGAGGACTGCATTCGGATAACGAATGTCGAGGTCGGGGTGATGATCGAGCCGCTCTGACGCTTCGATCACGTCACGAACGAAGTCGGCGATGACGGCGAAATTTCGCAGCTTGAACTCACGCGAGATCGACTTGTCGGCAACTGTCCACGATGCGAGCTCAGGCATTGAGCGAGCCGCCTCGTCGTCGAGCGGAACGTAACGCATGTCGCCTAGTCGATGACGGCCGAGTCGAGGAAGATCGCGCTTGCCGGGGTCGCGTTGGCGATGGCGTCGGCAGCCAAGATGATTGCCGCTCCGGTGTATGCGCTGCACTCGTCGGCAGGGAACACGATGCGGTTCGGATAGACAATCCCGGTCGAATATGCACCGCTTTCCGTGCGGTGTGCGCGAGTCCAGAGCAGGAGTTCCTTGGCGCGCTCGATGTCGCCTGCAGCCGCGTGGGCGAGAGAGCACTCGGCGGTTTCGGCAGCCGTCACCCAGTCTTCGTCGTTGACGCAACGAACTCCTCGACCCTCAATGACGAACTCGTCCCATTTGGAACGGAGACGCTCCTTGGCGTCAATTCCGGTCGTCGCTCCAGTGAGCACGGGGTAGTACCAGTCCATCGCCCAGCGGTCCTTCGGCTCGAAGGCATCTTGGTTGGTGTTGATTGCGATATCGATCGCATCGGCAGCGGCACGCCACTCGGGTTGGTGCTCGCCGAGGAGTGCACCCAAGTTCGCTCCGCAGTGCAGAGCGTGACGAATCGAGGACGATCCGGTCAACAACGCATAGTCCCAGGGCTTGCTGTCGACTTCTCGCGCCCACAGGATCGTCCCGTCGAGTTTGCGCATCTCGAGGACCCACGTGAGCGCACGCTTCACCGTTGGCCACATCAGGGCGACGAATCCGAGATCGTCGGTGGACAGCCAGTGGTGCCAGACACCAGTGGCGACGTATGCGCACACGTTGGTGTCGAGCTTGGCGTCTTCAAGGGTGTCGTCAGGGAGGTAATAGTTGTGCCAACTGCCGTCATTGCGCTGGGTGAGCGAGAGCCAGCGATATGCACGTTGCGCTTCGTCGTGGAAACCCATGACGTCGAGGGCCATCGCAGTTTCGACGTGATTCCACGGGTCACAATGACCACCCTCGAACCAGGGGATCATGCCGTTTGGCAGCTGCAGTGACGCAATTGAGCGCGCCGTTGCCATCAACTCATCGTGCGTAATGATGGCGTCAAGGCGATCGTTCTGAAGTCCGAGCATCGTCATCGCGTCGATCCTCCAGATGGTTTGGTTGCGTACACGATGTAGCTCTTGCCGAGGATGGGAGCGAGGATGCGCTCCAAGGTTCGAGTCAGTCGTGGCGCAGCGATGATGTCCCATTCGAGGAAGCGCTTGTAGGCGTTGACGAACCGATTGTCTTCACGTGCTGGGCCGACCGCACACCGCAACCACCAATACGGCGAGTGCAGTCCGTGAGCACGGTGTTCTGCTCGAATCGTCAGTCCGCTTGCACGCACCTTGGCCTTCAGCTCGGTTGCGCTGTAGATGCGTACGTGGCCGCCGGGCACGAATGGCGCGTGATATTCGTCCGACAGCATCCAGTTGATCTTCTCTGGGAACCACGACGGAACCGTCGCAGCAAGTACTCCACCTGGCTTGAGCACACGAGCGAATTCGCCGATTGCACGGACGTCGTCTTGAATGTGTTCAAGCACCTCGGAGGTAACGATCGCGTCAAACGTGTTGTCAGGGAAGGGCAACTTTGTCGCATCGCCACGCATGACGCCCGTCAAGTTTTCCGCTCCAATTTCACCCGCTTCGAACATCGCCGCAAAGGTTGCTCTCGTGGAGACGACTTCGTCTGCTGCGTAGTCGAGGGCAACAACCTTGGCGCCACGGCGCGCGGCCTCAAACGCGTGACGGCCGAAACCCGCACCCGCATCGAGAACTCGGTCGCCCTTGCGCAGGCGAAGTTGGTCAAAGCGAATCGTTAGCACGGTCATCAGCCCTTTCGGCGTGCCAACTTGGCAACGTTGTGGGGCATGGCGAGGACTTCGCGGTATTGATCAACCGTCAGCGAGGCGCAATGTCGCCAACTCCAACGCTCAACGACACGTTGGCGTCCCGCCTGACCGACACGAGTGCGCAAAGCTTCATCGTCAAGACCTCGGCGAATGGCAGCGGCGAGTGCATCGGCGTCTCCTGCTGGGCAGGACAACACCGTGTCACCGTCACGTCCGGTGACCTCTGGCAGCGCGCCACCAGTCGTCGCGACGAGGCAGACACCAGTCGACATTGCTTCGATCGCAGGGAGGCTGAAACCCTCATAGAGACTTGGCACCACGGCCAACTCGCTCTCTGCATAGAGCTCGACGATGCGTTCATCGGTGACTCCCGAGACGAAAGAAATGCAGTCGAGGAGACCGAGTGACCTAATCAGATCCATACTCGCGCCTTCGCGTGGCTTTCCGATGATCGTGAGGTGCACGTCGCGCTCCGTGCGCAGCTTGGCGAGTGCTTCGAGGAGGTATGACAAACCCTTCAGTGCGACGTCGGCAGATGCGGTCGTGATGAGGTGCCCTGGCTTGCGTGCAATGTGTGGCTTGGGGGTGAACAAATCCGGATCGACCCCCACCGGGACCAGTCGCATGCGATCCATCGACACCTTCATGTCCTCGTGGATGTCGTTGATCGAGTTCTCGCTCACGACGACGACGCGCGGCATGCTCGAGGCAACCTTGCCCTGCATGTTGACGAACGAGTACCAGCGACCGATTGCCCTGCGCTTCCAGAAGTTCGGGGCATGGTCCATCTCGAGCTTGCGGTCCTTGGTGATCGGATGGTGCAGCGTGACGATCGTCGGGAACAACTTCTCAATATCCTGAATCCCGTATCCGAGGCATTGATTGTCGTGTACGAGGTCGAAGTCGTCGACTCGTGCGGCCAGTGCTCGGTGAGCGCGGATGCTGAACGCGCGAGGCTCCCCGAAGGTCCCCTTCAAGAACTGCAACACTTCGACCGCATCGGGCCACGACTTGATTTCCCAGTAGGCAGGAAAGCGACCTGGATAGAGGTCGTTGAAGATGTCGAGGCTCGGCAACTTGTGCAGGGGGATGCGCGGATCGAGGATCGGGTAGGGCTGACCGGCGTAGACCTCGACGTGGTGCCCAAGATCGACGAGGGCCTTGGTGAGGTGACGGGTGTACACGCCCTGCCCGCCGACGTGCGGCTTGCCTCGGTACGTCAAATAGGCGATACGCAGCGGCCCGTTGGGGTCAAGCGGAGGCCGCATAAGGGGATCAGCCTATCTGTGGATAACCAACACACGTCAGGTCGAAGGTGCGACGAAGTGACGACTGCGCCGTCACGATCTCCGGAGAATCGTTGACACCATTCGGCGGCCCCGATTGCGGTTCAACGCACAGACCGTGCAGCTGTTCGTCGTACACCACCCAGTGGGAGCAATCACTGCGAAAGTCGAGTGACACTCCATCGTCGAAGGTGACTCGTGGATTCGTCAGTGCGTCAACGAAGCAGTCATCATGTGGACCACGAGTCGGCACGACGAGTTTTCCCGTCGGTATTCCATCACTGCCTCTCACGTACATTGCGCGGAACGAATGTTCGACGTGTGCAGGTCGCATGAACCATGGATGCCATCCAATTTGTGCGGGCATCGTGTCCGTTGCGTGCAATTCGAGTGCAAGTCCGATCGTGTCGTGATCGAGTGAAATCTCGTGGCGTATGTTTCCTTTGAATGGCCACGGTGAGCCAATCGGGCAGCTGAGCACGAGAGAGGTCGAAGTAACTTCCTCGACTGTCCACGACACCTCATATGTCGTGCCATGAATTGCGTGGGGCGGCAAGTCGCACGGAACGCGGTATTTCGATCCTTCAAACGTAAGCTCGCCATGTCGCATACGGCCAGCCCACGGCGCCATCACGTAGCAACCCCAACCGATCGGTCCGCGAGAGCGGTCGCTGACGAGCCGCTCTCGACCCGCGATCGACAACGACGAAATTCGTCCACCCGCAGAAGGTTCGACACTCAGGGAGATGATGTCGTTGGAGATCGTGATCGTCACGCGCGCGACCTACGTGACGAATAGAGCAGAGCGAGAAGCACGGCAAAGATGCCGACGATGAGCGGGAGGTCACCGAGACGCGAATAGAGCGTCCGCCCAGTTCGGAGTGGGACATCTCGCACGATCACACGCTGCTCACTGACCCCTGTGCGGTCATGGATGGTGCCGTCAGGTTCGATAAATGCCGAGAACCCAGTTGGTGAAACCTGGACAAGCCATCGGTCTTGTTCGATCGCTCGCAAGCGAGAAGACGCGATTTGTTGCGTTTGCAGAATGGTTCCCGTGTAACTCGACCCATTCGTTGGGTTGATGATGAACGTCGCCTCGCGTTCGACTCCCTCGTTGGCGCGTCCGGAGAAGAACACTTCCCAGCTGATGACGACTCCGGCTGTCGTGTCTCCCACGCGAAGTGATGCTGGCGTGTCGCCAGCCTGGGCATCCCGAGGAATCCTGTCTACGGGTGCACCAAGCGACTCGAGCAATCCCCTCAGCGGAACGAATTCGCCGAACGGAACCCTGCGCACTTTGTCGTAACGATCTGCAAGCGTTCCGTCGACATTGACGACGACTTGAGCGTTGGTGAAGTATCGACGATCGACGTCTTCGGTGATGCCGACGACGAATGGTGCTGAGAGTCGACTTGCTTCGGCGGCGATCTCTTCGCGCTCGACGCTCGAATAGAAGTCGTCAACGTCGATCACGTTCTCTGGCCAGATCACCATGTC
>VFQS010001845.1_pt1 | contig 18336 bp, 6 predicted proteins | sample 3512361 | NCBI WGS metagenome assembly VFQS01 (sample SAMN10412375, study PRJNA504923) | tailings metagenome | isolation source: Relicate 1 Philex TSF3 active mining | place: Philippines
GATAAGGACCTGTTGCTCTTCCGTGAATTTTCTCTCGTGAAAGATGTTTAAGTCTGTGATAGAAAACAGGTCCAATGAAGATTTTACTATCCATTTGTTTACCCGTTTTTCCATTATACATGACTTCAGTACCAGCTCCACTAAATCCAAGACTTTCCATAATTCCAGCAATCTTTTCAATTTCAACTTTACGGAAAGGAGTTGAATCAAATTCACTTCCAGCAATAATACCTGCTTTTCCAAAAATACATTCAATAAATTGACCAATAGTCATGCGCTTGGGTAACGCATGAGGAGTCATAATAACATCTGGTACTACACCATCTTTTGTGTAAGGCATATCTTCTTGACGAAGTGTCATACCAATAGTACCTTTTTGTCCATGACGTGAACTAAATTTATCTCCTAATTCTGGATCTCTATCACTCTTAATACGTACTTTCGCAAACATATATCCATCACCATTTCTATTTTTGTATACCATATCAACAATTCCTGAATCCGTTTCAGCTAATGCGGTTGAAGCATCACGGAATTTAGGATCACCTTCCATTGCTCCTTTAATGGGAACAACTTTTCCAATAATAATATCATTTCCATCTACTTTAGAACCAACTTTTACGAAACCATCCGCATCAAGCTTTTCATAAGAACCAAAGCTCATCTTTTCAGTTTTGGTATCACCATTTGCGTAATACTTTTCAGGTTTACAGAATTTCTCTTCTTCAAGTGTTGTTAAATTCTTCTTTTCTTCATCAATATATGTTTTGTAAAGCGATGAATTGTAAAGACCGCGTTCTACTGAACTTTGATTGAAAATAAGTGAATCTTCTTGATTGTAACCCATATATGTCGCAATCGCAACAATTGCAGTTTGACCAGCAGGAATATCTTCACTATGTAAATATTTACTATTCATGGTATTTACAAGCGATTTTTGAGGATAATGGAGAATGTAAGCAAGTGTATCCATGCGCTTCTTAAAAGAAGTTGTGTAAATACCCATTGCTTGTTTACATTGCGCGGCTTGGAACATATTACGAGGAGCAGGGTTATGTTCAGCATATGGAATATTTGCGGTAAGAACACCTAACATCATAGATGGATGAATTTCACAATGAGTGTAGTTGTAGAAACTATCATTATTACGATTATTAAGTTCAAGATTGTGAATAGTCATTGCTACCATACAAGTATCAATCTCTTCAACATCAAGATATTCAATAAGAGTAGCACTATCATCATAATCAGCACATCCAATTTCATCTTTATGTTTAGCCATATTATTTTTAATAGGATGAGCAAGTATATCTTTCCAAGTATATCCATTTGCAATCATTTCTTTTACATAATCATCTGAAATATTGATTTTATTATTTCGTACTACATAAAGTGGACGACAAAGACGACCACTATCTGTCCAAATATGGATCTCTTTTTTGAAAATGTGCCAAGCAATGGATGTATAAAGATTAATAGCACCATTTCTTCTCATTGCTCTCATACGAGTTGTTACATAATGAGGATTGAAAGTTTGACCATACCAATCACCATTTACAAAAACTTTTACTGAATAAGCAATATCATAAGGTTTTAGTGAATCAAGCATTTTAACACCAAGTTCATCTAAACAATTTGTAATTACAGTTGGATCACTTGGAACAGTAATATAAGCCATTAATGACATATTTTTAGTAATACCAATGCTTGCACCTTCAGGAGTTTCGAAAGGACAAATTAAACCATATTGAGTATTATGAAGTTGACGAGGTTCCGTTTGTTTCACATTTTTATCTAAATCAGATACAATACGACGTAAGTTGGACATTGTACCTAAGAAAGAAACACGTTGAAGAACTTGAGCAACACCTTTCTTCATTTGAGCGGATGATTTAAGACCCCAATTACCAGTACTAAGTGCAAACTTAATACCACTTTCAATATCATTTGGTTTAAGTTTATTTTGAAGATTCTTAGGAAGTTCCATCATATTTCCTTGTAACATTTCTTTTTCACAAGCACTTTTAAGTTCTTTAAAGAAACGTCCAAAATAATCACGGAAAAGTTGAGCCATAAGTTCACCGCTGGTATCAATACGTTTATTCATATATGAATCACGATCATCATATGGAAGAATTCCAAGATGGCATTTAAACATTTTGTTTACCATGTAACCTAAATAATAAGCTTTCTTAATTGGATTCATACCAACATTTGGGAAAAGTTCATTGCATAATATTTCAAAAGTATAACGAAGTTTAAGATTTGCTTTTAATGCAGGAATACCCATAATATGTTTTGAAACATATTCTAAAGCTTCTTTTTGTGTTTGAATACGTTTTGATTCTTCAATGGAAGCTTTAAATAAATCAATAATGGGTTGATTTGCTTCATTGTTAATATCATAAGCAATAAGTTCAGTAATTTCACGATCACTTTCAAATCCAAGTGCTCTGAAAACAATGACAAGTGGAATATCTGTTTTAAGTTTCTTTACACGGAAACGAAGAACATGACCACCAAGTGTTTCTTCTTTTGCTTTCATTTTAATGAAAATAGATGAAACATTTTTAGGAGTATCTGGATGAACTGATTTCATAGATACTTCTTCAATTGATTTTCCACCAGCTTTTTGTTTAAAGCAATATACACGATTTTCACATTTGCGTTCATGATTTACAATTACTTTTTCTGAACCTTTAATAATAAAGTAACCACCTAAATCATATTCACCTTCACCCATTTCAACTTTGGTCATATTTGATTGTTCTGAAAGAATACAGAATTTAGAACCAACCATAACAGGCATTTTACCAAGTGAAAATTTAAGTATATCTGGATAACGAGTTTCCTTAGTTTCTCCAGTTTCTAAATCAGTAACAATTGTTTTATGATGAATATCTACATAAAGCGAACTTGAATAAGTAAGTTTTCGAATACGAGCTTCAGCTGGATACATGGGTTTATGAGGAGCATCTTGAAGTACTGGTTTAGCAATAGATACACGACCGAATTCTACAATATATGTTTCACCATACATATCTTTTTCGGCATTATATGTGGCTTTATTATTAATTTTTAATTGAAATTCTTTTTCATGAACAATATTTTCAAGTTGATAAGAAAGAAAATGGTCAAATGAATCAATGTGATGTTTAATTAATACATTATCTTGTTTAAAATATGTATCAACAACATCCCATGTAGCATTTTCCCAATCAAAATTTTGTGCTACAAGATTTTTAAGTCCTTCTGTATTTAATTGAACATTTCCAATTTCAGCCATTTTTATTAAAATAGTTAAAACCTATATTATATCTATAGATATTATCTTTTTAAGCTAATTTATATTTTACATTTTTTATTTTTCATTTTTTTATATTACTTAACAAATTAATTTATTTGTTAAGTAAATTTATTTGTTAAATAAATTTATATTAAAAATATGTTATATTTATTTTTTTATTAAATTCTCTATATATTTTTTAAGGACGAGCTTCTAATTGTTTAACACGAGCGGTTAATTCCTTAACAGCTTCTACTAAAGCAATATTCATTGACATAAGATTTACTGAAAGTTTACCATTGTGATTTGTTTTAACAAAATCAGGGAATTGTGATTGAACATTTTGGGCTGAATAACCACGATGAACTTTTTCATATTTCTTAGTTTCACGAGTTACTGATTCAGGACGTTTATAAGTGTAGCTAATAGGTTGAATAGCAGACATTTTATCTAAAATGTTATCAAATTTAAGAGGATTAATATTTTCTTTAACATTTTCATCAGAAGTAGCAACAATATCACCATTTTGATTCATAGTAAATGCTAATTCTAAATCATCTTCATCAATATAGGTTAAAGCATCTTCATCAATAGGTGAGCTCATAATAATGGTGTCACCATTCATAGCAATTAATGATGATTCACCACCAGCATTTGTATGCATAATCATCCAATCAGAATTAGGGTCAACATCACCATCGGTAGCATTATAAACGGCATCTGAAATATTTACACCGGACCATTCACCAAAACGACCGGTAGTTCCAGTGTAAACACAACCAGTACCAGATTGTGATGATACGGTTACTTTATCGCTTGCACATAAAACAGGACAACTTCCGTTACTTGAATTTTTGAAAAAAAGAGAGATTTTTTTGTTTATATATTTTATAAAAAGATTATTTTAATTTATTAATTTATTTTTCAATTTATTTTAATTTATTATTTTCTAAAATAACAAATTACTTTCAAAATATGAATTTAAAAAAAAAATAAATATATATATTATTATTTCTATACTATTTCTTTTATTTATTATTTATATTGCTTACTATTATAAAAAAATAGTAATTGAAAATTTTAAAAATGATAATGATTTTATAGAATTTATAAAAAATCATGAATTTTATAATGAAAAAGATGAAAAAATAGATCATCAAAATAATGAAATCGATGAACAACATCAAGCATATAAATTTATTAAACCTGAAGATGTTGTCATTAATTGTTATTTAAACCGACGAATGTCGGCATTTTTTTAAAGATAAGTGTCCCATTTATCTTAAAAAGGGTCTAACAGCTGCTGGATTTGTTGAAAAAGATAAAAGTTTTAATGAAGTATTTAGATATGTTTATGTTAAAGAATAAATAATTATTTTCAAAAATTATTTTTATAATAATGATCTAATGTTTCTAAAAAATCATTTTCTTTATTATTTTTATCAATAATTTCTCTATGTAAACCAGTTAATTTAATTGCTTCATATTTTTTATAACTATTTGAATTTAATAATTCATTTAATAAAGTATCATCCCAATAATTAAATAAAACATTGTTTATATCAAATGTTTTAATTTTATAATTTTGATTTTTAGTAAGTACATTTCTAACGATTGCATATATCATTAAATAAAAATTATCTTCTTCTTCAATTAAATTTTTTAAATTAATATGATCTTCACGTAATTTTTTTTTATAATTTGGAAATCCAATAGTTGCAGCTTCTTTAAATTCATTCAATACATCTCTAATATAAGGATCATTTTGTGGAGCCATCATAAACCAACTTTCATAATATTTTTCATTTATATTTGTTCCAATTGATTTATCTGTAAATTCATAATAACCAGCATTAAATGGTATATTTTCATAATCTTTATATTTATTTAAAATTGCTTTTTCAAAATCAAGAATAAAATAAGTTGAATCAATCCATATTCCACCATATTTATATATTAAATAATATCGTATAAAATCACTGAAATTTGTAGGTGTACTCATATCATGATTATTATACTTCATATCTTCACCTAATTCATCTTGAATACTATTTTCATTATATACTATAAATTCGAAATCAGATGGTAATATACTTTTTATATATTCAATATTTTTTTTAACAAATGGATTTGTTATTTCGACTTCATTCCAATAAGTAAAAATTTTTTTAGGTATTTTACGATTATTTTCAAATTTTTCTTTATTATATGTATATATAAGTAATGTATAAAAAAGAAGTAATAATAAAATAATAATAAATAAAATAAATAAATATTTATTTTTAAATATATATTTTAATTTATTATTTATTTTACTTTTCATTATTATTTATTTATATAATAACTATTATATAAAAATATTTATTTAGTAAAAGATATTATTTTATATAAATTATAAGTAGTATATTCAAAATGAAAATATATAAAAATATTTTTAAAAAATATAATATATTTAAAAATAAATATTTAATTCTTTTATTAATACTTTTTATTATATATATAAGTTATTATTTTTATTATAAAAATATTGAAAATTATGAAAATCAAAATCAAAATAATATAACTCTTGTAATATCTCGTTACAAAGAAGATATTTCATATCTTTTAAATGATACATTTAAAAATTATAATATTATTATTTATAATAAAGGAGATGAAATTAATAATCAAGAAATAATTAATAAATTCAAAATTATTCAATTACCAAATGTTGGTAAATGCGATCATACTTATTTACATCATATTATAAAAAATTATGACAATCTTTCAAATGTAACAATATATTTACCAGCATCTTTCTATTTTATGGATTATAAAAAAAATCGTGGATTAAATGTAATTAAAAAAGCAACTGAAACAAATAATACAGTATTCCCTGTAACAAATGTAGGTGCTAGTGTATTAGAAACAGATTATTTAAATAATTTTCAATTAGATGAATGGAAAACAAGTTTTAAACATAATCAAGAAGAAGATAAGAATCAATCTTATAAAACAAAATTAAGTCCAATTCGTCCATATGGAAAATGGTTTGAAAAACATTTTCCTAATAATAAATGTCCATATGTATGTTATATGGGAATGTTTGCTATTTCAAAAAATGATATACATAAAAATCCATTAGAAAAGTATAAAACACTTATTTCATATATGGATGATGATGTAAATCCAGAAGCAGGTCATTTTATGGAAAGAGCATGGGTGCCATTATTTTATCCAATCAATGAATCATGTATATATACTAATCTTTAATATTTAATTTTAATGTTATTTATGATATAAATATATCATAAAAAATTTCTATAATAAAGATTTATATAATAAAAAATTAAAATAATTCTTTGAATTGAATTTCATTGGATACAAGTGCAATTTGTAATACTTGATATATATTATCTACCAAATATACTTTACAATGTTTATAATAAGTCATTTCAACACCTGGATATTCATCACAATCTTCAAATTCTATTTCATCAAAAGTATTATTAATAGATTCATGTGATTGTGATTGAATTGAATCTAAATTTAAGAATGATGAAGTTTTCATTAATGGAATTTTATCATTTAAATAGGTATCTTTTAGATTTTTCATATTTTTATTTTCACTTCGTATCATTTGTATAATATCTTCTTTATTTTCTTTTGGTATAATAAATGTATTAATACCAGCACGAATTGAACCATTTATTTTTGAATAAACACCTCCAATCTTCATTGCAAACCCCAATAAGTTTATTTCACCGGTAATAGCTACATTATTTTTTATTTTGGTTCCAGTTAATAATGATACTAAAGAAAGTGTAATAGCTTGACCGCCACTTGGACCATCTTTATTTACGGATGAATCATTAAAGTGAATATGAATACCATTATCTTCGCGTTCACTTAAACTTTTTTTAAGATCATCTGGCATTAAATTATAAGCAACAGACATACATACATCAAAACTTTCTTTCATCATATCTCCTGCTAAACCAGTTGCTTTTTGAATACATATTTTTTTATTTGATGATGGAATAAATACTGATTGAATTTTTGATATACCACCACCATAACCAACACTTGAAGCATACATACCATATGAAACACCAACTAAAGGAACATTAATAATCTTATCAAAGCTCATTTTAGGTTTATCATCTAAAATTTCATCCACTAATTCTTCATCAATTTGAATAGGATAATCATATTCAGTACCCATAATACGTCTTAAATTAATTTCACGTATAATATCATTTAATAATTCGCTAAGTTTACGCACACCAGCTTCAAAAGTATAATTTTCAATAATATTGGATAGAAGTTTACTTGGAAAATGTATTTCATCTTTTGAAAAACCAGTATTTTTATAAATTTCAGGTAATACATAATTTTTGGAAATAATGACTTTATCTTGTTTACTTAATGGTTTAATTTTTACTTCTTGAATTCTGTCTAATAAAATTTTATCAACATTACTTCGATCATTATATGAGAAGATAAAAATTACTTTTGATAAATCTAATGGAATGGAAGCAAAATATTTATCAAAAAATTCACTATTTTGAGTTTGGTCAGTAATATGTGTTAATATAGAAGCTAATTCACGACCGTGTTCTGTTTTACTAATTTTATCTAATTCATCAATAAAAATAATGGGATTCATACATTTTGCTTCTATTAAGGCATCTGCAATTTTACCCCATGTTGAACCTAAATAAGTGTAATTGTGACCTTCTAAAGTGCTACCATTTGAACTACCACCAAGTGGAAGGAAGATGATAGGACGACTTTCACCATCTTCATCCATTAAACATTTTGCCAAACCATTTAAGCAAATGGTTGTTTTACCAACACCAGGTGGTCCTTGTAAACCGAGGCAGAAACCTTTTTTTTTGGTAGAGTTCATCATTTGACCAACTAAACGTTTAATTTGTTGTTTAGATTCTAAATGTCCATGAACGCAATTATCTAAAGTTTTATCAATGTATTTCATGTATTCTTTTTTATTTTTTTTAAAATCAATCCATTGAATAATAAGAGATTCAATTTCATAAAAATTTCTATTTAAGAATTTTCTAAAATCTTTATTATAATCATTTGATTCATTAATGGGTGAATTATTTAATAAAGTGTTATTAGGATCAGAATCATTATATTCATCAATTTCAATAATATCTTCATCAACAATGGATGATTCTAATATATTTAATTTTTCGATTAATAAATTTAAATTATTTTCGTTAATCATTTTTCCTTCAATTAAATCATTTTTAATTTTGCGTATTTTAGATAATTCGGAAACGCATTTTTCAATAATTTTTTCATCAGGGAATTTATCTTTTTTAATCATATTCATGATAATATTTTTATTGCGTGTACTTAAATTTTCTAAATTTAATTCTTTTAATATATCATCACTTGTAAAATCGACTGATTTACTTCTATTTTTCCCAATTCGTACATTTATATTTTCACAAGAAATATTAAAATTATCTTCTTCTATATCTTCAGATGATAAATGATCATTATTTTCTTCATTAAACATATGTTCTATTGATTTAATTAAATCATGTGTTTTATAAATTTCTTCTTTAAATAATAAATATTTTTCTTTATTATATTCAAATTTCATATTCATACTTAATAATGGAATATATATAATGAATTTTATTAATATATCTTTACAATGTTCAATAAAAAGATCATATTCATTATCACTTTTATTTTTAATATTATTTTTGTATTTATCAACTAAAGATAGTAATAAATTATATAATTTTTTATTTTTACCATCTAATGATGATTCATCATATTCGCTTATTTTATATGAAATAATTTGAATATAATTTTCAACTTTATTTTGAAATTCATTAAAAAATTTAATAATTTTTTCTTCTTTATATGTTCCAAAAGGTATTTTAAGTAATCCATCTAACCATTGTTGTGCTTTAACACTATTTTCTTTTGAACCATTTATTTCTTTTAATTTATCTAATGCTTTTGATTTAACGAAATCAGTACATTTCATATTTGCAATGCGTACATCATATGGAATATCATTGATATGTAAATTAGATAATTTCTTTTTTGTTTCTTCTTCAATATTTTTTGTTTGTTTAAATAATTGTTGAACTTTCCAATTTAATGATCTGTATAATAAATCATATATTGGAACACCATTTAAATAAATATTTTGAGATGTAAGTAAATCATAAATAACATGAGCAGAAAATTGTGTATTACTATCATATAATAAAAATAGTGTTATAATTTTTCTTTGACGTTCAGGTGGAGATTTCATAAAATCTTTAACTAAAAGAGAAATATTTTTATTTTTTAATGTATTAAATTCATCATAATCCGATTTTAACATTTGAACAATTTCACGAGTTGTTAAATAAATAAAATCACGATTTGGTAATTGTGTAATATACATTTTTTTAAAATTAGTTGGAACATCTAAATATTCCATATCTTCCTCAATATTTTTATTTTTTTCATTAAATAAATAACTATTTTTAATATGATTCATACTATCTTTTTTAAAAACTCCATTTACAATAATAATTTCGTTTGTTAGTAGTGGAAATGCAATGGTTAAACCTTCAATTTTTTCATCTAATGTTTTTGTACGATTGTGATTCATTTTATAATATGGTAAATTTTTATCTTGAATTCGTAAATTTTTATTAAAATTTTCAATATCACGTTCATCATTTAATAATTCACAAGATATTGGAGTAAAATAAATATCATATAATTGAATATAATCAACATATTCTTTAGGTATACTTTTATAAAAAATATTTAAATCGTTAACAAAAAAATCAAAAATAGTAGAAATATTTTTAAAAGAAATAAATTTTAAAATCTTTTTTATTTCATTTGCTCCTGATTTAGAAATATCTTTTATATTTGTTTTTAAATGATTATTTTGTAAATGATTATTTTGTAAATAAATATTTTCAATTTGCTTTAAACGATTTTGATATTCATCATTATCAATATAATTATTATTTATTAAATATTCAATATTTTCAATAATTGATAAAATATATTTTAATAAATTTTCATATTTAGGTATATCATTTATTTTGTTTAGATCATGATTGTTATTACGTTTGTGTTTTGTTTTTTCAATTTTTAAATTTAGCTCTTTAAATTTATCCATTTGTATGAATTTGTTAAAAAAAATCTTATTTACTATTAAATAAGATTTTTATATTTTTATTTTGACTTAAAAAGAATTTGTTTAAAAAAAATAAAAAATGAATTTTCATTTTAATAAAAATACTTTAAACAAAGTAGAAGAAAAAAGCAAAATAAATTCTAACAATATGAATAACAATCGCGAAACAAAAAAATCATTAAAACGTAAAGTTGATGAACTTTTATCAGAAAATGAAAAACTTAAAAATGAAATTGAAAAGCATAAAAATCAAAAAATAAATAATATTCAAAATATTCAAAATGATCAAAATAATAAAAAAAATAATATGAATGAAAATCCACAATTTAATTATATATTGCCTAAAAATTTTAAAGAAAATTCGGATTCAAATCAACAACATCATAATCGACTTATGATTCGTATTCGAAAACATATTCATAAAGAAGAATGTACAGATGAATCAAAAGAAGAATGTACAGATGATGAAGAAGATGGAGAAAATGATAAAAAAAATAATAAAAAACGGAAAAATGAACCTAAAAAAGAGGAGAAAAAAGAAGATTTACCAAATGATGATTTTGATCCATTTATTAATGATCATCATGGAATGCCACCCATTTTAGTAACTTTAATTGGACTTAAAAGACAAAATGGTGAAGATGGAGATGGTGGTGAAGAAGAAAATAAAAAGAAAAAAAAGGAAGAATCATTTTTTGATTATTTTAAGAATGCAAAGGAGTTACATCCGATAAATAAGGAGATTAAAACTCTTCAAGATTTTATTGATTTAGGTAAAAGTTATGATGAAAAAGATGAAAAACGTTATGTTATTAATTTGCGTGCTCTTCATAAATGTGTACCAGTGCTTGAAGAACTAAATAATATGATTGGAATGAAAAATGTTAAAAAAATGATTTTAGATTTACTATTTTATAGATTACAAAATCTTGAAAATGAAGATGATGCAAGTGAAACAGTAGATCAAGAAAAACCAGCACTTAAAAAACAACGAATTCATAATCTTCCATCATTTATGATGCCGCCACCTCCTCCAGGTGGTTGTTGTGATAGTGAAGAAGAAGAAGGTAAAATGAATGTATGTAATATGGAAACATTAAATAAAGATAAATCATCATTAAAACATATGTATCACATGGTAATTACAGGTTCACCTGGTTGTGGTAAAACGGAAGTAGGAAAGATTTTAGCAAAACTTTATTATACACTTGGTATTGCGAAAAAAGATAAATTTACACTTGCTAAGCGTAGTGATTTAATTGGAAAATATTTAGGTCATACTGCTAAAATGACTCAAGATGTTTTTAATAAAGCAAAAGGTGGAATACTTTTTATTGATGAAGCATATTCACTAGGAAATCCTGAAGGACGTGATTCATTCTCAAAAGAGTGTATTGATACAATCAATCAAAATTTAACGGAAAATAAAGATACTGTTGTTTTTATTGCAGGTTATAAAGAACAACTTGAAGAATCCTTTTTTGCTTATAATCCAGGTCTTCATCGTCGTTTTAAATTTAGAGTTGAAGTTGATAAATATGATGCTGCTGAATTACGGCTTATTTATATTAAAAAGCTAAAAGATTCAAAATGGGATATATTTAATAATGATGCTGAAAAATCAATTCCACTTAAACTATTTGAGAAAAATCGTGAAATATTCAAGTTTAATGGTGGTGATATGGAAAATCTATGGCATCAAACACAAATTGTTCATAGTAGACGAGTATTTGGTAAAACTCGTGATTTACTTCGTAAAATTAATGAAGAAGATGTTAAAAATGCGATTGAAACATATTTAGAAAATGATGAAGTTAAACGAAGAAGTGATGATATTAAAAAATATATTCGAGAAACTATCTATGTATAAGGAACCTCCCGCTTTAAAAAATAATATTTTTTAATAAATTTAATATTTTTTAATAAATTTAATATTTTTTAATAAATTAATTATTTTTTAATAAATTAATTATTATATTAAATAATTATTTAATATATTTTATATTTTTTTTAAATTTAAAAATAATGTTTATAAAGCGGGAGGTTCATAAGGAACCGAAGCGGTTCCTTATATAATATCAATGTCAACCTCTTGATTTGTCCAATCAAATCCACTATTATCTCCTGCAGATAAACCTGCATTTTTATCATCCAACATTGATTCAACATTTTTTGGAATTAATTCAAGTTGTTTTAAAAATGGAATTTCATCTTTATTATAAATATAAAGAATATCACCTTTCATATTATCTTCGTTTTTTGATTCATATGATCGAAGAGCATATAATATTAATGTACCAACTGAAATACGCCCACTACGCGACATACTTTTTTGAAGTAAACAAATGGTTTCAATATTACTTAAACCATTATCATTTAATGCTTTTACTTTAAATCTACATCCACCTAAAATAGTTGTACAAATTCCAATAAATACTGGAATTGCATTACCTTTATGATCTTTTTCACTAAATGATTCTGGAGTTAAAAGTTTATTAATATCAACTTTTCTTTCAGTATCATTTTTTTTTAAATGTTTATGTTTACCACCTTTTTCGTTTTTAGGCATTTTTCATAAATAATTTATATATTATGGTTATATAATTTTATATATAACTCCTTTATATTAAATATTTTTTAATATAAATTATTTTTATAAAAATAATATATTTTTAATGATTTGTCCAAATCTATTGATATTCGAAATAATTATAATTATCTAATGGTGTTGGTATATTAGAGCTTTCTGGATTATTATTTGAAGGTTTAATATAATAAGTATCTCTATTTACATCATATCCTTTTCTGGTATTTTCTAATTTATTTTTAAACCAACAACCAGTATTTGTAAGTACATCTTTACATACTTCACAATCACAAAATTCTTTACAATTTTTAGTTTTCCATTTAAATTTTCTCCAATTCCAATCTCTTTCGCAATCTTCATTTCTACAATTTGTTTTAGTACCAGTACAATCACTTGAACGAATACGTGTTTTAGTACATTCTCGTTTTGTACTATTTTTGTTTGTTACATAACCTAAACATGTTGGCATATTATTACATTCTTTTTGACAATCAGCATATTTAATATCTTTATATGTAATATCATTATGAGAATAATTTATATTTTCAGCTTTACCGTATGTAATATTTTTAGAATTCTTTTTAATTAAATTCATATAGGGTATATTATCTTCTTCATATATGGGTTCATTACATTCTAAAGAAGCATTATACATATAATTTTTACCATTTATTGTTGTTTCATTACTTTTTAATCCAACAAATCCTGATTTACAACTATATAATTTTGATTTTACATCATCTTGATAAGCAGTACCAACTGGATAAATATTATTATTTGTATCAACCATTGTCATACCAGTTAAATATGTATCTCCTTTGTAAGCTCCTTTATGTAAAAGTATAGAATTTACAGGTGTTTTATTTGTTAAAATTGATGATCTACCAGTATAATTTTTTGGAATAAGATTTACATTATTTGGTTTTGTATTTGTTCCTCCGTAAGATGATGAATTTTTAGGTATTGTAGTAAAATTTTCTTGTGTTTGATAATTTGTAAAAGATTCATTTGGAGAAATTGGAATACAATTACAATTTACAGCTCCACTTTTAATTAATGTATTGCATTTATATACAGTTGATCCAACACTTGCATTATTACATAAAGCATTTTTGTTTAAACAAATTGAGTCACATGTATTTGTATTATTTCCTACTGTTGAAGCATGTTTTTTATAACGATTATTTTCATATATATATTTCCATTTTGATGCATCATTTGTGTTAATATTAATTGTTACTGTTGGTGTAGTAGTTGATGTACCTTTTGCGGAAAAGAGTAAATATCGTGATTTTATTTTTTTATTTACTTGTGATACTAAATCTATTTCAATTTTAATTATATTTACTTTTGCTAAAATATTAAATGTATATAAATTATCAGTTATTCCAATAAAAATATCATTTACAGATAATGATATAGGTTGATTGTTTGCAAATATTCTTGCTTTTACATTATTTATTGGTACTTTTGAATTAAATGTTGTTATAAAAGTTAATTTACCTTCCATTTTTTCTAATGATTCAATTACAGAATTTGGATCACACCATAATCCACCAGTAACTTCGTATGCAGATAACATATTTGATGGTATTCCGTTAACTAATACACATGGATTTAAACGATTATAACTTTCAATTTTATTTATTAATAAAGATAAATGTTCAACATGATTCGAATTTTGTAAGTTATTAAAAGATTCAATATTAGCATCACTTACAGAAGTACTTGTCCAAGCACGTTGATAATTTAACATAATTGCTAATTTTTCAACTAATGTTTTTGAATTAAAAATATCACTTGTAGCAGATGAATCAGAAACATTAAAAGTATTTGAACATGCTGTAAGAGGATTTAAATATAAAGTTTGAATATTACTTAAATCAGTTGTATATAATTTCGTATCATTTACAATTGTAGTATTATATGTTTTTATTTTTTCTAAATATGAATTTAATGTTGCCATATTTGGATCAGTAATTGCTAAAGATCCACTCTTTAATTTATTACCAGTATCATTCATTGCTGTATATGAACTATTTGCATCATTTACATTTTTATTAAAAGCATCTCTTCGTGTAGTACCATAAGCTTTAATTTTTAAGGAATTTTGTAATAATAAACCACCTTTATCATCTGATCCACCAATAGTTGTAATTAATGCATTATCCATTTTTTTTGCTTGAATATTAAAAGTACTATTTATTTTTGATAAAATCTTAAAATAACTTGTTAAATATGTTTTTAATGCATTTTTAAAATCATTAATTGCATTTAAACCTTCTGAACTATTCCATATAGATGAAACATCTAATGAATTAATAAAATTTTGAATATCTATTTCACTACTTAAATCTGGAAAGTTTTTACCAAAATTTGTTGATAATAATGTATTTATTGTATTATTTAATTCAATATATTTTAACATTTTAACTTTAATACCAGTTAATGGTTCAGTATATATTAAGAAATATTTAGCATTTAAATCATCAACAGATACAATAAAAGTACATATATCATTTGTGGTTTTACATGAAATAGGTGTACTACTAATTATTTTTTGTAAAGAAAGTAATGGATCAATAATTGTTTTAGCTCCACTTAAAGCTGTATCAATTTTAATAATATTTTCTTTATTTTTATTATAATTATTTATTTCTGTTACAACTGTACTAATATATTTTTTAAATACATCCGTATAAGTTGCTAAATCTTTAATTGGAACATCTATATTACTAACACTTTTATTAAAATCAGATTGTGTTTTTTGTATAGTTGGGATTTTATCTTGTAATGATTTATTAATAATTTGATAAGTATCAAATTCTTTTTTAACATCATCATATTTACCACCTGCTACTGCAGTTTTTAATTTTGTATATTGTGCTGATAATTGTGAATAAATATCATCTAATGATTTTTTATCGCTATTATAAGCATTTTGTAATGAAGTTAATAAAGAAGATGAATCACTTTTAATTTTTTTATAACTTTTATCTACATTATCATAGTTTGTATTATATGTATTTAACATAGTATTAAATTTATCATATGCTGTTTTTACACTATTATTCTTTTCACCATCAACAATTGATGATAATGATTTTTTATAACCATCATTCGTAGTATTTACAACAGAATTATAATTAGATGTAATTGTTGCATTTGATGATTTTGTATTTAAATTATTTATATATGTATTATAATTATTTAATAATGTATCATTATTTTTCTTTATTGCAACTAAATCATATTGTGCATCACTATTTAAACCATCCATTACATTTTGAATTTGTTGACGAATCTTTTCACTATTTATAATATAATCATGTTTAATTACTTTTCCTTCAAGTTCATTATATAAATTATCTGAAGTTGGGTCTGATGAACCTGTTGAACCTGTATAATGTTCAAATCCATTTGAAGTAAACATAGAAAACATATCTTTAATACTTGATGGAATAATATTATAAAATATATTTGATGAAGAAGTATTTGAATTATTTACATTATCAATACGTTTATAATTTTTATTTTTATTTTTATTATCATATGTTTCAACAATATTGAATTTATTATTTATATTATTATAAAGAGTTTTATAGTCAAATTGAATATATGGTATATTAATATATACATATTTCCAAAATTGAGTTGTAATATTTATTTTATTTACATCTACATAATCACTACTTTTTGATAATTCTTTATTTGAAAAAACATCATTAATTCCATCTATTTTAAAATATGGAATATATACTAATGTATTTTCTGGAGCTACCACATATAAATGACATGTTCCTTTTTCTAATTTTTGGGTAATTGAAAGGGAATTTAATGTTACTGATGAATTTACTGTAATTTTATTAAAAATTGGTGAATTTGTTAATCTAAGTGGAGCATTATCATTTGATTTTAAATACACATCAAATTTATTTGAACAATATATAGCAAAACTTACTGAAGAATTCATACCATTTACATATAAATCTTCAATTGGTGAATAAACAACACTTTTAATATTTAAATCACCATTTTTCACATCTAAATCACGTTCACTATATGATTTATATGTACTACTATTGCTTACTAAAGCTGAAGTAGGATCTATTGTAACATTTAATGCTACCGTTAAATCTTTTATGATATATACGTTTTGTTTTTTACTTACTACTAATTTTTTTAACTCTTCTCTTACAAAATCTAATGGATCTAATTGAGCAAATGGTAAAATACTATTTTTTAAATCATATGTTTTAGATGTCCAATTTGTATTTGTATTAAATAAAGCATTATTATTAATTAATATTGCACTATTACCTGGTAATAATATATTTATTTCAGTAGTTGTTCCACTTTTATTACTTGGAACTGGTATATTTGCTAACATATTTAAATTTGAACCAATATTATTATTAATAACATACATAACATCATTTACAAATACATAACCTTTATTTGTTGTAAATAAAGTGAATGATGTACCTGTTGGTACTGATACTGTATATGAATAAACAACAGCAACAGAAATTTGATCATATCCAACATTAAAAGATTTATCAGCACCAACCCATTGAAATGGTAATTGAGGTTTTGATAATGCTGTTTGTTTATTTACCATTTCTTGTAAACTTTTAATAGATTTCATACCTTCATAACTTTCATAAAAACATATTTGATTTGCATCTTTACATTGACTTAATGTAGAAGAAATTGATGCTGCTGTATTTTTTGCTTCCGTTTTAGAAGATGTTCCTGTAAAACCTGTAAAACCTGTAAAACCTGTAAAACCTTTTCCTCCTGTATATCCTGTATATCCTGTATAACTTGAAGAAGATGGATTTGGATTTACTGAAGTTGTTAAAGGTGTTGTTGGTAAATTTGTATAACTTATATTACCTGCTGAATCAACTGTTGCTAAACCATTATTTACAAGAGATTGTATTGAAGATGCTATTGGAGAAGGACATGATCCAGCAGATATACCTCCATTTGATACACCATTTGAACTTGAATAACCTGGTAATTGTGTACATTGAGATGTTGGCATTGAAGTTGTTAATCCAGGTACTGATGTACTTCCTATAGTACTACCTGGTATTAAAGTACCTGCTGTTCCTCTAAATACTGTACCTCCTGTAGTACCAAGTGTAGTACTAGATGTAGTACCAAGTGTAGTACTAGATGTAGTACCAGATGTAGTACCAGATGTAGTACCAGATTTAGTACCAGATGTAGTACTAGATGTAGTACCAGATTTAGTACTAGATGTAGTACCAAGTGTAGTAC
>VFQS010001846.1_pt1 | contig 18334 bp, 17 predicted proteins | sample 3512361 | NCBI WGS metagenome assembly VFQS01 (sample SAMN10412375, study PRJNA504923) | tailings metagenome | isolation source: Relicate 1 Philex TSF3 active mining | place: Philippines
TGACCAGCTCCATTCGCCCTCTGCCTCAGCGCCCTCTGCACGTGGCCGTTCTTGGCGCCAGCGGTGCCGTGGGGCAAGAACTGCTGCTGCTGCTGGCTGAGCGTCAATTCCCGGTTGGCCGCCTCACCTTGTTGGCCTCGCCACGCTCGGCTGGTCAGACCGTGAGTTGGAAAGGCCAGGCCCTCACGATCGAGCCGGTGAGTGCAGAAGCCTTCAACGGTGTGGATGTGGTGCTGGCTTCAGCGGGTGGTTCGGTGTCGAAGCAGTGGGCGCCGGTAGCCGCCGCCGCCGGTGCTGTGGTGATCGATAACTCCAGCGCCTTTCGCATGGATGCGGAGGTGCCTCTGGTGGTGCCCGAGGTGAATCCCCACGCCGCCTTCGCCCACAACGGCGTGATCGCCAATCCCAACTGCACCACGATCCTGATGACGCTGGCCCTGGCGCCGCTGGCGGCCAAGCGGCCCCTGCGCCGGGTGGTGGTGAGCACTTATCAATCGGCCAGTGGCGCTGGTGCCCGCGCCATGGAGGAGTTGGCCAATCTCAGCCGCACCGTTCTCGATGGCGGCATGCCGGAGAGCAGCGTGCTCCCCTATTCCCTCGCCTTCAACCTGTTCCTGCATAACTCGCCGCTGCAGGAGAGCGGCTACTGCGAGGAGGAGCTGAAGATGCTCAACGAAACCCGCAAGATCATGGGGCTGCCTGATCTACGCGTGTCGGCCACCTGTGTGCGGGTGCCGGTGCTGCGGGCTCACTCCGAAGCGATCAACATCGAGTTTGAAGAGCCGTTCCCGGTGGAGGAAGCCCGTGCCCTCCTGGCCGCAGCCCCCGGCGTGGAGCTGATTGAAGACTTCAGCTCGAATCGTTTCCCGATGCCCACCGATGTGACGGGCCGAGATGCGGTGGCTGTTGGCCGGATCCGCCAGGATCTCAGTGAGCCCAATGCGCTGGAGATCTGGCTCTGCGGTGATCAGATCCGCAAAGGTGCGGCGCTCAATGCGATCCAGATCGCTGAGCTGTTGTTGGATCCAGCTGCCGCCGCCGCCGCTGGAGCGGCCACTGCAGGTGCGGTGGCTTGAGCACGATGGCCGCACCACTGCAGCCCGGCGCTGCTTCCCCTGCTCCTTTCGGCCGGGTGATCACCGCGATGGTGACTCCGTTTGCCGCTGATGGCTCCGTGGATCTGGAGCTGGCGGCACGCCTCGCCAGCCATCTGGTGGATCATGGTTCCGATGGCTTGGTGCTCTGCGGTACCACGGGCGAGTCGCCCACCCTCAGCTGGGACGAACAGCATCAGTTGTTCTCGGCCGTGAAAGCGGCGGTGGGTGAGCGCGCCAGCCTGCTGGCGGGCACCGGCAGCAACTGCACCGCTGAAGCGGTGGAAGCGATTGCTGAGGCTGCCGCTCTTGGCGCCGACGGTGCGCTGGTGGTTGTGCCCTACTACAACAAGCCGCCGCAGGAGGGGCTGGAGGCTCATTTCCGGGCGGTGGCCGCTGCCGCTCCTGCGCTCCCGCTGATGCTCTACAACATCCCGGGCCGTACCGGCTGCAGCATCAGCCCCGAGACCACCGCTCGGCTGATGGATCTTCCGAATCTGGTGAGCTTCAAGGCCGCCAGCGGCACCACCGAAGAGGTGAGTGCCCTGCGGGCCCTCTGCGGTGAACGGCTGGCGATCTACAGCGGCGATGACGCCCTGCTGCTGCCGATGCTGGCGGTGGGCGCCGTGGGCGTGGTGAGCGTGGCCAGCCACGTGGCCGGTGATCAGATCCAACGCATGGTGCAGGCCTTTCTGGCCGGTGATCACCGCACGGCCCTGGCGCTGCATGAACAGCTGCTGCCGCTGTGCAAGGCGATGTTCTGCACCACCAACCCCATCCCCGTGAAAGCCGCGCTGGAGCTCAGCGGCTGGCCCGTGGGTGCCCCAAGGCTTCCTCTCGTATCCGCTTCTAACGACGTGCGCGATCAACTCACTTCCGTTCTGGCAGCCCTGCGTCCCACCTGACGCCAAGGCCCACCGGAGCACGCCACGGCGTTTGCTCCATCGATGTTTCTGTTCTGCATCCGGCTGCGCCGGACCCCCATTCCTGAATGACGAACCAAACCAAACAACCCTGTCTGCGGGTCATCCCTCTCGGTGGCCTTCACGAGATCGGCAAGAACACCTGCGTTTTTGAATACGGCGACGACATCATGCTCGTGGATGCCGGTCTGGCATTCCCCAGCGATGGCATGCACGGCGTCAATGTGGTGATGCCGGATACCAGCTATCTGAAGGAAAACCAGAAGCGCATCCGCGGCATGATCGTGACCCACGGTCACGAAGATCACATCGGTGGCATTGCTCACCACCTCAAGAACTTCAATATCCCCGTGATTCATGGCCCGCGCCTGGCGCTGGCGATGCTCACCGGAAAGATGGAAGAAGCCGGTGTGATGGATCGCACCATCCTTCAAACCGTCGCCCCGCGCGATGTGGTGAAGGTGGGTCAGCACTTCTCGGTGGAGTTCATCCGCAACACCCACTCGATGGCTGACAGCTTCTCGCTGGCCATCACCACGCCGGTGGGCACCGTGATCTTCACCGGGGACTTCAAGTTTGATCACACCCCTGTCGACGGTGAAACCTTCGACATGGCCCGCCTCGCCCACTACGGCGAGCAGGGTGTGCTGTGCCTGTTCAGCGATTCCACTAACTCCGAGGTGCCGGGCTTCTGCCCGCCCGAGCGTTCCGTGTTCCCCTGCCTGGATCGCCACATCTCCCAGGCGGAAGGCCGGGTGATCATCACCACCTTCGCCAGCTCGATTCACCGGGTGGCGATGATTCTCGAGCTGGCCCTCAAGAACGGCCGCAAGGTGGGCCTGCTCGGCCGCTCCATGCTCAACGTGATCGCCAAGGCGCGTGAGCTGGGCTACATGCGCGCCCCGGATGATCTGTTTGTGCCGATCAAGCAGATCCGTGATCTGCCCGATCGCGAAACCCTGCTGCTGATGACCGGTAGCCAGGGCGAGCCGCTGGCGGCCCTCAGCCGCATCTCCCGCGGTGAGCACCCCCAGGTGCAGGTGAAGACCACCGACACGATCATCTTCTCCGCCAGCCCGATCCCCGGTAACACCATTTCCGTGGTGAACACCATCGACCGGCTGATGATGCTCGGTGCCAAGGTGGTGTACGGCAAGGGCGAAGGCATTCACGTGTCTGGTCATGGCTTCCAGGAAGACCAGAAGCTGATGCTGGCGCTCACCAAGCCGAAGTATTTCGTGCCTGTGCACGGTGAGCACCGCATGCTCGTGTGCCACAGCAAGACCGCCCAGTCGATGGGCGTGCCCGCCGACAACATCCTGATCATTGACAACGGCGATGTGGTGGAACTCACCGCCGATTCGATCCGTAAGGGCGATCCGGTGAAAGCCGGTATCGAGCTGCTGGATGCCTCCCGCAACGGCATCGTGGATGCCCGCGTGCTCAAGGAGCGTCAGCAGCTCGCCGACGACGGTGTGATCACGATGCTGGCGGTGATCAGCACCGATGGCGTGATGGCCGCTCCGCCCCGCGTGAATCTGCGCGGTGTGGTGACGGCCGCTGATCCGCGCAAGCTCAGCCTCTGGGCCGAGCGCGAGATCACCTGGGTGCTCGAAAACCGCTGGCAGCAGCTCTCGCGCAACAGCGGCGGCAAGGCCCCCGATGTGGACTGGATGGGCGTGCAGCGCGAGATCGAGATCGGCCTCCAGCGCCGCCTGCGCCGTGAGCTCCAAGTGGAGCCCCTGATCATCTGTCTCGTGCAGCCCGCTCCTGGTGGCACCCCCGCCTACAAGGGCCGCTCCGATGCCGAGCCCGACACCCGTCCCGCTCCCCGCGGCGGCCGTGGTGGTGGTCGTGATGGCGGCCGCGATGTGCAGCGCGGTGAGCGCCCCGAGCGTGTGGAGCGCTCCCAGCAGCCCCGCCGCGAACTGGCGGCCGTGGGCGCCGCTCCGGCGCCAGCCCCCGCCGCGGCGGTCGCGTCAGCTCCCGTGGCCACACCCGCTCGGGTGGAAGAGCCGGAGATCAGCGGCCGTACCCGCCGACGCCGTTCGGCTGCGGCGAGCTGAGGCTGATCTAGCGGGGCTCGGCCTGGTTCTTAGATCCGGGTCGAGCCCAGGCCGCTGTGGGCCAGATACTGCTGCACCAGGATTCCGCCCAAGGGAATGGTGATCAGTGGGAGAAGGCAAGGCCAGCACCACCGGCCGGCTCACTCCCAGAATGTTGCTCCACAGGGTTCAAGGCCAGCAGCTGATTGAGCTCCGCCAGGCTCTGCAATCCCGCACCAACCAGTTCCAGCAGGGCGATCCCTAGGGCGGCCGAAATCCCCAGACTGGAGAACCAGTTAGCTGCGCCAGCGCCGCTGCAACAGCCTCCAGGCAGCGCCCAGGCTTGGGCCGTTGCCGTGAATCGTGTTCGGTTCAGCGCTGGGTTGCTGTATGGGCTCTGGAGCTGCGGGTTCGGTGTCATCGCCCGAGTGCTCCCCTGGGCTCGAGAGCCTTACCAGCAGCAGGCCGCGGTTCAGTTCGCAGAGCTCGGCGTCGCTGGGAGGCGCTGGTGCCTTCACTGCTGCAGGAGATTCCGCTGATGGTGGTGTGGGCTCCGGCCGGGGAGCTGTGTTCTCCACTTCTACGGTCTTCGGCTCAGGGGTTGCGGCCTCGCTCGGGGTTGCGTTGGCTGCGGCTGTGCTTGTCTCCGCCCAGGGAGTGGCGGCGGTGCCTGCGTCCGCGCTTGGGCTGGGCGCGGGTTGGGTAGTCGGTGTGGCTGTGGCCCAGGCCCGTTGGATGGATGCCAGGGTCTGTTGCGGGTCGTCCAGTTGCGTCAGCCAGGGGGTTGCCGGTAGGTCGCTGGTGCGTTGGCTGCTGGGGTCGCTGGCTAAGGCGCTGGTCGGTTTGGTTTCGGGAATGGTCTCGGCTAGCTCCGCTTGCTGTGCGCAGAGCGGCAGGTTCTGCTCGGCCAGTTGCCGGTAGGTGGGTTCCGTGCAGCTGCTCAGAACGGCCTGGTAGGCGGCCTCAGCCTGGCTTGGTTGACCCAGGCCATAGAGATGGATGTGGCCGATCAGCAGCTGCAGCCGTTGATCCAGCAGGTCGCTGCGGTTGGGCTGCAGCTGCGGCTGCAGGGCCTCGGCTTGCTCGAGAGCGCCTGCGAAATCACCCTGGCCATAGGCCCGCTCCACGGCGCTGTAGGCCTGCTCCTCCGGGCTGGGCATGGGCACTGGCGGCATGCGGGGGGCTGCTGCTTGTTTCCTTGTTTAGGGCGATTCGGTTGGCTCTGCCTTCTGCGGTGAGCCAGCGCTGGCTTGCTGCAACCAGAGGTGCTGCCGGTCCCACTGCAACCGGACCCCTGCGCGCAGATCGGTGCTGCCAGGCCCGCGGCCATGGGCCAGGCGGCCGAGGAGCAGCTCGAGCTGTGGGGCTGGGAGGCTGCTCACCCCCTGGCGCTTGAGCCAGTGCTGCAGCAGATGCCGCTGGTTGGCGGGTTGCAGGGCCATCAGAGCGCGCCGCTGCAGGGTGAAGTGGGGCGCGGGTGGGCTGGCCAGCAGTTCTTCCAAGGCCAGCTCCACCAGCTCCTGCTGGCTGTCTTGCTCCTGGGCCAGCCGTTCGGCCACGCCACTGATGCGTCGGCTGGCGCCCGGGTGCAGCTGCTCGAGCACCGGCAGCACTTCCTGGCGTAGGCGGTTGCGGCTGTAGCGGGGGTCGTCGTTGCTGGCATCCGGCCAGAGGGGTAGGCCCAGCTGCCTGTGGATCTGGCAGGTTTCAGCCCGGGTGAACAGCAACAGAGGCCGCACCAGGGTGAGCTCAGCTGTAAGCGGCCGCTGCGGCCGCAGGCTGGCCAGGCCGCGGCGGTGGCTGCCGCGGGCCAGCTGCAACAGCAGCGTTTCGGCGCGGTCGCTGGCGGTATGGCCGGTCACCACATGGCTAGCGCCGCAGCGGTTGGCGGCGGCCGCCAGGGCGGTGTAGCGCCAGGCGCGGGCGGCCGCCTCAGCGGGTTCGGGCTCTTGCCACACCTCGATCTGCACTGGGAGGCCCTGCTGGGCCGCCCAGTGCGCCAGTTCGCCGGCCTGCTTGCCGGCATTGGCGCGCAGCTGATGGTTGCCATGCCACAGCTGCAGCCGCCAGTGATGCAGGCGCTGCAAATCCTGGAGCAGGCCCACCAGCGCCATCGAATCCTGCCCGCCCGACACGGCAATCAGCAGGCTGGCGCCATCGGGCAGCAGCGCTGGCCGCTGCAGCAGCCAACGGTGCAGGCGCAGGTGGTGGCGGCTCCAGCGTGGCGCCAAATGCTGCGTGGGAGAATCGCTCCACTCTGTCTGCACTGGTATGTCGCGTCTCGCCCAGCTGCCCGCTTCGCTTCGTCTGGCTCTGGAGGAGCGCCGCGCCCTCAAGGTGATCGCCGGTCTCACCAACTTCGATGCCGCCAGTGTGGAGCGCATCAGCGTTGCGGCTGGCATGGGCGGCGCCGATGTGATCGATGTGGCCTGCGATCCGGCTCTGGTGCAGCTGGCTGCCGCGGTGAGCGGTCTGCCTATCTGCGTGAGCGCCGTGGATCCAGAGCTGTTCCCCGCTGCGGTTGCCGCCGGTGCCGCCATGGTGGAGATCGGCAACTACGACGCCTTTTATCCCCTCGGCCGCATCTTCGATGCCGAGGAAGTGCTGGCGATCACCCGCCGCACCCGTGAGCTGTTGCCTGAGGTGGTGCTGAGCGTCACCGTGCCCCACGTCCTGCCCCTCGATCAGCAGGAGCAGCTGGCCGCTGATCTGGTGGCCGCCGGCGCCGACATCATCCAGACCGAAGGCGGCACCAGCGCCAAGCCCTTCAGCGCCGGCAGCCTCGGCCTGATCGAGAAGGCCGCTCCCACCTTGGCCGCTGCCCACAGCATCAGCCGCGCTGTGGTCGTGCCCGTGCTCTGTGCCTCCGGTCTGTCATCGGTCACCGTGCCGATGGCAATCGCCGCCGGTGCCGCTGGTGTGGGTGTGGGTTCGGCTGTGAACAAGCTGAACGACCAGTTGGCGATGGTGGCTGTGGTGCGTGGTCTGCGCGAAGCCCTCGGCAGCGCAGTCAGCGCCGCTGTTTGATCGCGAGAGCCTCGTTCAACGCTCGGAATCCAACCTGAACCGCTGCTGCGGTCAGCCTCCAAACCCACGACTACGTTGCGGTGAGCTCCGCCCGTGGTTGTGGGTTTTTCCTTGCTCTGGTTGTTGCAGTGGCCCGTTCGGGCCCTGGTGCTGCTGATCGTGGCGGCCCTGCCCCTTGGGGTTGAGGTCGACAGTTTTGGCGTCGCCCTGCTCTCGGCGGCGGTGATTGGTCTGCTGGGCACCCTATTGGTGCTGCCGCTCAAGGCCGTGCTGGCCCTGCCCTGGGCGATCACCAGCCTGGGAGGGCTGCTCGCGCCTGTCAGTTGGCTCTACAACTGGCTGATCACGGTGATTCTGTTTGCGCTGGCGGCTTGGTTGATTCAGGGTTTCCGGCTGCGCAATGGAGTGGTGAGTGCTGTGCTCGGGGCGGTGGTGTACGCCGTTCTTTCCGCGCTGATCCTGGGCATGCTCGGGCTTGAGGTTTCGGCAACCCGCGCTTCGTTGCTGATGAGCACCACGCCCCTGGGCTAACTGCCCGAGAATGGCCTGATGGCCACTCCGTTTCAGCTTCACGCTCCCTACAGCCCCAAGGGTGATCAGCCCAATGCGATCGCTGGTCTGGTGGCCGGCGTGGAAGGCGGTGAGCGCTATCAGACGCTGCTGGGAGCCACGGGAACGGGCAAAACCTTCACGATCGCCAACGTGATCGCTCAGACGGGGCGGCCGGCGCTGGTGTTGGCGCACAACAAAACGCTGGCGGCGCAGCTGTGCAATGAGCTACGGGAATTTTTCCCCAACAACGCCGTTGAATACTTCATCTCCTACTACGACTACTACCAGCCGGAGGCATATGTACCCGTCTCCGATACCTACATTGCCAAAACAGCATCGATCAACGAAGAGATCGACATGCTGCGGCACTCGGCCACGCGCTCACTGTTTGAGCGCCGCGATGTGATCGTGGTGGCGTCGATCAGCTGCATCTACGGCCTGGGTATTCCCAGTGAATATCTCAAGGCTGCGGTGAAGTTTGAGGTGGGTGAGACCCTCAATCTGCGTGGTTCATTGCGGGATCTGGTGAACAACCAGTACTCCCGCAACGACCTGGAAATTTCCCGCGGCCGCTTCCGCGTGCGCGGCGATGTGCTGGAGATCGGCCCGGCCTATGAAGACCGGCTGGTGCGGATCGAGCTGTTTGGCGATGAGGTGGAGGCGATCCGCTATGTGGATCCCACCACCGGCGAGATCCTGCAGAGCCTCGAGAGCATCAATATCTACCCGGCCAAGCACTTTGTGACCCCGAAGGAGCGGCTGGAGGGGGCCATCAAGGAGATTCGCACTGAGCTGCGCGAGCGGCTCGATGTGCTCAACGAACAGGGCCGGCTGCTGGAAGCCCAGCGGTTGGAGCAGCGCACCACCTACGACCTGGAGATGCTGGAGCAGGTGGGCTACTGCAATGGCGTGGAGAACTACGCCCGCCATCTGGCTGGTCGCCAGGCCGGTACGCCACCGGAATGCCTGATCGATTACTTCCCCGAAGATTGGCTGCTGGTGGTGGATGAAAGCCACGTCACCTGCAGTCAGCTGCAGGCGATGTACAACGGCGATCAATCACGCAAGCAGGTGCTGATTGAGCACGGCTTCCGTTTGCCGTCCGCCGCGGATAACCGCCCCCTCAAAGGCGAGGAGTTTTGGCACAAGGCGCGCCAGACGATTTTTGTGAGCGCCACCCCTGGCGACTGGGAGATGCGCCAGAGCGCTGGCCAGGTGGTGGAGCAGGTGATCCGCCCCACCGGTGTGCTTGATCCGATCGTGGAGGTGCGCCCCACCGATGGCCAGGTGGATGATCTGCTGGGTGAGATCCGCATCCGCGCCGACAAGCAGGAGCGGGTGCTCGTGACCACCCTCACCAAGCGCATGGCGGAAGATCTCACCGATTACCTCGCCGAGAACGGCGTGCGGGTGCGTTATCTCCACTCCGAAATCCACTCGATCGAGCGGATCGAAATCATCCAAGACCTCCGTAACGGCGAATACGACGTGCTCGTGGGGGTGAACCTGCTGCGGGAAGGCCTCGACCTGCCAGAGGTGTCGCTGGTGGCGATCCTCGATGCCGACAAGGAAGGCTTCCTGCGGGCGGAGCGCTCGCTGATTCAAACCATCGGCCGGGCGGCGCGGCACGTGGAAGGCGTGGCCCTGCTCTATGCCGATAACCTCACCGACAGCATGGACAAGGCGATCACGGAAACGGAGCGCCGCCGTGCCATCCAGCAGGCCTACAACGAGAAGCACGGGATCACGCCCTCGCCTGCAGGCAAGCGGGCCGGCAATTCGATCCTGGCGTTTCTGGAGGTGTCGCGCCGGCTCAACGACGAGCAGCTCGAGCAGGCCACCGAACAGGCAGAGCACAACGAGGTGCCGCTCGATGCTCTGCCGGAACTGATTCAGCAGTTGGAAGAGAAGATGAAGAATGCCGCCAAGAATCTGGAGTTCGAGGAAGCCGCCAACTTGCGCGATCGCATCAAGGGTTTGCGCCAGAAGCTGGTGGGCAAAGCCTGATTTTCTTTAGGATATTTGCGTCAGCATTTGTGCGTCATTTCGGGATTTTTCCTGAATGTTGTGCGGCTCGCCCTTGAAGTTTCGGCTAAAGCTGAGTTAAGAGCCGGAGATCTGGGTGGGTTTTTATCTGCTTCATCTTCATGTGCACGGGCTCTTTCGAGGTCATGACCTCGAACTAGGGCGTGATGCGGATACCGGTGGGCAGACCACCTATGTGCTTGAGCTGATGCGGGCTCTGGCGGCGCGCCCGGAAGTGGATCGGGTGGAGGCGCTCACCCGGCTGATTCACGACAAGCGCGTCTCCCCGGATTACGCCGAGCCGCAGGAAGACCTGGGCGGTGGAGCCTGCATCGTGCGCCTGCCCTGCGGGCCGCGCCGCTATCTGCGCAAGGAGCTGCTCTGGCCCCACCTCGATGAGCTGGCCGATGGGGTGGTAGCCCACATCGCCGCCCAGGAGCGACGGCCGGATTGGATTCATGCCCACTACGCCGATGCCGGTTATGTGGGAGCGCTCGTGTCGCAGCGGCTGGGGATTCCCCTGGTGTTCACGGGGCATTCCCTGGGGCGTGAAAAGCAGCGCCGTCTTTTGGCCGGGGGGATGGCTCACGATCAGATCGAGCACACCTATGCCATCGGCCGCCGCATTGACGCCGAGGAGCGCACTCTGGCGCAGACCGCCCTGGTGATCACGAGCACCCAGCAGGAGGCGGAGCAGCAATACAGCCGCTATGACCGCTTCATCGCCAGCCGGGCGGTGGTGGTGCCGCCTGGGGTGGATGCCCGCCGCTTCCACCCCCAGCAGCTGCCCGGGGAGGAGCAGGCGGTGGCGGAGTTGATGCGGCCGTTCCTGCGTGATCCGGCCAAACCGCCGCTGCTCTGCATCTGCCGCGCCGTGCGCCGCAAGAACGTGCCGGCCCTGGTGGAGGCCTTTGGCCGTTCGGCTCTGCTGCAGGAGCGTCACAATCTGGTGCTGGTGCTGGGCTGTCGCGAGGATCCCCGCTCCATGGAGAAACAGCAGCGCGATCAGTTCCAGCAGATCTTTGAGCTGGTGGATCGTTTTGATCTCTACGGGAGGGTGGCCTATCCGAAGCAGCACCGCGGCGACGACATTCCCGCGATCTACCGCTGGGCGGCGCGCCATGGCGGGGTGTTCGTGAACCCGGCGCTCACCGAGCCCTTCGGGCTCACCCTGCTGGAGGCCGCCGCCTGCGGGCTCCCCCTGGTCGCCACCGATGACGGCGGGCCGCGCGACATCTTGCAGCGCTGCGCCAACGGCCAGCTCGTGGATGTGACCGACCTCGACGATCTGCAGCAGGCCCTGGAATCCGCGGCTGCTGATCCAGGCCGCTGGCGCCGCTGGCGCGACAACGGCATTGAAGCGGTGAGCCGCAACTTCAGCTGGGACGCCCATGTCTGCGCCTATCTCGGCCAGGCCCAGCGCCGCTGCCAGGAGCTGATGGACCAGCGCCCGCAGCCCGTGTTGCCGGCCTCGGCGGCGGCACCGGTGCAGCGGCTGTTGCTGCTGGATCTCGATGTGTGCCTGGATGCGCCGGATCCTGCGGGGTTGCAGGAGTTGCGGCGCCGTTTGGCTGCGGATGCCGGTTGCGGCATCGGCATGCTCAGTGGCCGCAGCTTTGCCTCAGCCAGCCTGCGCTACCACGAGTTGCATTTGCCACCGCCGCAGGTGTGGATCCTGGAGGCCGGAGCCGAGATCCTGTATGGCCCAGAAGGTGTGCCGGATCTGGCCTGGCGTGATCGCATCGCCCAGGGCTGGCAGCGTCAGGCAGTGGAGCAGGGTCTCGCCGATCTGGCCCCACGCCTGGTGCTGCAACCTCCAGCCCAGCAGGGCCCGTTCAAGCTGAGCTACACCCTCCAAGCGCCAACGGCTGGTGTGCTTGAGATGGTGCGTCAGCGCCTGCGCCAAGGACAGTTGGAGGCTCGCGCCCACCTGTTCCACCACTGGTTCCTGGATGTGCTGCCGCTGCGAGCCTCCAAGGCGGAGGCGATCCGCCATCTGAGCCTGTGTTGGGGCCTGCCGCTGGAGCAGGTGTTGGTGGTGGCGTCGCAGCAGGGTGATGGCGAACTCCTCAACGGCCGCGCCCTGGGGGTGGTGGTGGGTGATCACGACCGTTCCCTCGCTGATCTGCGCCGCCGCTCCAAGGTGTTCTTTGCCTCCCGCCGCCAGGCCTGGGGCGTGCTGGAGGGTCTGGATCACTACCGCTTTCTGCGGCGCTGAAGTGCTGCCCGGGCTCAGAGGGGCGGTTGTTCCTGGCTGCGATACAGGTCGCGGTGGGGGTTGGCATCCGGCAGCCAATAGCTGATGTCTTCATGCCAGTAGGGGGTTCCCTCCAAGCGGCTGGAGCTGAGCTTGGTAGTGGCCATCGCGGTCACCAGGGCGCCCATGTCCACTGGGGAGAGGTCTGTGAGCACGTCTTTGCCCGCGATGTTCATCAGTTCCGGCAGGCGGGTGGCCATGGCGGGATTGGCCAGCTTTTTGAACACCTCTTTGAGCACCAGCTTCTGGCGCTCCATCCGGCCGATGTCGCCGAGCTCGTCGTGGCGGAAGCGCAGGAAGCCCTCAAGGGCTTCGCCTTTGAGCAGCTGCCGGCCGGGATAGAGATCGATGTACAGCCCTTGGCTGTTGTCCACGTAGACCATGCGCTTCGGCACATCCACCTCCACGCCGCCGATGGCATCAGCCAGGCGCTGCACGGCGTTGAGGTTGAGCACCAGGTAGCGATCCACCTTGGCGGAGAGCAGCTTGCTCAGCTCCTGTTTCACCATCTCCGGCCCGCCGCTGCTGTAGAGGGCGTTGGCCTTCATCACGCCGTGGCGATCCGATTCGATGAAGGTGTCGCGCGGCACCTGGGTGAGCTCAGTGCGGCCATCGCGCAGCTGCACCGTGAACATCACATCGGTGTTGGTGCTCACGTGGTCGGTGCCCATCACCACAATGCGCCGGTCGCCCATGCCGGCCGGTGTCACCAGGGAACCGAGCACATTGTTGGGGTGGTGCAGCCCGGCCAGCAGGGCGGTGGCGAGGTGGGGGAGCGGGCCATTGAGGCCGTAGCCCAGGCCGATCCCGGCGAGGAACAGGGGTAGGCGGGGCACACCGCGTTTGGCGGTTTTGGTGCGCCGCCGTGGGTCCATCGGCGTCACCGCGGCCTGGCGGGTCGTCGCGGCGCCACGACGGCCCTGCCGCTCCTGCTTCTCCACAGGCTTCAGGCGGCCGCGGGATTGGCGGTGGCGCGGTGCGGGATTGGGCTGGGCCTGCGACATGGACGGTGTGCGTGGGCGCACCGTATCGCGCGTCTTCCCTTGTGGCCAGGGGCATCTGGGCCTCTCGCCCAGCTGGATCAGCTACCCGGCAACACCGAGATCGCGGCCGCCGCCTGATCGGCGCGCTCACGGGCTTCTTCAAGATTGGCTCCGCTGGCCAGGGCCACGCCCATGCGTCGGTGCGGGCGGGCATCGGGCTTGCCGAACAGCAGCACTTGCACATCCACCTGCGCCAGGGCTTGCTCAAGGCCGCTGAAGCGCACGGCCTCGCTGGCCTGCTCCGCCAGGATCACGCGGCTGGCGGCCGGCCCCGTGGAGCGGATCTCGGGGATCGGTAGGCCCAGCACCGCCCGCAGATGCAGCTCGAACTCGCTCAGGTTCTGGCCGGCGAGGGTCACTAGGCCGGTGTCATGCGGGCGGGGGGAGAGCTCGGAGAACACCACTTCACTGCCGCCGTCTGCCCCCCGGCAGACGAAGAACTCCACCCCAAAGATGCCGGCACCACCCAGGTTGTCGGTCACCTGGCGCGCCATGGCTTGGGCTGCTGCCAGTTGATCCCAGTCGAGGTGGGCTGGCTGCCAGCTGCACTGGTAATCGCCCCGCTCCTGGATGTGGCCGATCGGCGGGCAGAACAGGGTGGGCCCGTTCCACTGCTTCACCGTGAGCAGGGTGATCTCCTGCTCAAAGCGCAGGAATTCCTCCACGATCACGCGGGCGCCGCTGCCGCGGGCACCGGCCATCGCTGCATCCCAGGCCGCGGCGATGCCTTCGGGGCCATCCACCACGCTCTGGCCCTTGCCGGAGGAGCTCATCACCGGCTTCACCACCACTGGCCAACCCAGAGGTGCGGCGGCGGCGGCCAGCTCCTCGGCGCTTTCGGCGTAGGCGAAGCGGGCAGTGCGCAGCCCCAGCTCGCTGGCGGCCAGATCACGGATGCGATCGCGATTCATCGTCACCGCTGTGGCCCGGGCGGTGGGAATCACGGTGATGCCACCGGCTTCGAGCTCCGCTAGGGCATCCACGGCCAGCGCTTCGATCTCCGGAATCACCACATCGGGCTGGTGGCGGCGCACCACGGCTTTGAGGGCTTCAGGGTCGGTCATGGCGACCACTTCGGCCTGATCGGCCACCTGCATCGCCGGCGCGCCGGCGTAGCGGTCCACGGCGATCACCCGGCAGCCAAGGCGCTGGGCAGCGATGGCCACCTCCTTGCCCAGCTCTCCGCTGCCCAGCAGCATCAGCGTGCGCGGAAAGGTGGGGCTGGCCATGGCCGCGGCTGAGGCGAGAGACTACCCCGATCCTGCCCCGGCGCCCCCCTGTGCTGCAGTTCCTTCCGTTGGCTTGGCTGTTATTGGGCTACGCCACCGCCGGCGATGCGGCCGATGGCCTGCTCAATGGTTTGAGCATTGAGAGCCTGCAGCGTTGGACTCTGGTGTATCTGGGGATCTCAGCCCTGGCCTTCATCGTGGTCTGGCTGGTGGGCTACCTGCGCCGTCCGGGCTGACGCGCGGCCGGTTAGGCCGCATTGCTCACGCCGGGTCGATCAGATCCAGCTGCCGCACCGGCGATTGCTCATCGATGAACCCATAGGCGGCAAACACCGATTCATCGCTGTGGGTGATGTGCTGCCCGTCGCTGTGGCGCTCCAGCACAAAACCTTCATTTGCCATCCGGCGCATCAAGGCGGCTGCTTCTTCAAACCGTGCCGCCATTGCCTCAAGGCTGGCGCAATCGGCGGTCAGGCCCGCTTCCTTCCAGGTGAAGTACGCCATCAGGGGAGCAGCACCAGTCCCAGCACCACCAGTATCAGGCTGATCAGCCAGAAGCCCACCACCACCTGCTGCTCGCTGGCACCGCCCAGCTCGAAGTGGTGATGCAGCGGCGCCATGCGGAACACGCGTTTGCCCTGGCCCGTAGCGGGGTTCTTGGTGGCCTTGAACACCCACACCTGCACGATCACCGACAGCGATTCCGCCAGGAAGACGCCGCCCATCAGCAGCAGCGGCCAGAGGCTGTTGCTCAGCAGTGCCACCGCCGCCAGGGCCGAACCCATGGCCAGTGACCCGGTGTCGCCCATGAACACCCGCGCCGGGTGGCGGTTGAACAGCAGAAAACCCAGCCAGCAGCCGGCCATCGCGGCGCAGAAGCCCGCCATTGCTGGATCACCCTCGTGGCCTCGCAGCATCAGCTGGATCCCCAGGCCGCTGAACACGATCGCTCCGCAGCCCGCCGCCAGGCCATCGAGGCCATCGGTGAGGTTGGTGGCGTTGCTCTCGGCTAAAAACACAAACAGGCCCAGAGGAAGGATCAGCAGACCCAGAGGCAGCACCCAGCCCAGCGGCAGGGCAATGAAAGGAGCGAGCTGCTGATCCCAGTGGGCCCAGGCCAGAAAGGCGATCGCGCTGAGACCCTGCAGCAGCAACTTGCCGCGGGGGCTGAGGCCAGTGTTGTGGCGTTTGGTGAGGCTGCGCCAGTCGTCCACCGCACCGATCGCCATGGTGGCCAGCGTGATGGCGGCCACTGCCATCAGGCGGTGATCAGCTGGTGCCAGAAGGCCTCCGGCGATCACGCCCACCGGTACCACCAGCAGGCCGCCCATGGTGGGGGTGCCCGCCTTGCTCTGGTGAGCCTGGGGGCCCTCTTCGCGGATCACCTGCCCCAGCTTCAGCCGCCGCAGCTGCGGCACCCCCCAGGCGCAGATCACGGCGCTCACCACGGCGCTGATCAGCAGGGGCGGCGCCAGCTGGGGTGCCTGGCTGAACCAGTCGCACAGGGCGCTGAGCCCCAACAGCAACAAACCCAGCAACAGCGCCAGAGAGCGGCTGTTGCTGGGCATGGAGGCGATCAGCCTGGTGGGGGAGATCAAGGGGCTGAGGAAATCAGTCCTCCCAATCTTCCTCGCTCTGCTCGTCGGCGGCGTTGTAATCCTCTTTCTCGCCCATCAGCGCGGAGAGCTCTTCCTCTTCCACGGTGCTCACATCGCTGCTGGCGGTTTCCTCATCGGCCACCAAGCGGCCGCTGCTCTCCAGCCAGCTCAGCAGATCGGGTTCTTCGCGCAGGGGCAGCACCGGAGCCGGCTCGTTGCGGCCGTAGCGGGTGAGCGACGGGTTGATCCCATCCAGCTGGCTGAGGCTTGTGCTGAGGTTGCTGCTCATTGCTGACGGCTAGGGCTGCTATGGCGCGGACGGCGGCGGCTGGGCTTGCACCCCAGCGTGGGCCAATCCGCCATCCTATCGGAGTCCCCCTTCGTGGTTGCCCTGGCCAACCCTGCCTCGCCGATTTGGCGCTCCCTGCTGGGGCCCTGGCTAGTGGCGCTCGGTCTGAGCGCTCTGCTGGTGGCGGCCGGCTGGCGCTGGCCCACGCCGCTGTTGCAGCAGGCCTGGGCTCAGGCTGATCCCAGCCGGCCGGCTCTGTTGGCGCTGCTGCTGGTGCTGCTGCCGCCGGCCCTGATGGCGGCCCTGCTGCTCGCTCGGATGCGGCGCCACCACGACAGGGGAGAATCGATCGATTGCGCGCACGGAGAGCATTGATGGGCAGGGCCAAGAAGGCGGTGCTGGCCTATTCCGGCGGTGTGGACACCAGCGTCTGCATCCCTTACTTAAAGAACGAATGGGGCGTGGAGGAGGTGATCACCTTCGCCGCCGACCTGGGCCAGGGCGATGAGCTCGAGCCGATCCGCCAGAAAGCGCTCGATTCCGGCGCCAGCCAATCGATCGTGGGCGACCTGATCGAGCCGTTCATCACCGAACTCGCCTTCCCGGCGATCCGTGCCAACGCCCTCTACGAAGGCCGCTATCCCCTCTCCACCGCCCTGGCCCGGCCGCTGATCGCCCGCCGTCTGGTGGAAATCGCCCGCGAGGTGGGTGCTGATGCGGTGGCCCACGGTTGCACCGGCAAGGGCAACGACCAGGTGCGCTTCGATGTGGCCATCGGCGCCCTCGCCCCGGATCTGAAGGTGCTCACCCCAGCACGGGAGTGGGGCATGAGCCGCGAGGAAACCATCGCCTATGGCGAGCGCTGCGGCATCCCCTCGCCCGTGAGCAAGAAGTCGCCCTATTCGATCGATCTCAACCTGCTGGGTCGCTCGATCGAGGCAGGGCCCTTGGAGGATCCCAACGTGGAGCCGCCCGAAGAGATCTACGCCCTCACGGTGAGCGTGGATGCGGCTCCCGATCAGCCCCAAGTGGTGGAGATCGGCTTTGAGCAGGGCAATCCCGTGAGCATCGATGGCGTGCGCCTCGATCCGGTGAGCCTGATCCGCCGCGCCAATGAACTGGCCGGCAGCCATGGCTTCGGGCGGCTCGACATGATCGAGAACCGGGTGGTGGGCATCAAGAGCCGCGAGATCTACGAAACCCCGGGTCTGCTGCTGCTGATCAAGGCCCACCAGGAGCTGGAGAGCCTCACCCTCGCCGCCGATGTGCTGCGCAGCAAGCGCCAGCTGGAGCAGCAGTGGGCGGATCAGGTGTATCAGGGCCTTTGGTACGGCCCGCTCAAGGACGCCCTCGATGGCTTCATCGAGCGCACCCAGCGCACCGTGAACGGCACGGTGAAGGTGAAGCTGCACAAGGGCAACGCCACCGTGGTGGGCCGCAGCAGCGCCAACAGCCTCTACGTGCCCGATATGGCCACCTACGACGCCGGCGATCAGTTCGATCACCGCGCCGCGGAGGGCTTCATCTACGTGTGGGGTCTTCCCACCCGTCTCTGGGCGGCGAGCCAGCGCTGACCAGCTGGGTTCCGTTCAGGCGGCGCGTGGGCTTCGGCGATCCGCCGCCAGGCCCAGGCGTCGCACCGCTGGGCGGCTGGGGAGCTGCGGCAGGGCGGGAGTGCTGCTCGCCTGAGCCGCCGCTGGGTTGAAGCGCAACCGCACTTCACCGGGCATGGGCGCGAGCATCTGAATCTGCTGGCGCAGATCGGCGTTGTCGTCGAGCAGGCGTTCCTGCCGCTCCAGCACCGGTTGAAGGCGCTGCTCGAACTTGCGCTCAAAGATGTCTGGCAGCTCCTCCAGCAGCGCTTCCAATTCAGCAATCTGCAGCCTCGCTTCGGCCAGCTTGCGCTCAGCACTGGCTAGAGCCAGCTGCAGCTGGTGTTCGCTCAGCCGGAAGGCGGAATCCTGAACCTGTTCGGCTTCAGGCTGCTGCTGCGGCTGATCGGTGTTGGTGTCGTCCACCGTTATCAGCCCAGCCATAAAAAACCGACCAAACCTTAACGAAGGCCTGGTCGGGATTCAAGCTGCGGGAAGCGGCTCAGGCTTCGCTGGTCTGCAGGGCAGCAGCGTCGCTGGTGGCCTGGGGTACGGGGCCGCTGCGGGGTGCGGGCAGGGGGCCGTCCTGCTTCACGGTGAGGTAGCGGATCACGTCTTCGGAGATGCGCATGGCCTTCTCCAGGGTGGCCACCTGCTGGC
>VFQS010001847.1_pt1 | contig 18326 bp, 15 predicted proteins | sample 3512361 | NCBI WGS metagenome assembly VFQS01 (sample SAMN10412375, study PRJNA504923) | tailings metagenome | isolation source: Relicate 1 Philex TSF3 active mining | place: Philippines
AGTGGGATGTTCGTGGGTGCCGTCGCCTGCATTCACCACGTTGGCGGGCACATGGCCGGCGAGGAAGCGGCAAGCACCGGGGGCAGGGTGCCGCATCACGATCATATCCACCTTCATGGACAGGATATTGTTGACGGTATCCAGCAGGGTTTCCCCTTTTTTCACAGAAGAGGAGGAAGCTGAAAAGTTGAGTACATCTGCGGAGAGGCGTTTTTCGGCCAATTCGAAGGAGATGCGCGTGCGGGTAGAATCCTCGAAGAACAGATTGACGATAGTGATATCCCGCAGGGAAGGCACCTTTTTGATAGGGCGGTTGATGATGTCCTTGAAGCTATCTGCCGTATGAAAAATCAACTGGATATCTTCCGCAGTGAGGTCTTTGATACCCAGGAGGTGTCGGGTGCTCAATTGTTGCGTAACGGTGGTCATCCCTGTGCCTGTTTTTTATCTTCATAGAGTACGACGCGGTCGGTGCCTTCGGTTTCCCGCCATTCCACCTTGACGTAGGCCTGGTCGAGAGCGTCCACGCGGATGCCGGCGAAGCTCGCCCGGATAGGCAGGTGGCGGTTGAAGCGGCGGTCCACGAGGGTCAGCAGTTCCACGGTTTTAGGTCTCCCGTAGTGGTTGAGGGCAGTGAGGGCTGCCTGGACGGTTCTGCCGGTATAGAGCACATCGTCCACGAGGACGACGTGTTTATCTTCCACGAGGAAATCCATTTCGGTGAAGCTGGCCTCCAGCGGCCGGTCTCTTCGCCGGAAGTCGTCGCGATAGAAGGTGATATCCAATTTGCCGTAGAGGATATCCTGGATACCCATGTGGTCCAGCAAGCGTCGGCAGATGCGGTCCGACAGCGGGATACCACGCGGTTGAATCCCTACGATACACGTATCGCGAAAATCGTCGAATGCCTCTACCAGTTGGTAGCACAGTCGGTCAATGGTGAGGGCGAAGCGCTCGGGACCCAGTATGACGCGTTCGTTTTCCATGGTATTGGTCTTAATCTGCGTTGCTGCCGCTTGCCTTGACCGCTGTTTTCGCCCAGGTATCCTTCAGGTTGACGGTAAGGTTGAAAACCGGTTTTTCGGGGCGGGTGCTCTGGTCTGCGCAGAAATACCCTTTGCGCAGGAACTGGAACTGTTCTCCCGGCCGGGCATCGCGGAGGCTTGGCTCTACGACGGCGGAGGCGGCGATATCGAGAGAGTTCGGGTTCAGGAAATCCAGGAAATCCCGGCCTTCGTGTTCGGTGGGAGTAGGGTCGGTGAACAAGCGGTCGTACAGGCGCACTTCCGCTGGCAGTGCGTGGGCGGCACTGACCCAGTGCAGTACGCCTTTCGCCTTCAGGCCCGACGTATCGGCACCCGAGCGGCTTTCCGGGAAGTAGGTGCAATGCAGTTCGAGTACCTTTTTGCTTACCGGGTCTTTGACCACCTCATCGCAGCGGATGATGTATGCGCTTTTGAGGCGCACCATCTGGCCGGGGGCAAGGCGGAAGAACTTTTTGGGCGGCTCTTCCATAAAATCCTCTTGTTCGATAAACAACTCGCGGGAGAAAGGGATGCTGCGGTTGCCGCCTTCAGGGTCTTCCGGGTTGTTTTCGGTTTCCACGAACTCCGTCTGCCCTTGCGGATAGTTGGTCAGCACCACTTTCAGCGGATCCAGGACGGCCATAGCGCGGCGGGCAACGCGGTTGAGCACTTCGCGCACGGAGAACTCCAGCAGTTCGAGCTCGATCACGTTGTCTCGTTTGGCCACGCCCGCGCGTTCGCAGAAGTGGACGATAGCTTCGGGCGGATAGCCTCTGCGCCGCATCCCGGAGATCGTAGGCATTCGGGGGTCATCCCAGCCTTCGACGTGGTTCTCCTGCACCAGTTTGAGCAGTTTCCGCTTGCTCGTGATCATATACGCCACATTCATCCGGGCGAACTCGATTTGGCGGGAGGGGAAAATGCCCAGTTGTTCGATGAACCAATCGTACAGCGGACGGTGGTGGCGGAACTCGAGGGAGCAGAGCGAATGGGTGATGCCCTCGATCGAATCGCTTTGGCCGTGGGCGAAATCGTACATGGGATAGATGCACCAGGCATCGCCGGTGCGGTGGTGGTGTGCGTGTTTGATGCGGTACAACACGGGGTCGCGCATGTGCATGTTGGGGGAAGCCATATCTACTTTCGCCCGGAGCACGCGGCTCCCGTCGGGGAAGTCCCCGTTCTTCATAGCCTCGAACAGCGACAGGTTTTCTTCTATGCTGCGCTGCCGATAGGGGCTTTCCACGCCGGGCTGTGCCGGGGAGCCCTTCATCGCAGCAATTTCTTCCGGTGTAGAGTCATCCACATACGCCAGGCCTTTGCGGATGAGCTCGAGGGCGAATGCGTACAGCCTGGGGAAATAATCGGAGGCATAAAACACATTGGCCCATTGAAAGCCCAGCCACTGGACGTCCTTTTGGATACTTTCGACATATTCCACATCTTCCGTCACCGGGTTGGTGTCGTCGAAACGCAGGTTGCACAGGCCGCCGTATTTTTTGGCCAGGCCAAAGTTGACGGTCATGGCCTTGGCATGCCCGATATGCAGGTAGCCGTTGGGCTCCGGCGGGAAACGAGTGTGTACCCTCCCGGCGTGTTTCCCGTTGGCGATATCTTCTTCGATGATTTGTTCGATGAAGTTCAGCGATTTTTCTTCTTTCAGTTCTTCTGTAGCCATAGCCTGTTTATTTTACATCCGATCCGGCATTTCGATTCCCAGCAAGTCCATCCCGTTGCGCAGCACTGTGGCGACCGCCACGCTCAACTGCAGGCGGAAAGCGCGGGCTGCTTCGCTTTCTGCCCGGATAATCGAGCGTTCGTGGTAGAAGCGGTGGTAGGATTTCGCCAAATTGAAGCAATAATTTGCGACGGTGGAGGGGTCGTATTCCTGCGCGGCCTCCTGGAGCACTTCCGGAAACCGGTAGAGTTGCACGATGAGGTCTTTTTCGTCGTCAAAAAAATGGGCGTATCCCCCGGCTTCCCCTGCATCTGCTTCGCTCACCCTGCGGAGCACCGACTTTACGCGGACGTAGGCATTCTGCACATAGGGTCCGGTTTGCCCCTGTAGGTCAACGGATTCCCTGGGGTCAAAGATCATCCGCTTTTTGGGGTGTACCTTGACGAGGAAAAACTTGAGTGCGGCAAGCGCAATGCTGCGCACGACCTCTTGTTGTTCGGCTGCGCTGAGTTCCGCGATGGTTTCGCGCTCTTTGGTGTTGGCTTCTGCCTCGCGCACCACTTCGGCGAGCAGGTCGTCGGCATCCACTACGGTCCCTTCGCGGGACTTCATGCGCCCGGTGGGCAGTTCAACCATGCCGTAAGACAGGTGGTAGAGCCCGGCAGCGTAGGGCTCGTTGAGCCGTTTCATGATTTCAAAGAGCACCTGAAAATGGTAGTTCTGCTCATCGGCAACCACATAGACCATCTTTTCTACGCCAAAGTCCTGGTAGCGGAGATGCGCGGTGCCAATATCCTGGGTCATATAGACGGAAGTGCCGTCGCGGCGCAGCACGAGCTTTTTATCCAATTTTACGTCTTCCAGGTCAATCCATACAGAACCATCTTCCAGTCGATAGAAAATATGGTTTTTTAGCCCTTTTTCAATAATATCTTTTCCAAGTAAATAAGTGTCGGATTCGTAGTAGAGTTTGTCGTAGCACACCCCCAGTGCCTGGTAGGTTTCCTCGAAGCCGGCATAGACCCATCCATTCAGCTGGCGCCACAAGGCGAGCACTTCGGGATCACCGGCTTCCCAGCGCAGGAGCATATCCTTGGCTTCGCGGCCGAGCTGACTGAATTCGTTGAAGTAGGTGTCTTTAAACTCTTTGAAAAAGGCCTCCGGGGTTTGGCCCTCGGTTTGTTTTTCCCGCAGGGTTGTTTCCGCCACCGGGCTCATTTGCCAGGCTGCATATTCTTCCCTGAACTTTTGTTCGAACAACACGTAGTAATCGCCTACGAAGTGGTCGCTTTTGACCCCTTCCCCTTCGGGGGTGCGGCCTTCGCCAAACCTTTGCCAGGCGAGCATGCTCTTACAGATAGCGATACCGCGGTCGTTGATGATTTGCACGCGGACGACATCGTACCCCACTGCATCGAGGATTTTATACATGGACCAGCCGAGCAGGATATTGCGCACATGGCCGAGGTGGAGAGGTTTATTGGTATTGGGTGAGCAGGATTCGACCAGCACCTTCTGCCCATTGCGGGGGGAGCGGCCGTACTGCGGGTTGGCCGACGCCTCCCGGAGGAAATCGAGCCAGAAGCTTTCCGCGATGACCAGGTTCAGAAAGCCTTTTATGACGTTAAAGTCCTGGACAAAAGGCATCTCCTGTACCAGCGCTTCCCCCAATTCCCGGGCGATGTCCTCCGGTTTTTTTTTGATGAAGCGGGTAAACGGGAACACCACGAGGGTAAAATCCCCGGTGAATTCCTTGCGGGTGGGGCTTACTACGGCATCTTTGGCTTCTACCTCCGCGCCGTAGCGGGCTTTCACTATGCCAATCACGCCGGATTGGATCAGTTCGACGATGTTTTTCATGTTTGGGTCGTACAGATTACGCGCTAAAGGTACGGCTTTTTGGGAATCTGTATAGCAGACTTGTAGAGAGGAGAATCATCGAGGGGTCAAAAAGGCCATTTTTTCTGCCTCGCTGTCCCCTTGCCACAAGCTTATTCAAATGGCAGATTCAGGGGACATGCCTTCTTCTTCTTGAAAAAAAGAAAAACAAACCTCTCCATACTCCCGCTGCCGCTGAAATCGGGGATGGGAATCGAAGCGGTACTGCTTGCTGTGTTCGAGCACAAACCATGCACCCGGGCGAAGTATCCCGCTTTCGAATACCCGATCGGGCAGGCTTTCTATGCCCTGCATATCAAATGGGGGGTCGGCGAACACATAGTCAAACGATTCGCGGCAGGATGCGACAAAACGCAGGACATCGGATTTTACGATGCGGAACTGCCCTTCCACCCCAAGCATATGGGCCACCTGCCGGACGAAGGCCAGGGCAGGTCCAAAGCGGTCCACGCAGGTCACTTCGGCGGCACCGCGGGAAACCAGCTCATAAGAATGGCTCCCCGCGCCGCTGAACAAGTCCAGCGCCTGGAGCGATTCAAACTCGAGGATATTTTGGAGGATATTGAAAAGCCCTTCCCGGGCAAAATCCGTAGTAGGGCGGGTGGGCCATTTCCCTGCGGGCGGATCAAAGCGCCGACCCTTAAATTTTCCACCTATGATACGCATAATCAGGAAATTAGATTTATGCCAGGCATCCGATGGCCAGCAGGTCGTTGAAGTAGTGTACCGGATACTGGGCCGCCTGTGGGCCAAACTGCCCGGCTTCCCCCATTTGGAAAAACCCGACGCGGGAGAAATACTCGTGCAGAAGGCGGGACAACTCCGAATCTTCCGTTATGGCCCCGGACACAAAGAGGGCTACGTCGCGGGCCGGTACCTTGAGCTGTTGGCAAACCAACAGCAGGTAATACAGAAAATCCCCGGAATGGTGGCACTCGAAGCGATTTTCGAGTACGAGGTTCTGGTGTTCAAACAGGAACACGCTCATGCCTTCCTCCCCTATATGACCGTACAGGAATTTGCCCGTACCCTGGGCTTGTATTCGGAACAAGGGCAGCAGAGCGCTGTGCAGGTGCGCAGTTTTTGCCGTGGGGAAAGCCCCCTCTACCCAATCCAGCAAGGACCGGGGCACGGCATACACCCGCCTGGCCCTGATTTCGGGGAGCGCATCTACCAGCGTTTGGGCATCGGCGACCAGGGTATTCCCCTGGCGCAGGTAATGTACCGCCTCCTGCCCTATAAAAAGGCGGTCGGGCACGAGGGCATACTGCGACATGGCGAAGGCAATCCCCGTTTTGAGGAAAGGAAAGAACAAGTACGGATGTTCGCGGTGCAAAGATTCCAGAAAAGGCGGGTTGCCGGTCTGAATACCGGACATCCGGCATACGAACGAGATACGGTTTTGGTAATCGGTTATGGCATAACAAAAACTGTCCATTCCAATAAGAATGGACAGTTTTGAAGAAGTAGTCTGAAAGGAGGAGAAGAAGTCCTCCCGTAGTACAACCGTATTTATTCCCAATTGCCGGAAAGGTTTGGAGAAAACATATTCCCGAATTTGACCTTGGACTCTGGGTCGAAGCGCTGGTCGAAGCGGCGGAACCTGGGATCGCCCCACTTGTCCATGAACACTTTGCGCGCGACACCCACCTCGACGACTGGCACCTGGGTGCGCTGGTACTCGATGACATCTGCTGCGATTTCGAAGGTAGCTCCATTGCCAAAAGGCACCCGGGCAAAGTCGTTGAAGTTTTCCAGCTTCAGGACGCGGAGCATGGTGTCGCGGGCGGGCACATAGAGCGTATCGTATGTGATTTTGCCCGTGTAGTTCGGATCATCCGGGTCGCCAAACACCTGGATTACCTTGAATTGACCTGTTTCGAGCACCTGGGTGAGGGTATCGAAATTCGGCGCGAAAGCTCCCGTGATATCGCGGAAAGCCTCCTGGGCCGTACGGATTTTCATCAGTTTGTCCACGACGGCGCGCTCCCTTCTCTCTTTTTCAGATTTGAACATGATGGGTTCGCGAATCAAGCCAACCACCGAAAAGAGCAGGAGACCGATGACAGCTAAAAGTACCAGGTTGATTACTAATCTCATTTGTAGCTTGGTTTTAACAGAATAATAGGTTTTTCTCCAGGTGTAACAAAAATCACACAATTTTAGGGAACTTAAAGCACTTAGCGAAACTTTAAGCGTCCTTTTTCCGGCTCGGGTGCTTTACTTTTTGACCTCACAGGTGCCATGGTACAAAGCACCTTCCTCAATGCTGAGCAATGCGGCCGTCACATCGCCGTTTACCGAGGCTGACCGGTCGAGGTGCAGGCTTCCTTTGATGTCGAGGTCACCGATCACCACCCCCATGACCACGGCTTCGCGGGCACTCACATTGCCCTTGATGCGGCCACTCGGACCCAGCACCAGCTTCTTTTCACAGGACAAATCCCCAATGATTTCACCATCGAGGCGGATGTTCTCTGCGGATTGGAAATTTCCTTCTATTTTTGTGCCCGTGGCGATGACACAGGTATTGAAACTTTCCTGTCCGAAAGTACCGCTCTCCTTTGTTGACTTAGATGCAGGTTTAGGCATTTTGGTTGTGTTGTTTAAAAATATTGGCTCGAGGGGTCAGCGAGGGCCTGTTTTCATAAAATTTCTTTTCGGGCGGGAAAATAGGAGTATTTCTGTATTTTTTTACACAATGAATGGAATAATTCTCGCAATAGAGTCTTCCTGCGACGACACCTCGGCGGCGGTCATTGCGCAGGGCAGGGTATTGAGCAATGTATTGGCCACGCAGGAGGTACATCGGCAATACGGGGGAGTGGTCCCCGAGGTAGCCTCCCGGGCGCATCAGACGCACATTATCCCGGTAGTGGAAGCTGCCATCCGGCAATCCGGTCTTGCGGTCGAGGACATACAGGCGGTGGCCTTTACCCGGGGCCCGGGGCTCATTGGATCCCTTTTAGTCGGCGTCTCTTTTGCCAAGGCATTTGCCCTGGCGCGGCAGTTGCCCCTGATTGAAATCAACCATTTACAGGCGCACGTATTGGCCCATTTTGCCACGCCCCACGCGCCTTCTTTTCCCTTTCTCTGCTTGACTGTTTCCGGAGGGCATACCCAGATACTGGTGGTGAAAAGCCATTCCGATATGGAGATTATTGGCCAGACTACTGATGATGCCGCAGGGGAAGCGTTCGACAAGACGGGAAAAATGCTCGGCCTACCCTACCCTGCCGGACCAGAAATAGACCGCTTGGCCAGGCTCGGATCTCCCCGGTTCGAATTTCCGGAGCCTCAGATTCCCGGGCTGGACTTTAGTTTCAGCGGACTGAAAACCTCCATCCTCTATTTCCTGCAAAAACAAGAGGCTGAAGCGCCCGGTTTTTCCCAACGGGAACTGCCGGACATCTGCGCCTCCGTACAGGCGCGCATCGTCTCTATCCTCCTGCGAAAACTCATACGGGCCTCGGAGCAGCAGGGTATTTGCGAAGTAGCGCTCGCGGGGGGAGTCTCCGCCAACTCCGGCCTGCGGGCCGCCTTGCGCCTGGAGGGCGAAAAACGGGGATGGAACACCTATATTCCACCGATAGAATACTGCACCGACAACGCCGCGATGATTGGCATTGCCGCCTGGTACAAATACCAAAAAGGGGACTTTTGCGCGCAGGACGTCGCTCCTTTGGCGCGGTGGCAGTTTTAGATTGCAATCCTAGCTTTCGATCAAGCGACGCTTCATCTGCGTGAACTCCTCCTCTGTGATTACTCCCTGGGCTTTCAACTCGGCGAGTTCGCGGATTTGGCGCACCAGATCAGGCTTGACCGTCCCGGAAGAGAACGCGTCGGCGGTACTCGATTCCGTACTCACCTCGGGCTCGAGGATGATCGGCTCATCCACCCCGCCCTTTTTGCTTTGGTTGGCGAGGTCTTCGACTATTTTCCGCCCCTTTTCAAACTGCTCCTGGTATATTTTTTTCAGCCTGGCGGGGTCGAAATCCAGAATCGTACCTCCCGTTTCGAAATGTCTCTTGAACACCTGGCCGAGCGCAAAGGTGGAAGCGCCGGCGAAGGCCGAAACGGTGACTCCGCCAAGCATAGACCCGACGATGGGAATCATCTTAGCCACACTGCCTGCCGTCACACGCGCGATGGTGGTACCCGTAAGGGCGGTGACGATAGCTTTGCCCTGCGTTTCAGAGAAATCTACGTCATACACCCGGCACATTTGGCGGATCATATCCAACTGGAGGGCGCTCACTGCAAAAATATCGGCGATGAGCACCGGAATAAAACCAGCGCCCATAGACCAGATAACGTGGTTGCGGATGATGGTGTCGGCATGTTTGGACTTGTCGGAACCCGGGTTCGATTGGCTCATGGTATATTTTTTAAAGGTTTCAAATGCCCGTTTTTGAATGGCTTTTTTCATAGAAAACAAACGTTTCCTGCAATATAAACTTTTTTGCGAAACCTCCAAAAAAAGTTAGACTTGTTGCGAGGAATCGGCGTGAATGGGCAAGAACTACTGCCAACGACTCCCTTGCAACAAGTCTAATAAGGTGAGCGACACCACGGGCGCTCGACTTCGTACCCTTGCTGCGTCTCCGCCCTGGGGGGGTTGGAAGGAGCTGCTCCAAGTGCGCTCACCGGGCGCAAAGATAGAAAAAATACGATTTCTCCAAATATTTTTTTTGATAAATATTAGACTTTTTGCGCGGGGTTAGAGAGGAGGGAAAAAAGAGTCATTTTTTGTCCACACGAAGGCTTTTTGAGGGAGTATAGCGGCGCTATATGACCGAAAAAAGGCATAGTGTGGGCGAAAAAGGGCCTTTTTGATCCCTCGATAACCCCCCGCGCAACAAGTCTATTAGACTTTTTGCGCGGGCTACGCCAGCACTTCTTCTTCGTCTTCCCGTTCTTTTTTCTTGAAGCCAGCGCGGTAGCCGCGGACGGAGAAGAAAAGGATGTACGCATAGCAGAAGAGCATAATCACCAAAAAGGCGGTCTGGAAGGGTATGGTTTCCGAAAGTTTGCCATAGAGCAGGGGGATGATGGCGCCGCCGGCGATACCCATGACCATCAGAGCAGAGCCGATTTTAGTGAACTTGCCCAATTTGCGGATGCCCAGGGGGAAGATAGCAGGCCACATCGGCGCATTAGCCAGACCGAGCAGTGCTACGAAGGTCACTGAGGTAGTCCCATCCGTAAATACGGCGCCAAAGGTGAACAGTATGCCCAGGATAGCAGCCCAGCGCAGGCTCTTTTGCTGGGAGATGTATTTGGGGATGGCGATGATGCCAAGCACGTAGCCGCCCAGCATCGCAATCAGGGTAAACGTAGTGAAGTATTTAGTCTGGTCCAGCGAAAAGCCCAGGTTTTTACCATAGGTGCTGATGATATCGCCTGCCATCACTTCTGCACCCACGTAGAAGAAAATGGTGAAGGCCCCCAGGATCAAGTGCTTGAACTGCAGGACACTGGTCTTGTTGGAAGCCGTGGTGGCATCGCCTTCGAGATCGGCCTCCGAATCAATGTTCGGCAGGTTGGAGCGGCGGATGAAGGCTGCCAGCAGCAGCAGCACGACGGCCATGACCACGTAGAGGCCGACCACACCCTGGGCCAGCTCGTCGAGCAAGTCTGCGCGTACGGCATCCGTAGGGGCATTTTTGACTTGCTCTTCCAGGGCAGAAGCGTTTTTGAGCACCAGTGCGCCGAGCACGAGGGGGCTGAGCGCCCCGGCCACTTTGTTGGCAATACCCATGATGCTGATTCGGCGCGCGGCGCTCTCGATGGGCCCGATGATGCTGACGTAGGGATTAGAGGCTGTCTGGAGCAGCGACAGGCCGGCACCCTGTATGAACAAGCCCGTCAGGAACACGCCGAAGTTACGGGTGTAGGCCGCCGGGATGAACACCAATGCACCCGCGGCCATCACCAGCAGGCCCAGTGCCATACCGTTCTTGAAGCCCGTGCGCTCCAGGATTTTCGAGGAGGGGATGGCTAAAAAGAAATAGGCCATATAGAAAGCGGTGGCTACGAGATAGGCCTGCGTATCCGTTTTGAGCTCGCAAGCGAGCTTGAGGAAGGGAATCAGCGTGCCATTCAGCCAGGTCACGAAGCCGAATATAAAAAACAGCAGGGCGATCATGGCCATTTGATACACGTACTGGCCGGATGATTTTCCAGAATTTGTAGTTTGCAGGGTTGACATAGGCGTTTTAAAATTGGTTAAAAGCGAAAGATAGAAGAATATATTATTATTCGACGACAATTTCGTCTACAAAAAGCCAGGCTTTGTGGCCAGCGCCCTGAGCGCCTTCGGGGATGACGCCGTAGTTGGGGATACGCACGCGCAGGTAGCGCCCCTTGGCATTGGCTAAAACAGCTATCGAGACGATTTTGCCGGAAGCGGCGTTAGCCGAGAGGCGGGTCGTCGTCTCAGGGCCAAACTGCCCGGGCGCCTCGGCGGTGCTGATCGCGATTTCCCGGGGAGGATAGATCCACTGACCGGGGCCGTTGAAGAAGCGGAAGGACAGCTTGCGCATGTCCACTGACTGCCCCATATCTATCACGGCTTCACAGTCGGTGCCCTCGAAGCCCAGCCACTCGGAATCGCCGTAGCGCTCGGTGCTGCCCTGTACACCGTTGATCAGCGAGCCGGGCCCGGAGCCGCTGTACTGAGCGGCAGGTGGGTTTTTGAGAGCGATGGTCTTCCCCGCTGCCCGGTGCATGCGGACGATGACACGAGCGCTGCGCCCTACCGGTTTTTCCCCGACGAAGGTCTTGCCGTAGTACGAGCCGTCTTTCAGAACGGGCACTTCATCTCCGGCCACGGGATCATAGTAGGTAGGCTCCATGTTATCCCCGTTGTAGCGAATTTCACCCTGCCGGGAAGCATTGGCCAATACGAGCCGTACGCCTTTGCCGTCGCCGGAGCGCACGGTGGCCTTCACATCGTAAAAGTGGTTGGCGACCTGTATGCCCTCGGCTTTGAGCCGCGGGAGATGCACCAGGAAGCGTCGGCAGAAGTCGTGGAAGTCCTTCCTGGCTTCCCCAGACCAGCCGGTCTCGGCCAGTGCCTGCAGACGGGGGTAAGCCATGTATTCTACCTTATCACCGTCTTTGATGTACTCCGTCCAGAGGTTGCCCTGTACGCCGAGGATATACTTTGCTTCTTCTGCGCTGAGGGCGGCGGGCACGGGGTTATAGCTATAGACCTGCTCCAGGGGCAGATAGCCTCCGATGGCCAGGGGCTCGTCGGGGTGCAGGGCCTGGTAGTAATCCAGGTAGCAATGGGTAGTAGGCGTCATGATGACCTTGTGTTTTTGTTTGGCGGCTTCGATTCCCCCTTCTACGCCCCGCCAGGACATGACGGTGGCGTTGGGCGCCAGTCCGCCTTCCAGGATTTCGTCCCAGCCGATGATTTGCCGTCCGCGGGCATTGAGAAATTTCTCGATGCGGCGGATGAAGTAGCTCTGCAGTTCATGTTCGTCTTTGAGGCCTTCGCGCGCGATGACTTCGCGGGCGGTCGGGCTCGTTTTCCACTGCGTTTTCGGGCATTCATCGCCGCCGATATGGATGTATTCGGATGGAAAGAGAGCCATTACCTCTGTAAGTACGTCTTCGAGGAACTTAAACGTCGTTTCGCTTGGGCAGAACACATCTTCAAAGACGCCCCATTTGGTAGCGACGTCAATGGGTTTGCCGGTGCAGCCGAGTTCCGGGTAAGCGGCTATGGCGGCCTGGGCATGGCCGGGCATTTCGATTTCCGGGATAACGGTTACGAAGCGTTCCCGGGCGTATTGCACGACCTCGCGGATTTCATCCTGTGTGTAGTATCCCCCGTATCGGGTTCCGTCGAATTGTTGGGGGGTGTCGTTGTAGTGTCCTACCAGTGTTTCCCAGCGGTAGGCGGCTACTTGTTGGAGTTTGGGGTATTTTTTGATTTCGATGCGCCAGCCCTGGTCTTCGGTGAGATGCCAATGGAAGCGGTTCATCTTGTAGCGCGCCAGGATGTCTATGTATTGTTTGATGAACGATACGGGGAAGAAGTGGCGCCCCACATCGAGATGGCCGCCCCGGTAGGCGAAGGCCGGGAAGTCGGAGATGGACGCTGCGGGGAGGGCGAGGCGGTTGTCGGCGGCATCTGGGAAGAGCTGGATCAAGGTTTGCACGCCGTAGAACACCCCTGCTCCGCTCCCTCCTTCGATAGAGACCCCGTTGGGGGTGATATCCAATCGGTAGGCTTCCGGGTTCGACAGGCCGGGCTGCAGGGACAGCAGGATGGTATTTTCTGCCTTTTTACCTCCTTTTTGTACGGTCAGCGCCTTGCCCATGCGGGTCTGCAGGTAGGCATTGAGGTAGGCGGCGGCGGGCGACAATTCGCTTTCGGCACCGGAGAGCCCTATCCGGGTTTCGGCGGAAAGCAGGAAGCTACCCTGTCCCATGGCGATTTGCTGTGGGATGGGAATGATGGCGGGCAGCGGGGCGGGTTGCTGTGCGCTGGCCGGGGGGAGGAAGCAGCTCATAGAACCGATTAGGGCGCAGAGCGCGATACATTTGTTCAGCATGGGTAGAAAGATTTTTAGGCTTTTGGGGAGGGGAAATATGCGAGGGGTCAAAAAGGCTGTTTTTTCCCTCCCCGCGGATTTCCCCTCGCAGAAAGTCTATTTGCCTATTGGTTGCCAGGAAAACTTCCAGCGCCGGAACGCTTCGATTGCTTCGTATTCTGCGAGGCCCAGGCTCCGGTAGGTAAGGGCGGTACCGCGGTTGCGGTCCTCTGCGCGTTGCCAGAACTCGCGTTCGTCGTTTCCGGGGAATGGGGGCCGATCCTTTTGGGACTGGTGCATAAAGATGGCTCGGCGCTTTTTGAGCAGCTGTTCCGGGCTGATGGGCACAGCCATTTCGATTTCGTCTATAGCCCATTCGTGCCAGGCGCCGCGATAGAGCCAGAGCCAGCAATCTTTGGTCCAGGGTTGTTCTTTGAGGCCCTCGAAGGCAGCGAAGATGGCATCGAGGCATACCCGGTGGGTACCATGCGGGTCGGCGAGGTCGCCGGCAGCGAAGACCTGATGGGGTTTTATCTTCTCCATCAGGTTGGCGATGATGCTGATATCTTCCTGTCCGACGGGATTTTTGCGGGTGCGGCCAGTTTCGTAGAACGGCATATCGAGGAAGTGAATATGGGTATCGTCGAGCCCGCAAAAGCGGGCACCAGCGCGGGCTTCCCCTCGCCGGATCAAGCCTTTGATGGTGCGTATTTCGGGCAGGTCCACCTGATTGGCTTTTTTGTTCTGCAGGAATTTGATGAGTTTGAGGCGTTTTTTCTCAGCTTCCGGCTGTTCGTTTTCCCGTTCCGCGAATTCCTGGAAGAATTCGAGGTAGCGGAGGGCGTCGTGGTCATGTACGGCGACGTTGCCGGAGGTTTGGTAGGCGACGTGTACTTCGTGGCCTTGCTCGACGAGGCGCAGGAAGGTGCCACCCATGGAGATGACGTCGTCGTCGGGATGCGGACTAAAGAGGATGACCCGTTTTTTGCCCGGTTTGGCGCGTTCGGGGCGGGTGCTGTCGTCTGCATTTGGTTTTCCGCCCGGCCAGCCGCTGATGGTGCGTTGCAGGCGGTTGAAGATGCGGATATTCAGTTCGTAGGCCGAGGCGTGTTCCACGACGAGGTCCGACAGGCCGTGCTCGTTGTAGTCTTCGTTAGTGAGTTTTAGGATAGGCTTCCCGACGGTCAGGGAGAGCCAGATAACGGCTTTGCAGATGAGGTCGTCATCCCAGTTGCAGAGTCCGATCAGCCAGGGGGCATTGAAGCGGGTCAGTTTTTCTGCGGCGGCGTAGTCGAGATAAACTTTGGCGTTGGGGTGGCTTTGCAGGTAGCTGGCCGGCAAGGTGGGGATGACCGGGCCTTCGATCGCCCTTTGCACGACTTCTGCCTTGTGCTGGCCCCAGGCCATGAGGTAGATACATTTGGCCTTCAGGATGGTTTTGATGCCCATGGTGATGGCGCGGTAGGGCACTTCCTCTTCGGAAGGAAAATCCTTGAGGGCATCCTGTCGGGTCATGGCGTCGAGGCGCACCAGTCGCGTCGTTGAGGTTTCAAAAGAACCGGGCTCGTTGAATCCGATGTGTCCGGTGCGGCCAATGCCTAAGATTTGGATGTCTATACCGCCGGCCTGGGCGATTTTTTTCTCATAGGCAGAGCAGAACGCTTCCACCTGTTCCAGCGGCAGTCGGCCGTCGGGGATATGGATATTTTCGGGTTTGATGTCCACATGGTCGAAGAGCCACTCTTTCATGAAGCGCACATAGCTCTGGGGCGCATCGGGCTGCATCGGGTAGTACTCATCGAGGTTGAAGGTGACGACGTTGTGCAGGCTGAGGCCTTCCTCGCGGTGCATGCGCACCAGCTCCTGGTAGATCAGGATAGGAGAAGAGCCCGTGGCCAGGCCCAGCACGATCTGTTCCCCGTCCTGTTGTTTTTGGCGGATGGCCAGTGCGATGCTTTGGGCGATGTGTCGAGAGCCCTCCCGGGCGTCCTGCCATACCTTGGTAGGTATTTTTTCCAGCGATTTGAATTGATAGCGCAAATGTTCCATAATAGACGGTATATATGTTTGGCGTTTTTGTATATATCTCGCAAGAGAGCCCGTTCTGTCCTGACCACCTCAAAACGCGGGGTTTATGCACCGAACTGCGGGGGCAAAGATAGCAAAACACCGCAAGTTTATGCTCAAAAAGTAGCAAGAGTAAGCGGGTCCGGCTACCATGCCAGCGACAGCGAGACGATATGGGAGTAGGTATTCTGGTCTGCTGCGAGGTCTGTGAATGCGTAGTCTATGCGCAGCCCTCCGAATCGGAAGCCCACGCCTATGGATGGGCGGGGTGAGTAGTACGTCTTCCCGCCAAAATCCGTTTCGCGTTGGAACTGGTTCACCCCGCCGCGGAGGAAGAGCAGTTTGCGGAGGTCGGCTTCTATGCCAAAAGCGGGGTCTATGCTGAACACGTCTCCCGACAGCAGCGTGTTGCGTTTGCCGTCGGTGGTGAGGTGCGCGCTTATCTCCGGTGCGAGGCCCAGCTTCGAGGACAGGGCGAAGCGCTTATACGCGCCCAGCAGCACCTGCGGCCGGGTGAGTTCTATGCTGTTGATGGGGATTTCGTTATTGCTCAGCTGCAGGACTTCCTTTTCGGCCTCCGTGAAGCGGAAAGACCAGGCGTTGAAGGTGTTGGTGAGGTCGCGGACGAGCGCGCCAAAGCGCCAGTTGTTCCGGATGTACTGGGCACCCAGATCCAGGCCAAAGCCCCAGGAGTTGGCGAAGGGGCCTATGCGGCGGTGGATGATTTTGGCGTTTCCCCCTACCAGCCACTGTCCTCTCGGGCGCTGCAGTACGCGCGCGTGGCTCAGGACGAGCGCATAATCCGCAGCCGAGAACTCGCGGATGTTTTCGAAATTTACGGTCCCGTCGCTTTCGTACAGCGATAAGGTATTTGGGATTTCGTCTATCCCGAAGCGGATGAGGGAGATACCCAGTACCCTGCCCTCTTGTGCCATGGGAAGGGCTGCTGCCAGATAGTCGAACTTGCCTACCCCGGCAAACCATTCTGCATGCATAGCGCCCATCTGTACTTTTCCGGCGTGTTCCGGATCGGCGAGGCCGGCGGGATTCCAGACGCCGGCAGTCACGTCGGCACCGGAGGCAATCACGGCGTTGCCCATCGCCTGGGCCCGGGCGCCGACGCCGATAGCCAGAAATTCGTTGCTGTACTTCTGGGCCTCCAGCCCGGGGAGGGCAACAAAGGCGAGGGCTATTGTGCATAAGCCTGATAATCGGGAGGCATTCATGGCAGTTTCTTTTCGTCAAAAATGGCTTGTCGTTGATCGCGGTTGACCGCAATACTCGCATTCAACTCAAACCCGATGAGCAGGGCTATCGCGTTAATCTGCACCCATAGCATGAGAATGATGATAGTACCCAGAGAACCATACAGTTGGTTGTATGTATTGAAACGGTTGACGTAATAGGAAAACACCAGGGAGGCCAGGATGCTGAAAACCGTGGCCACCGTCGCCCCCGGCGTGAATATTTTGAACCGCTTGCGCGTGGAGATGCCGTACTTGTAAATCGTACCGATGGAAAAATAAAAGAGCCACAGGATGGTGACCCAGCGCAGCGCATTCAGCAATAGAGCGCTGAGCGCATCGAGTTTTACCCATTCGAAAAAAAAGCCCAGCAGAAAATCCCCTAGGATGATGAAGACCACCGAGGCGATCAGCAGCAGCCCCAACAGGAAGGTGAGCAGGATGGCAATGCCCCGCTTTTCAAACCCGGTACGCCGCACAAAGGTGAGCGGATACGACTTGTCGAAGCCCTGCATCAACGACAACATTCCATTGGAAGCGAAGTAGATAGACATGAGAAAGCCCAGCGACAACAGCCCTACCCGGGGATTATTGGTGATATCGGCTACAAACTCGAACAGGCGCTGGCCCGCCCCCCCGGGCAGCAAGCGCTGGATCTGGACCTGCAGGAAAAGGTCGAAGTGCTCGCCTTCCGGCAGGTAGTGCAAAAAGGCCCGCTTCAGATAGGGCAACAGGGTAAACAAGACCATCAGGGAGGGAAAGATGGACAGAAAGAAGCTGAACGCCACGGCATCGGCGCGGATGAACAAATCAAACTGCCGCAACTCCCGCACGACGAACGATACGACGTTGTAAACCGGCACCTTGAAAAAGCCGGGCAGCGAATGCCGTTTTGCCCATACCAGCAGCAGGCGCACCGGCCGGCTGCGCCAAAGGCGGGCTTCCAGGTACTGCAGGCTCTAAAAGAAAATCCGGTGCCGGCACGGTCTTTTGCGTGGCTTTTTCTACAAAGCACAGACGCACGCGCCCGGCATTGACCAATTTCCGCTGTTCGTTGCGGATTTCGACATGAAAAACGATGAACTGCCCCGGCAACTTGCGCAGCTCGGTTTGGATACTCAATAATTCGTCGTAGCGGGCCGGGCGCACATAGCGCATCTCGAGGTGCAACACCGGCATGAAAACGCCGTGTTCCTCCTCCATGGCTTTATAGGTGAGCCCCAGGGAGCGCAGCATCTCTACGCGCCCGATTTCGTAGTACTGCGCGTAGTTGCCGTAGTACAGGTAGCCCATCTGATCGGTTTCCCCATAGCGCACCCGCTTGGGGTATTGGTGTAAGTACATTGCTTCGCGACAAGTTTTATGCAAAATAACGCTTTTATCCACAAGTCATGCCTGCGTTCTCCAAATTGGGCAGCTCATGCAGTGCGAGCCACCCCGGGCCCGCGACAGTTCCCCGGAAGGCAGGGTGATGATGGTCTGTTCCACTTGTTCGGGCCGGATGACCCCTTTGTCCAGGGCCGTCAGTAGATCCAGGGCGTGGGTGATTTGATACCCCGACTCCCGGAAAGCTTCTTCCGTTTTGGGGTTGCGGTCGTAGGTCAGGGCCACCCCGGGTTTGATGGTCAGCAGGTTACAGCCGTCGGTCCACTGCTCCCGCTCCTGGTAAGGAGAAATGCCTTTACCGCTGTAGATGAACTCCATGTCCGGGTTGATTTCCTCCTGGAAAAAGGTCTTCACCGAAGCGTAGTGCTGTACGGTGCCGTTTTTGCGCAGCACTTCCACGGTGGAGCTGATACCGTCCACCACGAGCGGCTTGTAGCACACCAGGTGATTGCGATCCACCTGGGTGAAAATGGTATCT
>VFQS010001849.1_pt1 | contig 18323 bp, 11 predicted proteins | sample 3512361 | NCBI WGS metagenome assembly VFQS01 (sample SAMN10412375, study PRJNA504923) | tailings metagenome | isolation source: Relicate 1 Philex TSF3 active mining | place: Philippines
CAAGCGAAAGACGCGCCGTTTTGGGTGCATCATCCAGTCAATTGTCGTGATTTAAAAATTGCGAACGTGCTGGTGAATAGTCATGGTCCGAATAGTGATGGTTTTGATCCCGAAGCTTGTGAAAACGTGTTGGTCGATGCTTGTACTTTTGATTCTGGTGATGATTGCATTGCGATTAAAGCCGGTAAGAATCGTGACACACAATATGGTCCCTCACAGCACATGGTGATTCAAAATTGCACGATGCAAAGTGGGCATGGCGCGATTACTTTAGGTAGCGAAATGGCGGGCGGAATTCAACATATCTATGCCCAAAATCTGCTATTTGAAAACAAGAATTGGGCGACGAATCCTTTGAATATCGCGATTCGTTTAAAGACCAATATGAATCGTGGTGGTTTCTTGCGTCATTTCTATGTACGTAATGTGACGATTCCAAATGGTGTGCAACTGAGTCCTTCCTACTATGCTTTTCTACCTAATTCACCGTTCGCCGCAAAAACTGTAGCCAGTGCTGCCGGCGCTGTCGTCGTATTTGATTGCGATTACGCACCCGTTGCCGACAGTGTGAGAACACGTCCACCAGAGGTGCGGAATATTCAACTATCGAATGTGAAAGTTGGCAATGTGTTGGCAAAGTCGGGATCATATTCTTGCTACCAAGCGATCGTTATCTTGGGGCCGGTGGCATCAGACTACAATGGTGCAAAACCGATGCCAGCGGTGTTGCCGGTATCGAATGTGCAGATAGAAAACTGTGACTTTGGCCAAACTGTGAATCAGACCCAAGCCATGTTTTTATACAATGTAAAAGGCTTGCAATTAAAGAATGTCACGATCAACGGCAAAGTGCATGATCAAACGATTGATAGTTAAGCGGCGCGCAAGAGTGATGTGTTTGCTCTTGCGGTCTGATTAACGCATGCGTTTTGTGGTTTCTCGAACGACTAATTCAAGTGGTGGAATACTCGCATCAAAATGCTCGCCATTGATAATGCTGAGTAAGGCTTTGGTGGCGACGCGGCCTATTTCATACAAAGGTTGCTTGACGGTGGTGAGTGGCGGCGTGGTGTAAGACGAGCCAGGTAAATCATCGAATCCGACCAATGAAATATCTTCGGGAACGCGAATACCTTTACGATATAAGCTCAGGCGTGCGCCATAGGCACTGAGATCATTCGCAGCGCAAATGGCGGTGAATTGTTGTTGGCTCTCAAACAAATGATTTACCGCACGCATGCCACTACTTTCGTGGAAGTCGCCTTCGACCACTAATTTCTCGTCGAAGGGAATATCGGCTTCGCGCAAGGCTCGTGTATAGCCAGTTAAGCGTTCAGCGGCATCACAATTATTTGCTGGCCCCGTAATAAAGGCGATGCGTCGATGACCGAGTTCGATCAGATGGCGCACTGCTAACCACGCACCATGTTCATTATCGAGTTTAAAGCCGAGCGCTTTATCGGTACGAATGGCTCGTCCGGTAGAGACAATTGGGCGATGCTGTGAAAATTTTAAAACAGATTCGTCGGTAATACGCCCCGACAAAAGAATAATGCCATCCACTTTTCTGGCAATCAGTAGTCGAATTCTCTCTATTTCTTCCGCTGCATTCCAGTGACCACTGACAATGACAGAGGCGTAGCCTGTACCTTTGAGTGCATCGTCAACGCCATGCAAAGTCTCGTCAAAAAACGGACTGGAAATATCTTGCACGACGATACCTATCGTCATCGACTTTCCCTTTTTTAAGCCTTGCGCCATTTGGTTGGGGGCGAAGTTGGTTTTGGCGATGGCATCCATCACTGCTTGGCGCTTGTCTTCCGATACTTTGGCAGTCCCATTCAAAATGCGCGATACCGTGCTCGGGGATACACCAGCAACACGTGCGACCTCAATTAAAGTTGTGGGCGCATCATTGCTATCGTTCGTACTGGAATTATTCTGTTGATTCATGAAATTCGACTTCTGGTCGCATCAATAAGGTTGTCGATGCAGCCCATCCATGTTGGCGGATGCAGCATCATTTTTCTTGTTTTATGTATGAAAAGGGTTTCAAGCCAATTTTTCCGAAGAATATCACAGAATAATGGATAACTTATTTAACTAACATGATTTCTTCTCTTATTTGTGCTTAATCTGGCACAGCTCATAAATTATTAAGAAAAGAAGATGCCGTATTTTAAATATACTTTATCTGTCATTGCATGATTTTCTGTTTTTTAGAAGACAAAGCTTGTGCAGCTTGATTTAGCTTTATCTGAATTGAAATCGTTTTCAAGCGCGCTATTTGGCAAGGGCAGTCTCGATTTAAAACGGGCAGTTTGAGTATCATGGTCTTGCGCAAATCTGTGCAATCAATTGGCGATGATCTGGTAAATCGTTTGCTGCAAACTCACGCATCGTTTCAATATTGTGAAACTCTTCTTGCGCAGCCTTTATCTCATCAGCGCGAATCAAGTTTGGGGGGAGTTGGGTCTTAAATTCCATGCCATACAGAACATATTGCCAGCTTGAAGGTGGATACATTTCTAGATCGGTAATGAAGTCTAAGCGTGAGGGTGGACGACCTTGCCACATGCTGAGTTTGTCGCGTAGAGACGCAGGAATCGATGCTGTAGCTGTATTGTCGCGCCAAAATGCAGAGTCGCTTCGTTGACTTAGACAATAGTGCAGCTTAATAAACTCCACGATACGCTCATATCGTTGCGCCATCAGATGATTGAAAGTTTTGGCAACAGGTGCAAATTCTCCATTGTAAGGAAACAGGTAACTCAACAAATAAGCTGCAGTTTCGATTAAACCGATCCCTGATGATTCAAGTGGTTCCAGAAAACCGCCCGAAAGACCAATCGCCACACAGTTGTGTATCCATTGCGTCGGTCGGTAGCCGAGCTCAAGTTGCAACTGACGTGGCTGTAAATCTGCCATGCTGCTGCCGACATAGCGACGCAGCACTTGTTCTGCTTCACTCGCATTAGTATGGCGGCTTGAATATACATAGCCTATGCCGCGTCTTTGTTGCAATCCGATATCCCAGATCCATCCGGCTTGCTGCGCGGTAGAAATCGTAAAAGATGGAATCGGACTCTGCTCTTGTGGGTAGGGTACTTGCACCGCCAAGGCACGATCAACAAATAGCACATCGTTGATGTGATGGAAAGGAGAGCCTAAAGCTTCGCCGATTAAACGCGCCCGAAAGCCAGTGCAGTCGATGTATAAATCCGCCTGAATTTGTCCATGCTCTTGACTATGCAAGGAGGCGATTGCGCCACTTTCAGCTAACTGCACAGTATCGACATTTCCAAGTAGATGCTGCACACCCAAGCTGCGCGCATGCTCCGCAAGCAAGTTAGCGAAACGGCCTGCGTCAAAGTGATAGGCATAATTCATTGGCCCGAGAAAGTCCTTATCGGTACTGCGTTTCGGTGCGCGCCCAGATTCTGCCAGATAGGTTTGCATCGTTACCGCATCTGCGAACGCGCGATCTTTTCCGGCGAGACCATGTAACCAATAGGGCAGTAATTCTGGCATGCCTGTGCGTTGGCTCGGCTGGCTAAATGGATGAAAATAATAATTCTTCGAGGATAGTGTAGAACTTGCGGATGCGGTCGGTGCGGTTGGTGTATGCACCCAATCACGAAATTGAATGCCTTGCTTAAAAGTCGCATGACATTCGCGGATAAAGCGTGCTTCGCTGATACCAATCGCAGCCAGGGTGCCGCGAATCGAGGGAAAACTACCTTCACCAACGCCAATAATGCCGATTTCAGGCGATTCGATAAGGCTGATTTTTATCTGCTTGTTGCCAGATGTTGACAGTGTTTTTGCTAAAAAAGCAGCGCTCAGCCAACCGGCTGTGCCTCCGCCCACAATCAAGATATGCATGTTTTTTGGCATAAGGGGTCTCCGTTGGTTTTTATCAGGATTATTAGTACCACTTGAAATTCTTGTTGACATCATTTTTAAACGAAATGTATCATGAAAACGTTTTCACAGTAAATGAAATCGTTTTCACGACCAGTTTAGATGTTAAAGCCGAGTGAATAAATAAATCCTAATGGAGACAAGATGAAAACCACTGTATTAAAAACAAAGCAGCGCGCCAGCACCCCGATACAATTCGCAGTGTTGGCATTAATCGCAGGCGCAAGTGTTGCGCATGCACAGACTGCGGCTACCGCTGACGGCACCAAGACGGGCTCGGCACAAACTGCCACAGCCGCAAATAATTCCGAAAAAATTATCGAAGTATTGGTCACAGGTACCAAGCGAACTACTTCATTGCAACGCACTCCTGTTGCGATTACAGCTTTAAATTCTGCCGCACTGGAAGACAATCATGTGCAGACTTTGCAAGATATCGTCAATTTAGTTCCTGGTTTTTCGGCAACAGCACAAGGTGATCACGGTGTAATGACCATGACCATGCGCGGTGTTGGTAACGATAGTGCGAAAACCGAATATGCCGATCCAGAAGTTGCCTCATTTGTTGATGGCATTTATTCACCACGACCAGAAGGTGCCACCGCTTTGTTGTTTGATCTTGAAGCGATTGAGATTTTGCGTGGCCCACAAGGAACACTGTGGGGACGTAATGCGACCGTTGGTGCAGTGAATATGCAAACCACAAAACCAGTGATAGGAAAATCATTTGGCAATGCGGAACTGGGTATTGGTAGTTATAAACGGCTAGGGATGCGCGGCGCATTTAATGTGCCGGTCAGCGATACGATGGCCTTACGCTTTGCTTTCGTCAACGAGCAACATGACGGCTATGTGGATTATCAAACGATGCCGACGATTCCATTGAGTAGTCAGCGTGCGGCTTTTCTCGCCAGTGGCGGAAAATTGTCGGATTTCCAGCCGATCAATACTGCCTTGTTCGTCACCGGTGGTAAAAAGTATGGTGCACAGAATCAAACCGCGGCGCGACTCTCAATGTTGTGGAAACCAACGTCCACAAGCAAATGGGATTTGTCTTATGAGAAGTTTGCGGATCGTGGCGCACCACATATGAACTTGATGCAAACACCGCGTGCAGGACAGAAGATGTGGTCTGCGCTGATCGATACTGCACCGAATATCCACCGTGATTCGGATGCGATCCGTAGTCGTTTTGAAACCGCATTGAGTGATGATGTGTCGCTTGCCTATATCGCCGGTTACGCCAAATTCAGTGGTTCTCAAACTTTTGATGGTGATGCAGGTGTGGTGGTGCCGACTAGCTTTACTACGGGCGGAAGTCATCGTCAGCACAATACCAATTCATCCAACTATACAAACTATAGTCATGAGTTAGAAGTCCAATCTACAGGCAAAAAAGAAGTCGATTGGTTACTCGGTTTGTACTATGCAGCAGAAGACAATAACATCCGTTTCGATCTGCCAATTATGAATGGTACGCAGCAAGGCACCGTGGGTTGGCAAGGTTCCTTTATTCAACCCAAAGAGACAGTCGCTTCTAAAGCAATTTTCGGTCAAGCGACGTGGAATGTTTCTGAAGAATTACATTTGACTGCGGGTGCGCGTTACACCAAAGACGATCGTGCCAATATCGGTGGACGTGGTTATGGTTGGGCAAACTATCCAGCTACACCTGAGACTGTCGCACAGATTCCAGTGAATCAAAACGTCAATCCTTGGGAGCCGAATTCTGGTTTTGGTAGCCCAGGTTTGAATGATGGTAAGTACTCTGGTAGCAAGCTCACTGGATTGGCGCGTATTAGCTACGATCTGGATAAGAACAATATGTTCTACACCAGCATTTCGACTGGCTATAAATCAGGTGGTCTGCAAGATGGCGGTCGTACTTACGCACCAGAAACGCTGACCAACTATGAGTTCGGTACCAAACACACCTTGTTGGATGGCGCGGTCAAAATTAGTAATGCAATTTTTTACGAGAATTTCAAAGACTATCAATTTTCTGCTCCTGTCACCAATCCGGATGGAAGTCGAACATTGGCGACCACCAGTGCTGAGGGCGCAAAAATTGCAGGCTTTGAAACTGAAATCGCAGCTAAGTTAAGTAAAGACGACAGAATTCAATTGTCTTTAGCTTATACGCCCAAAGCCAAACTCGGCAAATTATTAGCAGGGTCGAATGACTATGTAATCCCAACTTGCGAAGCGGATAAAACGGTGTCGAACTGTGTTGATGTGACTGGTGTAACGATGGCGCATACACCAAAAATCCAAATGCAGATTCAATATCAACATACCTTCCATTTGAGCCAAGGAACCTTAACTCCACGTGTGAGTGTGCACTATGAAACAGAAAGTAATCTCAGTGTGTTTAGTGATTACTTCGGCGCACCAGACAAACAAAAAGCCTATTCACGTACCGACTTAGGTTTGCGTTATGAAGGGGATAAATTCTATATGGACTTCTTCGTGCGCAATGCAACGAATGCCAACGTGAAGACTAGTGCACAGAACGGTAACACCGGTGGTATTTGGGTTGCACAGTATTTGCCACCACGCACAGTAGGGATGAATGCTGGATTTAACTTCTAAATTGATGCGGCGATGGCTTTTTAGATTAATTCAGATTGGGTAGTACCCAGTTCAAGGGGCATCGGCAGGTTTAAGAATCGGTCGATGCCTACTATGAATTTTCATCACCTTATTTCTCTTTTTTTTCGTCACTTTCTTATTAACGACGTATTTGAACAAGTTCACAGATTTGTACAGCTCAAGATAAGTTCGCTTTAGCCTAGGCAATTGATTGTTGGCTACAGCTGCTCTTAAGTACCGTGCATTGTCTGTGCTGGATTTTTTACGCCTGTACTTGGATTCATTGGATCACTATGACGTACACATCGCACTTTCCCGCCGACTTTCAATGGGGTGTTGCCACCAGCGCTTTTCAAATCGAGGGGGCCGCATACGAAGATGGTAAGGGGCCATCAATTTGGGATCGTTTTTGCGAGAATCTCAATAATATTAAAGACCAGAGCAATGGCTTGATCGCTTGTGATCATTATCATCGATATCAAGAGGATGTCGATTTAATGGCATCGCTTAAATTGGATACCTACCGTTTTTCCATGGCATGGCCGCGCGTTCAGGCGCTAGGGAAGGGCGCTTGGAACGAGGCGGGTTTTGATTTTTATGATCGGCTACTTGATGCCTTGGCGAAGAAAAATATTGCAGCACATTTGACCTTGTATCACTGGGATTTACCTCAGGCTTTGCAGGATGCTGGTGGATGGTTGTCGCGAGATACGACTTATCGCTTCGCTGATTATGCGCAAGAAGTAGCGCGTCGTTTCGGTAATCGGGTGGCAAGTATTGCGACTCATAATGAACCTTGGTGTACCGCGAATTTAGGACATGGCAATGCGCAGTTCGCTCCCGGTATCGCGGATGAGAAAAGTGCGATACAGGTATCACATCATCTATTGCTCTCACATGGTTTAGCGATGTCAGCGATGCGTGCGGAGCACGTGAGTGCTGATCTAGGTATCGTCTTAAATCAGTGGACCGCTGATGCGGCGACAGCAAGCGATGCCGATCGAGCGATGGCTGAGTTGGAATATGCACGCTCGGTTCAATGGTTTATGGATCCGATTTTTAAAGGACGTTATCCTGAGCTAGCCCTGCGCGCGCATGGCGATAAAGCACCGATCGTTCACGCTGGCGACATGGAAGTGATCCATCAAGCGATCGATTTTCTTGGTGTGAACTATTATTTCCGCGCTTGGTGTTCGGCTGCGAATCCGCCTATTCCCGCTCCTGCCTTACAAGGTGTGACTGATATGGGCTGGGAGATTTATCCGCAAGGTTTAACGGAATTATTAATCGCCCTACAAGCCGAATACAAATTGCCACCGATTTATATCACCGAAAACGGTATGGCAGCTGCTGACCAAATTGTCGATGGAAAGGTTGCAGATACTGCACGCATTGAATATGTCCGCAAACATCTGGATGCATTGTCGCAAGCGATCGAGGCAGGGGTGGATGTGAGAGGCTATTTTTTGTGGAGCTTACTCGATAATTTTGAATGGAACTCTGGTTATTCAAAACGCTTCGGCATCGTTCATGTGGATTACGCGACACAAACACGTCAATTGAAAGACAGTGCGATTTGGTATCGTGATTTCGTCACCCAACAACGAGCTAGGCGTGCTAGGGCGTAAGCGCTGATAGTGAAAGGACTTGGTATGCAAGAATCTCAACAAATTCATGAAGCACGCTTATTAGCGGATATTGGTGGTACCAACGCACGTTTTGCATTGGAGTTGGCATCCGGTGCTATCTGTCGCATCCAAACTCTGGCAACTTTGGATTTTCCGCGGTTTGAAGATGCTGCACTTCATTATCTGCAAATGCATGCAGACCTAACGGTGCGTCATGCGGTGATTGCGATTGCCAATCCGGTTGGACAAGATGCGATTAAGATGACGAATCATCACTGGGCATTTTCTGTAGCTACTGCCAAACAGACCTTGGGGTTACAAACTCTGTTGATGGTCAATGATTTCTCGGCATTGGCGATGGCGGTTCCGACTTTACAGGTCAATGAGTTGCGCAAAATTGGCGGGGGCTATGCGCGTAGAGATAGCGTGATCGGAATACTAGGCGCAGGTACTGGCTTAGGCGTAGGTGCTTTGGTACCAGACCAAGGTGCTTGGAAGTCGCTGCAAAGCGAAGGTGGGCATGTGGCATTCTCTCCTGCTGACGAGCGCGAGGTCGCGGTGTTGCGTTATTGTTGGGAACAGTATCAACACGTATCAACCGAGCGTCTCGCGTCGGGACCCGGAATTGCATTAATTCATGCGGCCTTGGCGGCATCTGCTGGGCGCGTCATTGATCATACTTTAACGACGGAAATGATCGTTGCCAATGGCTTGAATGGCGATGCAGTTTGCTTAGAGACGCTGGATTGTTTTTGCGGTATGCTCGGCACCTTTGCAGCCAACTTAGCGGTGACTTTGTTTGCCCAAGGCGGGATTTATATTGGTGGCGGTGTGGTGCCGCGTTTAGGTAGTTTTTTTGCGCGTTCTTCGTTTCGTCATCGTTTTGAAAAGAAGGGCCGTTTTTCTGACTTCACAGCACAGATACCAACCTATGTGATCACGGCACAGCAACCAGCATTGACAGGTGCATCAGTGCTGCTGGCGCAGTACTTGCAAGGGCATAGTCGTGCTTTGCCTATCGTTTCGGCAGCGCCGCATTCAGAAATAAAGAGTAGCTTGGTACAGCTTGAAAAATCAATTAATCGGGATAAAGATTATGCAGCGATTTAACAGCGCTCGTTCACCATTGTTGTGGGTGCCAACAGGTTACTTCACAATGGCCTTGGGTTTTATGATGCTGACCAATGTAAGTGCCATCATGTTTAAAAACTTGGGCATGGATAATGGCAGAGCAGCACAGTATTCCAGCATGTTTATTCTGGCTTACACCATTAAACCGCTGTTTGCGCCGTTTGTTGAAATGTATAAGACCAAGAAATTCTTTGTCTTGTGTGCGCAAGTATTGATCGGCTTGGGGTTTGCAGGTGTTGCATTTGCGATGTCTTTGCCGGATTACATGCTGGTATTGATCCCTCTATTTTGGATACTGTCATTTGTCGGCGCCACACAAGATATTGCCAGTGATGGTGTGTATGTGACTTCGCTTGATGCTCGCAGTCAATCTTTATATTGCGGAATTCAAAGTTTGAGCTGGAACATCGGTCCGATCGTTGCTGCTGGCGGCTTGGTTTATTTGAGTGGGCGTTTGCATACGGATGTTTTTCAGCATAGTAGTACCAGCTTTGGCCCAGCATGGATAGAGGCTTGGCGGATTATTTTTCTACTGGTTGCTGGACTGACCTTATTGATGGCGGTGTGGCATTGGCGCGTGATGCCAGATGGTGAGCGCGCTAGTAATACACCTGACAGCGTTTCTGCGACGGTGGGCATTATCGTTGATTCATTTCGCAGCTTTTTTGAGAAACGCGATGTATGGCGCATGATTGCGTTTGCGTTTTTATTTCGATTAAGTATCGGCTTCCTAGAAAAAATTGGTCCCTTCTTTATGGTCGATCCTACTAGCAAGGGTGGCCTCGGCTTGTCGAATGAATTACTTGGAATTATTTATGGTACCTATGGACTTGCCGCTGTTTTATTGGGTTCATTATTAGGTGGCTGGTTGGTTGCAAGGCGAGGTTTGAAATCGACTTTATTTTGGCTTTGCTGTGCGGTGAATATTCCGAATGTGACTTTTCTGATCATGAGTATCTATCTGCCAGAGAATTTGTATTGGATAGGCGCTGGCGTGATTGTTGAGAAGTTCTTTTTTGGCTTCGGCTCGGTTGGCTTTATGATTTATTTGATGCAAGAACTCGCACCGGGAAAATACACCACCACACATTATGCCTATGGCACTGGCTTGATGGGATTGTGTGGTTTATTGACAGGTGTATTAAGTGGGCATCTACAAGAATACCTCGGCTATGTTAGTTACTTTGTGCTGGTGATGGTAGCAACGATTCCTTCTTTTATCGCTTGTTGGTATGCCCCGTTTCATATATCGGATCAGCGCACTCAATAGCCTATTCTAGTCATTTGTCTTTGCAATCTATTTTTGTGAGCTATTAGTAATCAATATTAGTAATTTGTTCTGGGGCTCACACGAAAATCAGCAAAGTCGGCAAATCTGTTTGTCGACTTTGCTTGCTCTTTGTTCTTGTTACTAACAACTGTGGAACTTGCTACGTCGCTAGTGCCGATGTGGAATAAGCCAATTTTCGCTCCTACCCAACGTCCTGGTGTCGCGTTAAATTCAGTACCGAATGGGGTAAATTGCTCGCCTTGTTCGCTGTAATAAAACTGCGCCATGCCTGCTGAATTGAGCGCAATTTTTAAATGGATTTCGGCTCGCTTTATGATTTTTGAATGCACAAGTTTTTCCTGACAGCGTAGATTTAAGTTTGCACTAGTACAGATGCGGTATTGCAGCAAATAATGGTCTTGATGTCTCTCTAGTCCTATCCAAGCATAATGCAAACCGTACAAGACCAAGCCGGCACGATCGCCATTGATGTTGCTATTGAGTTTGAGTTTTACACTAGCCTCGAATGCCGGAGCTGGTAGCTTTTGTAAAAGGATAGCTGGGTAATCGATTAAGCTTGAAGACGTCGATACCGACGCAGCGAGTGCTTGCGGAAAAAGACGTAGATGGTTTTTATTTGCCGTGAGTGAATACCAATCGTCGCTCCAATTGGCATTCCATTGCCATTGCAAGCCTAGAGTCGGGCTCGAAAAATTATCCGAGCTGGGTGGATTTGCCAAGTTAATTAAGGGTGATTCCAATACCGGTTTTTCCCAGGTATCGACAGGTTCGCCGATGTCAGTTGTTGGATGCATCTTTCCCATTACTGGCCAATCATCTTGCCATTGCATCGGTTGTAAATGCACGATGCGACCATAAGCGCGTTTATCTTGAAAATGATAAAACCAATCGCGACCATCTTCTGCCGTGACCCACGCACCTTGATGTGGCCCATTTGTTTTGCTATCACCTTGTGCTAACACGATTTTTTCTTCATAAGGGCCAAGGATATTCTTGGCACGAAACACCGATTGCCAGCCAAACTCGACGCCGCCAGCGGGTGCAAAAATGTAGTACCAAGCATTGCGTTTGTATAACTTAGGGCCTTCTAAGGTTTTGTAGCCAGGTAGTTGATTGCCATCGACCACGAGTGTGCCTTTGTCGTCTAAGAGTTTGCTGGCATCCGGAGCCATCGCACGTAGGGTCAGTTGATTATTAAAACCAGCACGACTTTTCGCCCAAGCGTGTAATAGCCAAGCCTTTCCATCGTCATCCCACAACGGCGTCGGGTCGATTAAACCTTTGCCCGCAACTAAGAGATGCGGTGTACTCCACGGTCCAGCAAACTCTTTGGCGGTCATGACATAGATGCCAAAATCGGGATCAGGATAAAAAATCCAAAATTTGCCATCATGAAAACGCAAGCTCGGTGCCCACACACCTTTGCCGTGTTGTGGTGTGCGGAAGTTTTCTGCGGGTATCAGATGTGGTAAGGCATGGCCGACGATGCGCCAATGGATCATATCCTCGGATTGTAATAGCGGTAGTCCAGGTGCGCTATTGAAGCTAGAGGCTGTCATGTAATAGTGCTTGCCAACCCGTATCACATCAGGGTCGGAATAATCTGCGTGGATAATTGGATTGCGGTAGCGACCATTGCCTAGATCTGGCTCCCACACCTGCTTGGAATCCGCTTGCTGGTGATGTTGTGCATGCACTGGCTGGGCAAGCAAGAAGACGGACGACAATAAGCAGTAGAGTGCTTTATCAAAGCAGTTCATGACTTTCCTTTGTAGAGTTCTTTGGTGCGGGCGAATGATGTCGCTGGTCGTGCTAATGTAGCTAAGCTCTATCCAGCAAACGCAGTTTCCGCAAAACCTTGCACACCAGGTTGAAGTAAGATCGTGGCACCCGCCCATGGATCTTCTGGCGCTTGTCCTGCGGCGATCGAAGCAACCATCAAGGTATCGAGTTTGTCACCGCCAAAGCAGCACATGGTTGGCTTTTTCATTGGTACGATGATTTGCCTATCCAGCTTTCCTTCGGGGGTGAAGCGTAAAACTAAGCCCGCATCATTCGCGCAAATCCAATAGCATCCATCGACATCCATCGCGGCGCCATCAGGTCGACCAGCCATCGTTTTCATGTCGACAAACACCCGTTGATTGTGGGGGACGCCGTGATCGATGTCGTAATCAAATGTCCAAATCAGTTGGCTATTCGGGTGCGAATCCGATAAGTACATGGTGCGACCATCGGGCGACCAAGCCAGCCCATTTTGCACAAAGAGACTAGAAATGATTGGCGCTGAGATGCCATGTTCTTTGCTATAGCGATATAGATGACCAGCGGCGCGTGGTTCCGACATATCAATCAACATGGTGCCGCTCCAAAAGCGGCCTTGACGATCACAGCGCCCATCGTTAAAGCGCATGCCGACTTCCGATGTAATGGGGGCAGCTAATTTTTTGGCTTGAACGTTACCATTACTTTCTAGATGTAGATGGAAGATACCACTCTCCATTCCGGCAATAAAACCAGCATTGCTGTGTGGTGCCAGACAGCCTATCATTTCTGCGGTTTGCCAGCGCGCTACCGCACCACTAGAGCCGTCTAAGCGCCAAATAGTTTTTGCGGTGATGTCAACCCAATACCAAGCCCCTTCTTTGGCGACCCAGATCGGGCTCTCACCCACACCGCAACGAATCGTCGTTTGCGGTGCGCTAACGCGGATGATATCTGGGGTTTGTGTGCTTACCATATTAGAGATCGCTAATCACTTTGTATTTGGGAACCAAGGTTTTCATCACACTCCAAGCGACTAAATAGGCGAGTGCACAGATTGCAAACATCACGGTATAGCCAGTCTGCAATTGACCTTGATTGCCATAGTAGTCAAATAACCAGCCGCCGAGTTTGGTAATCAAGACGCCACCCAAACCACCCGCCATACCACCAATACCAACCACCGATGCGACTGCTTTTTTCGGGAACATATCAGAAACCGTCGTAAAGATATTCGCCGACCAAGCTTGATGCGCCGACGCGCCGATGCCAATCAAAATCACCGGAACCCAGAAACTCAAGTAGCCCAAAGGTTGTGCCAGTAAAACGACCAAAGGTAAAACCGCAATCATCAACATCGCCTTCATCCGACCATCATAGGGCGCATCACCGCGATTAATAAAATAAGTTGGCAACCATCCACCACCGATACTGCCAACCATGGTCATACTGTACAGCACCGCCAGCGGGACGACGAACTCGGTGGTCTTCATGCCGTATTGTGCTGCTAGGTATTTCGGTAACCAAAATAAGAAGAACCACCAAACGCCATCGGTCATAAATTTACCAAAAGCGAAGGCCCAAGTTTGACGATAGGCGAGTAATTGAAACCAAGAGAATTTCTTACCATCGTCACTTTGTTCAACGACGCCATCTGTGATTTGGTCATGATTGATATACGCTAGTTCTTCTGCAGATAAGCGCTTTTGTTGTTCTGGTTTTTCATAGAAAACCATCCACGCACCAAGCCAGATAAAACCAACCGCGCCGACAATAATAAAGGTCGCCTGCCAACCCCATGCAGCAGCGATCAGCGGTACGGCGATCGGTGCTAACACCGCGCCAATATTCGCGCCGGAGTTAAAAATACCAGTCGCAAAAGAGCGTTCTTTTTTAGGGAAGTATTCAGCGGTCGCTTTAATCGCCGCTGGGAAATTGCCGGCTTCACCCAAGGCCAAGACGGCGCGAGAAATCATAAAACCGGCAATTGAAACCGGCACTGCTGCCAAGCCTAAAGCGGTGGCAATGCTGTTGATCGCCTCGCCAAAGAAGATCGCATACGCATGCATGATGGCACCGAGCGACCACACCGTAATCGCCAAGATAAACGCTTTTTTAGTACCAATCTTATCGATAAATCGACCGGCAAATAACATCGAGATCGCATACACAAATTGGAAAGCTGCGGTGATATTTGCGTAATCACTATTGGTCCAGCCAAATTCTTTGCTCAAATCCGGTGCCAGTAAACTCAATACCTGACGATCAAGATAATTGATGGTAGTGGCAAAGAACAATAGAGCGCAGATGGTCCATCGATATTTGCCTATGCCTGTCGTAGGGACTTGTGCATGTGTTGACATATTTGTCTCCGGTTTTATTGTTTTTGGTACTGCTGTTAATGTGTATTTTGCATACTGAGGCGAGTGCAACCCGCGTCGTCAAAACGTCGTTCTGGCGTGACTTGGCTACAATTTGGCAACAGGCGGCGCGGGTTGCACCCGCCCTATATTTTTCATCACTCTTCTTTCACGATTGAGAGAAGAGCGATGTACATCAAGATTTACTTCGCTGGCACAGTCAATTCACCATTGACCACACGTGGAATGCCAAACGGATTCGCGTCTTGCAAACTGCTAGGCAACAGATCCGCTGGGAATTCTTGATAACAAACTGGACGCAAGAAACGATCAATCGCGGTAGCACCGACCGATGTTGTGCGGCTATCCGATGTCGATGGGAAAGGACCTCCATGCACCATCGCATGACAAACTTCCACGCCAGTCGGAAAGCCGTTAAACAAGATACGACCGGCTTTGCGTTCCAAGCTTGGTAACAGAGATTTTGCAATCGTGTAGTCGGCAGCCGTCGCGTGGACAGTCGCTGTCAATTGACCTTCGATGTGTTCTGCGATTGCCTGCATTTCTGCCAGATCTTTGCAGCGAATCAGTAGCGAAGATGGGCCAAATACTTCATCGTGCAAGGCGCTATTGTTCAAGAAATCTTTCGCGACGCAGACCGCGAGATTCGCTTGTGCCGCGCAAGGTGTGCTTGCTGCTAGACCTTGTGCGACGACTTCAACACCAGCCACTTCATTCAAGCGTTCTACGCCAGAACTGTAGGCTTGATGTATGCCTGGTGTCAGCATCGTCGCGGCAGGTTTAACTTGCAAGGCCGCAGTCGCAGCTTCGATAAAGCTTTGTAACTCTGGGCTTTCAAGCGCAATCAACATGCCAGGGTTGGTACAGAATTGTCCCGCACCCATGGTCAAAGAATCAGCAAAGCCTTGGGCGATCGCTGCGCCTTTGGTCTTGAGTGCATCTGGCAACAAGAAAACTGGATTGATACTGCTCATCTCTGCATATACAGGAATTGGTTCTGCACGTGCCGCAGCGGTACGCACCAAGGCCATACCGCCTTGACGTGAACCGGTGAAACCAACCGCTTTAATCGCAGGGTGCGCGACCAAGCTTTGACCAATTTGACGACCGTCACCAATCAACATCGAGAACACACCTGCCAAGCCGCATTCATTCGCCGCTTGCTGTATTGCCTTGCCCACCAATTCAGACGTACCAAGATGCGCGCTATGGGCTTTGACCACTACAGTGCAACCTGCCGCTAAAGCTGATGCCGTATCGCCACCCGCAACAGAAAACGCTAAAGGAAAGTTACTTGCACCGAACACCGCCACTGGACCTAAACCAATTTTGCGCATACGCAAATCAGGACGTGGCGGTACGCGTTCTGGTAGCGCAGAATCAAGGGTTGCAGACAGATAAGCGCCATCGCGTACCACTTTGGCAAATAGACGCAATTGATTCATGGTGCGACCACGTTCACCTTCTAAACGCGCTACCGGCAAACCGGTTTCTTGGTGTGCGCGTTCGATCAAGGTATTGCCTAATGCCAGAATATTGTCAGCGATTTTTTCTAAAAAGCTGGCTCGTTTTTCTGGCGTGGTTTCACGATAGCTGTCGAACGTGGCTGCCGCCAACAGACAGGCTTGATCGACATCATCCTTGGTTGCCAAACCAAATGCGGGTTCGAATTCGCTATTGGTGGCTGGGTTGATCGCTTTGATCGTCCCCGCGCTACCGAAAATGGTTTGCTGGCCTATGACCATGCTTCCAGTGATTTTCATGCATTACTCCTTAATTCTTAAACAGCACTTACGTAAAACAGACGCTGGCGTCGTTGTGTTCGCCTCGCCGTACAGCTTGTACTGTCTTCGGCTTCACGCCTAGCCAGCGCAATTTTGCGTAAGTCCTACTCAGATAAAATGTTAATTAGGCGAACATTTCATTCTAACTGGGCGCGCACGTCCAGTCTTGATGGAAATCGTCATCATTTGCGCCTATTTTTACCCTTGCTTTTATGCTTACTGCGGACCTTGTGCTCGGATTAACTTTAACAACATTTCATCTTCTTCTGCCGTCAAGTCAGTCAAGGGTGCTCGTACTGGTCCACCGCTATGACCAACCAAGCGCGCACCTGCTTTGACGATACTGACCGCGTAGCCTGCTTTGCGATTACGGATATCGAGGTAAGGCAAGAAGAATTCATCGATTAAGCGATTGGTCGTGGCAAAGTCATCCGCTGCTGTTGCGTGATAAAAATCCATTGCCAATTTAGGTACGAAATTGAATACCGCAGACGAGTAGACCGGTGTACCGATCGCTTTGTAAGCGCCAGCAAAAATTTCTGCAGTTGGCAAACCACCGAGATAACTAAAGCGGTCACCCATACGACGCCAGATCGACACCATCAGTTCGATATCGCCGATACCGTCTTTAAAGCCGATCAAGTTCGGGCACATCGCTGCCAATTTTTCGAGTGAATCTGGCGTCAAGCGGCAGTTCGCACGGTTGTACACCACCACACCAATACTTACAGAACGGCAAACTTCAGCAACATGCGCGATCAAGCCATCTTGACTAGCTTCTGTCAGATAATGCGGCAACAACAGCAAACCTTGCGCACCCAAACGTTGCGCATCCTGCGCTAAGGCAATCGCAGTGCGAGTTGGGCCGCCAACGCCTGCCAAAATCGGCACTTTGCCACGGCAAGTATCGACCGCAGTACGAATCACATCGCTGTATTCACCTGGTGTCAAAGAAAAGAATTCACCCGTACCACCAGCCGCAAACAAAGCACTTGCCCCATATGGCGCGAGCCATTCAAGACGCTCAGCATAAGTATCAGCGCGGAAATCACCGTTTTCGTCGAAGTCTGTGATAGGGAAGGACAAAAGTCCAGATGAGAGGATTTTTTTAAGGTCTTGCGGGTGCATAGTGTCTCCAGTAATAAAGGCAGGAAATTCGGTTGAGTTAGAGAAAATCATGTGATTGCGTTTAAGTGATACGTCATCGTACAACTTAAAATTGGAATTTGCAAAGGGTTTTTGGTTTTTTATTGTTGTTTGGGGTTTTGTTGGTTTTATTGAAATGTGCTTTTGGGGGAGTGCGGGAATGGTCGACGAATGCCTTGTTGAATATTGCGCCAAGAGACGTCGCTTTGCGCTTGTGCTTATACCCAATGTATTTGTTACTGCTGAACGTATAGTGTGATTGTTCTCGCTCCTTCCCCTTCAAGGGGAAGGTTGGGATGGGGATGGGTTATTGTCTGGGAATCTAGTGAAACCCTCTGAGTAAGGTCGGTCATCGTTTTGTCGATGGAATCTACTTTTTAAGGTTGCTGATTGGGTTGTAGGTCGGGTGTGGCCCGACGGCCACTCACTTTCTTTGCTTCGCCAAAGAAAGTAAGCAAAGAAAGGCGACCACGCTGCCACTGGCCTTCGGCTTCCCAATTATGCAAGACAAAAAATGGGAAAGCTTCGAAACTCGCTACGCTCAGACAACGAAGCTTTCTTTATCCATTTTCTGTTTTGCACAATTGGCAGCGGCAGAAGTGGAACGGCGTTAAAGTCAAAAGCAAGAGCAACAGCAACAGCAACAGCAACAGCAACAGCAACAGCAACAGCAACAGCAACA
>VFQS010001850.1_pt1 | contig 18314 bp, 24 predicted proteins | sample 3512361 | NCBI WGS metagenome assembly VFQS01 (sample SAMN10412375, study PRJNA504923) | tailings metagenome | isolation source: Relicate 1 Philex TSF3 active mining | place: Philippines
ACGTGGAAGTTTTTATGGAACTTATCTCCAATTAAATGTAGCTAATCCTAACGTCTATTATACACTTCAGTTCTTCCCTGCAAGTATTATTAACCCTGTATATTATACTGTTTCTTGTAACTATCTCATAATACCAAATAGAGCTTTAAGACAACCACCAGAATTGGGAATAAAGAACTTAACAGATATGCCTTATATCTACGTTGCAGTATTTAATGTAGATGATGCTAATAAGTTTGATAGTGAAATAGTTAACATTGTATATGATAACAACCCTAATAGAGAACAAATGATTATATTCCAAATCCCAACCGTAAACGCAGCCACAACTGCTAATTGGATTACTCTTACCACATCAACAAGGGCAAAAATTAAGTTTTTACCAACTTATAATAACATAAGAGTTACACTCTATGATATATACGGTAATCCTATTGTTTTTGATAATACTCCAAAATCTTTTGAAACCTTCCAGACAGTCCCAGATAATCTTATGCAAGTAACTACAAATTTAACCTTCACTAAAATCTAAATTTTCTTTTTTAATTTTAAGAATTAAAAAAGAACATATAAATGGCCTTAAACACTCATACTTACGACCCTTATTATAAGGAAGTATTTCAGTCTCAAATACTCCCTAATCTTCCAAAACTTTCTAACATTGAAAGCACAGAAGAATGGGGCGAAATTATGGCTGAAAGTAGAAAATATCCACACGATATTCAGAACCTGTGTTTCCACGTCTATAGATTGCATAGCGTTGATATGAATGTGGGTGGTTATAGCTGTAATTTACTAGGTTCTCAAGTGTGGAAACTCATTAAAAATAATGAAGATTCAAAGCTTCTTTTTATGGAACAATTTAGAGATATGGCAACCGGATATTGCGAACAAGGTCAAACTAACCGATATCTACAAGTTTATAATGCGTTTATTCAACCTCGTTATTCTTAAGAAGCTCCGGCGATATTTCCTTTTTCAAAAACTTCTCCGAAGACTGAGACATAAGGCGTTTTATTACTTTTTCATCTTTTACCATATTCCTTCTCTTTAAAGCATCTTCTATATTTACGGTATTAGGTTCCCCGTATACATTAGTTGTTAGCTGTTCTTCATACTCTTTTGTCTTTTCTTTTAGAGGAGTACTTGAACCACACATTCCTACCATTGATTTAGGGTCGTGATATATAAGACCTTTTTCTTTATCTATACATTTAAGCTTCATTCTATCCCTATCTGAAAGCATAACGCACATTTTACCTTCCTCATTAGAAAAGAAGCTTAAGAAAACATCTTTTACAATTCCGTAGCTTGTGTAAACCGGATATGTATAATTCTTATCCACAATCTCATCAAATCTCTGCTGGGATAAGTCAAGGGGTTCCATACCGTATAATATCATATTATTTTGAACGTATTTATTATTAATAACAGTCTGATTTATGACTGGTTTTCTCTCCTTTATTTCACTTACATCTGAACTCAGCTTGTCTATTTTTTGATGTAATACATCAAGTTGTATTGAGCTACAGTTCTCTTTGTGTTTCAAAAAATGTTTTTCTATAAAATATTCTTTACCGCAACCATCACACGAATATATCTCTTCTTTTTTTTCTTCAGACTTCTTACAACCTATTTTATGTCTATTAAGATGATAGCTTCTTCCAAACACATAACCGCATATATCGCAAGGAAACTTCATTTTATAAAATATAAATATTTTTTTAAATTTTATATTTTTAAAGGTTAATTAAAGAATAAAATAAGAAAATATAATTATCCTTTTGGTTAACCTTTAAAAATATAAGAAAATGTATCAAAATGTGTCTTTTTGTGTTAATATTTCAGGGTAAAAATATCCTTAATTATTAACTTTTTGAGTATTAGAAATTGTGTCTTCTTTATAAACTTTCCCAGGAAACAAAAAAAATATTTTGGGAAAAAGTTTTACAGGCCATTTTCATCATATGACTTTGATTCCAAAAAAAAATAAAATTATTCAAGCTAGTTTACCTGGCCCTTTTTGCCCTTTAAAAATGAGTTATTCAGGCTAATTTACCTGGCCCTTTAAACTTTAAAAGTTCTAAAAAACGCCATTTTTCTCGGGTAAATTTACCCGAGCGCCCCCGGTTTTTAAAAATCCGCAAAATCTTCGAAGATTTTGTGCCTTTTTTTGGCCGGCCAAAAAAAAGCCACCGCCAACAACATCATCATTTATCTCTCTAAGGAAGGTTTTTATGAAATATGTTTACCCTGCAAAAAATGTCAAAAAGGGATATTCTCACGACATATCACGAGTTCCTCATATATTTCTCAATATCTGTTTAAAGAATAAAAACCTCTTTTTAAAAAATGAGACATTCCAAGGTAAGTATAGACGATATGATTAAGTATTATGAACGAGAAAATGTAAGCTTAAAACAAGAACAAGAAAGACTTAAGGGAGCTGTGAAAGACCTTATGGATGAGAACTGTGAATTAATAGAGAAAATAGACTTTCTAAGAGACGAGATTAAAACCCTAAAATATGAGACTCACCTTACTTCTATAATAAGTTATCTTGGAACAGTAAGATTTCAGTCTAAAATTTAATTGATTTTTATATTTTTTTTATTTTAACTCAATATATTATCGAGTTAAAATGAGTATCAACTTCAAAGATTTTATTACAGCTTGTAAGAATGATGACCTACAATTTGTTCTTAATTTTCACTCTCAACACGATGACGTTATATTTACCGGTAAGGAAAACAGTAATAATCCTTATCATATCTGTGCTTGGTATGGTAGTTATAAGGTGTTAGAATATCTTCTTGCTATATCTTCAAAAGATATAAACCTTCTTAACGGTCAACTAAAAGCCCCAATTCACTTGGCAATAGAATACGGTTGGACTAAGTGTGTAAATTTATTAATTGAAAATTGTGCTATAATTAGGACCGGGAGATATATATTTTCAACTTTAGAAGATTTTGAACCTTATATTAAGAATGAATTTATGAGAGGTCTTATAAGAAACAATATGACTATGAAGTTAGAAACTTTATCCAGTGCATCGGTTCCGGTATCATCATTGCCTAAGAGTGAACTTGACTTACAACCTAATTATAACTCACAATTTAGTTTTCCGTCATTCTCTTTAGATAACTTTACATCATCTTTACAAAGACAAGTAGCAGTTGATTTCTTAAAACCTAAAAATACCTTAAAAGACCGTATCAATAACTCAAGCTTACCTGAAGATTATAAGAAAATGGCGTTAGATAAGGAGATTTCAATCTCTAATAACCTTTCATCATCTGCTTCAAAAGATAAAGAGTGGGTTGAATTTTTACTTAAAATTCCTTTTGATAAGTATTCTAACTTGGTTGTGTCAAAAAAGTCGAATACCGTGCAGGAAATCCGAGATTTTTTTATTAATGCCGTAAAAGATATGGATGACGTATCATATGGTATGGAAAGTGTAAAGGAAGAAATTCTTGACTGTGTCTCTCAGATGATTTCTACTAACAGTGACTGTATGCCTAGAGTATTATGTCTTCAAGGCCAGGCAGGGGTGGGCAAAACTAGTTTCATAAGAGGTGGGTTAGCAAAGATATTAAATAGACCATTCAAACAGATTAATATGGGAGGAATGACGGATTCTAGTTTTTTACTCGGTCACGAACAAACATACGTTGGTTCAAGGCCTGGAATTATTGTTAACTCATTGATTGAAACCAAGGTAATGAACCCTATTATTTTTATGGATGAAGTTGATAAGATTTCAACCTCTGAAAAGGGTGTGGATATTCAAAGTGTTTTAATACACTTAACAGACCCGGTACAGAACAGAGACTTTCAGGATAAATATTTTCCAGGTGTAAATATAGACTTGTCAAAGGTATTATTTATCTTTAGTTGTAACGATGATACAAAATTGTCGCCTATCCTTAAAGACAGATTAAACATTATAAGGGTAAAAAATCCATCGGTTAATGATAAGGTTATAATTGGTAAAAAATATTTATTGAAGGAATTATGTCCTAATATCGGTCTTGACATATCTAAGATAAAAATAGATGATGAGACCGTTAAATATATCATTACAAATTATTGTAAAGATGATGTTGGTTTAAGGGGATTAAAGAAGTGTATGGAAAGTATATTAATGAAGGTAAATAGTGCTTTATATAACCCGTTGATAAAATATAAAACCTTAAAAAATATAAGCTTAGAAGAGCCTTTTGAACTAACTATTAAAGTAGTAGAAGATGTGCTTAAGAAAAGTGAGGATAGATATAGTGAGTTGATGAATAGTATGTTTTTGTGAACTTTTTAATTTTAATTTAAAACTAAGAAAACTTAAAAAAAATGGTTGAATGTGAATTCTGCGGAGCAGAACTTAAGAATCAGAATGTATTAAGTATACATAAGGCAAAAACTAAGGCTTGTATAGAACTTCAAATAAAAAAATTAGGGAAACCTCTTTCTGAAATTAATAAAGAAAAGAAGGCTAAAGAAGATGCTATAAAGAAAGCTAAAAATGAAGATAAGAAAATAAAAGAGGAAGCTAAAACCCCTAAAGAAGAGCCTCAAAAAATTGAAACTAATTTCGTAGAAGAAACTGATGACGATAGTGAAGAAGAACACATTGATGACATTGATGAAGACGCAGAATTACCATTCTCATCTTCAGATGAAAGTTCTTCTGATAATGAAGAAGAACATAAGGAAGAACCACCTATAGTAAAAGAAATATTTGATAGGGTAGAAGAATATCAAAGAACAGCTCCTTCAAGACTTAATAATATGTTTAAAAGAAAAACAACTACTGTAAAGACTGAAATTATAAATGACGACCAACCTGATGAAGTTCATAAGAAAAAAATAGAAGAATTTTTACCTCAACCTAAGGATATACAAAAAGAAATTAGCAAGTTAATTGAAGATAAGTTTGTTTCTTTTGAAAATAAGATGATGAAAAGTCTTGAAACAAAGATGAACTCTATATTAGAAAACTTAGGTAAAATAGAAGGTGTAAATGATAAAAAGATGAAGTCTATTGAAAATAAGTTAGAAAGGGGAACTATAAGTATAAAAGATATTGAAAGAGTTATTGATAGTAAATTAGACGATATGTTTACCATAACTACAAAGATGCTTGCAGAAGTTGAATCAAAGAGTGAACTATTGGATATTTTCAGAGAGAATATGGAAGATATTATAGAGAAGCATCATGGGCTTTATAAGAAGTTTAAATATATTAAAGAAGATATGGAAGATATGGTTTATGATAAAAGATAAGTTAAATTTAAAAAAAAATATTAATATCTTATTAAATGAAGATATTAATAAGATTGAAACCTACCAGTAGAATGTCTTTACATAATTGGATAGAAGTAATTATTGATAGAAGTAATCCAAAGGTTAAGGACATATTTGATTTTACTTGTAAAGAATTAAAGGGTAAGTGTAAAGTTGCAAGAGGAATTAATTATTTGGATATGGAAGATAAAATTATAGCTGGTGAATTTTTAAATATTATACCTGTTTAAAAGGGTGAAAACTTATCATAAAATATGAACTATACTTGGTCTTTTCCTTATATTAAAGATATTAAAGTTGCTTTTGAGGTTGGCTCAAGAGATTTACTTGACGCAAATGAAATTGCAGGTAAATATGACTGTAAAGTTTATTCTTTTGAATGTAACCCTGATTGCATTCGTGAATGTTTAAAGAATAATAACGACCAGAGAGTTTCATTGATACAAAAAGCAGTTTGTGAGAAAGATGATAAAATTAGTTTTATGGCATTTGATTTAAACAAGTATAACAATATGGGAGCATCCTCAATTTATGAGATTGACTTCACATCAAACAGACCAATATATGACCCTGATTATGGTAAAAAAGACGTACAAAATAAGATTGTTGTAGATGCTTGTAGATTAGACTCATTTTGTAATGAACAAAACATTATTCCAGATGCTATTTTTATGGACGTTCAAGAGGCAGAACTTTCAGTTTTAAAATCATTAGGAGAGCTTCTTAAAAAGGTTAAATATATAGTATTTGAAGCATCTAATGTATCAACTTATAAAGGTGGATGTAGCTATAAAGATATAGATGATTTTTTGAGAGAGAATGGTTTTGGATATAGAAGTGATAATATGCCGGAGAGTCAAAAAAATAATTTTAATTGGGGTTTTTGTGATTGGTTATATATAAATAAAGATGTGCTGTGAGTTATTCTTAAAATATTTTAGAGACTATGACGAGATTGAAGATTATGAATATGAAAACTACTTTGACAAAGCCGTAAAAATACTTTATGAAAATGAAAGGGGATTAGTCCTTCATTCTACAAGTTGCGGAATGATTACATTTTCAGAGAGATTTATAAGGTGGTATAATCATTTACCAGACCCATTTTTTACATTTATAAGTGAGTTTAATGTGGTACAAGCAACTTGTGAAATAAAACAGCTTTTTTATATGGGAAAATTAAGTGAGGATAAACATCACCTGTTTTTTATCCTTGTAAGAGATTATTATGAAAAAAACTAAATGAAAAATTAACTTTAATTATAACTGATAAATATCTTTTATAATTATGAATATTGTTGAAATTGAGAAAGAAATTAAAGGCTGTATTTTATCAGCTGTAAATAAGTCCGACGGACTTTCCGTTTTTGATAGACTATGTGACGTCTTTAAAAATCATTTTGAAAAACCAGCTCATAATATAACCGAAATTAAGAAGAGAACGACAAAATCCAAAGGGGATATTTTTGAGGTCTTTTGTATGATGTATTTACGTGCGAAAGGATATGAAGTTTGGCACCTAACTCAAGTTCCTGATGAAGTATTAAATTTCTTGGGAATGCAAAGTTTTGACGTAGGTATTGACCTTATAGCAAGGATTAAAATACCTAAAAGAGAATGTAATTCGCTATCAGATTACTTTTATTTTCCAGTTCAAGTTAAATATAGAAAACCAACTAAGGATAAACAAGGAAGAACAGTTCATAGAGTTGGTTGGAAAGATATTTCTACATTTTTGTCTCTCTGTATGAGAACAGGCCCTCCTGGAAATGAGACCACAAAGAAAGGTTGGCTTCGTCATGTTGTCATGACGAATGCTGACAACGTGTGTTGGCGTGGTAAGAAGACAAAACAAGACTGGACTATAGCTAAGAAATCATTTGAAAAATGCAATAACTTTTTCTGGTTAGGTATGATAGGACATAAACCAAAGGTTATAATTGAAGACGAAGATGAATCTTGTATAAAACAATCTCAGAGAGAACTTAGGGCTAAATGGCTTGATAATTTAAAAGTTAAAAAGGACCCTGAGTCCTTTTAAAAGGACTCGGTTTACTGTGAGTAGCAAAATAATTGAAATTTAAAAGATACTTTACTTTAAGGTATAAAAATGAATTCTACAATTTATTATAGCTTAGCAACTAGTTATGGAGCTGCAAGAGCTGTGTATTGGTTGCATAAAGTAAATGATAATACTATGACAACAGACGGTACTAAGAATCATCCTCCTACTTTAGCTAAATCTTTACTTTTCACAGCATGCAGTGCATGTTTGTCTCCTTGTTTATGGCCTATTTTTATGTTTAGTGATATCTCAAGATATGAGAAGTCAAAGATGGGAATAAGAGAGAAAAATCCACCATATCCATTCGATAGTTTTACCTGGAGAGATGAAAAATGATTTATATCTTAAGAACAAAGTTAAGTTAAAAACAAGTTTAAAATATAATAAATGAACTCGCGTCATTTATTATATGTGTTATATACCCTTTGTTTCCTTCATGAGTTAAAGGAGAAGGACCCACAATCATATGAAGAACTGGAAAATTTAAATGTCAATATCCCAATGCCAGTTTTTTTCCAGATATTGGACGGAATTTTTTATTATAAGAGCTATTTTTATGTCTTCAAGACTTTATTTAAATGGCAGATGAGTGAGGAAGAAAAGAAATTAAAAGAAAAGGCAAATATTTTAGCAAACTGGTCTAAAGAATGGTCTGACAGATTTAATAAATAATGCTTACACTTGAAGAAGTAAATGAGTGGTTACTTACAAACTATAAAAATCATCCTCATTTTTCCGAAGAAGAAATGAAGAAGACTTATCTTCAAAATAATACTGTAAAAAATAATATAAAGTCCCTTGAAGATATCCTTAAAAAGAACAATGTCACGAATAGACAAATAGGGAACATTATAAGGTCATATTTTGAAAATTTAGTACCAGAAGAAATTAAGGTTGATATAAAGGAGAAGGTTTTTGATTTTATAATAGGGAGAACAATATGTCGTGAAGGTAAGAATAAAGATTGTGATTGGTATGTTAAAGACCAGAATGAAGACATTATTTTAGGGTTTAGTTATCCACATTTATTCATTGGAGAAAAACAGATACAAAAATTAAAAAGAAATGTTTATAGGGAAGAAAGAACTATAAATGTTCTGTGTAATTTTCATCAGTTTAAAGAAGAGGATAAATTATTTGAGGTTATAAGAGACGGAATTATGAAGGGAAATATTTGTTATTATGATAAGATAACAGACCTTATTGAAAGAATAAATTAATTTTTTATTTATAAGTAATAAATAAAAAATGGATAGCTTAATGTGTAAGAATTGCGATTTCTCAAAAGAAATTTATCCCTTTATTATAGGCTTATTATTAACACTTGCAATTACAAACTTTTTAAAGTATACTTTGAAGGTAGAAAGACCGCCAACTTATAAAGGAGGAAGAGATAGATACTCTTTCCCGTCAGGGCATTCATCAACTGTCACTTTTATATTTTTATATATATTCTTGACTTCACCTTCAATAATAACATTTCTTTTAATGTTATTTATGTGGTATAGAATAGCTTATAGAAGTTATTCTGATGGATATCATAGGATAAATGAGGTAATAGCAGGAACAATTATAGGGGGAACTATAGCGGTATGGATTAAGGGACAATTTCCATAGTAGTTATATTCATAGTTCTAATATTTTTATTAGTACAAATATCGTCTAAATACTGTCTTTCATCAATGTCAAAAAAGTTCTTATCTTTATCTTCAATTATATTAAATTTAGTTCCAACATTTAAAAGAATTTCATTCTCACCTCCCATTTGAGTTATTGCTTCCATAAAAATACCCTTAGTTCCAGGTCCGGCTATAATCTTTTTAAAACAACAATTTTTTTCTGAAAATTCAAAGGCACTTTCAGCGTTAAATGATGTAGACATAAATGTGTTTGTTTGGAAGGTAGTTTTAGAAGGGTCTGAATAATAATATTTATCCTTTACTCCACGGTATAAAATTGAAGTTTTAGTCATAGCTGGAGCGTTATCTAATATTCTTTTTAAGTTATTGGCAAACAGCTTTATACATACACCATAAAATTCATCTGTAAAGTATTCAAGATTTTTAATTATATAAAGATAGGTGTCTGTAAGGTTATTATTATTAATATTGTTTTTTATGTCTAATAGAGTGATAGGTGAAGTATCTATTAATCTTTTAAAACGTGGAGCTAAACCATCTTTAATTATTTTAATAAGTTGAAAGAATAATGGGAAATAGAAATTCTTATACTTGTCTTTACCTTTCTTTTTCATTTCATTTATTTTAGACTTGAGTTTAGGTAGATTTTTCATTAAGAATAAATTTACAAATTCATCTCCATTATAAGTATAACCAAGGATTGTATACTTGTCTTCAATAGGTAAATTTTTCATATAGTCAATACAAGAATAAACCCAGTCCATATCAAGAGTAAAATCATTTCCAAATAATGAGCTAGTTTGACCTCCATAGTTGTCATAAGATAATAGTTGCTTAAGTTCAAACTGCTTTTCAGGTTTTGGAGAACTAAGATATTCTGGTTTAAATTTTCCCCTTATAATAGTAGGTATTTTGAATATTGTTTTCTTTGTTGTTTGAACTAGAGGTTCAGGGTATTTTTCAGGAACAGTTTCCTCGCAGAATTCCTTGTGTTTCTCATCTTTATAAAACCCATCCGGAGCCTTATAATTACCTTTTATTTCTCTATAAATAAGGTCAGCGTCAAATTCGTTATGATTATTTTCTTCTGCTTCTATATACGCATTTTTAGCTAAGTTTAAGGCTGATAAAGTTAAATATTCTCTATGAGTGTTTAAGAAGGGAGTAATACCCTCTGGAATATTATTAATTATTATATTATTAAATATATACTGAACGTGCTTTTTATATTTATCTTCACCTTTTACGTATGTTATAAAGTCGTCTAAAGTATAATGGTCTATTAAGAGCTCACTTATAAGTGTAGGGAATATGTCAACTCCTAATATATCGAATAACATTATAGCTATATCATACCTCTTATTAGATATAGATGCTTCTATGAGTTTATCCCTTAAAGTTTCATCTATCTTACTACCAGAAGTTAAAGCACTCTCAACAAAGTCAACATGTATTGTTGAAATGTTATTTATAATTTGTTCTATTGTTGAGGTAGAAACAGCATTATATTTGTTATCAAGATACTTATAAACAAGAGGAACAAACTTATCTATAATAATCTTATATTTAAGAACGTCAAACATATATTCTGAAGGTTTATGCGGACCATCTATTACAAGTGGAATTTGAGGAAATTCATCAATATCGGTTGAATGTCCTTCATACTTCTTTGTAGCCATAACATCTGCAATACAAATAATAAGTTGCATCATAACTACAAGTTTAAAAAGATTAGTGTCAGGGTCAGATATATAACCCTTATATACTTTTTCAAATTCTTTAACAAAAATTTCGGCTTTGTTATGCATCTTCATCTTCATTACTTTACCTATAAGCCAGTGTCCTCCAACTAGAACTTTTATGATGTTTACTTCAAGTTCAGTTAAACCAAAATCGTTAAACATTTTTTCAAGGTCAATTGTATTAGAGTTTATGTCTCTATAAGAATTTAAGTCAATATAGGTTGCGCCTGTTATTTCGTGATCTGTTTTATCATAATAAGTAGTATTACCATCTCCTCCTTTTCCAATATCGTGTAAAAATGCAGCTAAAATAAGAACCTTTTTATCATCTACATTTATACCAGCTCTTTGAGCCTCGTCAACATACTGTTGGTTCCATACCTTATTAAGAGGATTATTCATATCCAAGTTAGTATACAGGTCATTCACGTAAAAAGCAGCCCAGGTGCTATGTTCTAGAAGGTCTCCAGAGTGAAAATCAGTATTAGTTGTTTTATAATTTTCAAAGTCTCTAATAAGGTCTCTAAATTCAGTCGAAATACTCATTTTATTATTATCTTTTGGATAATAATAAAAAAAAATTATATTTTTCCTCTCTCACCTTTATTATCATAGTCAAGGTATTTTGAGACTAACCAACCAATGCAAAAATAAAACTGGTCTCCTAAAGAGTTTACAACGCTATCAGCCTTATCTTTTCCACCAGGCCACCATCCAGTTTTACTTATGATTTCCATTGCAAAATCTTGGTTCTCAATAGCCTCAAACAAAAGATGAGCTATAAAAGAGGTTGAAAATGAAATTCCAAAATAATAGAATATAATTCCACTTGCGAAATGAAGGATCGAAAAATTGTCTGTAAAATATTCACCCATTTAATAAATAGGTTAGAAAAAATTTAAATTGTTTGCAACTCAACCTTAGACGATTTTCTTGATTGTTCCTCTATAGGGTCAATTACATTATACGAACGCTTTTCAACACGATTTGTGCTTAATGCAAGTGTATCTTTTATACTTTCTTTACAAATATCAACAAGATTATAAAGCTTATCTGAAACTAGTAAAACATTAGATATGATTGTTGTAACACTTTTGAATCCATCATAATAAAAATAAAAAATGAGGACAGATGAGAAGATTACATTTAATGTTTTCATAACAATGGTAATTCTAGCCCATTTATATAGTCTTTTATTATAAATCTTAACATTATCTATAATATCAGGGTATTCTTTTAAATTTTCTTGAAGAGAATTATAAGACTTGTCTTTAGAGTAGTCTAGTGATTTTAAAAAGTAGGTTTCTCTCATATTAATTATTGTGATAAGCATTATAAATGAAAAGAGAGTTATAAAGTTAAAAGCAATAACGAATTCGTTAAACATAGTGAGATTGGAGAAGTTATCTTGAAGGGTACAAGTAGATTTTGTTTCAGGACAATATTGAGGAACAAATATAGACAGTAATGCCGCCATACTTATTTTTACACCTTCAACTATAGTTGATACAATACCTTTTGTAAAATCTTTTTTATCAGCTGCAGACATCTCTGTAACAGAGGTTTTTCTTTCTCTTACTTCTTTCTTAGACCAGAATATTGACTTTAACCACGAGATCATTTTATAAGAAGTAAGAGAAAATATTAATTAAATTGAGAATTCACATCTGTCATGTATGAGTGTAATATAAGAATATATTTAAAAATATAAAAACAGACTAAATCCAAGGTTGCTAAATTAAGTTTATATAATGCAAAGTTTATGGTTTCAATCTCCTCATATAAAACTTTTAAGTTTTTATAAAAGTATATGAAGATGAATATTTGTGAGATAAGATAAGCGGTCATTTTTATATAAAAAAATAAATAAGAAAATTTTTTCTTCAGTTAAATTTAAAATGGGATTAGAACATTTACTGGAAGAGTTTTATCACGCTAAGGATAGGCTTAAGGAGTTAGAAGATATTGTAAATGAATATAAGGATAAAATTGAGGATGAAATGGATAAGGAAAGATTAGAATATTTAGAGACTGATAAATATTACGTAGAAAGACGTAAGATGAGTAGCGAGACTTTAAAGAAGAGTGATTGTCCTAAAGAAGTCTGGAATGAGTTTGCAACGAGACACTCATATACAGGATTATATATTAAAAAGAAAGGTGAAAAAAGAAGAAGTAGAAGCCCAAGAAGACGAAGCAGAAGATAATCTAAGTTTAAAATAATAAAATTAAATTATAAAGATGAGAATAGCTTTATTGAGTTCATTTAACTTACACATGTGTTGTGTAGGGTTTCTTATCCACATATTTAGAGATGACGATATAGATGTTTTCTTTCCAGAAGATAGAGAGAGATACTTAGAGTATTATAAAAGTCTATATCCAGACACAAAAATCTCTTTATTAAATGTGAAAGACTATGACAAAAATAACTATAATCAAAGCATAAAGATAACAGCAAATGACCCTGGAGTTTCTTCTGAAGGAATTATTTCAATTGCTCATTTACAAGAACATATTAAGCCTGAAAATAAATACATTACATTAACACCTTGGATTTCTGCTGAAAATGTAAAATATATTTTTCCAGTTTATAACGGATTATTTAAGTTAAGCTCTACTAAGGTTATAGTTCATATTGGTTTTTTTGTTCCAAGATACTCAGATGAGGATACAGTGAAGTTTATAAGAGAGAGTGGTTATATGTTTGTTTTTGCAGGAGGAGACACTTATAATGGGTTAAATCATCTTCCAAATGTTAGAGTTATAAATAGAATAGATACATTTGAGCTTATAAATTTGATTAATAATTCAATGTTTGTTTTCCTTAGAAAAGAACCTTACCAATTAACTGATAGATATTCTGGAGCAATAGGACACGCTATATCTCATAGAAAGCCGGTTATAGTTCAAGAATATACAGCCCATAGTTATGGATTAAAAGGACTTGTGTTTAAAAAAGAGTATTGTGAGGTATTGGAAGAGTTAAAAAATATGAATAATGAAAAATATAATTTAATGGTAAAAGAAGCCGAAGAAGTGTATGAAAAAAAATTAGAAGATAATAAGGATGTTAAAAATTATTTCGTAAATTAATGATTAAAAGATAGTCTTATAATCATTAAATGTTAAAGAGTTCAAAGATATTTGTAGCGGGTCATAAAGGTCTTGTTGGAAGTGCAATTTATAGAAGACTATTAAAAGATGGTTATGAGAATATAATAGTTAGAACTTCAAAAGAACTTGACTTAACCGTTCAAAAGGATGTAGATGAGTTTTTTGAAAAGGAGAAAATAGAGTATGTTTTCCTATCAGCTGCAAAAGTTGGTGGAATATTTGCAAATAATACATATAAGGGAGATTTTATCTATAGAAATTTAATGATTCAATGTAATGTTATTCATAGTTCTTATAAATATGGTGTGAAAAAACTCTTGTTTTTAGGGTCAAATTGTATTTATCCAAAAGTGTGTAATATACCTATAAAAGAAGAATATTTATTAGATGGAAAATTAGAACCTACAAACCAACCATATGCATTGGCAAAATTATCAGGAATTGAGATGTGTAATGCTTATAGGGAACAATATGGGTGTAATTTTATTTCTTTAATGCCTACTAACTTATATGGTCCAAATGATAATTATGACTTGGAGACATCTCATGTTTTACCGGGATTATTAAGAAAGTTTATTGAGGCTAAAAATAATAACTTATCAAGTGTGACACTTTGGGGAACAGGAAACCCAAGAAGAGAATTTTTGCACTCAGATGATGTTGCAGATGCTTGTTTATATTTTATGAATACTTATAGTGACAAGTGTCATATAAATATTGGAACAGGTAAAGATATAAGTATAAAAGAACTTTCTGAAATTATAAAAGAAGTAGTTGGATTTGAAGGTGAAATTATTTTTGATAAAGATAAACCTGATGGAACCTTTAGAAAGGTATTAGATGTATCAAAGGCAAGGGATTTAGGATGGGAAGCAAAAATATCATTGAAAGAAGGAATTAAAATTACTTATGACTTAATTAAGGATGTTTTTGGCACAAAATCCAACACTGACATATAAAGTTAACATCATTAGGCTTATCACCTCCCATTGATCTAACAGAAGGCCAAGGCTCTCTTCCAAATAAATTTAAGACATACTCTCTATTACCCCAAAAACCAACCTCTAATACCTCAAATCCTTGACTTTTACACATAAGGGCTAAACCAGTAGGGTTTATACCCCAATAATAAAAAGGTAAATTATGGTCTATATTTATCATTGGAACTGATGTAAAAAAATAACCTCCTGGTTTAATATGGTCATATATGTTCTTAACACATTGAAAAGGATTATAGACGTGTTCTAAGGTTTGATTCACAACTATTAAATCGTAGTCTTTCTTAGGTAAATCTAATGTATGTAAATCATTAGATTTTCCATCATATTCAGCATAATCAATATTAGAATAATTGATAAGTTGAAGTTCGGGGTCGTCTCTGCACGTAGATAATACATTTTCAAAATGGGTTAAATTATGAGAGGAAAGCCAATTTTTAAAATCAATGATACTTGCTAGTCTTGGATAGTCTGAAGTTTCAGGGTTAAAATCTTTCAAGTTTAAATTCATAACTTGTTTATAAAGGTTATAATGAGATTGATAATATACATATGGTTTATTTTTTACATACTTTTGATACAAGTCTGTAATTTCACTTTCTGAGAACTGTTTAAACATCTTTTTAATAGTATAAATCAAGCCTTTAATACATAATATCTTGTTCTCCAAACATCCTTACCGACTTTAAATATTCTGGGGTAAATGTAATTGTATTTTCGTTTAACTTATTTACAGTCTGATGTTTAAAGTCTTCATTAAGAGGAAACCAATTTCTATTATTTTCAGTTGATAATATCCCTGCAATCCAACCTAATGTGCTTCTGCATAACATTAAATTTTTAGCCTTATATAATAACCCAAAATCTGTGAGAAGAGAATTAGATATAGCAATAGAGTTTTTAACACTATATGTAAGATGATTTACATAAGATAATTCCCAAGGCTTCTTTAAAGTATCACTTATAAACATAATTTTATTTATACCTTCAATTTTATTTATTTCTTCAATAATACTTTTAGGGTGAATTACCTCACTATTATATGCATTATGAAAAAAATCATCAAGCCTTAAATGAACTATTAAAATATCGTCTCTTAAGGGCTTAATTTTAGAGACGTGTTTTACAATATCAGAAATAGTATAATCATCATTAATTCTATCCATATTTTCTTCGGTAAAAAGTGACTGAATGTAGTCTCTATAAAGTGTAAGCCAATCTTGAGTTTGAAAAAAACCTATAACATAAATATTACCTTCAATTGAGTATCCGGTGCATGTGAATGTCCCTGGGTCCTTCGTGCTTTGCACGGAGCAACTTTGTTGCGATTGGGTCCGATATTCGGAGGTCTTTTTAGAAATAATTTCATTAAACATTTCCTCATCAATTTCAACCATATTTTCTACTTTTACTTTTTCATTATTTGAACCTCTTGTTAAGGGTTTTTTACTCCCGTCAAATGTATATTCTTTATTTAATATTTTACCCAGAACTTTAGTTGCAAAATATTGAAATAAATTATTACCAAAACGCCCTGAGACAAAGTATGAAATACTCATTTTAAGTTATATATATTTAAACGTTTAAATATATATAACTTAAAATGAGTATAGCTATCTTAAACTCAAGTGGACAACACAATTGTTGTATAGGATTTTTAATTGACATATTTAAGGATTATACCGTTGATATATTTACAGGACACGACAACGATAAACATTGTGAATATTATAAATCACTATATCCTCAATCAAGAGTATACTTAAAAAGTTTAAACTTATTCAAAAATGAAAATTATAATTTATCGGTTAATATTAACTCTCATGATATATGGTTTAGAAAGCCTGGAATATTATCCATAGCGCATGTTATAGAGCATACAGATTCTTTTAACAAATTCATATGTTTAACACCTTGGATAAAAGGAGAAAATATAAAATATATTTTCCCTCTATATAGAGGAATAATAAATGAAAAATATAAAAATAAAATTTTACTTTTTGGTTCCTTTGGACCAGATTGTGTTGATGATGATTTAAGAAACTTTATAAATGCTTTAGACGAATATGAATTTTGGTTTATAGGAGGGGAAAAATATATAGACGAATTTGATTCTTATTTGAATGTTAAACAACTTCATAAAAAAATAGATATGATAGAACTTGTAACTCATATTAAAGAAAGTAAATTTATTTTAACTAAAAAAATACCTTATCAACTTACTGACAGATATTCAGGAGCTTTAGGACACTCAATGTCACATTGTAAACCCATGATAATTCAAAGCTATATTTCCTCAAGCTATAATTTACCTGGAATTATATTTGAAAAAAAATATAGTGAAACTATAGATACTATCAAAAATATGACAGATGAATGCTATAATCAACTATTAAATTTAATAGTTGAAAAAAATAAAGAAATAAGTCATAAAAATAGGGAACTTTTAAATCAAATTTAAAATAATATTATCCTAATAGATATAAGATGGAACACATATCTATCGTTGACGACAATATTTACTTTGGGAAGTACCCTGATGAAAGTATTCTTCAGACACTTTCAAACCTAAATGTTACAACTATATTAGACCTCACGCATTTCTTTGAAAATTTACCCTCATATAAGGTTCCAAATAATATGAAAAGAATTCATTTTGAAATTGTAGATAGGGGGATAGAAGATGATGAGAAAATAAAAGAATTAATTTCAAACATAATTTCAACCCAATCTTTCCCTATATATATTCACTGTAAAAGAGGACACGGTAGGTCAGGTACACTTTCCGCAATATTATATGGTAAAATGAACTGTAAAACAGCTGACGAAAGCATTGATTATATTAAGAAATGTCATGAAAAAAGAACAGTGGTAAGTAAGAGAGTAAGAATGTTAAATACCCCTATGAACGAAATCCAGAAAGAACAAATTTATAGGTTACTTAAAGAATTATAATTTATATAAATAAAATGTTAGTTTCTCATCCTGAATTTAGTGATATCTTAGTTAATCTTGAAACTCATAAAAATGTTACATCAAGAGACCTTGTAAATAATTACTTTTATTATGAAAAAGAAGGCTGGTGTATGTCTGAAGTAGATGCTGAAAGTAAACCACTTACAAAAGAAGAATATATCTTGCATTATTGTAAATATGAAGATGGAAAGACAATTTATAACAAGGCTTAAAGTTTATTCTATTATAAAAGTAAGAATGATTATTTCTGGAGGAAATGGGAGCACTAAAAGTGCGATAGTTGGAATTTTAGGTTTAAAAGGTGCTGGTAAGGATACCATTGGAAATTACCTTATAGATAACTATAACTTTGAAAAAATAGCTTATGCTGGAGCTTTAAAAGATGCAATTTGTTGTATTTTTGGATGGGATAGAAATATGATGGAAGGAGCTACAGAAGAAAGTAGAAAATGGAGGGAAGAAGTAGACC
>VFQS010001851.1_pt1 | contig 18308 bp, 16 predicted proteins | sample 3512361 | NCBI WGS metagenome assembly VFQS01 (sample SAMN10412375, study PRJNA504923) | tailings metagenome | isolation source: Relicate 1 Philex TSF3 active mining | place: Philippines
CGCCGAAAATCACCAGCGCTCTTTCGCCCATGACCGGATTCTTTGCAACAGAGCCGGCAGGCGCGTGTCGACGGCATCTACCGCCCTTTCCAAGCGGCGGTCGCTCAGGAGATCGCGCGCCGCAAGGCGTCCGGCCAGCCGACGGCGCTGGTTACGCTCCATAGCTTCACGCCGGTGTTCAAGGGCGTGCGGCGCGACACCGAGATCGGCATTCTGCACGACAGCGACGCACGCCTCGCCGACAGGGTGATCTCCTCGCTCCATCGCGGCTCGGGCTTCGTCGTGCGGCGCAACGATCCCTATGGCCCGGAGGACGGTGTCACCCACACGCTGGTCGAACACGGTATGCGCAACGGCTTGCAGAACGTGATGGTCGAGGTGCGCAACGACCTGCTCGCTGACGAGACGTTGAGACAGCGGGTCGAGCAGCATCTGCTGCGGGCTATGGTCGAATCTCTAGGCCCTGAAGAAATCGCCTGAGTCAGAGCGATCCTGCGTGGATCGAGCACCTTAGCAAGGAAGAAAAATGTCCGGATATTCATTCGACGAACTGAATGTGAGTGCTGGACGTAATCTCCCCAAAAGCGCTGGATGAAAATTCCCCAGTTTGGCGCTGATGCCGATGGTCAGGGGGGCATGCCCCCCTGACCATCGGCGGCGCAGAATTCCCCCTGCTGATGCCAAGGGAAGGGCGGGCAGGTGGTAGGATTGAGGGAGATCGTGATGATCTTGGAATTGAAGCGTCAGGGCCTGGGCGTCAGCGCGATAGCGCGGCAGACGGGGCTGGATCGCAAGACGGTGCGGAAATATCTCGAGCGGGGTCTGGTGGCCCCTATCTATGGGCCGCGGGAACCGGGTGAACGACTGGCCAGCCGGTTCGGGTCGTATCTGACGGAACGGCTGTCAGCCTTCCCGGGCCTCTCCGCGCGCAGGCTGCATCGCGAGATCAAGGCGATGGGTTATGAGGGGGCCTATTCGACACTGACGGAGTATCTTCGCCTGATCCGGCCCGCGGTTCCGCGACAGTTCGAGCGGCGCTTCGAGACCGGGCCGGGTCAGCAGGCGCAGGTGGACTTTGCCGAGTTCCAGGTCGCGTTCACCTCGGACCCTGGCGCTCTTCGCAAGGTCTGGCTGTTCAGCATGGTGCTGGGCCACAGCCGCTGGCTGTGGGGGCGGTTCTGCCCGAACCAGACGCTGGAAACGGTGATGCGCTGCCACATCGCTGCCTTCGACGCGATGGGCGGCGCCTGCATCGAGGTCCTCTATGACCGGATGAAGACGGCGGTCATCGGCGAAGATTCTGCGGGCGTGGTGACCTACAACGAGTCTCTCGTGGCGCTGCTGGCGCATTACGGGTCCGCCCCGCGGGCGTGTCAGCCCTATCGCGCCAAGACGAAAGGCAAGGTCGAGCGGCCCTTCCGCTACGTGCGCCAGGACTTCTTCCTCGGGCGCAGCTTCTGCGACATGGATGATCTGAACGTCCAGTTCGAGGAGTGGCGCACAACCATCGCCAACCCCCGCGTGCATGCCACCACGCAACGGGTCGTGGACGAACATTTTGCCGAGGAGAGGCCGCATCTGCTGCGCTTGCCGCTGCATCCCTACGACGCCGTGCTGACGGTGGAGCGGCGCATCAGCCAGGAAGGGATGGTCGCGGTTGGCGGCAACCAATACAGCGTTCCGGACACGACACGGCGCCGCCTTGTCGAGGTCCAGAACCATCCGGCCGAGGTGCGGATCTTCGAGGACGGTCGACTGATCGCCAGCCATCCGGTGCTGGAGGGCAAGAACCAGCGCCGGGTCGATCCCAGCCACCGCAAGCCGGTTCCTGTCGCCCGGCAGGCGGCATCTCTCCCGCCAGCACCGGTCGATGCCCCGGTGGCCCGCCGTCCGCTGGCGTTCTATGAAGCGGTCGGTCGACGCCTGGCCAATGCACCGGAGGATCGCCGTCCATGATCCCCGTGACCGACCGCATCCGCCAGAGCCTTGTCAGTTTGCACATGGCCCGCGCCTTGGAGACGCTGGACCAGACGCTCAGCCAACTTGAGCGGGGCGAGATCAGCGCCATCGAGGCCATCGACGCGCTGTTGGCTGAAGAGTTGAACCTGCGCGAAGGACGCCGCATCGGGGTGGCGCTGCGCACCGCGCGCCTGATGCCCATCAAGACGCTGGAAAGCTTCGACTTCTCATTCCAGCCGTCGCTCGACCGCAACCGTATCATGGCGCTGGCCCAGCTCGAGTTCATCAAGCGGGCCGAGGTGCTGCACTTCCTTGGCCCGCCCGGCACCGGGAAAAGCCATCTCGCCACGGCCATCGGCGTGGCTGCGGTGAAAGCAGGGCGCAGCGTCTACCGGTGCAGCCTCGCTGAGCTGATCGAGGCGCTGACCAAGGCTGAACGCGAGGGGCGCCTGGGCGAAAAGATCCGCTTCTATGCACGTGCCTCGCTGCTCATCGTCGACGAGATCGGCTACTTGCCCATCACCAGCGGCGGAGCCAACCTGTTCTTCCAGCTCGTCAACGCCCGATACGAAAAAGGCGCCATGATCCTGACCTCGAACAGGGGCTTCGCGGAATGGGGCGAGATCTTCGGCGATCCGGTCGTCGCCACCGCGCTGCTCGACCGACTGCTGCACCACGCCGTCGTGGTCCAGATCGAAGGCGCCAGCTATCGGCTGCGCCACCACGCCGACCTGATCCCAGAGCACACCCGCTCACACGCCACCATCACACCGCCACCGCCGCCCAAACGTCGCGGTCGGCCACCGAAAAACGGAGGCGCCCATCACATGCACGGCTGATCGCCAAACCCGCGAGGTGGGGAATTTTGCGCCAGCACTTCCGGGGAATTCTGATCCAGCATTTACACTGAAGGCCGATGTCCTCGCGGGGCGGATCGACACCGTCATCGTCTGCCTGGTCGACATGCAGGGGCGGCTGATGGGCAAGCGCTTCCATGCGCAATTCTTTGTCGATGGCGCCTATGAAGAGACGCACAGCTGCAATTACCTGCTGGCGACCGACTTCGAGATGGAGACGGTGCCCGGCTATAAGGCGACGAGTTGGGAAGCTGGCTACGGCGACTACGTGATGAAGCCTGACCTGTCGACGCTGCGCCGCGTGCCCTGGCTGGAGGCGACCGCCTTGGTGCTGTGCGACGTGCTCGACCACCACACCCATGAAGAAGTCCCGCATTCGCCGCGCGCCGTGCTCAAGAAACAGGTCGCTCGCCTGGAAGCCATGGGCCTCAAGGCCTTCATGGCGACCGAGCTGGAGTTCTTCCTGTTCGATCAGAGCTACGAGGAGGCGCAGGAGCAGGGTTATCGCGACCTGCGCACGGTGGGCGGCTACAACGAGGACTATCACATCTTCCAGACCACTAAGGAAGAAGACGTGATGCGCGCAATCCGCAACGGGTTGCAGGGCGCCGGTATCCCGGTCGAGAATACAAAGGGCGAGGCGTCGGCAGGGCAGGGCGAGGTCAACGTGCGTTACGCGGACGCGCTGACCATGGCCGACCGCCATGTCATCATCAAGAACGCCTGCAAGGAGATCGCCTGGTCGCGTGGCAAATCGATCACCTTCCTGGCAAAATGGAACGCCAAGGCAGCCGGCAGCTCGTCGCACATCCACCAGTCGCTGTGGAGCACCGACGGCAAGACACCTAAATTCTTGGATCAGGACGCCGAATACGGCATGTCGCCGCTGATGCGCCACTACGTGGCCGGTCTGCTCGCGCATGCGTCGGAGATAACCGTCTTCCTTGCCCCCTACATTAACTCCTACAAGCGCTTCGTCGCTGGCACCTTCGCTCCGACCAAGGCTATCTGGAGCAAGGACAACCGCACGGCCGGATATCGTCTCTGTGGTGAAGGCACCAAGGGCATCCGCATTGAATGCCGTGTCGGCGGCTCCGATCTCAACCCTTATCTTGCGATGGCGGCTCTGCTCGCCGCGGGTATCGACGGTATCGAACGCGAACTGCCGCTGGAAGCGCCGTTCGTTGGCGATGCCTATGGCGGGACCGAGGTGCAGGAAATTCCGCGCACGCTGCGCGACGCGACTGTGGCGCTGGACGAGTCCTGCCTGCTGCGCTCGGCTTTCGGCGACGAGGTAGTCGACCACTATGTCCGGGCTGCCCGCTGGGAGCAGGAAGTCGCCGACAAGCTGATTGCCGATTGGGAAATCGCTCGCGGCTTCGAAGGCTGCTGACAGGTTTTAGGAGAAGCACCGTGACAATTCTGAAATGCATCTCGCCGATTGACGGATCGGTCTATGCCGAGCGCCCGACACGATCGTTCGACGAGGCAAGCGCCGCGATCGCCAAAGCCCGCGCCGCCCGCAAGGACTGGGCAGCGCAGCCGCTCGACAAGCGCGTCAAGCTGGTCATGGCCGGTGTCGCGCGGCTGAACGAGATGGTCGACGAGGTGGTGCCTGAGCTCGCCCACATGATCGGCCGTCCGGTCAAATATGGCGGTGAATTCCGCGGCTTCAACGAGCGCTCCAACTACGTAGCGTCCGTCGCCGCCGATGCGCTGGCGCCTTTGATCGTGGAGGATGACCCAAGATTTACACGCCAGATCCTGCGCGAGCCGCACGGCGTCGTGCTGGTCATCGCGCCATGGAACTATCCCTACATGACGGCGATCAACACGGTTGCGCCCGCCTTGATGGCAGGCAACTCCGTCGTCATCAAGCATGCGACACAGAGCCTGCTGGTCGGCGAGCGCATGGTGCGCGCCTTTGTCGAGGGCGGCGTGCCGGAGGATGTCTTCCAGAACCTGTTCCTCGACCACCAGACGACCTCGGACCTGATCAAGGCCCGGCAGTTCGACTTCATCAATTTCACCGGATCGGTCGAGGGCGGGCGCTCGATCGAGCGGGCCGCTGCCGGTACCTTCGTCGGGCTCGGACTCGAACTCGGCGGCAAGGATCCCGGCTATGTGATGGAGGACGCCAACCTCGATGCCGCAGTTGACACGCTGATGGACGGCGCGATGTTCAATTCCGGGCAATGCTGCTGCGGCATAGAGCGCGTCTACGTGCACTCTTCGCTCTACGATGCGTTTGTGGAGAAATCAGCTGCATGGGTGTCGAACCTCAAGCTCGGCAATCCGCTCGATCCCGAGACGACGCTCGGGCCGATGGCGAATAAGCGTTTCGCGGCGGAAGTGCGCGCGCAGGTCGGCGAGGCTATCGCCGCCGGCGCGGTCCCGGTCGTTGATGCGGCGAACTTCCCGCAGGATGACGGCGGAGCGTACCTCGCGCCGCAGATCCTCACCAATGTCGACCATACGATGCGGGTGATGCGCGACGAATCCTTCGGCCCGGTCGTCGGCATTATGAAGGTGTCGGGCGACGACGAGGCCCTGGCCCTAATAAACGACAGCGAGTTCGGTCTCACTGCGTCGCTGTGGACCAAGGATGTCGAGCGTGCGTCGCGCATCGGCGCAGACATCGAGACCGGCACCGTCTTCATGAACCGCGCCGACTATCTCGACCCGGCGCTCTGCTGGACCGGCGTCAAGAACACCGGGCGCGGCGGCTCACTGTCCTTCATCGGCTTCCAGAACCTGACGCGTCCGAAATCCTATCACCTCAAGAAGGTCACAGCATGAGCATCACCGCAAACTGGAGCTATCCGACCGCCGTCAAGTTCGGCGCCGGGCGGATCAGGGAACTTGCCGACCACTGCAAGGCAGTCGGCATGAAGCGGCCGCTGCTGGTGACGGATCGCGGCCTCGCGCCGCTGCCGATCACGCAGAATGCGCTGGACATCCTCGACGCGGCCGGCCTCGGCCGCGCGATCTTCGCGGATGTCGATCCGAACCCGAATGAGAAGAATCTCGACGCCGGCGTGAAGGCGTTCAAGGACGGTGGCCATGACGGGGTCGTGGCCTTCGGCGGCGGCTCGGGCCTCGACCTTGGCAAGGCGGTTGCCTTCATGGCCGGTCAGACGCGGCCGGTCTGGGACTTCGAGGATGTCGGCGACTGGTGGACGCGCGCCTCGGTCGAGGGCATCGCGCCGATCGTCGCTGTGCCGACCACGGCCGGCACCGGCTCAGAAGTCGGCCGCGCCTCGGTCATCACCAACTCGGACACTCACACCAAGAAAGTCATTTTCCATCCGAAGTTCCTGCCGGCGGTGACCATCTGCGATCCCGAGTTGACGGTCGGCATGCCGAAGGTCATCACGGTCGGCACCGGCATGGACGCCTTCGCGCACTGCCTCGAGGCGTACAGCTCGCCGTTCTACCACCCGATGAGCCAAGGCATCGCTCTGGAAGGCATGCGGCTGGTGAAGGAAAACCTGCAGAAGGCGGTCAAGGACGGGTCCGACATCGAGGCGCGCTCGCATATGATGTCGGCGGCGGGTATGGGCGCGGTGGCCTTCCAGAAAGGACTCGGCGCGATCCACTCGCTGTCGCACCCCGTCGGCGCGATCTACAGCACGCATCACGGCATGACCAACGCGGTCGTGATGCCGCCCGTTCTGCGCTTCAACCGTCCGGCGGTGGAGGAGAAGCTCGCGCATGCGGCGGCCTATCTCGGCATCGCCGGCGGCTTCGACGGTTTTTACGATTTCGTACTCAGCTTGCGCTCGGATCTCGGCGTTCCGGACAAGCTTGCGCCGCTCGGCGTCGGCACCGACCGCATCGACGAGATGGCGGCGATGGCGATCGTAGATCCGACCGCTGGCGGGAACCCGGTTGAGCTCACGCTGGACGCGGCGAAGAAGCTGTTTGCCGAGAGCATCTGATTGTTGGCCCCGGCGTAAGCCGGGACCGATTCAAAAGGCACCTCCGGTGAGCGTCAAGCTCACCGGAGGTGCTCCGTCTTCCGTTCTATGCATTTCCGATCGCGAATGTGCCGCGATTGGTTAACTTGCGCCGAGGCGCCTTGATATCTCGCGGGCGGCCTCGGTGACGAGCAGGCCCATCTCGCGGATGCGCGCATCGGGCATCCTCGGCGTGGGGCCGGAAATGGAAATACCCGCGACAGCCTCGGAGTAGCCGTTCAGAATGCAGGCCGCGACGCAGCGCATGCCGATCGTCCTTTCCTCATCGTCAAACGAATAGCCCCGCTGGCGAGTAGCCTGAATTTCTTTGCGCAGTCCGCCGGCAGTCGCGATCGTCTTGTCAGTGAAACGCGTGAAAGTCGTCGTTTTGAAGAAGGCTTCGAGCCTCCCCTCGTCAAAAGCGCTCAGCAGGGCCTTGCCGATGCCCGACGCGTGCAGCGGCGACCGGGCGCCGGGTGGAAAATAGGCGCGGATCGTCTCATGCGATTCCACCTGGCTGACGAAAAGCACATGGCCTTCGCGCTCGATGCCGAGGTTGGATGTCTCGCCTGTCTTGGACATAAGCTCGCGCATCACGGATCGGCTGCGTTCGACGATGTTGGTGCGGCGCATGAACGCCGAGCCGAGCCTGAACGCCTCTGGTCCGACGAACCATTCCTGACGCTCCGCGCTTGTCTCGGCGTAACGGCGCTGCTCGAGCGTCGTCAGCACCCTGTACATTGTGGCCGATGATTGGCCGAGATGCACCGACAGTTCGGTCAGGGTGATGCCGTCATGGGCGGCCAGCGCCTCAAGCACGTCGATGCCGCGATCCAGTGACTGAATGCCCATGGCCAGGGAGGGCGATTTTGTTCCCTTTGGACGTCCGCGCCTTCTGCTTGCCTGCTCTGTCATCACTCAATTCCATTTTGCAGGATCTTAACCCGAAAATCACCCGTTCAAAATGAAAAATTTCAACACACTGATTCAAAATTGATTTCTTGAGATCTAATAAGAAATGAAAAAACATTTCAAAAAAATTTACTCAGATTCTGTCTCGTGCTAAAGGTTTAAGCGAGCAAGGATCAGTTGCCGTGACCAGCCAAAACCCTGTTTTCATTCCCGGCCCGACAAACATCCCGGAAATCCTGCGCAAGGCCGTCGACATGCCGACGGTCGACCATCGCAGCCCGCTGTTCACCAAGATCCTGCATCCCGCTCTGGACGGGGTGAAGAAGGTCCTGAAGACAGGACTTGCGGAAATCATCGTCTTCCCGTCGACCGGAACGGGTGGATGGGAAGCGGCGATTACCAACACGCTGTCGCCCGGCGACAAGGTGCTGGCGACACGCAACGGAGTATTTAGCCACCGCTGGATCGATATGTGTCAGCGGTACGGACTCGACGTCGTGGTGGTCGCCCAGCGATGGGGAGACGGCATATCAGCCGAGCGCCTCGCGGAAATCCTCGCTGCCGACAAGTCACATGAAATCAGGGCCGTTCTCGCAACGCACAACGAGACGGCAACCGGCGTCCGCTCCGACATCGCCGCCGTGCGCGGCGCGCTCGATGCCGCCGGGCATCCTGCCATGCTGTTAGTCGATGGCGTAAGCTCGATCGGGTCGATGGATTTTCGCATGGACGAATGGGGCGTCGACATTGCCGTCACAGGCTCGCAAAAGGGGTTCATGCTTCCGCCGGGGTTGGCGATTGTCGGCCTTTCGCCGAAGGCGATGGAGTCGGTTGCCGACGCGAGGCTGCCGCGCACTTTCTTCGACGTGCGCGACATGATCAGCAACTATTCTGCCGGAGGGTTTCCATACACGCCCCCGGTCGGCTTGCTGAACGGCTTGAAGACCGCGACCGAGATGCTGCTCGATGAGGGACTCGAAAACGTCTTTGCCCGGCATCGTCGCATAGCGGAAGGTGTCCGTCGCGCGGTCGACGCCTGGGAACTGCACCTCTGTGCGATGCGGCCGGAGCTTTATTCCGACACCGTCAGCGCCATCCGGATTCCGGACGGTTTCGATGCAAAAAGGATCGTCGCGCACGCGCAGAACGTCTACGGCGTTTCGTTCGGTGCGGGCCTCGGGGAACTGGCGGGTAACGTGTTCCGCATTGGCCACCTCGGCAGTCTGACCGAGGTGATGGCGTTGTCCGGCATAGCAACTGCGGAGATGGCCATGGCCGACCTCGGCTTGGCCATCAGGCTTGGTTCCGGTGTTGCTGCCGCGCAGGAGCACTATCGTCTTGGTGCAGTCTATGCCCGGCAGAAGGCCGCATGATGAAGGAGCATCCGTGTATATTCCCATCCTAGAAGATATGCGCACCGCGCGTGCCCGCATCACTCCCCATATCCACGTCACGCCGGTGCTGACCTCGCGCATGCTGGACGAGCTTTCCGGCGCGGAATTGTTCTTCAAATGCGAGAATTTTCAGAAGGCGGGCGCCTTCAAGGCGCGCGGGGCCAGCAATGCCGTGTTCGGTCTATCGGACGAGCAGGCGGCGAGGGGCGTCGCGACACATTCAAGCGGCAACCACGGCACCTGCTTGTCTTACGCGGCCAAGCAACGCGGCATTCCCTGCACGGTTGTCATGCCGCGCACCGCGCCCCAGGCCAAGAAGGACGCCGTCATGGGATATGGCGGTCGCGTGGTGGAATGCGAGCCGTCGACCTCCAGCCGCGAGGCTGTTTTCGCCAAGGTGGTTGCCGAAACTGGTGCTGAGTTCGTCCACCCTTACAACGACCACCGCGTCATTGCGGGGCAGGCGACCTGCTCGGCTGAACTGATCGAACAGGTCGAGGACCTCGATGGTGTCGTCGCTCCGATCGGCGGCGGCGGTATGGTGTCGGGAACCTGCCTGACGCTCTCCGGTCTGGCACCGCAGATGAAGATTTACGCGGCCGAGCCGGAACAGGCCGACGACGCCTTCCGCAGCTTCAAAGCCGGACACATCATCGCCGACGACGCACCGAACACGGTCGCCGACGGGCTGAAGGTGCCGCTGAAGGAACTGACCTGGCACTTCGTCCAGAAGCAAGTGACCGACATCCTGACGGCCTCCGAACAGGAGATCATCGAGGCCATGAAGCTCATCTGGAAACGCCTGAAGATCGTCATGGAGCCGTCCAGCGCGGTGCCGCTGGCGACAATCCTGAAGAACCCGCAAATTTTCGCCGGCAAGCGCGTCGGCGTCATCGTCACCGGCGGTAATGTCGATCTCGACAAACTGCCGTGGAACTGAGGAAGGCCACAATGAACGCACCTACAAATTTTGCCAGCTACGAGGTTGGCTTCGATGTCCCGGCGATGCCCGGCATGGACGAGTCAGATATCCAGACGCCTTGCCTGATTCTCGATCTCGACGCGCTGGAGCGCAACGTCAGGAAGATGGGCGGATACGCCAAAGCGCACGGCATGCGCCACCGCGCCCACGGCAAGATGCACAAGTCGGTCGACGTACTGAAGCTGCAGATGGAACTGGGCGGCGCCATTGGCGTCTGCTGCCAGAAGGTCTCCGAGGCGGAGGTCTTTGCCCGCGCCGGCATCAAGGACATCCTCGTCTCGAATCAGGTGCGCGACGCCGCGAAGATTGATCGGCTTGCCCGCATGCCAAAACTTGGCGCGCGCGTCATCGTTTGCGTCGACGACCTTGCCAACGTCGCCGACCTGTCTGCGGCCGCGCAGGCCCACGGCACGGTGCTTGAATGCTTTGTCGAGATCGACTGTGGCGCCGGCCGCTGCGGCGTGAAGACGACTGACGAGGTGGTGACGATCGCCAAGGCGATCGCCGCCGCGCCGAACCTGAGGTTCAGCGGCATCCAGGCCTATCAGGGCGCCATGCAGCACATCGATGGCTATGAGGATCGCAAGGCCAAGCTCGACGCTGCCGTCGCGCAGGTGAAGGATGCTGTCGCCGGCCTGAACGCAGCGGGCCTCGAGCCCGAGCTGGTCTCTGGCGGCGGGACAGGCTCCTATTATTTCGAGACGGAGTCAGGAGTTTACAACGAGCTGCAATGCGGCTCCTACGCCTTCATGGATGCCGACTACGGGCGTATCCTCGACAAGCAAGGCAAGCGCATCGACAAAGGCGAGTGGGAGAACGCGCTCTTCATCCTGACATCTGTGATGAGCCACGCCAAGGCCGACAAGGCGATCTGCGATGCCGGCCTCAAGGCACAATCGGTCGATAGCGGGCTGCCTTTCGTTTATGGCCGCGACGATGTGAAGTACATCAAGTGCAGTGACGAGCACGGTGTCATCGAGGACACGACCGGGGTCCTGAAAATCAACGAGAAGCTGCGCCTGGTTCCCGGCCACTGCGACCCGACCTGCAACGTTCACGACTGGTATGTCGGCGTCCGCAACGGAAAGGTCGAGACGCTCTGGCCGGTCTCGGCCCGCGGCAAGGCATACTAAATATGTACCGGGGCATGGCCCCGGTACCTTCACCGCCAGAGATATCATGATCATCATCCCCGAACGCGACATTGCCGGACTTGTATCGGCCGCCGATTGTTTTGTGGCGGTCGAGCAGACGTTCGCTTCCATGGCAAAGCAGTCGGCCCGCAACTTCCCGGTAATACGCGAGGCCATCGGCCATGCCGATGCGCTCTACGGCTTCAAGTCGGGCTTCGACCGCGCGAGCCTCGCGCTGGGGCTGAAGTCGGGTGGGTATTGGCCGAACAATACGCAGAAGGGGTTGACCAACCACCAGTCCACGATCTTCCTGTTCGACGCCGATACCGGCCGCTGCCGCGCCATTGTCGGCGGCAATCTCCTGACGGCGCTGCGGACGGCTGCCGCTTCGGCTGTCTCGATCAAGCACTTGGCTCGAGCGGACTCCAAAGTGCTCGGCATCGTGGGCGCCGGACACCAGTCTACGTTTCAGCTCAGGGCCGCGCTCGAACAACGGCCGTTCGAGAAAGTCGTGGCCTGGAACAAGACGCCTGAAAAGCTGGAGCGTCTTGCAAGCGTGGCGCAGGAGAAAGGCTTGCCGTTCCAATCCGTGAGTCTGGAGCAATTGTGCGAGGAGGCCGATGTCGTCATCACCATCACCTCTTCGTTCACCCCGGTCATCATGAAGCGATTGATACAGCCCGGCACGCACCTGGCGTGCATGGGCACCGATACGAAAGGAAAGCAGGAAGTAGCTCCCGAAATCGTCGCGGCATCGACGCTCTTCACCGACGAAGTGGCGCAGTCGACATCCATTGGCGAGACCCAGCACGCGTTCAGGCTCGGCATGGTCGACGCAGCGGCGATCGTGCCGATCGGCGACGTGGTCAACGGCGATCACCCGGGGCGTCAAAGCGCGGAGGAAATAACGCTGTTCGACGGCACCGGTGTGGGACTTCAGGACCTGGCCGTGGCTTCCGCCGCCGTTGACCTTGCCCTGGTCCGTGGCACGGCCATCGAAATCGACGCGTAGTTACTCGCCGGCCACTGCGGTCTGATGTTCTCGATTGAGCCTGTCGAGCGCATCCTGCGTCCAGATGACATTGTCGCGTGCTGCCCGTTCCGCTTCCCTATGATCGCCCCTGCAAATAGCCTCGGCCATTTGCTGGTGGAGCGGGACGGCATCGCGGAATGCGCCGGGCGTGGATGTCGTCATGGCGATCTGCTGCCGCATGATGTGGCCGATCAACGTCCCCGTGTAGACGAGCAGGCGGTTTCGCGACGCGCGAAAGACGGCGAGGTGGAACTGCAGGTCCGCGTCCTGGGCGCGTTCGTCGGAGCTTCTGTCCGAGATGCGGTCACTTTCTTCCGCCAGGATCTTGTAAAGATCGAGTATCTCCTTGCGATCGGCGTCGGTCGCAGTCTTGGCGGCCGCGCTTGCAGCCGCGGGTTCGAAGATCAGTCGGAACTCAAGGAATTCTCGGATGTAATTCGTTCTCGGGCCGAATTCCCAAAGCCAGTTGAGAACGTCGAGATCCATGACATTCCAGTTGCGTTCGGGCTCGACGCGGATACCGACTTTTGGCTGCGCGGAAATCAGGCCTTTCTGGCTGAGCACGCGCAGGACTTCGCGCAGGACGCCCCGGCTGGCGCCGAGCTGCTCGCACAGTTTGGGTTCCGGCGGGATCATTCTGCTCTCGCCGTAGTGCCCGCTGACGATCTGCCGGCCAAGCTGATTGAGCGTGTGTGAAAATAGGGAGGGCCTTCGGGCGAGCTCCGGCATTTTGAGACTCCGACATGCTGCGTGGACAACCTCCTACACATCAATCTTGCGGTTGACACAAGCTCTAATCATATGAGTAATGCGCCTACTCATATGATTAGAGGGACGATCCTCCCGTGCTCCTTCCGACGACCGAAGAAACAGCCCTGCCCACGGCGCTTCCGAAGATGCCGAAAGGCGGCCGTTCCTACGTCGTCGTGGTAGGTGCAGGTGTCGTCGGCCTCTCGGCAGCTCTTTGGCTGCAAAAGGCGGGGCATCCGGTCGCGATCATCGATCCGGAGCCGCCGCTGCCCGGAGCTTCCTATTTGAACGCGGCGAGCTTCGGCAATGCCTGCACCATAGCACTTGGCGCCTGCATACCCGTCGGAACACCGGGCATTCTGCGCGACGTACCCGGCATGCTCTTGAAGGGTAGCAGCCCGCTATCCATCTTCTGGGGCGACCTGCCGCGGCTTCTGCCTTGGCTCGTCGACTTCCTGCGCGCTTCCAGCAAAACGGAATTCGATCGTATCGTCGGCGTCCTCGGCCGGTTGATGAGGTTGGCGGAGGCGGGGCACAATCCGCTGTTCGAAGAGGCGCAGGCGACGCATCTGAAGAAGTCGCACGGATGCCTTTATCTTTACCGGTCATCGGCCAGCTTCCAGCGCGCTCATCGCGATATCGAACTGCGGCGGCGCGAAGGCGTGCGCATGGAGATACTCGACAGGAAGGCTGTCAAGGAGCGCGAGCCGCATTTGGCGCCGCTCTACAGCAACGGGCTGTTGTTCAGCGACGCATACCAGATAGACGATGCGCTGCGATACGCTCAGTCGCTGGCGGCATTGTTTCAGAAGAAGGGTGGCAAGTTCCTGAAGGGCCGTGCGCGGGCTATCGATCCGGGTGAGCAAAACATCGCTGTACACTGCGAGGATGGGCGCTCGGTTAAGGCGGATCAAGTCGTGGTCGCGGCGGGCGGATGGTCGCGCCAGCTAGCGCGTACCGTCGGCGACAGGATACGGCTCGATGTCGAGCGCGGTTATCACGTCCTTTTCCCGCGCGACGGGGACCTTCTGAGTGCTCCGACATGCTATCCCGAGTACGGCTTCTACATGACTCCGCTGGGCGAGGGGCTGCGATCGGCGGGCACGGTCGAACTGGGCGGGCTCGGCAAGCCCGCGCGGGCCGCGAGAACCGCGGTCATCGAGAAGATGAGTCGCGTTCTCCTGCCGGGATTGAGGGACGCTGGCAGGACGTGGCTCGGCTACCGTCCTTCCATGCCGGATTCGCTTCCCGTGATCTCGAAATCACCCACAGATCCGAGAGTGGTCTATGCGTTCGGCCACGGCCACATAGGGCTCACGCTTGCGGGCATCACTGGGCGGCTCGTCTGCGATCTCGTCGGCGGGCATACCCCCGTGATCGATCTGCATCCGCTGCGCGCGGACAGGTTTTAGGGGTGCTCGCGCTCTGCCGGTGGTGACTGCGGTGCAAGCCGTCAATTTGCCGACGCGATGCACCTAGTCTAAACACTTAGAGCGAGTTACGCCTCTATCGCCCTTTGGATGAGGACCAGAGCGTCTTCCCAACATGCGTCATCCGTGGCCGAGCCTTTGTACAATCGCAAGGCATTGGTTTGCGCTGATCCGGTCGTGAATACAGTCGAAGGTACGACGCCGACCCCCTCCATACGCAGATACTCCGTCATCTCATGCGCCTTGATCTCTGGCGGCAGGCTCACCCACAAACAATTGCCTTCTGGCCTGCAGTGCTTGCTGATCCAATTTCCGAGAAGTTCAATGGCGGCCCTATGGCGTTTCACCAGCAGTTCTTGAAGGTCGGTAACGAGATCGCGAATACTGTCCCCCGAAATGATGTCTTGAACGACGCGGACCGTTATCGGGTCGACCATCCAAACCGTCGCGCGCAGGCCTTGCATGACATTTTCCCTGAAGACGGCTGGATAAGCGAGAAAACCGCACCGTAGTCCTGGGGCTAGCACCTTGCCAACGGACGAAACGTGAAACGTGCGTTCGGGGTAAAGCTCAATCATGCTCGGCAAATCAATCAACGACAGGGGTCGATAAATGTCGTCTTCAATGATGTTTAAAGCGCATCTATCGGCAATCTCGGCAATCGCTTTGCGGCGCTCCAGAGGCAACGTGACGGATCTGGGGTTGTCCAGCGTGGGAATGAGGTAGATCGACCTCACACGCGGATTGTGGGCATGACGTTCGATTTCTTGGACGATGATGCCTTCATCGTCGACATCGACGCCGATCAGACCCAAACCGAGCATCTGTGCAGCGCTCTTGATGCCTTGGTACGCAATACTGGGTACCAACACGACATCTCCGGGTTTCATCGTTGCTCCCAGCGCGACGAAGAGTGCGTGTTGCGCGCCTGCCGTAATTGCGATCTGCTCACAGGCAACGTTCACGCCAGCAGCGGTGAGCCACAATGAGCCGATGTGTCTGTCATCGGTAGAGCCGGCCGACGGTTGATACTCGCGTAGTGCCGATTCCGATGAAGCCGCCCCCTTGTTCCGAGATGATTGCGCCCCCGGATTCCGGGACGATCTCGCCCCCTGTTTCAAGGGGTCTGCAGGCAGTGATTGTTGTCAGTTCGTTCGAGTGATGTGTCAAGCTTTGCGCGGCAGATTTCGGCGTAGGCTCTCTCCGCTGAGTTCGATGCGATGGGCATTGTGGACGAGGCGATCCAGGATGGCGTCGGCATAGGTGGGATCGCCGATGACGCCGTGCCAGGCAGATACGGGGAGCTGGCTGGTGATGATCGTCGATCGACGGCCGTAGCGGTCCTCGAGGATTTCCAAAAGATCGTGACGGGCCTGTTCGTTGAGCGGCTCAAGACCCCAGTCGTCCAGGATCAGGACCTGAACATGGCCCAGGGTGCGTTGCAGCCTGGCGTATCTGCCGTCACCGCGGGCGAGCGCGAGCTGGGCAAAGAGCCGAGGAACGCGCTGATAGAGAACGGAACGGTCGTCGCGGCAAGCCTTATGGCCGAGGGCACATGCCAACCAGCTCTTTCCGACGCCTGAGGGGCCGCAGATAGCGAGATTGTCGTGAGCGCCGATCCAGTCACCACCGAGCAACTTCATGAAGAGCGCACGATCGAGGCCGCGTTCGGCGCGATAGTCGACATCTTCGGGCGTCGCCTGATGGCGAAGCTTGGCGAACCTGAGGCGCGTGGCAAGCTTGCGGTCGTAGCGGGAACTCCATTCCCGCTCGAGCAGCAGTCCGAGCCATTCGGCATGCGAGAGATGTTCGGCTTCGCCGTTGGCAACGAGTTCGCCGAAGGCCTTGGCCATGCCCGCCAGGCCCATGGCGTTCAGTCTATCAAGTGTTGGATGAGCAAGCATTCTTCGTTCTCCTTAGTGGTAATAGCGAGGTCCGCGGATGTTCTCGTGGTGGATCGGTTCGTGCGAGGCGGCACCATTCGAGCTCGCCGTCCGGTCGAGGTGATTGTCGAGGATGGAGCGCACTGAGCCATAGGTCCGAGCCCCGATCTCCAGCGCTCGGGCGCAAGCGGCATTGACCCTGTCGCGGCCGAAGCTCTTGTTAAGGCGGATAATTCCGAGGCAGGCGCGAAAGCCCTGCTCAGGATGCGGCCGGTCGGCAAGAATGCGCTCGCACAAAAGCTCGACATCCCGTCCCATGGCAGAGGCTTCGCGCCGAATGCGTTCGATCGTCCAGTCGGCAAACCGACGATGCGCCGAAGGCATATGATCGGGGATGGTCGTGTGTTTGCCATTGCCGCTCGAGCGGCGGTGCGCGGCAATCCGCTCGCCCTTGTGGAATATCTCGATCGTGTTGGCGGTGATGCGCGCCTCGACCTGCTCGCGGGCAAAGCGATAGGGAACGGAGTAGTAATGCCGTTCGATCTCGACGTGGTAATCCAGTCCGGCACGCCGGATACGCCACTCGGCGAAGACATAGCGCTCGACAGGCAATGGCCGCAGAGCCGGACGATCGAGTTCCTCGAATAGCTGGCGACGGGTAGCGCCGACCCGGCGCAGAACGCGTTTATCGTTGAGGTCGCAAAGCAGTTCGGCGATCGCCGCATTCACGTCGGCCAGGCTGTAGAAGACCCGATGACGCAGCCGGCCCAACAGCCAGCGCTCGGCAATACGAACCGCGGCCTCCACTTTCGCCTTGTCGCGCGGCCGCCGCGGCCGTGTCGGAAGAACGGCGCTCCCATAGTGCGCCGCCATGGCGCAATAGGTCCTGTTGACCTGGGGGTCGAAGTGGCAGGCCTTGATGATCGCCACCTTGGCATTATCAGGAACCAGAAGCGCCGGCGAGCCGCCGAAGAATTCCAGCGCCTGAACATGGCATTCGACCCAGTCGGGTAGCGTCTCTGTCCAGCGCGCTTGCGCATAAGACAGGCTGGACGCTCCCAGAACCGCCACGAACAGGTGTGCTTGTCGCGTCTTGCCCGACAGCCGATCAACGACGACCGTGACCGTGTCACCGGCATAATCGACGAACAGCTTGTCGCCGGCAGCATGCTCCTGCCGCATCGTCACCGGCAGCTTCAGCGCCCAGCCGCGATAGAGGTCACAATACCGGCTGTAGCGGTAGCCGTCGGGATAACGGCTCATGTATTCGTCCCAGAGAATTTGCAGCGTCACGTGCTTGCGCTTGAGTTCGCGATGGACCTCGGCCCAGTCCGGCTCGGGGGCCCGGCGATGACCCGTCTTCGTCCCTGCCGATTTGTAGAGCGCCGCCTCCAGGACGGCATCGCTCACGTCATCACCCAACGGCCACGAAAGACCCGCAACCGTTGCCCGCCGCAGCGTCTCGCGCACCGTCGACGGTGCTGCCCCGACCCGAACCGCAATCGATTTGTGGCCCAGTCCTTGTTCGAAACGATATCTCAGTATCTCGCGGACACGCCGCATCTCCAGTCTCTCCGCAGGCATCCCGTTCCTTCCTCGTCAACATCGACGGAAGGAACTTCACACCGGCAGAACCCCCACGCCACATCCCTTCCAAAGGGGGCGGCATCATCTCGGAACAAGGGGGCGACTATTTCTCGGAATGGAGGGGCGAGATCATTTCGGAATCAGGGCGCGGATTGCCTCGGAATTTGCACGCGTAGCGACGAAATGGTTCGGGCGTTACCGACCACGCGTTCGATCGCCGCCGAAACCGCCTCACCAAACACTGCGCCCTGACGCTTTACGACCGACAGGTCGTTTCGCGGCAGGGTGCGCAGTCGCTCATATACGGGTGGCATATGGTCCAGCTCTTTCCCGCGCACGATCGTGCTGTTGATTTCCACTGAGATCTGACCCGGCAAGCGGGGATTTTTCCATCGAGAAGTGACCCATGTTTTCACCACGTCTCACGCG
>VFQS010001852.1_pt1 | contig 18302 bp, 13 predicted proteins | sample 3512361 | NCBI WGS metagenome assembly VFQS01 (sample SAMN10412375, study PRJNA504923) | tailings metagenome | isolation source: Relicate 1 Philex TSF3 active mining | place: Philippines
CTAGTGTGTGTATATCAACTCCTTTAGCCAATGCCCTTGTAGCGTAGGTATGACGAAGACTGTATAGTGTTCTTCTCTGCCCACTGCTATCAAACATTAATTTGCTGTGCTTCATTAAACCTCTAAATATGTTTTCCATATTACTAATTTTTTCACCAGTGCTAATTCTAAAAATTAACCTATCTAATCTGTCATCAATTAATTCATCTAATGTTGCGTAAGATAATTCTTGCCAACGCATTAGTCTTTCTAATACAGCTATCACTTCACTCTTAGCAATTAGATAACGAGGACCAGTCTTACCACTTACCCATATACGCAAATACTTCTTATCACCTATCCAATGCCACTGTAAGTGCTTCCAACGCAAAGGCAATGCTTCAGTTCCGTGCCTAATCCCAGTATTAACAAGAAACTCAATGTATGCGTGGCAAAGCATACGCATCTGCCTAGCTCTATCTGTGTGTGCCAACTCTATCCAAGTAGGTATATAAGCAAGCAAGTCATCCAACTCCCTATCGCTAAATGCTGGACGAGGCTTACTCTTTTCACCTTTACTATCAAGCATAGGCACTACAGCAATACTTGGGCAAATTCCTTTTTCTTTAGCTAGATTAATTACACGAATATATGCTGATGAGTGATTACGCTTAGTGCTCGCCATAGGCACTTTACCCATCATTGCTATTCGCCAACCTTCAAAGTCTCTCACTAGCTCTGTTGTTATTTTTTCAATTGCGTAAGAGCCAAAGAAGGGGATGAGATATTTGTTAATAGCAAATATGTAGTCTCTGTATGTTTTCTTACCAATACCATTTGCCATTGCCTGTGTCATATTTGCTATTTCAATAACAGCAATCTGCTTAAATGTTTTAGTAAGGGGAGTAAGTCCAGCGTTTGTTTTAACTGAGGTCGTGTTATAAATTTCCTCAGCGTTAATTTGTGCTTGCTCTAAGTCATCTGTATTTGTTGAGAACGAATACCACTTATTAACACCCATCTTAAATCGCACTTGCCAGCACGATGACTCTGGACGCTTATACAGCGTGGCTTTGCCGCCTACTGCTGTTATTTTTTTATTTTTGTTATTGTCAGCGTTAGGCTGTTGTGAGAAAAATTCTTGTAGCAATGACATACACGCTAGTGTGCTGTCATTTTATTTTTTATGCGACTGTAGATGCCAACTGCTGTCGTCAAAAAGCCACAAAGTAAAAATAAAGTAGATGTAAAAAGGACTGATAATTTTGCTGTGCTTAAACCAATGTCGCAAAACTGTATCAGTCCTGAATTTCAATTTTATGAGTCCTCTGCTCTAACCAACTGAGCTAAGGGCCCTTATTGATCAATCTTCCTCTAAGAAGCTCTTTAGTTTGTCGCTTCTGCTTGGATGACGCATTTTACGCAAAGCTTTGGCTTCTATCTGACGTATGCGCTCACGCGTCACGTCAAACTGCTTACCAACCTCTTCCAATGTGTGATCAGTACTCATTTCAATACCGAAGCGCATTCTTAAAACTTTGGCTTCACGCGGTGTTAATGAATCAAGAATGTCTTTCACCACATCACGCATCGAGTCATGCAAGGCTGCTTCTGCTGGTGCAAGAGTGTTCGTATCTTCAATAAAGTCGCCTAGATTTGAATCCGCATCATCACCGATTGGCGTTTCCATAGAGATAGGCTCTTTGGCAATCTTCATGATCTTGCGAATCTTGTCCTCAGGAATCTCCATCTTCAACGCCAATGTCGCAGCATCTGGCTCAATACCAGTTTCTTGCAAGATTTGACGACTGATACGATTCATCTTGTTAATGGTTTCAATCATGTGCACAGGGATACGGATTGTGCGGGCTTGGTCTGCGATTGAACGCGTGATTGCCTGACGAATCCACCATGTCGCATAGGTTGAGAACTTATAACCACGACGGTATTCAAACTTATCAACCGCCTTCATCAAACCAATGTTACCCTCTTGAATCAAGTCCAAGAACTGCAAACCACGGTTGGTGTATTTTTTAGCAATTGAGATAACCAAACGTAAGTTGGCAACTGTCATCTCACGCTTAGCTGCACGAGCACGTTTTTCGCCCTCGTTCATCTTCTTGTTCACTTCTTTCAATTCCGGAAGTGGCAAGACAACCTTTTCTTGAATATCAATCAGCTTTTGTTGAATTTCTTGAATCGCAGGAACGTTACGCTCCAGGATGCCTGAGTATGGCTTGCCTTCTTTTAACAAGATAGACGTCCACTTCAAGTTCAAAGCATATTTTGGCAAGCCGTTGAGTACTTCAGTACGGTTAACACCGACTTTATCAACCAAAATTCGAACCAAACCACGCTCTAACGCCCAAACCTCATCCACTTGCTTACGCATAGTGTCGCAAAGCTTTTCAACTGACTTGGCAGTTAAGCGGAAGCCCATCAACTCATTACGAATAGCTTCTTGCGCTTTCTTATAAGCTGGTGAGTTATAGCCTTCTTTCTCGTGAGCCTTACGCATTTTGTCGAACTGCGTACGAATCACTACAAATTTCACAAGTGATAATTGTTTTAATTCTTCTAGCTGTTTCGCAGAAGCTGTGTTGCCGCCACCGCCGCCACCAGATTCATCATCGCCTTCATCACCATCTTCTTCATCAAGGTTTTCTTCTTCCTCAACAGCAGTCATTGGGATGTCTTCAGCATTTGGATCAACAAGTCCGTCTACGAACTCATCAATTTCCATCGTGCCTTCTTCAATCTTTTGAACGTTATCTAAGATCTCAGCAATGGTCACAGGACATGCTGACAAAGCCATCACCATCTCTTTAAGACCAGCTTCAATCTTCTTGGCAATAACAATCTCGCCTTCGCGAGTCAACAAGTCAACCGTACCCATCTCACGCATATACATACGCACTGGGTCTGTTGTTCGTCCAAACTCTGAGTCAACTGTTGATAAAGCAGCTTCAGCTTCTTCTTCAGCTTCTTCTTCAGTTGTTGCTGAAGGAGCGTTTTCATTCAGAAGCAATGTTTCTGCATCTGGAGCCTGCTCGTAAACAGTAATACCAATGTCGCTCAACAGGCCAATCAATGTTTCTAGAGAGTCTGCATCAGAAATCTCATCTGACATCACGTCATTGATTTCGCCATGAGTTAGGTAACCGCGTGACTTACCCATCTTGATCAGATGCTTCAATTTTGCACGGCGCAACTCTTGCTGCTCTTCACTGCCTAACTTTTGCGCATTAAATTCTTGTAGCAAAGCTTTTTCTTTGGCTTTGCGATCACGTGCCTTTTGACGATCCGTGCGGTTATCCACATTTGGATCAACAGGCTCAACTGGTTTTGGTTTGCGGCCACGCGTTTTTTTAACTGGCTCTTCGACAACCGCTGGAGCAACTTCTAACTTTGCTTCAGCTTCTTTAACTTTTTTAACAGTAGATTTTTTGTCTTCAACTACTTTTGCTAGTTTTGTTTCTTTTTTTAACTCTTTCTTAGCTTCTTTTTTAGCTGGCGCTGGTTTTGCAACAGCCTTCACTGGCGCTTTAGCAACTGGTTTAGCTGGCTTAGCCGTTTTCACTGGCTTCGCTACTGCTTTTTTCGCAACTGGCTTGGCAGCAACTTTTTTAGGCAATGGTTTCTTAGCCGCTGGCTTTGCCGTGGCTTTTTTGACAGGCTTAGCTGCCGTCTTAACTGCTGTCTTAACTGTTGTCTTAGCTAATGGCTTTGTCACCTTTTTGGCCACAACTGCCTTAACGGGTGCTTTTTTAGCAACTGGCTTTTTAACTGGGGCAGCTTTTTTCACAGGCTTAGCTGCTGCTTTAGCTACTGGCTTTTTAGCTGCTGGCTTAGCGCTTGTTTTTTTAAGAACGGCCTTAGTAATAACTTTTTTGGCTTTAGTTGCTGACATAGGATTAGTGCTCACTCACGTTAAAAGGCTAAGAAGTTACAAAACTGCTAACTTATTGAATTTTATTGGAAATTCGGAAACCTTGTATTATAGTCGGTGGTCTGGAGTTTTTCCAGATTATTTAAGTTTTGCCATTAATTGGCGATATTTGTCAGCATCACCTTCTTGTGCAGAACCAGCCGCAATTCTTGCCGCTATTTCTGTCATTTGATCTTTCAAATCAATATGTTCTAGTTTTTTGAGGGTGCCATAAAAATCTTCTTTGGCGATATCTTCCGTTAAATCACTGTCCATGATCCTGTCACGCAGAATTGCATACGACTTAGCTAATGCAGTTTTATCTAGTTGCTCCTGAAAAACGGCAAAACCAACATTCGAAGGCATGGCCTCGCACTGATTAATTAGATCAGTCATCAAAATATGCGCTTTTTCAGAGCGTTTATGTGCAGCATTCAGAATCAAGCGCTTTTGCTCTGGCTCCAAATTTCTACCTAAATATGGAAACTGCAACAAAACTCGCAAAACTTGTTCAGCTAAATCAGTTGGCGCCGTTGGCGGAGGTCCTGGTGGTTGAGGTGCCTTTTTATTTACCCAAGGTTTTTTACCATTGGGAGATATTGTTGCTGCCACGTAACCGGTTGTATTGCTTTGTACAGGCGTCATGGTTGGCGTTGGTGCCACTGTCTTTAAACCACAGAAATTTTCTAGCTCTGCAGGGGTAATACCAATTCTTTGAGAAAGTTCCCGAATCAATTGCGCTCTTAAAGCAATCGGTGGCATTGATAACAAGAGTGGTTTAGCAGCATGCTGAGTTTGAGCTCTGCCCTCAGGGGTGTTCCAATCATGACCTTCATTGGCCACCTGGATCACAAATGAGGATAGTGGCATTGCTTGGCGAATCGCTTCTTCAAAAGCAGGTGCGCCACGCTCTCTTACAAAACTATCAGGATCGTGCTCAGCAGGCAAGAATAAGAACTTAACCTCTTTGTCATCGGCCATCATTGGCAAGCATGCTTCTAAAGCGCGCTTTGCAGCTCGCTGCCCAGCTGCATCACCATCAAAAGAGAAAATAATGCGATCGGCTTGGCGCATGAGTGAGCGCACATGATTGGCCGTACATGCCGTACCCAAGGTGGCTACACCATTAGCAAAACCTAATTGCGCCAAGGCCACCACATCCATATAGCCCTCACAAACAATCACATAACCTTTATCTCTGATAGCTTGTCTGGCCTCAAACAAACCATAGAGGGTGTTGCCTTTAGAAAAGAGTGGCGTTTCTGGAGAATTTAAATACTTTGGCTCGCCCGCATCTAAGATGCGACCGCCAAATGCAATCACTTGCCCTTTGGGATTGCGAATCGGGAAAATAATTCTGTCGCGAAAGCGGTCATATCTCTTTGCGTCTGATTGAATGATCAAACCTGCCTCAACCAACACATTGGCAATTGCATCTTCTGAATAAGAGCCAAACACCGCCTCTAAACCTTGCCAAGAATCTGGCGCATAACCCAAATTAAAACGCTTAGCGATTTCACCACTAAGACCACGCCCTTTAAGATATTCAATGGCGCGAGGTGTGACTTTGAGTTGTTGTTTGTACCAATCTGCTGCAGGACCCATCACCTCGCTTAATGCGATAGCTTGTTTTTGTTTGGCAATGTCTTGGGGCCTGCGCTCTTCACGTGGCACAGTCAGTCCGGCAGATCTTGCTAACTCTTCAATAGCATCCACATAAGTTAAGCCAGAGTGTTCCATTAAAAAACTAATGGCGGATCCATGTGCCCCACAACCAAAGCAGTGATAAAACTGTTTTGTGGGTGAGACGCTAAATGATGGGGATTTTTCGTTATGAAACGGACACAAACCTTGATAGTTGGCGCCCGCTTTTTTTAATGTGACATGACGTCCCACAACCTCGACGATATCGATGCGATTTAATAAATCTGCAATGAACGATTGAGGAATCATGACAAGTGTTAATTAGTGAGAGTAACCAGTCGTAGTTTATTTTGTTAATGCAGCTTTAACCTGAGCAGACACCACACCCATATCTGCTTTGCCAGCCAATTGAGGCTTCACAACCCCCATGACTTTGCCCATATCTTGCGGGCCTGCTGCACCTACTTCAGCCACTACTTTAGCAACCACCGCTGCCACTTCAGCCTCAGACATTTGTGCTGGCATGTAGGCTTGCAAAACAACTAGCTCAGCATTTTCAATAGCAACAAGATCTTCACGATTTGCAGCTTGGAATTGAGAAATTGAATCTTTACGTTGCTTAATTAATTTTTCAACAATGGCAATCACGGCAGCGTCATCCAACTCAACACGCTCATCCACTTCCTTTTGCTTCATGGCAGCTAGCAATAAACGAATAGTTCCTAGGCGGCCTGTATCTTTGGCACGCATGGCATTTTTCATATCTTCTGTGATTTGTTCTTTTAAGCTCATCTTTACTCCTCAAATGAAAAAACCCACTGCGGGATAACCGTCAGTGGGCTCATCGTATCCCAAGGCTAGAAATCCAGCCTGAGAAAAAATTAATACATTTTCTTAGGCAACATTTGGCTGCGAATACGCTTGTAATGGCGTTTAGCAGCAGCAGCTTTCAAACGCTTGCGCTCAGCAGTTGGCTTCTCGTAGAACTCACGAGCACGCAATTCAGTCAAAAGACCGTTTTTCTCGATTGTGCGCTTGAAACGGCGCAATGCTACTTCAAATGGTTCGTTTTCGCGTAAGCGGATTGTTGTCATGCTGTGATTCTCTAAATAGGTTCTGAAAAAAAGTCAGAAAAAACTGTAAAACGAGATTGTAGCACGGCAAAATACAGTCATGCGAGTACTTGGTATAGAAACTTCTTGTGACGAAACCGGCGTAGCCATCGTCGACACAGCCCCCTGGGAGGCTGGAAAGCCCGCTGGCATGGGCTTGCTGGGCCAAGCACTGTACTCTCAAATCGCTATGCACGTGGATTATGGGGGTGTTGTACCCGAATTAGCCTCCCGCGACCACATTAAAAGAATTATTCCCCTTATTAATCAAGCACTTAATGAGTCAAAATGCTCAATTGAGAGCGTTGATGCGATCGCCTATACCCAAGGTCCCGGCTTAGCAGGCGCACTTTTAGTCGGCGCCTCTGTGGCAAAAGGGATGGCATTGGCTCTTGATAAACCAGTTTTGGGGATACATCACCTAGAAGGCCACCTTTTATCCCCCCTTTTGGCTGATGACGCCAATATCAAATTTCCATTTGTGGCACTACTCGTATCAGGCGGGCACACACAGTTAATGCATGTCGAAGGTGTTGGCCAATACACGATCTTGGGCGAAACCTTGGATGATGCCGCTGGCGAAGCATTTGATAAAACTGCCAAATTATTAGGTCTTAGTTATCCAGGTGGTCCAGCAGTATCTAAATTAGCCATGAGTGGTGATTCAGGAGCGTTTCAGTTTCCAAGACCCATGAAACATTCTGGTGATTTGGATTTTTCATTTGCAGGTTTAAAAACATCCGTACTCACTCAAGTTAAAAAAGTGAGCACTGCTCATCAAGGCTCGCTGCCCGATACTGAAAAAGCAAATATTGCCAGAGGCTTCGTTGATGCCATCGTTGAGGTGTTAGTGAGTAAATCCATCACAGCACTAAAAAATACTGGCATCAATACATTGGTTGTGGCGGGCGGTGTTGGTGCCAATCAACAACTCAGAGAGTCACTCGAGAAAGCTTGTGCCAAAGAAGGATTTTCGGTGCATTACCCACCACTGCATCTATGCACCGATAACGGCGCGATGATTGCTTTTGCAGGAGCGATGCGCCTAATGAAAAACCCCCAATTAGCGAAAAAGCATTGGGGATTTGATGTGAAGCCTAGATGGCCTCTTGATCAGATCAATGTTTAGTTTGACTGTATCAACGCGTAAGCGCTGTGATTGTGAATAGACTCGAAGTTTTCAGCTTCAACCACAAATGATTTGATTCTGTTGTCAGCTTTTAAACGACTGGCTACATCACGTACCAAGTCCTCTACAAACTTAGGATTGTCATAAGCTTTTTCAGTCACATACTTTTCGTCAGGACGCTTGAGTAAGCCCCACAACTCACAAGATGCTTCAGCTTCTGCGATTTTGACCAAGCTCTCAATCGTCAAATCTGCTTCAGATTGAAGGGCAACGTTCATGGTCACATGTGAGCGTTGATTGTGCGCACCATATTCCGCAATTTCTTTAGAACAAGGGCACAAACTAGTCACTGGCACCACTGCTTGCAAACGCAATTCAACTTGAATGTCGCCATTCACTTTTTTAGCAAAAGCAATCCAAGTCACATCGTAATCAAGCAAACTTTGCACACCAGAAATCGGTGCAGTTTTGTTAATAAAGTGTGTGTACTTTAAAGAAATCTGACCTGCATCTGCTTCCAATAACGGCAACATTTTTGTCACCATCAAACGCATCTGAGCAGCATCAAGGGGCGCATCATGGTCTTGCAACAAAGCCATGAAACGCGACATGTGCGTGCCTTTTTTGTCACCAGGCAACAAAACATCTAAATCAATCATTGCAACACTAGGTTGCACACCAGCTTCTGTTTTAACTTGAATAGGATGACGCACACCACGAATACCTACACGATCAATCGCAATATTGCGGTGATCAATGGAGGATTGCACATCTGGCATTTCAGATGTTTTTAAAAAGGAGGTATTTAAGTCATTCATGCTCATATTGTCCTGCAATTTCAGGCGGCTTGCTTTTTAGGGTTAATTCCCAGCTTTAGAGCAATGGCTTTAGTTATGCCTTCAACATCCAAACCACATTCTTTCATGAGCAATGCATGATCGCCATGATCAATGAATCTATCAGGTAAACCAAGTACCAAACTTGGCACCTCTATACCGGCTGCAGAGAGAGCCTCAAGACAAGCACTGCCAGCACCACCACCAATCGCACCCTCTTCAAGTGTCACAATCAAATCATGACTCTTAGCTAACTCACAAACCAAATCAGTATCTAATGGCTTAATGAATCTCATATTGGCAACGGTTGCATCAAAAGCTTCTGCGACTTCAAGCGCTGGGTAGAGCAAGGTACCAAATGCCAATATTGCCACCTTTGGCGAATTTTTAGCTGTTGATGTACGTCTAATCTCACCCTTACCTAGTGGCAACTCTTTAAGCTCTTTGGTCACTGCCACACCAACACCAGCACCTCTTGGATAACGCACAGCTGAAGGATGGTTTTGCTTAAACGCTGTTGTTAAAAGATCACGACACTCCGCCTCATCAGCTGGTGCCATCAACAACATATTGGGAATACAACGAATGAATGGAATGTCATAAACACCCGCATGTGTTGCACCGTCCGCACCTACCAACCCTGAACGGTCTAATGCAAATACCACCGGTAAATCTTGTAGAGCCACATCATGAATCAGCTGATCGTAGCCGCGTTGCAAGAATGTCGAATAAATCGCTACCACTGGCTTCATGCCCTCACAAGCAAGACCACCGGCAAATGTCACTGCGTGCTGCTCAGCAATACCTACATCAAAGTAACGATCTGGGAAGCGCGCCTCAAAATCGACCATGCCTGAACCTTCACGCATCGCCGGCGTGATACCAACCAAGCGCTTATCTGCTTCGGCCATATCGCATAACCAATCACCAAATACTTGCGTGAATGTTTTCTTCACAGAAGCTGCCGGTGTAATACCTTTTGCAGGATCAAACTTACCTGGGCCGTGATACAAAATTGGATCAGCTTCAGCCAATTTATAGCCTTGGCCTTTCTTGGTGACGATGTGCAAGAACTGAGGGCCTTCACCTTCCAATGCTAAACGTCTAACGTTTTGCAAAGTTGGAATCAATGAATCAAGATCATGACCATCAATAGGGCCAATGTAGTTAAAACCAAATTCTTCAAAAATAGTTCCGGGCACCACCATGCCTTTGGCATGCTCTTCTAAACGTTTTGCAAATTCTCGTAGCGGTGGTGCCATTGATAGAACGCTATCTAAGCCCTTCTTGGTAGCCGCATAAAAACGACCACTCATCAAACGCGCCAAGTAACGATTCAATGCACCCACTGCTGGTGATATCGACATATCGTTGTCATTCAAAATCACCACCAACGGTAGATCTTTATGGATACCACCGTTATTTAGAGCTTCAAAAGCCATACCTGCGCTCATGGCGCCATCGCCAATTACTGCAACGGCTACGCGCTTTTCACCTTGCGCACGCGCCCCCAAAGCCATACCAAGAGCCGCAGAGATACTGGTTGAAGAATGCGCCGTACCAAATGTGTCATATTCGCTTTCAACGCGACGCGGAAAGCCTGAAATGCCACCGTAATGACGCAAGGTGTCCATCTTGTCACGACGACCAGTCAAAATCTTATGCGGATAACTTTGATGACCCACATCCCAAATTAGGCGATCGTATGGAGTCTGGAAGACATAATGCAAAGCGACTGTCAGCTCCACTGTTCCCAAATTAGATGAGAGATGACCGCCTGTTTTAGAAACAGAATCCACCAAAAAGTCACGTAATTCCTGAGAAAGCCCAGGCAACTGTTCACGTGTGAGCTCACGCAAATCAGCGGGACTATTAATTGTTTTTAGTAAATCTGTCATAAATATTCAAAAAGCTAGCAATTAACTCTGCCTGTACAGCACCTTATCAGCAATTGCTTTCAATAAATAAGCATTGTCGCCCCAAACAGCTAGGCTTTCTACAGCTTCTAGATGTAATTTTCTCGCAAATTCTCGCGCACCGTCTAAATTCATCAAAGATACAAAGGTCGGTTTGTTGGCGGCAGCATCTTTTCCAGCGGTTTTACCCAAGGTTTGACTGTCTGCTGTGGCATCCAAAATATCATCCACCACCTGAAAAGCTAAACCCAAGGCACTTGCGTATTGGTCTAATGATTTGAGTTGCTGAGGATTTAAATCAATAGCAATACCACCCATCTGCACAGCCGTTCTCAATAAAGCACCTGTTTTCAAACGATGCATATTCTCAAGAGCCTCTTTGGTGAGGGGCTTGCCCACATTTTCAAGGTCAATTGCTTGGCCACCAGCCATTCCAGCAAGACCACCTGATGTTGCCAAGGATGAAATCATGGCAACTTTTTGTGCTTCAGTTAGACGACTGTTAGCCAACAACCCAAACGCCATTGACTGCAAAGCATCGCCTACCAAGAGTGCCGTTGCTTCATCATAGGCTTTGTGAACCGTTGGGCGACCACGCCTTAAGTCATCGTTATCCATCGAGGGCAAATCATCATGTACCAACGAATACGTATGAAATAACTCCAAAGCCACTGCACAATCATCAATACCAGGAATGTCATCCAATGGCTTGTTGGATAAAGCAGCTGTGGCGTATACCAATAAAGGTCTGATTCTTTTCCCACCGCCAGTCGCTGCATAGTGCATCGCATCTTTTAATTGCTGCGCAGAAACATTCCAATCGTCAAAGGAAGTTTCTATAGCTTGATCTACCCTTTGGGCAGAGGCAGCCATCCACTGGCTAGCAAGTGCGGCTTGATTTGACATTAACTTTGAACAATCTTCACTTGTTGCTCAACTTGCTCTAAAACTTGTTGGCAATGCTTTAGCAAATCGGCGCCACGCTTGTAAGCACTCAATGTGTCTTCAAGCGACAACTTACCAGACTCCATTTTGGCGATTAAACCCTCGAGCTCAGCCACTGCCTCTTCATAGCGAAGGTTAGGATCTAGGCCAGACTCTTCTGTTGCCGATTTTTTAGGCATAAAAATCTCTCTTATTTGACGAAAAACAATTCACAGATAGATTTTAAGGCTTTTAGGGTGGGTATAATCCCCTTTTCCTTTCCAATATCGACCCGTCGATGGTTGGATTGGTTATTCCGCTTAGCTTCGGCTGACTTTTTTCGGGGGTGGGAAGAATGACTAATCTAGCTACCGCGCAACATCTTGCGCCGTCCAAGCTACAACTGCCAGTGTCGGCATATTTTGATGTCGAGCTGTATCAACGCGAAATTGAACTGCTATTCAAGCAGGGGCCTGGTTACGTGGGTCACGAACTCATGGTTCCAGAAGTTGGTGATTACCAAACCCTAAGCGCAGAAAACGAAGGTCGCGTCCTAGTAAAAAATCAACAAGGTATTGAATTACTCTCCAACGTTTGTCGCCATCGTCAAGCCATCATGCTTAACGGCAAAGGGCACGTCGAAAACATTGTGTGCCCATTGCATCGCTGGACATACAAAACTGATGGCACTTTATTAGGCGCACCTCATTTTGATGAGCAACCGTGTCTTAACTTAGGCAAAAGCCCGCTACAAAATTGGCAAGGTTTGTTGTTCGAAGGTCCAAGAGATGTTCATGCCGACCTCAAAAAAATGGGGGTCGCTAAAGACTTAGATTTCTCAGGCTATATGCTTGATCATGTTGAAGTGCATGAATGCAACTACAACTGGAAAACATTTATTGAGGTCTACCTCGAGGATTACCACGTTGTGCCATTCCACCCAGGCCTTGGCAAGTTTGTGTCATGCGAAGACCTCGCTTGGCAATTTGGCGATTGGTACAGCGTACAAACTGTTGGCATCCATAATCAACTGAAGCAAGCAGGCTCTGACACTTATAAACGCTGGCATGAGGCGGTGTTAAGACACTACGAAGGCAAAATGCCTAAGTTCGGTGCAATCTGGTTAACTTATTACCCCAACATCATGGTTGAGTGGTATCCAGGTGTTTTGTGTATTTCGACACTACAACCATTGGGTCCCAATAAAACTAGAAACATTGTTGAGTTCTATTACCCAGAAGAAATCGCTCTATTTGAGAGAGAATTCATCGAAGCAGAAAGATCTGCTTATATGGAAACTTGCATCGAAGACGATGAAATTGCCGAACGCATGGATGCAGGCAGAAAAGCTTTATTAGATCGTGGCGTGAATGAAGTAGGACCTTATCAAAGCCCTATGGAAGATGGCATGCAACACTTCCACGAGTGGTACAGAAAAGCGATGTCTTACAACCAAGGTTAACCATCATGGCACTGATCGAAGCACAAGAATTAAAAAAGTTAATTGATGAGCAACAGGATTTTTTGTTGTTTGACTGTCGCTTTGATTTAGTGGATTCTGAAGCTGGCTATAAGTCTTATTTAGAAGGTCACATACCGGGTGCAATTTATGTTCACTCTGACAAAGATTTAGCTTCAGAAAAAAATGGTCGCAATGGTAGACACCCATTACCAAGCATCAACGCTTGGCAAAAGACCTATGCGGCACTGGGCATCACCCCCAATAGCAGAGTTGTCATTTACGACAACCAATCGTGCATGTATGCAGTGAGATTGTGGTGGATGCTAAAAGCTGTAGGGCATCAGCATATTGAACTACTCAATGGCGGTTATCAAACATGGTGCCAATTAGGCTACCCATCAGAACAATCTGAAACTCACAGGCAAGCTGCACCGCAAACCACTCTCACCGAATTCAACAACTTGGTGTTAGTGAATCAGGTTGTTGCCAATTTGGAGAGCAAAAACTTCACGATTCTTGATGCAAGATCTAATGATCGCTTTCATGGTCAAAATGAAACTCTAGATCCTGTAGCCGGCCACATCCCTGGCGCACTGAATCGTTTCTTTAAAGACAATCTTAAAAGCGATGGCACTTTTAAAGATCCTGATGTTTTGCGTCATGAATTCCAATCAGTCATTGGCAACATTTCAAGCGAAAAAATCGTGCATCAATGCGGCTCAGGCATCACTGCATGCCACAACATGTTTGCCATGGAATTGGCGGGCCTCATGGGCTCTTCCATTTACGCTGGTAGCTGGAGTGAGTGGTCATCAGACCCAAGTAGGCCCGTTGCACAGTAATCTTTAATAGATTGATTAGTGTCCGTGAGATAAATGACTGATTTCAGAAATCAGTAAAACAATACCCACACCCAGAATAATCAAGGTTAATTGCTCAATGGACTCTTTGAGCTTTGGTCTTCTGTGCATTTGCGGCATCAAGTCACTCACAGCGATGTAAATAAAACTACTTGAAGCCAAAACGATCACATAAGGAATCAAGGATTCTGCGCGATCCAAAAAGAAATACCCCAGCACGCCACCCACCACAGCCATCATGCTTGAAATCAAGTTATATAGCAGTGCACGTGCTTTAGTAAAACCGGCATTTAAAAGAACAATGAAGTCACCAACTTCTTGTGGGATCTCATGCAAGGCAATTGCTACAGCAGTCAAAACACCAATTTGAGGGTCTACCAAAAATGCTGCTGCAATCAAAATACCATCCGCAAAATTATGTAGACCATCTCCGAGCAAAATCACCCAACCACTTCTACCAGCTGATTCAGCGTCATGCCCGTGATGATGACCGTGCCCATCATGCTCGTGATGATGGCTATGACGCAAGAGTGCGGCTTTTTCTAAAATAAAGAATCCTAAAAGACCAGCAAACAACACCATAAATAAGGATGGAATATCTACATCTGGCGTTGTAAAAGCCTCTGGCAAAGAGTGCAACAAAGCAGTAGCCAGTAAAACGCCCACGGATAAACTCACCATCTTGTCGACCATGCGCGATAAGATGGTCAGCGATAAACTGGCCGCCGCTGTGATACTCAATATCCCAGCTACCGTAGTAGCTAGAACAATCCAAAACAATGTCATACAACTCCTTGTTGCTTCAACCAGGCTAGGCACTTGTCCCAACCATCTTTTGCAGGCCCCTCTCGATACGTTGCTCGATAGTCTGCATGAAACGCATGAGGCGCTTCAGGATAAATTTCAAATTTAGCAGCCTGAGCAGCCTTATTATTTTTTGCTGCCTGCAAAGCTTGCTTCATTTGCTCAACCGTCTCTAACGGTATACCAGTATCAGCTGAACCATACAAACCAAGTACCGGTGCCTTCATTTGAGACGCCAAGTCTACAGGATGCAAAGGATTGTTTGGCGTTTTATCGCCAACCAAACGGCCATACCAAGCCACACCCGCTCTCATTTGAGGAATTTGTGCACAAGCTAACCAAGTGATGCGGCCACCCCAACAAAATCCTGTAATACCCACGCGCTTGATGTCTCCGCCATTTTTCCCAGCCCAAGCAATACCCGCAGAAATATCTGCCAACACTTGCTCATCAGGTGTTTTGCCAACAATTTCTTTCAAGATTTCTGCCATGGTCCCCAAAGTATTAGGGTCGCCTGCTCTAGTAAATAAATCTGGTGCAATCGCTAAATAACCCTGCTTGGCAAAACGTCGCGCAACATCAGCGATGTACTCATGAACACCAAAAATTTCACTGATAACAAAAATAACTGGCAATCCTTTTTTAGGCGTTACCTTCGGTCTCGCCACATAAGCTGGCACATCAAAACCTTTGGAGGAAAAGGTCACCTCCTGCGCATCGATTCCCTCAAAGTCAGTTTTGATCGCTTGAGCCATCACCGGCTCAGCAGCAGCAACATAACCTACGCCCATGGTTGCTACAGCAGTCGTTTTTAGAAAATCTCTACGACTAGTCTTTGCTGGATTTAACAAAGACTTTGCTTCATTCACCAAATTCTTATTCATATCTATCTCCTTTTAATATTTTTTCGGTACTGCTCTTTTAATACTGTTTTAAATATTTGCTTTTAATATTTTTAGTGCGCTTCTTCCCAGTTCATACCAACACCTACTTCAACGAGTAAAGGCACCTTCAATTGCGCCACATTGGTCATTAGATGGGGTAAATGCTCTTTCACCAAATCAAGCTCATGCTGAGGCACCTCTAAAACTAACTCATCATGCACTTGCAAAAGCATACTTGTTTCTAGATTGTTTTGCTCAATCCAGGACTGCACCGCAATCATGGCTAACTTAATCAAGTCGGCTGCAGTTCCTTGCATTGGCGCGTTAATCGCGGCACGCTCTGCACCCTGACGTCTCATGCCGTTAGCACTTCTAATTTCTGGCAACCATAAACGACGCCCAAAAACTGTTTCTACATAACCACGCTCTTTAGCCAATACGCGTGTTTTTGCCATGTAATCAGCCACACCAGGATAACGAGCAAAATATGTGTCGATATATTGTTGCGCAGCAGATCTCTCAATACCTAAATTACCTGCCAAACCAAATGCGCTCATGCCATAAATCAAACCAAAGTTAATCACTTTGGCATAACGCCTTTGCTCAGAAGTGACTTGATCTAAAGAAACATGAAACATTTCAGCAGCAGTGGCTTTGTGAATATCCTCACCTGCTGCAAATGCTTTTAACAAGCTTTCATCCTCAGCAATGTGAGCCATGATTCTTAATTCAATTTGCGAATAGTCAGCAGAGACCATCACAGAGTTCGGCTTAGCGATAAAGGCTTCGCGTATCTTGCGACCTTCTTCAGTTCTAACTGGAATATTTTGTAAATTAGGATCGCTTGACGCCAAACGACCAGTAACTGCCACTGCTTGAGAATAACTTGTGTGCACGCGACCAGTTTTAGGATTGACCATGCGCGGCAACTTTTCAATGTAAGTCGATTGCAGCTTAGCCAAACTTCTGTAATCCAAAATTCTGGCAGGCAATGGGTAGTTCTCTGCCAACTTTTGCAAAACTTCTTCATCTGTTGATGGCGCGCCTGAAGGCGTCTTCTTTACTACTGGCAACTCCAATTTGCCAAATAAGATCTCGCCAATCTGCTTAGGCGACTGAATATTAAAAGGCTGGCCAGCTAACTCATGGATTTGCTTCTCTAACTCTAATAAACGCTGCCCCACAACCTGGCCTTGAGATGCCAGCTTATGAACATCAATCAAAATGCCGTTGCGCTCCATGACTGCCAGGGCATGCATCGCTGGCATTTCAATATCTTTGTAGATTTTTAAAAGTTTTTCATCTGCCGCAATAGCTGGATACATTGCCTGATGCAATCTTAAAGTGATATCAGCGTCTTCTGCTGCATAAGCAGTTGCAGTTTCCAAGTTCACCTGATCAAAAGTAATCTGGTGAACTCCCTTGCCACAAACCTCTTCATACGAAATTGTTTTTTCGCCCAAATGTCTAAGCGCCATACTATCCATGTCGTGACTGCGATGAGACTCTAGAACATATGACTGCAATAAGGTGTCATGCTCTACGCCTCGCAACTGAATGCCACAGTTACCAAAGATATGAATGTCGTATTTGAGATTTTGGCCAAGCTTTTTATGCTGCGCTGACTCTAACCAAGGCTTTAATTTTTCTAATACATAAGATTTATCTAGCTGATCTTCATTGGTGGTATGTGCCAGCGGAATGTAACAAGCAACTCCTGGTGTTACAGCCAAAGAAATACCAACTAAATCAACTCGCAAAGCGTCTAGCCCAGTTGTCTCTGTGTCAACGCAGGTTAATTCGGCCTGATTAATTTTATCTAGCCATAACTCAAAATCAGCTTGGGTTGTCACACATGAATACTGGCGCTCAATTGTCTCTTGGGGTGCATCAGCCACAAATCCAAATAGATCTCCTGCTGGCATTGATGAGGCTGGTGCGGTCTCTATGGCCTGCCCCGCCTCTTGTTTAAGTGTTAAATCTTTTGGCTTTCTAGATGATGGGTTATGACGATCTAAATCTCTTAATAAAGATTTAAATCCAAACTGAGTAAATAACTCACGCAGAGTTTCTTTATCTTCTGGCTTAGCATGCAACTCATGCAAACCAATCAAATGCTCATTTAAATCACAGTCAATTTTTACTGTTAAAAGTTCTCTGGCTTTTGGCAGCCACTCTAAGCTTGCTCTGAGGTTTTCTCCAACCACGCCCTTTACCTCTATCGAGCGTTGCATTAACTCATCCAAAGTTCCAAATTCATTTAACCACTTCACAGCAGTCTTCGGACCAGCCTTGGGCACTCCAGGCACGTTATCTACAGCATCCCCCATGATTGAGAGGTAATCAACGATTCGCTCTGGAGGAACGCCAAATTTATTCAAAACGCCAGCAGTGTCTAAACGCTCTTCTGTCATCGTGTTAATCAGACTAATACCAGGCTCAACCAATTGGGCTAAATCCTTATCGCCAGTTGAAATCAAGACTTCCCAATTAGCTGCTTTTGCTTGTTTTGCCAAAGTACCAATCACGTCATCTGCCTCAATGCCAGGCACAACTAATACAGGCCAACCTAGTGCGCGCACAACCTGATGGATTGATTCAATTTGCAAAGCCAAATCTTCTGGCATCGAGGAGCGATTTGCCTTGTACTCTGGATACATCTCTTCACGAAATGTTTTACCCTTGGCATCAAAGATACAAGCAATGTGATCAGCATCTAACTCTGTTCTGGCACGACGCATCATATTGACCATACCTTGAATAGCGCCGGTAGGAAATCCTTGCGCATTACGCAAATCTGGCATGGCATGAAATGCACGGTATA
>VFQS010001853.1_pt1 | contig 18298 bp, 26 predicted proteins | sample 3512361 | NCBI WGS metagenome assembly VFQS01 (sample SAMN10412375, study PRJNA504923) | tailings metagenome | isolation source: Relicate 1 Philex TSF3 active mining | place: Philippines
AGCCTGCTATCGGAGTCGAACCGATAACCTTCGGTTTACAAGACCGATACTCTGCCGATTGAGTTAAACAGGCTAAGGTTGTATTTAATTGTAAAAAAAAAGAAAAAAAAAATCAACTCCAAAAAAAGTAATGTGAGAAAAAAGTTTTTCTCACATTACTTAAATAATTATTGAATTTTTACTTTTGCACCAGCTTCTTCTAATTGTTGTTTTGCTGTTTCAGCTTCTTCTTTTGAAACAGACTCTTTAATAGCTTTTGGTAAACTTGTAGTTAGTTCTTTTGCTTCTTTTAACCCTAATGACGTTAAGTTACGAATTACTTTTAAAACTGCTACTCGTTTATCACTTGGAACATCTTCTAAAATAATATCAAATGCTGTTTTTTCTTCAACTGCTTCTTTTTGTCCACCAGCATCCATTGCAGGCATTATAAAACCGCCCCCTGCTGGTGCTGAAGCATCAACACCAAAAGTTTCTTCAATTTGTGCTACTAATTCAGCAGCTTCTAATAAAGTAATTGATTTTAATTTTTCAATAATTTCATTTGTTGTAGTAGACATTTTAAAAATCCTTAATAAAAAAATATAAAAAAAACGAAATTGAGTGAATAAAAAAAATTTTTAACGTTTTGAAAATTGTGGTGCTTTTCTTGCTTTCTTTAAACCATATTTTCTTCGTTCTTTACAACGAGCATCTCGAGTTAAAAAACCTTTTAGTCGTAAAGTAGATTTATACGAATTTTCTAAGACACACAAAGCACGTGCTACTCCAAGACGAATTGCATCAGCTTGACCAGCAACCCCACCACCTTTTACTTTCGCAATAATAGTATAATTTTTCTGTAATCCTAATAAATCTAAAGGGGCTTGAATAGCTAAAAGAAAAGATGGATTTTCTTGCATATAAGCTAATCCAGATTTCCCATTAATAAAAAATTCTCCATTTCCACGAAGAATTTTAATTTGAGCAGTGGCAGATTTTCTTCTTCCTACGCCCAACGCTAATGTTTTACTATTTTGAGACAAATTTTTTTCTCCTCTAATTTGTAAAATTTTAATTGTAAAATATAGAAATTTGAAAAAAGGTTTTTACTCAAAAAATTTATTCACAATTAGTTGTTTTTCAATATTTCTGAATTTTTTTTAAGCTGAAAACCTATTTGATGAAGTAATAATTGAACTTCTTCAAGAGAACGTTTACCAAAATTTTTTAAAAGTAATAAATCTTCTTCGGAATATTGAAGAAGATCACCAATAGTATTAATTTTGGCTCTCTTTAAACAAGTATAAGGGCGAAGTGATAAATCTAAATTCCCAATATCTAAGGCAGTTATTTTCTTTAAAGTCTCTTTTTTCGACGAATTAAAATATAAAGGTTTATATAATAATGACTTAAAAACACGAGTTTCTTGAAAAGGAGAAAAAAGTTTGACTAAAATTTTTGCTGCTTCATGAATCGCTTGTCGGGGATGAATACTTCCATTTGTCCAAATTTCAAAAAAAACTCTTTCTTTTGTTTTACCAAATCGAGATGAATTATAAGTTTCTAATAAAAAATTAACCTTATTAACTGGTAGGAAAACAGCATCAATAGGTAAAATATTGGAAATTTTCATTGACTTACCAGTAAAGGGTTTTATGTTTTTTGACGCTTGTAAATCACCACTTAGATTGGAAAACGAAACATAATTTTTTCCTTGGCAAATATAAAATTTTAGATTTAAAACCCCATCATATGATAATGTTGCTATATATTGTTCAGGATCAACACATTGTATTGATAATGGTAATTTTAAATCACCAGCTTTTACAACTCCGGGCCCTTGAAATTGTAAGTATCCAAATTCTGGTTCTTGAATTTGAAAACGACTAGTGAGAACAATTTGTTTTAAATTTAATAAAATATCTAAAACCGATTCTCGAATACCTGGAAGTGTTGAATATTCATGCTTTGCACCTTCGATTTCGACAGCAACAATAGCTAAACCAGATAATTCAGAGAGTAAAGTACGACGAATTGCATTTGCTACTGTTAACCCTTGACCAGTCTCAAATGGACCTAATTGAAAACGACCATAAAAACTTTGATTGTTTTCAATTCTAGATTCAATACAACAAAGTGTTAAATTTTCCAATTTTTCTATTTGATTCATGTTAAAATTTGGAAAAATTGTTCACAAAAAAATAAAAAATTTTTTATTTCTACTTTTTAAATTCTTCTTTTCTTAGGTGGACGACATCCATTATGAGGGATTGGAGTAATATCACGAATTAAACTAATAAAAAGTCCAGCTTCTTGCAATCCGCGAATAGCAGTTTCACGACCTGCGCCAGGACCTTTTACCATTACTTTTGCTTCTTTCATACCTTGATCCACACATTGTTTTGCTGCCATTTCAGCAGCTGTTTTTGCAGCAAAAGGTGTTCCTTTACGAGCTCCTTTAAAACCACACGCTCCAGCAGATGACCAAGCAATAACTTCACCTTTTAAATTTGTTATTGTAATAATTGTATTATTAAAACTCGCTTGAATATATACCACACCTTTTGGAATTTTTCTTTTAATTTTTTTTGGCGATGTTTTCCTTGTTTGTCTTGCCATAAAATTACCTTCAATTATTAAATCGATTTCTTAGAAAATTTTTCGATAACTAAGTCAGAAAAAACATAGTTTAAAACTTATCCTTGTCGTTGTTTATGTTTTGGATTAGAACAAATAACTAAAAGTTTTCTCTTTCGAGAAATTAAACGACAATTATCACACATTTTTCTTACAGAAGGACGAACTTTCATAGTTTTTAATTTATTAATTTTTTAAAATAAAAAACTTTCTCTTTTTATCTAGTTTTCATCAATAATTATAGATTGATCTTTCTTTTTTAGTCTATAAACGATTCGGCCTCGTGTTAAATCATATGGACTTAATTCAACTGTTACTTTGTCACCTAACAAAATTCGAATATAATTTTTTCTTATTTTACCAGAAACATGAGCAAGAATATTAAATCCGTTTTCTAATTTCACACGAAACATACCATTTGATAAACATTGAGTTATAATACCTTGCATTTCAATAAGACTTTGTTTTTCTTGGCTCAAGTTTTCACTTTTAAAAATAATAGAAACTATTTTTTAATTAATTACTTTAAATGCCTGAAAAATTCAGACTGAAAAGTAAAAACGAAATTAAAATTTTTTATAAAAAAATTACCAAATTGAACATAAAAGTTCACCACCAATACCATAATAACGAGCTTCACTATCTGTCATAATGCCTTTTGATGTTGATAAAATTACAATTCCCATTCCACCTAAAACACGAGGTATTTCTTTTTGATTTACATAAATACGTAATCCAGGTTTACTAAGTCTTCTTAAATTAGTAATACAAGGTTTTTTTTCACGCCCTACATATTTTAAACGTAATGTTAATTCTCCTGAAGGTGTTAATTGAAAAGATTCAATAAAACCTTCTTTCTCTAAAATACGAGATATATGTTGAGTAATGCGAGTAAAAGGTACTGAAACGGTTTGACTTTTTACCAAACAAGCATTTCGAATACGAGTCAACATGTGGCTTATCGTATCATTAACCATTGTTTTTTCTCTCTATTAAAAAAATTCAAATTAAAGTAAAAAAAATAAATTTTAAGTTTTTTTCTAATTAGTTTTATTTCTCATTACGAGAATCACTTTTAAAAGGTAATCCAAAAGCTTTTAATAAAGCTAACCCTTCTTGATCATTTTTTGAAGTAGTAATGATAGAAATATCCATACCACGAACTTGATCAATTTTATCATAATCAATTTCTGGAAACATTAGTTGTTCTTCTAAACCTAAACTATAATTCCCATGTCCATCGAAACTTTTTGCACTAATTCCTTGAAAATCGCGAATACGAGGAAGGGCTAAATTTACTAATCGATCAAGAAAGCCATACATTCTTTCACCACGAAGTGTTACCGCAACACCTACTGGCATTTTTTGTCTTAATTTAAACCCTGCAATTGCTTTTTTTGAACGAGTAACAATTCCTTTTTGTCCCGCAATAATAGTTAATTCAGAAAGAGATGATTCTAGTAATTTTGCATTTTGTGATGCATCACCAATTCCTCGATTAATAACGATTTTTTCTATTTTTGGAACTTGATATTTATTTTTATAGTTAAATTGTTCCATCATTGTAGGAACAATATTTTGATAGTAAAAATTTTGTAATCGTTGTACCATAGATTTTTTTATAACATTGAAAATAATCAAACAACTTCAGGTGCTAATGAAATAATTTTTGTAAAATTTTTATCACGAAGTTCTCGAGCAATTGGTCCAAAAACCCTAGTACCTCGAGGATTTCCTTCTTTATTAATAATAACAGCTGCATTGTCATCAAAACGAATAAGAGTTCCATTTTGTCTTTTTAACCCTTTTTTAGTTCGAACAATAACAGCTTGAACAATATCAGACTTTTTAAATGGCATATTTGGAATTGCATCTTTTACAACAGCAACAATAATATCACCAATATTTGCCGATTGTTTTTGATTACCACCTAAAATTCGAATACACATTACTTTTTTTGCACCTGTATTATCAGCTACATTTAAATATGTTTGAGGTTGAATCATAATATTAAAGATAAATTTTCTTAGAATTTTTTTAAAACAGAAAATATTTACAATATTTCTTTTTTAATAAATTGAGTTTTAATAGGCATTTTATATGAAGCAATTCGCATTGCTTCTCGAGCAACAATTTCTGGAACACCTTTTAATTCATAAATAATTTTTCCTGGTTTCACCACAGCAACCCAATATTCAGGTGAACCTTTTCCAGAACCCATACGTGTTTCAGCAGCACGCATTGTTACAGCTTTATCAGGAAAAATTCGAATCCATAATTTACCACCTCGTTTCGCACATCGAGTTATGGCACGGCGACCAGCTTCTATTTGACGTGAAGTAATCCAACTTGGCTCTAATGCTTGTAACGCAAAATCACCAAACGATATTTTATTTCCACGAGAGGCTTTCCCTGTCATTCTCCCTCGATGAGGTTTTTTATATTTTGTTCGTTTTGGACTTAACATTCTATTTTCATCCTTGTTTACAATATAATAAAGAAAGTCAAATTTCTAAATTGGTTCAAATTTTTTAATTTTCACCTTTGAAAATCCAAACTTTTATTCCAATAATTCCATAAATTGTTTTTGCCGTACGATATGAATAATCAATATTTGCACGTAAAGTTTGTAATGGAACACGGCCTTCACGAACCCACTCACTACGAGCAATTTCTGCTCCATTTAATCGGCCTGATACTTGAATTTTTATTCCCTTTACATTAGCACGTTGTACGCGCTGAATCGCTTGTTTCATTGCTCGTCTAAAAGGAATTCGTTTTTCAATTTGTTCAACAACAAAATCTGCCACAAAAGCAGCTTCCATATCTGGATTTGCTAATTTTGTTACATGAAGAGCAATTTGGGGTTTTTCAAAACCTTCCGGAAATGTATTTTTATAAAAATAAAAATTTGTATTTCTAAATTTTTGTAATTGTTTTTCTAAATTTTTTCTTAATTCTTCTAAACGACTACCATCACGACCAACTAATAAACCAGGTCTTGCTGTTTGTATTTCAATTTGAATTTGATCTAATTTTCGTTGAATACCGATTTCTGTGATTCCTGCTTCACTAAAAAGAGAAAAAATTTTTTTTCTTAAAAAAAAATCTTCGACAGCCAATTGTGAATATTGACTATCTTTTACAAACCATTGTGAACGATGCTTTTGTGTAATACCTAATCGGAAACCCAGAGGATTAACTTTTTGTCCCATAATGTTGTATCAAAATAAATTATTGTTATTTTTTTTAATTATAAAAAATAAGAAAGTTTGACATAGTAAAAAAAACTTTCTTTTTAAATAATTTTATCGTCTTGATTTTTTATCACTTTTTACATGACCTCTAAAAGTTCTTGTTGGAGAAAATTCACCTAATTTATGACCAACCATTTGATCAGTAACAAAAACTGGAATATGTTCACGTCCATTATGAACAGCAATTGTATGCCCGATCATAATTGGGACAATAGTTGATGATCGTGACCAAGTTAGAATCACTTTTTTTTCTCCTTGAGAATTTAATTTTTCAATCTTTTTTAATAAATGATGTGCCACAAAAGGGCCTTTTTTTAAAGATCGTGACATAATATATATCCTAGAATTTTCAAATTTAAAAAGAAAAAATTGATTTTTTATTTATTTTCTCAAAAAATTATTCAGTGAGAATCAATAAATGTAAACTTATTTTCTTCTTCGAAGAATAAGGGAATTACTATATTTCTTAGATTTTCTTGTTCTTTGTCCAAGAGCCGGTCTTCCCCACGGAGTTACTGGACGTGATCGACCAATTGGTGCACGGCCTTCTCCACCACCATGTGGGTGATCTACTGGGTTCATAACAACACCTCGAACTGTTGGTCGTTTTCCTAACCAACGATTTCGACCAGCCTTCCCTAAAGTTAAATTACTAACTTCAGAATTACCTACTTGGCCTATTGTTGCCCAACAATCTTTTGATACAAGTCGAACTTCACCTGAAGGAAGTCGTAAAGTAACAAAATTTCCTTCTTTGGCAACAAGTTGGGCTCCTGTACCAGCTGATCGTGCTAGTTGTCCACCTTTTCCTGGCTGTAACTCAACATTATGAACTTCAGTTCCTAATGGAATATTTATTAACGGAAGTGAATTTCCACTTACAATAGGCGCTGTTAAAGAAGAAATTAAAGTATCACCAATTTTAACACCTCGTGGATGAAGAATATATTTTTTATCTCCGTCTTTATAATGTAAAAGTGCAATTCGTGCATTGCGATTTGGATCATATTCAATTGTTGCTACTTTAGCGGAAATACCAATTTTATCACGTCGAAAATCAATTTTTCGATATAATTTTTTATGTCCACCACCACGATGTCGACTAGTGATGATTCCGCGATTATTTCTTCCTTTTGATCGTTTAAACCATAAAGTTAAACTTTTTTCGGCTTTAATACTTGTAATTTCAACAAATTCTGACACAGATCGATGTCTTGTGCCTGGTGTATAAGCTTTATAAAAACGGATACCCATAGTAATATATTTCAATAAAAATTAATTTTCTTCAGGAAAAAGAGAAATAGAATAACCTGATTTTACTGTCACTATAACTCTTTTATTTTTACTTTTTGAAGTGCGCGGTAATCTGTGTGTATTTATTGCGCTAACTTTTACTTTAAAAAAATCTTCAATTAATTTTCGAATTTGAGGTTTTGTTAGTTTTACGTCGACATCAAATGTATATTGATTGTTTTCAATCAATCTCACTGATTTTTCTGTTAAAACAACATTTTTTACTAAATCAATTAACATAGATCAGAAAAAAATTAAATAATAAAAAAATTAAAAAACAAAGCTTAACTTTTTTTTCTTGTTAGTAATACAAATCAATTAATGCATGATCAATTTTTAAAGAATTTTCATCTAAAGATTTTTTTCTTAAACAGTGGTTTTCAATGTAATTGAAAAAATCTTTAAAAATTTAAAAAAACTTATTATTTTTTTATTACTATTTAAAAATATAATAATTTTTGATTTTATATTATAGAACGTTTTTTTTTTTAATTAGAATTGTATCACTACAATTCTAATTAAAAAAATCATTTAACCGCCAACCGATTCTTTTGCCGCAAACATAACATCAATTGTTATATTGACAATTTTATTTTCATAAGCAAACCTTTCAGTATTACGTTTTACTTTTCCACGTACAAAACCTGGAATTTTATTTAATTCAGTTAATGCTTCTTTTGTCCAATTTACATCTCCTATTGTTGAAAGAGATTTTGTAATAACTTCTTTTGTATCATGCCCCCCAAAAATTTCAAGAAGATGATCTTCCATTCCTAAAGTAAAAGAATTATAGACTAAATCAGCAATTTGATTAGTTCCTTCATATCCTAAAAATGGACGATAACCTAATGGAAAATTTTGAATATGGACTGGTGCAGAAATTACACCACATGGAATATCAAGTCGTTTTCCAATATGACGTTCCATTTGCGTTCCAAAAATAGCAGCAGGTTCTAGTCGAGTAATCATATCACCAACTTGTGTATGATCATCAGTTATTAAAACTTCATCACAAAAACCTTGCACTTGTTCGCGAAACCAATCCGCATCATGTTTACAATAGGTTCCAGAACAAGCTACCCGGATTCCCATTTCACGAGCTAAAATTTTTGTTATTGAAGCAGAATGAGTAGCATCCCCAAAAACAATTGCTTTTTTACCTGTTAAATTTTGACAATCAATTGATCTTGAAAACCAAGCAGCTTGTGAAATGAATCGACTTTGTTTATCAATATATTTTTTAAAAAAATCTAATTTATTTAAATTATATTGTTGCAAAATTTTACCAATTTCTAAAATAAATCCAGCTACATCAACAAGTCCCATTGGTGTTGTCGATATATAAGGAATATTAAATTCCTTTTTTAAATATTCAGCTGTCATTAAACCAACTTCTCGATATGGAACAATATTAAACCACGCTTTTGGTAATTTTTTTAAATTTGTTACTGAACCGCCTTCGGGGAGAATTTCATTTATTTCTATCCCTAAATCATTTAAAAGTCTTTTCAATTCTCGACAATCGTGTTGATTATGAAAACCTAATGTAAAAATACCGATGATATTGACTGAGGGTTGTAGGGTTTTTTGTGTATCTAAGGTTTCATTTTTTTGGGCTTTCTCTAAATAAAACCGAACAACTTGTTCTAATGTTCGATCTGCTGCTTGTAATTCATTGACTCTATAATGATTAACATCAGCTAAAAGAACATCTGAATTTGATTCTAAACTTGCTCTTTCAACAAATGTCTGTAAATCTTCCTGTAAAATACTTGATGTACAGGTTGGAGTTAAAATTATCAAATTAGGTTTTTCTTCTTTGTCTTTTCTTGTAATATTTTCAACAACTTTTTCCTGCGAACCCCGAGCTAAAACATGTCGATCAACAATACTAGCTGTAACGGGAGTAAAATCACGTTCTCTTTCTAACATTGAACGCATAACATTAAAATAATCATCACCTAAGGGAGCATGCATAATAGCATGAACATTTTTAAAAGAACTAGCAACACGAAGTGTCCCTATATGAGCTGGTCCAGCATACATCCAATACGCTAATTTCATAAAATATTCTCCAAAAAAATTTTTATTAAATTGTATGATGCCAAAATAAAAGTTATCAATAAATTTTCAATTATAATTATGTTTTTTTTTATCAAAAAAAATCATTTTTTGTTTAAAATAAAAAAAAAAAAAACATTTATAAAACGATTGCAAACTTTTGATAAAAAAAATGTTTTACAGAAAAAAATTTCCTTAATAAAAATATAAAAATTAGAATTTTTTTTTTAAATTATGTTTTATACTAGTAATAGTATTTTTTTTTAAACTAGTTATACTAATAGAATCGACTAGTATATTTTTAAAAATTAAATAAAAATTTTTAAAATATTGATTTCGATACTTCAAATTATTAATTTTAATAATAATTTATATAACTAGTTTCGATATATTTTTATAAATTAAATTGGAGACAGCCTGTGTTATCAATTTCTCTTCTAATTGCAAAATTACCTGAAGCTTACGCACCTTTTGACCCAATTGTTGATGTTTTACCAGTTATTCCACTTCTATTTTTAGCATTAGCTTTTGTTTGGCAAGCTGCTATTGGGTTTAGATAAAAAAACTTTGGTAGTAAAAAACGTTTTTACTACTTTTTCAATTCAATAAGTTATATCAAAATTGAGGTAAAAAAAATGAATTTTGAAATTATTTTTCAATTAACTGCACTTCTTTTTATTGTTGCAGCAGGTCCTATTGTTATTTTATTAGTATCTACTCGTAACGGAAATCTTTAAATAATTTTTAATTTTATCAGTAAAAAAGGATAAACTATTTATTATGGCAATTTCTGAAAGTCAAATTTTTATTGCACTTTTTATCTCACTAATTACTGGGATTCTTGCTGTTCGTCTTGGTATTGAACTTTATAAATAAAATAAAAACCTATCGAGCTTTTTTAAAAGCTCGATAGGTTTCGGAAAAAAAGAAAACAATTCAAAAAATTAAATCAAAAATATTGACAGAGATATGAAAAATTTACTATTATAAAAAAGTATTGTTCTAGTGTGGGGTGTCGCCAAGTGGTAAGGCTGCGGGTTTTGGTCCCGCCATTCGGAGGTTCGAGTCCTTCCACCCCAGAATAAACAAAATTCTATTATAATAATAATACTATAATAATAAATGCATTCCTTTTTTCGTTTTGCCAGGAACCAGACTTGAACTGGTGACACGAGGATTTTCAGTCCTCTGCTCTACCAACTGAGCTATCCCGGCAACTTGTTACACTTTATTAGTGTAACATTTTTTTTTAAAATTTGCCAATAGATTATCAAAATTGTATTATTTTTTAATTATAAAAATTTTTTTTTAATATGGTTCGATTTATTCTTGCTATTTTTGTTCTTGTATTAATTGCTCCACAAACAGAAAAATCAAATTTAGTTTTACGGTTATTTCATGAAAGTGGTTTTTTTATTGATTATGCTGAAGCTAAATCCTTTTTAAAAATCTTAACTTGGTTTTCTATTTTTATTTTTCTAATTTTTTCGCTTTTTTAATTTTTTTGTAGAATGGTTTATTACCATTCTACAAAAAAGTAACGAGTCAAACTAACTATGAAAAAAATTATTCTTTTAATCGATTCAATAAAACTTTTTTTATTCAAGAATAAAGTCATAAAATCAAATAAAAAAATATTAATTGGAATTTCAGGGGGCCAAGATTCAATTGTTTTAGTAATTCTTTTTTTTATGTTGCAAAAACAATGGAAAATAAAAATTATAATTTTATATTGTCAGCATTTATGGAAAATTGAAACACTATACAGTTTTTTTCATTTATTTAAGTTTTTTTATAGTTTAAATTTAGAATTATACTATAGCATAAGTTTAAGAATTACAAATTCTGAACAAACAGGAAGAAATTGGCGTTTAAAAAATTTTTTACGATTTCAATCTTTATTTTTTTCAAATACTGTTTTTATTGGTCATACTCAAACAGATCAAATTGAAACATTTCTTTTTAACTTTTTTCGTGGATCAAGTAGTAGAGGAATTTCCTCTTTAAAAGAAAAAAAAACAATAACTCAAATAAAAAAAAATGATTTTTTAACATCGAAAAAAAAATTATTAAAAGTTCAAAAAGTAAAAAAAAATCAATTAATCAAAATTCAATTTCATCCTATTTTTTTAAAAAAAAAAAAAATCAAAAAAGTGGAAATACAAAAAACACTTTTTCGAAAACAAAATCTATTTTTTCTTAATAAAAAAATTTTTAAAAATTTTTTTATTTTTCGACCTTTATTAAAAAAATCAAGACTTGATATTAAAACAATTTCTAGTGAGTGGAAATTACCAGTTTTTCCTGATAAAACAAATGAAATTGTTTTGTATAAAAGAAATCGAATTCGAAAACAATTATTACCCAGTTTACGATTCTTTTTTAACCCTAAAATCGATAAAATTTTATTTCAATATAATCAAATTTTAAGTAGTGAAGAATTAATTCTAGAAAATTTTATAAAAAACCTTATTGAAGAAATCATATTAGAATATGAGACTTTTTATTCAATCAATCTTTTTTTATTTAGTTCTTTTCCGTTAGCAATACAAAGAAAAATTTGTTTTCTATTTTTCACAAAAAAAGTAAAAAAAAATATCAATTTTTCTACAATTAATTCATTTATTAAAATAATAACTAAAAAATTGGTCCAAACTCAACAAAAAAATAACCTTTTAAAGTTAGAAAAATCCTGTCAATTGGTTTTTTTTCCAAAACTTGGAATAATTCTTTTCTATAAAACAACAATAATTTTTTTCAAATAAACAATTTGGTTTTTGGGTTACCCGGGACTCGAACCCGGAACTAATCGGTTAAAAGCCGAGTACTCTACCATTGAGTTAGTAACCCCTTGTACTTAGAATTATCTATCAATATAGTACGATAATAAAAATAAATTTGCAAGAAAGTATCTCGTTTCAACCACTAGAAACGAGATACTTTTGATTAATTTATCAGTAAGAAAAAAGTTAAACAACAAAAGAGTTTAAAATCCCTACTGCAAAAATTAAAAGAACCCAAAGTCCTAAACCAGAAAAAATAGTACCTTTATATTCTGTCCAACCATCTGGAGAAGCAAAAACAACCGGAACTCCAATTACTAAAAGAAAAGATAAAATAATAAAAGCAAAAAGTGTTAATTGAAAAATTAACGTCATAATTTCTATCTCCAAAGAAAATATTTTATTTAAATATTAATTAATTTTGTTCATTTAAATTAATTAATGTCAACAGAATTTTTCTGTGAAAAAATGAATATTTTAATTCTCTAGATCATAATTTTTAACTATTTAGAATAGTTATTTAAACAAACTAGATTTTCTTTTTTTGTTTCAAAAGAATTAAAACTTCAAAATAGTTTACTAGTATTAAGCTTAATATTGAGTTTTGAAACTTCAAAAAAAATTTTTATTCTCTTATCAATATTAATACTAACCTTATTTTTTTATTATACACAAAGTAAAAATTTAATTTTTTCTTTTTTACAATATTTAGAATTTTTTAAAATATTGACAATTTATTAATAAATTACTATTATAAAATATATGCGGATGTAGCTCAGTTGGTAGAGCGTGGTCCTTCCAAGTCCAATGTCGCGCGTTCGAGTCGCGTCATCCGCTTTTTAGTTTTTTACACGTCTAGACGTATTTTCCAAAAAATGGTATTATAATAATATAATGGCGGGCGTAGCCAAGTGGTAAGGCAATGGATTGTGACTCCATCATTCGCGGGTTCAAACCCCGTCGTTCGCCCTTTTTGAAAAAGTACACTTTTTAGAAAACTTGATTCTCCTAAAAGTCCCAGATATACTACTAATACATGAAATAGATTCTTTTCATTTCTATATAAAAAAGAAATTAAATTTTACTTTTTAATTTCTTTTACAAAAATATTTTTAATTTAGCTAATTCAATAAAAGGAGTTTATAATGTCTGGCACTACAGGAGAACGACCTTTTTCAGATATTTTAACAAGTATCCGTTATTGGGTAATTCATAGTATTACAATTCCTTCTTTATTCATTGCTGGTTGGTTATTTGTAAGCACAGGACTAGCTTATGATGTATTTGGAACTCCTAGACCGAATGAATATTTTACAGAAGCTCGTCAAGAAGTTCCATTAATTACTGATCGATTCAATGCTTTAGAACAAGTAAAACAATTTTCTGAAATAAATTAAACCCATGGCTACAAAAAAAGCATATACTTATCCAATCTTTACTGTTCGTTGGCTTTCCGTTCACGCTCTAGCTGTACCTACTGTTTTCTTTTTAGGTGCAATTACAGCAATGCAATTTATTCAGCGTTAAGGGGGTATTTATGGCTAAACCCAATCCTAATAAACAGGTTGTTGAATTAAATCGTACTAGTCTTTACTGGGGACTTTTATTAATCTTTGTTTTAGCTGTTTTATTTTCCAGTTATATATTTAATTAAAATTTAAATCACCGTTTGGTTTCAGAACCTGGTGAACAGCAAAAGACTCAAATTTTTAGTAATAGTAAAAAAACTAAACATTCAAAAATTTAGCGAGGAAAACATAAATGTCTAATACTGGAACTACTGGACGTATCCCGCTATGGCTTGTGGGTACAGTTGCAGGAATTGCAGCAATCACGTTAGTTGGTATCTTTTTCTATGGATCTTATGTTGGTTTAGGTTCATCTCTGTAATTCAAAATTACAATAGAGAAAGATTTATACAAATTTTTAAAATTGTTAATACCTCAGAAATGAGGTATTAACATTGTTTTAATACTAATAAAAAGTAGAACTGCATCCAGTTGGGTTTGAACCAACGATGTCCTTTCGGAATCGCATTATGAGTGCGATGCAATCGACCACTCTGCCATGGATGCTTTTTTCTTATTTTGCCATGATCTACACGAAGATGCAATTTAAAAAATTTAGGGTAAGGAGGGAATCGAACCCTCGACAACGTGCTTCGGAGACACGTGCTCTACTCCACTGAGCTACAAACCCTTTTTAGCTTTGGTGATCCTTTTTCTAAGTTTAAAAATCTACTTCTCCAAAGCTAAAAAAATTAATTTTTGCAACATGTCAACAAAAATTAAATTGTTGATAATCGACCTGTCATTTTTAACCAATTTTGAGCTTCAATGTAATTTGTTGGAGCCAGACGAATTGCTTCTTTCCAATAATCTGCAGCTTTATCAAAAAGTAAACTAGAAATTTCTGGTTGTCCATTTTCAATAGCTTGCTCTCCACGATAATGATAAATGACAGCAATATTATTAAGAGCTTGAGGTAAAGACGGATTTCTCTCTAATGCTTGATAATAATATTCTAATGCTCTACCATGTTCACCATTACTAGTATGAATTAATCCAATATTATAAAGAATATAACTTCTATCATAAGCATCAGTTTCTAATCTTAGTGCTTCATAGTAATTTTGTAAAGCTTCAGCGTATTCGCCTTCTGATTGTGCTGACATACCATCTCTATAATAACTAAAAGCTTGTTTTTCTCGATTCGATGTTGGTAAAACTTTTAATAAAATATCAGCAACAACTGTAAAAGTTTTATCAATAAAATTGTCATTTCGTTGTGATCTTGGCATATTTTTAAATAATCAGTTTTTAAAAATTAATGAGGAATAGATAAAATATTTTTTAAATAATAGTTTTTTCTTATAATTTGTATGATATAATAAAACTAAAGGGTAGCCTATAAAAATATCTCTTACTAGTAAAATACGTAAAATTATGTTAACACTAAAAATTTTTGTTTATACTGTTGTAACATTCTTTGTTTCTTTATTTATTTTTGGTTTCTTATCTAATGACCCTGGAAGAAACCCTGGTAAAAAAGATCTTGAATAAGCTATTAGTGAAAAAAAATAATTTTTCATGAATTATTTTTTTACAAATAAAACTAGTTTCGTTTCTTTTTTTAACGAAACTAGTTTTATTATAGTGGATTAAAAAAAAACTTATTCAATCATATTATGATAAGTAGCAACTGTAGAAGGAGATATTTTATTTAAATATCGAAAAATCCAATATTTAAAAACTGTATCTAATAAAACAGGAAAGGTTGCAACAAATAAAAGAATAAAATCTTGATTTTCTGGTAATCCAAAATGTCTTAAGAAAATTTCCAACACTAAATCCCAACCCCGCGGTGAATGAAATCCAACTAATAAATCAGTAAAAAAAATTAATAAAAAAGATTTAGTAGTATCACTTAAACTATAAATCGATTCTGTTAAAAAAGATTTTAAAATAATAATTTGCGGTTTCATTAAGAGCACTAATAACATTATTGTTAATAATGTTAATAAATCGCCAAAAACATTTGTAACTGCAACAATACTTTCTTCATTATAGTCAAAAGCTAATTCAATTGTTTTTTGTTGGAATTTTTGTTTTAAAATTTCCTCTTTAGTCAATAAAGAACATTTTAACTGATTACTAGAATCACAAGATAAAGTCGTTAAATTTGATTCTTTGTTACTAATCAAATCATTTTCATCATCAATTAACTGTTCAAAAAAAAGTTTTTCTTCAAAATTTTGAATTTCTTTTAATGCACGATCTTGTTGATATGAATTTAAAAAAATTTCTTTCTGATAATTATTCCAACAAAATTCAGTTAATGGTGTTAATAAAAAACTTTTTAATAAAAAATTAATTAAAAGTGGAATAAGTATTAATGTTATTAAACTTCTAACAGATACAAGAACTTGATACCTTGAAATTCGAAATTCTTGAATAACAATATTTTCTGAGCCAGGAAGTAATTGTCTTCTAAATCTATCAAAAGTTCGAATAATCGATCTAGGTATTAAACCACTTTGCTCAAAAGCTTGTTTTTCCATAAAAAAATCATTAAATTCCTTCTAAAGAAACTTGTAAAAAGCGAGCTAATTCAGCTGCTTGTTTCTCGATTTCTTCAAGTGTTAGAGGCTGACCAATGCGTGTTAACGGAATATCTTTTTTTCCTTTAACACGTATATAAATTGTTCTGCGTGGATTTAAACCTTCTTTAAGTTCAACTCGTATTGCCTCAACATCTTTGAGTGGGTAGGAAAGATCAATACGACGGTTTTTTCCAGGAAAACCCCAACGAAATATTCGCACAATTCCATCTTTCTTATTAAATTCATTGTAACCACCACCAACACTCCAAAATATTGTTAACCACAGATAAAGACTAAAAATAAAGCCTAAAAAACCGTAAAAACACATAACTAAACCTTGTGGAAAAAAAACAATAGATTCAGAATGTATAAAAGGCAACAAATTATAACCTAAATAACTTGATAACCCAGTTAATAAAAACCCTATTCCACCAAAAAATATTACAAACGCCCACCAGTAATTACTTAATCTTCGAGAACCAATAACAGTATAACGACGAATAATATCAGATTTTTGATTTTCAAAACTAATTGTCATAATTTTTAATGTTTTGTTCTTCTTTAACAAAAATAGCTAGTTTTACAACTAGCTATTTTTTTATACTTTCTTTTTAGTACCTTCAAATTTTTCTTTTAAACGTGTTGCTTTACCAACTCGATTTTTTAAATAATATAATTTTGCTTTACGAACTTTAGCACGACGTAAAACTTTTACTTCTTGAATACATGAAGAATGAATCGGAAAGATTCTTTCAACTCCAATACCTTGAAAAATACGTCTTACTGTAATTGTTGTATTAATTCCTGCACGATGTTGTGCTATTACAGTTCCTTCGTAAGGTTGAATTCTCTTTTTATTACCTTCCTGAATTGTCACACCTACTCGAACTGTATCACCAACAAAAATAGTAGGCAAATCAGATTTAAATTGTTGAGATTCAATCTCGTAAATAAGTTGTTGTAATTTCATAGAAATAAAATATCTCCAATCTGTTGTATATTGTATCGCCTTAACTAATAATGTTTAATTTGTTATATTAATTAAGCAAAACAGTATAGTACAGTTAACAAAAATTAAAAAAAAACAAATTATTTTTTTGTCAGATCAATTTACCACTAAAGATTTGTGGTAAATTGATCTTCGTTTGTTAATAAAAATTTAATTAAGACAAAAAAAAGCAGTCATGAATTAAATTTTTATTCAAGAATAGTTGCTACAACACCAGCTCCTACTGTTCGACCACCTTCACGAATTGCAAAACGCATACCTTTTTCAATAGCAATTGGTTGAATTAATTCAACAACCATTTTAATTCTATCACCAGGCATTACCATTTGTAATGGGCTATCTGTATCAGTTTTAAAAGTGTCGATTTTTCCAGTTACATCCGTTGTACGAACATAAAATTGAGGACGATAACCTGGGAAAAATGGTGTATGACGACCACCTTCTTCTTTAGTTAAAACGTAAACTTGTGCTTCAAATTTTGTATGTGGAGTAATTGAACCAGGTTTAGCTAAAACCATTCCTCGTTCCACATCTGTTTTTTGAATTCCACGAAGTAAAATACCAACATTATCACCGGCAACACTTTCTTCTAAAGTTTTTTGGAACATTTCAAGACCAGTTACTGTTGTACTTTTAGTTTCATTTAAACCAACAAGTTCTACTGTTTCTCCAACTTTTACACATCCTCTTTCAACACGACCAGTTACAACTGTACCACGACCAGTAATTGAAAAAACATCTTCAATTGCCATTAAAAAAGGTTTATCTGTATCACGTTCTGGTGTTGGAATATATGTATCAACTTGATCCATCAGATTATAAATCTTATCAACCCATTTACTATCACCTTTTTTAATTTGTGGGTTTTCTGTTAGAGCTTCTAAAGCTAATAAAGCAGATCCTGAAATAATTGGAATCTCATCTCCAGGAAATTCGTAATTATCTAATGTTTCACGAATTTCTAATTCTACTAATTCTAGTAGTTCTTCATCATCAACTTGATCTTCTTTATTTAAGAAAACAACAATATTTGGAACACCTACTTGTTTTGCTAATAATAAATGTTCTTTAGTTTGTGGCATTGGACCGTCTGCGCCTGATACAACAAGAATAGCACCATCCATTTGTGCAGCTCCTGTAATCATATTTTTTACATAATCTGCATGTCCTGGAC
>VFQS010001854.1_pt1 | contig 18289 bp, 14 predicted proteins | sample 3512361 | NCBI WGS metagenome assembly VFQS01 (sample SAMN10412375, study PRJNA504923) | tailings metagenome | isolation source: Relicate 1 Philex TSF3 active mining | place: Philippines
TATTAACCCAGCATCATAATAACGATAGAGACTGTAATATGAATAAACTGAAATCCATGAGCCTAGCCATTGCCTGCTGTGCATTGGCGACACCAGCCTTCGCTGCAAGCACCGTCGTCAATTGCGGCAAACTTCTGGACGTAAAAAATGGTGTGTGGCGCGATAAAGTTAGCGTAACGATTGAGAACAATCAAATCGTTTCGATTACACCGATGAAAGCAGATGCGGCAAGCGTCGATCTTAGCGGCTATTCTTGCTTGCCGGGCTTAATTGATATGCACGTACACTTATCACATGATCCCAAACCACAAGTAGAACAACTACGCGCACGCCTCACTTCTGATCCTGCAGATTATGCATATGCATCAATTAAATTGGCTGAGCGCACCTTGTTATCCGGCTTTACTACCGTGCGCGACCTCGGTGCGGGCGATGGCTTAAATGTGTCGATGAAGCGCGCCATCGAAGCTGGCAGTATTATTGGCCCACGATTATTTACTGCAGGCAAATCAATTGCGACCACTGGCGGTCATGCCGACCCTAGCAATGGCTTATCAATGGCAATGCGTAATGCGGTTGGCAAACCAGGTCCTGAGCAAGGTGTGATCAATGGTGTTGATAGTGCGCGCGAAGCGGTACGTAGTCGTTATCAAGAAGGCGCTGATTTAATCAAGATTACGGCGACTGCGGGCGTCTTGAGTCAAGCCAGCAGTGGTGAAAATACGCAATTTACCGATGAAGAATTAAAAGCAATTATTCAAACAGCCAAGGATTATGGATTCCGCGTTGCAGCGCATGCACACGGCAATGAAGGCATCAAGCGTGCGCTGCGTGCCGGTATTGATTCGATAGAACACGGCACGTATATGGATGACGAAGCCATCGCCTTATTCAAGAAAAATGGCGCATGGTATGTTCCAACCATTTCAGCAGGTAAATTTGTTGCCGACAAAGCGAAAGTACCAAACTACTTCTCACCATTGGTGCAACCTAAAGCTGCCGCGATTGGCCCCTTGATTCAATCGACTTTCGCGCGCGCTTACAAAGCCGGTGTAAAAATCGCCTTTGGTACCGATGCTGGCGTATTCCCGAATGGTGACAATGCAAAAGAGTTTCGTTACATGGTAGAAGCCGGCATGCCAGAACTTGCCGCGATTCGCAGCGCAACTTTGAGTGCGGCGGAATTACTCAATCAAAGTAAACGACTAGGCTCAATCGAACCCAACTTTGCCGCTGACATCATTGCGGTCAAAGGCGATCCTTTAAAAGACATCAGCGTCTTAGAAAAAGTCGACTTTGTAATGAAGGATGGTGTTGTATATAAAAGACCAGATGTAAAATAAATCGCATTTATTGTCGCGTAAATGAAGCATAAATGACGCAACATTGATATACAAATGCAAAGATAAAGACTCGCTCTGATATTATCCAAGTCGGATTCAAGACAGATTCAAAGGAGATTCAAGGGAGCTTCAAAAGCACAAATCCCATTCGCAACTTGCACACCAGCAAATCTGCGAATGGATCCTTTGTTTTTATATGAAATCGAAACAAATCTGAGCGTTCCTTATTTTTGCATAACCACCTCTATTCGCCACGCCTTGTCATGCGCCCTCTGCCGATTCCTTACACGCCACTTCCACCAATTCCTGCTACTGCCCCCAAACTTGCTTACGAAGCCTTAGAACAAGGCAAGAATTATTGGATTGTGGATGATGTTTTAGATAATGCCGAAGAAATCGCAGAACGCTGCTTCAATCAAGCGCAATGGGAGTACGGTGCGCCCTATCAACCAGAAAGTTGGCCGGGCATGCGTTTTCATGGCGCTTTATTGCCTGCAGAACTGGCACAGATCGAGGCAAAAGTGAAGGCTCTGACGGGCAAAGATCGCTTATGGACAGAACAACCGCCAAATGGATTACGACTCGATTGCAATGTCGCTCAACTTGTCGGCGAAAAAGAAAGCACACCGCATCCGCATACTGATAGCCGCAATTTATGTCGTTATGCCTGCGTCATTTATCTTAGCCCCAATCCACCGCCAGATTCCGGTACAAGTTTTTGTCGACTGCGCTACCCGAATGGCGCGATTGGCGGCAATATTGTACTGAGTCCGCACAATAATTTGGTCGATGCGTTACAAGTAAAGGCTTTGCCAATACAGGCTTGGTATGAAGATTTGCGCGTACAAAATGTATTCAATCGCATGATTTTATACAAAGCCAATTTAGTACATTGCGCCAGTGCTTATTTTGGTAAAGAGTTACGAGAAAAGCGTCTAACCACAGTGTTCTTTTGGATGACAGACGATTAATCGAGATCAACGATCCACCATAGTGATCGCTTATTTTGCTCAATTACCTCAATAAGCGACAGAAAACCCGCCTAATCTGACGATCAGCTTGCCAAAATATCGCTACACTTTCAACATTCACTCATATAGCCACGGTGTACCGCAGTCGATTCACTCGACCTCTGCACTGGACTTAACTCGAATTCAAAATGACTATGCGACAGCTTGCTCACTCTCGACCATTCACGACTATCATCAAACTGGCCTGTCTCTGCATAGGTATCAGCCTCGGTGGCTGTGGCGGCGGTAGCAAAGATGCTGCGACCACGACCACCACTACTACGCCGAGCTTGGTGTCGATTAGCGTCACACCAGCGAATGCGACGATCTCGGTCGGCTTAAATCAACAATTTACTGCGACCGGTACTTATTCTGACGGCAGTAGCGCGGCCATTAGCAAAGATATTAGTTGGAGCACTGGTGGGACGATTTCTACGATCGTGCAAACTAGCGGTCTCGCCACTGGTAAATCAGTTGGGGTTGACACTATTACTGCCACTGTTGGCAAGATCGTCGGTACGACTAAACTCACAGTGCAAGCGCCGTATGTCGGGGTTTCTGCCGGCGGCTATCACTCTATCGTGTTGAAATCAAACGGTACTTTGATAAGTAGTGGTTTGAATCGCACGGGTCAACTCGGTAATGGCACTACCAATGATCTAGCAACATTCGCCAATCTTGGGGCGGTGAATACCTGGGCACAAGTATCCTCTGGCGAATTTCACGCCATTGCAATTCGTAGCGATGGCTCAATTTGGGGCTGGGGATTTAATCAAAATGGCCAATTAGGAGACGGTAGTTTTGTTGACAAAGCCGAGCCAACAAAAATTGGCAGCGCGACTTGGATTGCCATCGCGGCAGGCAAATCCCATACCGTCGCAGTAAAAAAAGATGGCACGCTATGGGCTTGGGGCCGAAATTTCTTCGGACAACTTGGTGATGGCACAGTCATCGACCGCGCGGTTCCGGTACAAATCGGAACTGCAAAAAACTGGACTACCGTCGCAGCCGGAACCAACCATACCATCGCTCGTCGCGATGACGGCAGTATCTGGACTTGGGGCGATAACAGCGCCGGGCAGCTTGGGATTGGCACCGTCGTCAAGGCGACCGCTCCAACACAAATTGGTACGGCGACTTGGGTGGCGATTACTGCCGGCGAGAGCCATAGCCTTGCGATTCGCGCCGACGGTGCTTTATTCGCTTGGGGAAATAATACAAAAGGTCAAATAGGTATTCCAAGTTTATTTTTCACACTCACCCCAGCGCAAGTTGGTACGCAAACGACTTGGTCATCGGTCGCTGCAGGAGCGAATCATAGTTTAGCAATTAAGAGCGACGGTAGCCTTTGGTCATGGGGAGCAAATGATGAAGGCCAACTTGGTCTCGGCAACAATCAAACGCAAACTTCCCCTTTACAGCTTGGAGATGTCAAAACTTGGAGAGCGATCAGCGCTGGTCAAGCGCATAGCTTGGCAACTCGTTCCGATGGCAGTTTATGGGTCTGGGGTAGAAACATAGAAGGCCAATTAGGCGATAGCAAACGTACAAATAGCAACGCACCAAGCCAGATTCCTTAAGCATAATCGAGCAAACTACTGTCTTTCAGCGCCAACAAGGACTAAAATTCGCGTTATAACTCAATAAAATATGTGACTTAGTTTCGCTTAAAGTTTCGCCTAAAAATAACGTCAGCTAGGCGCGACACGCTGCTCTCGGAAAATCATCTTGCTTATTTTGCTGCAAAAACTATTTATTGGCGCAATACTCTTCTCCTTGCCGATTCTCGGCACGGCTGCACCAACTCCATCAAAACAACATAGTCGCCCCACGGTGGCGGTTTTGATGGCAGAACAAAAAGGCGATCGTGAGCAAACGCTCCCACTTACGCGCAATGTCTTGCAACTGTTTACTTATCTCGAAGATGCCACCCAGATCAAAATCGACATCCGCCGCTATCCTTGGCGCAGAGTTTTACATAATGGTGAAAATGGCGAAGGCTTAATTTTTGGTATTTATAAAACACCAGAAAGATTAAAACTATTTCACTTTTCAGAACCCGTCTATTCCGACAAGGTTTGGTTGGTCAGTCGCTGCGAAGATAATTTCCAATTTAATTCGATTCAAGACTTAAAAGCTAAAAGAATCGGATTAGTACAAGGATCAAGTGCTGGCAGTGAATTTGACAGTCAAGTCAATATCCTCTTCAAGGCCGAATACAATACCAGCAGTTTAGCGGGACGTTTCTTAAAGCTATACCAAAAACGTATGGACGCCTTCTTACTGTATGAACCACGCACCAATCTCAAAGAAGTCCAGAAAGAATTAAATCAATTGTACGCAGCGGAATTAGACGAGTACAAAAAAAAGAAAACCGACGTTTTCTGCATCCTCCCTCGCCCAGTTTCCGTCATCGATGCCTACTTTGCGTTAAGCCTCAAAGCAGATCGCAACACACTTGATCTTATCGATAAAGTACTGATTCAAGCAAAAAAATCGGGCGAACTTGACCGCATTTTTGCCAAGTAGTGACAGCCGTTTTACGCTTTTATCTATCGCAAGTTGCTTTGGATTTTTTAAATTTTTCCTAATATCTCAATTGATGACCATGTCTGATTTTCAAACAGAAATTCTCGCGCCTATCTCGGCTCATGCAGTGTATTTACATTGCTGCCGCCAACCGCAAGCATTGACCGCAGAAATCAAGCAAACCCTAATCCAATTGCAAGACACGCTCGCAAGCACACAAGCGGTAATTGGCTTCGGTGCTTCCTTGCTCAATTTTTTGAAACTCGACATTCCAAATATGCGCAGCTTTCCGCACTTACCAGCATCGCACATCGATATGCACGCATTTGATATCGATCTTTGGGTATGGCTAAAAGGAGATGATCGTGGAGACTTATTTCATCGTGCTAGAGAAATACAAGCTTTACTCGCGCCCAGCTTCGCAGTTCAGCAGACTGTGAATGCCTTCAAATACAAATCAGGTCATGACCTCACTGACTACGAAGACGGTACTGAAAATCCGCAAGATCAAGCAGCCATAGCATGCGCTTTTGTCGAGAGTGACAATCCCGCTTTGCATGGGAGTAGCTTTCTTGCAGTTCAGCGCTGGCAACATAATTTTTCCGCGTTTGATGCGATGAGCGATGCACAACAAGATGCCATGATAGGACGACGTCGTAGCGACAATGAAGAGCTCGATGACGCGCCAGAGAGCGCGCATGTAAAACGAACAGCACAAGAGAGTTTCAGTCCTGAAGCATTTGTGCTGCGCCGTTCTATGCCGTGGTCAGAACAAGAAAATGCGGGATTATATTTCACCGCATTTGCGCATTCATTTGATGCCTTCGAGGCACAATTGCGACGTATGTTGGGTTTAGATGATGGGATTGTCGATGCACTATTCCAAATATCAACACCAATTATCAGCTCTTACTTTTGGTGTCCGCCTATGCAAAAAGGGCGCCTCAATTTAAGCGCCCTTTTATCTACATAAAACCTCAGTATTCGACCGCAGCCTTGAACGTTAGCATAAACCGTTCTCGCTAGAACTGATATCAAGCATTTGAAAACTAAAACGAGAGAAGTTGATGGCTAGCACGGTACTAGCCATCGCTACGCAAAGCGGCAATCGGGTCTAAACGCGATGCTTGTTTTGCTGGGAAAACACCAAACGCCAAACCAACCGCAATACACATCGAAACCGCAATCAGCAAACTGATCGGCGACCAAGCAACAGACCATCCGGCTAGGGTCGCAATGCTATACGCAGCAATCGCACCAAGCACGACACCCATCAAAGCACCCGACACCGCAATCACAAGGGCCTCAGCCAAAAACTGTTCAACGACATCACGACGACGTGCCCCCAGCGCACGTTTCAAACCGATTTCACGACGGCGCTCTAACACGTTCGCCAACATAATATTCATGATGCCGATCCCCCCCACCAGCAAAGATACGGCGGCAATCGAACTCATCACAATCGTAAAGATTCTTTGTGTTTGTTGGTTTTGTCGATACAAACCCATAGGCACAATTAAATTGGTGTCATCGGCATTCGCATGACGTTGCGCGATCACTGTTTGCAATACGCGAGCAGCGGTATCTGGCGCGACCTTGCCATCTAATCGCAAGCTAATTCCATCAACCTCATCTTCAATTAAGGTAAATAAAAAGCGTGCACGCCCGCTTTCCCAAGGTACGAATAAGCGTTCATCATCAAGCCCGAGTTTGATGCCCTCGAATTCTGATTTTCCCGCCGAACGATCCGCCAATACGCCAACCACTTCTAGCCATGTATGATTTAACTTGACCCGTTCACCAATTGGATTTTGCTCACCAAATAAACTCTTGGCCAAACGAGCTCCAATTACACAAACCGGAGCCAAGGTCTCGCTATCTTCAGTTTGTAGCCAACGCCCCTGCGCAATTTGCAAACCGCCGTGCTCAGCATAACTATGCGAGACTGCAAAGGCACGCCCCGCAATAATACTGGTGCCGTACACCAATTGATCAACTTTGATTTCTTTTCGTAAGGCCACTGATTGCGCACCGGGCACGACTGACATAGCTGCACTCGCATCGGCGGCTGACAAGCCTAAGGAACGCGTGCGAATATCCTTTAACTTATCGGTAGCGATGTTTTTTGACTCTAACAAAATATTATTCAAACCAAGCTCAGCCACTAAACGTAAAGCTTCACGTTTACTACCTTCACCCACTGCCAGCATCGCTACTATCGCGGCGACGCCAAACACCATACCCAACAAAGTTAAACCAGTTCTCAGCTTACGCCGTTTTAACTCAACGATTGCCTCAAGGATTAGCGCGCGATTCATGATTTATCTTCTTTCTTTTCGGGTACCAACACCAATTTCGCACCAACACGTAGACCCGCTTTCACTTCACTACGTATTTGCCCGCGCAATCCTAATTCGACTTTTTGCTTGAGCTTGCTAGATTTTTCTTTGAGATAAACAAAATAATCAGTGCCCTCTTGCACTAAAGCGATATTCGGTACCGTCAATACCTTTTTCGCATCAAACAAAATCACTCGTCCGGTGATGGCCTGTCCAGGTGTTAATGCATACTTACGAACCACATCTTGTCCAATATTTGCTTCGAAATCAGAGTATTTGACTGGCGATTCTTTTGACTTAGTACTGGCAGTTTTCCCCAGTTTCGTCAATTTCAAATTGAGCTCGGTTCCGGTACCTGACAAACGCACTTTGACGGTTTGCCCCTCTTTCAATCCAAAGGCTGCACCTTCGGCAATACTGAATTTGGCGACTTGTTGTTCAAGATCTGGCAAAGAACCAAATTCCTCTCCCGCCCACAATTTGCTGCCGACCTGCGGCAAGGAGCCATCCCAACGCGGTTTTAACAGAAACACGCCCTCGTGTGGCGCTTTCAATTCCAATGCAGATAAACTCTTACGTTGCTGCGCTATCGTCAAATTCACACTTTCTTTTTGCGACTCAACGACAGCCTGATCAGCGCGGCTACGTGAACCGATTTGATTATTCTTCCATTTTAAATAATCTTGCTTTTGATTCAGAAAGCCAATATCGACTAGCGTATCGAGAATTTTATTTTGCGCAAAAATTTGTAGATTTGCATTCGCGTAGCGTTGACTCAAATTCAAATCGCCACTCACTTTCGCACTATCAGAACTCAACTCAGCGCGACCTAGCTCTGCAGTTGACTGTATACCTAACTCCAGTAACTCTTTACGCAATAAATCCGTCTCAGCTTGCGACAATTTTGTTCTAGACTGCATCGAATCAAAAACCGCAATGGTTTGGCCTTTATTTACCATGCTGCCGTTCGCCACCATTGAGACCAGATTCCGCTCATCCCAACCTGTTCCAGGGACATTCAATTGGGTGCTCGCTGCCGCTTTAATCTCTCCGTCCGCGACAATTTCTTCTTGCCACTGACGCGCTTCAATGATTTCTACTGGCTCAGTGTCATTATTTGAATCACTGCATGCAGCTACACTAAATACTGCAATCAACATTATCGAATTAAGCACACGTCTCATTTCTTCGCTCCTGCTGGTGCAGCCACTGTTGTAGCGGCTTGCTGTAGCACTGGCTTGTTGCTCAATGAATTAGATTGAGCACTTTGACCTGTATTTGTTTGATTCATCAGTTTCACCTGTACCGCGGTTCCGGGTTTCACATTCTTGGGCAAGCTATCAAATTCAATTTCCACATCACGCACAATGCTAGGCTGATTTGCAGACTTGCCATGAAAGACCGCACCAAATCCCACTACCCTTGCGATGAGTTCTGTATTGGTTCCCGGTGTCGTCACCGATACTAACTGTCCTTGCTTGACCAGAGAAACCTGTGCTTCAGGTAGTTTTGCCGCGACATAGATTTTCTCTGGATCGGCCAGATTTGCCACCGAGGTTCCCATAAAAACTTGGCTACCAACGGCAATTTTTTCATCGTCATAGCCAACGTTGTGAACCACCATGCCTGCACGTGGCGCAAGAACTGTTAAGCCTTTTAATCCTTTTTCCAATATCGAAATCTTCTGCTGCAATTGCGCGATTTCCGATTTCAAGCTGCGTAACTCTGCGGTTCTGGCACGTAATTGGGCTTGGCGTTGACGCTCAGATAATTGAGCAAGCTGTTGAAACAAATCACGTTCTATGACCAACTTGTCATACTCAATTCGCTTGACCAATTCTTTGGGCAGAGAAGCTTTACGCAAAGCTTTCTCTGCATTACTTTTGGCTTCGACAACTGCAAGATCAGCTGCCTTCGCAGCCTCGGCATGATCTAACGCAGTCTTTTCTGCCAAACGTTTTTTTTCATTCAGGGAACTACGATGCGTATCCAGTCGCGTTTTCACATCGTTGGCCTCAAAGATCGCAACTGGTTCTCCGGCTTTCAGATAACTACCCTCTGGCGCTAACATCACTAAGTTATAGTTCCAGACTTGACGGATATTCGGCGGGCCAACATTCACAGATTGACGCGACAGCACCTCGCCTTCCAAAGTAACATCTTTAGCTTTTTGATTTTCTGCTGAAGTTTTTGATGCACTATCACTAGCACTTGGCTTCTTCTGATTTTCACTTTTCGCCAACATTTTATTCGGCACGATTGTTTCGATAGACGCGCTCATTCCTTGTTGCAAGTCATAGGGCAAATTATCAGGCAGACGAATTTCGGTTTTGAAATAACGCCCCTTACCCCAGATCGCACGCGCTTCAGGCGCACTGGCAATCCGCTCAATCACCGCCTTGGTATAAGAACCTGGAATGGCATCGAAACGCACCTGCATCTCTTGTCCTTGCTGTAAAAATGGACGATCAGCTTCCAGTACCCAAGCAATCACTTTTAGCTTGCCGCCACCCAAAATCTGTCCAGCAACCGAGCCAATTTGTGCACGTCCACCTTCGTCTAGACGTTTTCCACTCCAATTATCGTAGCCATGAATCAGCACACCATCACGCTGCGCTTTCACTTCGCTTTGCGCGACCTGCAACTTGGCAAAAGCAATTTGAATTTGCAAACGCTTGATCGCTAATTCGCTGTCTTCTAATTTGCGTTTCACCGCATCATTGGCGTTGTCTAGTGCTTTTTGTTTCACCACAAGATCGCGCGTTGCCCTATCCAATTCACCTTGATACTTGTCGTAATCTAGCGCGGATATTTGCGATTTTGGCAGAGCTGCATCGATTTTGGCTTTGGCAAAGGCTGCTTGCGCAGTAATCAAAGCCCGTTCAGCTTCTATGGTTTTCACTTCCAAATCAGCGGCTTCGCGCAAACCCTTCTCACGATTTTGTGAAATCTCAAGTTCGATTCTTTCGATGTCAGAATCACCCATAGAATCCACACGCAAGACGACATCACCTGCTTTGACCTTACTTCCCTCAGGCACAAAATAACGCAAAGTAACGGGTGAGACGATCGCGCTCGGCACAATAATCGGAATTGAATCCGCTGCCTGCAACTCACCCGTTAACAACACTGGTCTTTGGTACTTAGGTGTCGCTGGCTTGTCGGCAAAGACGGGAAAACTAAACGCGGAGACTAGGCACATTAGCGTCAATGTGCTACCGAAATTTAATTTGCAGCGTGATGTGAATCTCATGCGACCACCTCAGCCACTTTGCCATCTTTCAAATGAATAGTTCGCTGCGCTTTCGCAGCGATATTTGGATCATGGGTCACCAACACCATGGTTTGTCCATTGGCGTGTAGCTCGGCTAGCAGAGCTAACACATCCGTCGCGCTTTTTGAATCAAGGTTACCCGTGGGTTCATCAGCTAAAAGTAAGGCTGGCTGATTGAGTAATGCGCGCGCAATCGCGGCTCGCTGTAATTGCCCGCCCGACAATTCCCCAGGCAAATGCCCCATACGCTGACCTAAACCAATACGTTCTAGCAACACACGCGCACGATTTTCTGCTTCAGGATCTGGCTGTTCAGCGTAGCGCTGCGGTAGCAATACATTTTCCAACACCGTCAATCGTGGCAATAAGTGGAAAGATTGAAACACAAAGCCAATCCGACGATTACGTAAATCCGACGAGGCATCATCATCCATACTACCGATCTCATCTTGCTCTAAATGGTAAGTACCACTATCTGGTTTATCCAAAGCACCAAGCACATTCAGTAAGGTCGATTTACCCGAACCAGACGGACCCATAATCGCCACAAACTCACCGCGCGCTATCGATAAGTCAACGCCATCTAAGGCACGGATTTCGTTACCACCTTGTTTATAAGTCTTACGAATATTTCTTAGCGCAATCATCGAACCATCCTGTCTGCACAATTTGCGTTGGTAAAAAATTGAAATCATATTAAGTGGCAGGAAGTATCCTTACTCAAATAACAATTGTCAATTATCAATTGTGCTAAAGAATGATTTTATTTTTTATTTCCGCATTCATAATTCGATGTCGCATCAAGCACATGACTAAACATGCAGCTCAACACACAGCTAAATACAAATGTGGAAAACAAAAACCCGCAATCACTTGCGGGTTTCTGTGGTCGAACTAAGCTACCAATTAGCAAGGCATTTCAGCATTTTTACGTGAGTAGAACCACCAAGTAATCACCATGCAACTGATGTAGAAAGCGATGAAGGTGTACAAAGCCATATCAGGAGCGCCTGTGATTTTGATGGAAGTACCAAAACCCTGAGGAATAAAAAATCCACCATAAGCACCAATCGCACCTGAGAAACCTAAAACAGCGGCAGATTCTTTTGCTGCATCCAAACGCGCTTGTCTAATCGCAGCTTCACCTTTGCCTGCGCTAGCACGTTCTCTTTCTGTTTGAAAAATAATCGGAATCATGCAAAACGTTGAGCCGTTTCCTAAGCCAGTCAAAATAAACATACCAATAAACGAGAATAAAAACACACTAAATTGATGTGCGTGTAACGCTGGCAATATACCGAAAGCAATCACTGCTGCCATTGCCGCGAAGACCCAGAATGTCAAACGTGCACCGCCCAATTTATCGGACAAGATACCACCGACTGGACGTGCTAAAGCACCAGCTAAAGGGCCGAGGAAAGCGAACTTTGCGACATCGACTTCAGGAAACTGGGCTTTGATCAACATCGCAAATGCTGCGGAGAATCCGATGAAAGAACCAAATGTACCGATGTATAACCAGCACATTAACCAGTTATGTTTGCGTTTAAAAATGATTGCTTGATCAGAGAAAGACGCTTTGGCAGAGGCAATATCATTCATGCCAAACCATGCTGCAATCGTTGCCACCACAATGAACGGCACCCAAATAAAGCCCGCATTCGCCAACCAAAACATTTTGTCAGTATTGGTTTTAACATTGTGATACAAGAAGCCATCACCAGAAATCGCCGCACCAAATACCGCAGATGAAATCACTAGTGGTGCGACAAATTGAACAACTGAAACCCCAAGATTACCAATCCCAGCATTCATACCAGTGGCATAACCTTTGCGTGATTTTGGGAAAAAGAAGCTGATGTTCGCCATACTCGAACTAAAGTTACCACCACCGAGGCCACACAATAAAGCGAGTATCAATAAGGTGGAATAACTGGTTGTGGGATCTTGTAAAGCGAAGCCCATGCCAATCGCTGGAATCAACAAACTCGCGGTGGATATCGCGGTGAAACGACGACCACCAAAAACAGGAACTAAAAAAGAATAAAAAATTCTCAGAGTTGCTCCCGACAATGCCGGCAAAGCAGTCAAGAAAAATAGCTGATCTTTGGTGAATTTAAATCCAGCCTTATCCAAGTTAGCAGCCACCACACTCCACAGCATCCACACTGAAAACGCTAACATCAAGCAAGGTATTGAAATCCACAAATTTCGATTTGCAATGCCATTACCTTCTTTTTGCCAAAATCCACTATCCTCCGGCTCCCAACGACTTAATACATGTCCCATCTCGTACTCCTTCACTGAATTAATCTCACATTTAATCTCAAATTATTTTTGATGTTAGAGACTCTTTATACCTGCCGATTTGTACTTACCGATGACAGTTCGACTGCACAAAGAAAAACGCACCATCCTGAATATCATCTTAAGGATGGTGCGTCTATTTGAGAATTCTACGTATGGGGATAGAACGATCCGCAAAAGTAGGGGTTGATCAGCCAAAAGAACTAGTCCGAACTTCCCGCTCTACATTTAATTCCGGCGTGATACGTCGCGTTAATGGTCGTACATTGCTTTTGGCATTCGGTGTTTCTTGTGCTGCACTGGTGCTTGCATACGCCTTCAAAGCCGTCATGCAGTGAATATAAATTCTCGAGGCGCTGACACGGATTAAGTTTAATTCACTTAAGTGATGCAACATCCGAGAGAAAGTCTCTGGCGTTAGATTGAGTAAAGATGCCACCACATTTTTCTTTAACTCAAGGCGGATGTCGTTACTGTCTTGGGTAACAGCAACCTGTACCAAATAATCGACCACCCTTTGCATGGCATTGTGCGATGATTGTCGTTCTACGCTGCGGATAAATCCTAGCAAACGATACGACAAGCCCGTCATCATTTGACGTGCAATTGTTGGTGATTGGTCGAGCAATTTAAATAGCGCATTGCGCGGCAAACGCAGTAGCAAAGAAGGCTCTAAAGACTCTGCATAAAATGGATATGGCTCGTCTAAGAACAGCATAGCTTCACCAAAACATTGACCTGGGCGAATTAACTCAACGATCTTGTCACTGCCATTGGACGATGGAATCGCCAACTTCACCAAGCCATAGACCAAAATAAAACAGGCATCCGCTGTATCGCCTTTTTGAAACAGACTTAGACCCTTGTCCAACTCCATTTTCACGACTTCCTTTTTTAAGCTTTCTAACTCAAACGGCGAAATATGGCGAAATAAAGCCTGATTCGATAAAAGTCCATCAAGATTAATCTTACTCATAGCGAGCCCCCCCATCTTATAAATGTGTGTAGCACAGTGTAATCGGGGAAGATTAGCGTCGACTATACGTCGTTAGGAGTAGTTCGGCGTTGCAGATGGCTAGTTGTTATTTGTCGAGTTGACAATCTTATGGGTAATTACTTGTCCATCCCATGCTCAACCGCATAGACCGCAATTTGCACACGGCTGGTTAGATTAAGCTTTTTCAGAATGTTTTGTACATGAATTTTGACTGTGCTTTCAGCAACATCAAGATTGCGCGCAATTTCTTTATTACTTTCACCACGGGCTAGGCACACCATCGTCTCGCGTTCACGTGGTGTCAGTTTTTCACGTTCTGGCGCGGTCGATACATTATTCCCTGATCGAAATTGCATGACCAACTTGGCTGTCATCGACTCCGCAATCACAGGCTCACCAGCGGCAGCGCGTTTAATCGCTTGGGTTAGATAGTCCGCTTCAATATTCTTCAATAAATAGCCACGAGCGCCATTCTTTAAAGCGGTTGTTAGGTCTTCTGCTTCTTCTGAGACTGTCAGCATCAACACTGCAGTGTCGGGCAAATCTTCGACGATCAATTGCATCGCTTCCAATCCAGATAAGCCTGGCATGTTTAAATCCATTAACACGACATCAGGCTTTAATTGTTTTGCGCGTTTGATACCTTCCAAACCATCAGAGGCCTCGCCAACAATTTCGAATTCGGGGTTACGTTGCAATAACAATCGTATGCCACTACGAAACAAGCTGTGATCATCGACTAATAAAATTTTTATGCTCATGTCTCTACAATTTCTTCGCTAGATTGTTTACTAAGTTTAAGCCACCAGAATTAAGCAACTAAGCGTTCTGCACGTTTCAAGTGCAAAGCAATTGTAGTGCCTTGGTCAACTGAACTCTCAATCGAAAACTGTGCAGCAAGACGCTCGGCACGTTCGTGCATAATGCGTAAGCCAACGTGACTATCACCTTTTTGCGCGACCTTACTCATATCAAAACCAGCGCCATCATCATGAACCGTCATCACAAAATCACGATCGTTTGCAACCTTGACTTTAACCTCGCTCGCTTGCGCATGTTTACGCACATTTGATAAGGCTTCCTGCAAGATAAACAGCACTTGTAATTGCTGCTCAGGCGCTAATTGTGCTCCATCACCACTAATTTCTATCGTCGCGTGTACGCCAGTTTGACGCTGAAATTTAGACACCACGTTACGCATTTCAGATTCCAAATTACTGTCTTGCAAACGAGTACGGAAATTTAATAAAAGCTCTCGCACATCCTCGTAACTTTCTTGGATTCCAGCACGTAGCAGCGGAGTGATATCGTGAATTTCTTCGATATCATTGCGCTTCAAGGAATCTTCCAACATCTGCACCTGTAAGTTCAAGAAGTTAAGCCCTTGTGCAATGCTGTCATGCAAACCTTGCGCCAACAAATTGCGTTCTTGCGACACTGCGAATTCTTTTTCTCTGGCTATTAAGCGTTGATTTTCAATCGATGAACCTAAGTTTTTACCCAAAATTTCGAGCAAGCGACGCTCCTCGCCTTTCACTACACGCTCTTGAGAAAAGTGCAAAGAGAAACTACCAATCACTTGATCACGGGCTTGAATTTGAAACACCGCTAAGGAGACATAGCCTTCTTCTTGGCAACGATAACGTTTTTGTTGATCTAGCAAACGAAAATCACGCACTAAAATAATTCCTTTCGAAGTAGCTGCACCACACAAGCAATCATCTTTTTTAATGCAATGCTCTTCCTCAATCATTTTTTCCGAAATACCTTCATGTACCGTGATATGAACATTACCTTTATCATTATCGAGAATACGAACCGTACCACCATCGGCATTCATTCTCTGCATAATTCTATGCAAGAATCCACGGCATAATTCTTCAATCGCATGAGGGCCAGAGAGAAATGCCGCGATCTCATACATCGTACTAATTTCGTGATTCTGCGCTTGTAGCTTTGCGGTTTTTTCTGAAACACGATCTTCCAAAGTTCTATGCACAGTTTGCACATGATCGGCCATTTGATTAAAGGCTTGGGCTAAGACGCCGAATTCATCTTCAGTTTCTATCGGAAGTCGCACGCTTAAATCGTCTTTACTCATACGCGCGATACCCGCTTGCATACGCGTGACAGGTCCAACAATCCACAAATACAAAAGATAAAGTAAGGCGATACTGGCGGCGAGTGACATAAAAATCAAGGCGGTCTGACACAGCCTTAGCCACGTGGTTTTTTCTTCTAATTCGACTTCAACTAGCGAGACCAGTTGATTAATATTTTTTACGAATCCAGGCAATTGTGCAGCGTAATCTTCAAGCGCAACTTGCTTTAATTGTGGATCGGATTGCGCCACGACTTTCTGCGCATTGACCTGAATATGTTGACGCCAATCTTGCTGCACTCTCTTCATTTGCTCGCGTATCGGTGTCGTTTGTGGCAAGAACAAAGGGCGTTTGGCATCACCATGTTCGAGATCGGATAAGGTGCGATTAAATTCTTGCAACTCTTGTATAACGCTATTACCCTTCTGCGGATGTTCCAACACCATCGCCAAGCGATAAGAGCGCATACGCAAACTACCTGCCTCATTAATCGCTGCGCCACCGCCTTCTAACTGCCAAGACAATAATAAGGTGTAACCAATCGCAGCTAAAGTCAAAGCCAAGCCAACTACCGTCGTCATTAAAATACGAAAAGTCAGGCGCTTGCCTATCGGTAATTGGTTGGTGGAATCCATATGGCTCTTCTCTAACTCGCTGTGTTTTTCACTTTGATTGATCTGCTATTGACCGACTATTGGTCAACTACTCAATCAACCAACTCTGGATTTTTGCTAACTTCTTCTATCGTTTCATGTGATTCAACAGCATCGACACTGCTCGTGTGCGGCACGCCAAGTGGGCACACCATAGGAAGAAAGCTATCGGTGCGGTCAGAGTATGCCAGCAATGCGCCATTTGTCATATCGAAATACCAGCCATGCAAGGCAATCTCGCCACTTTGTTCGTGTTCTGCGACCCAAGGGAAGCTACGCAAATTATTGAGTGACATGATAATCGCTCCGAGTTCGCATGCGTGATTTTGTACTTCTTTGCTGCAGTGACTTAATTGGCTTAACACTTGCTGTTTAACCGGTTCAACGATACGCATCCAACGGCCAATAAAATCAATCTTACGACTCGGTTGATAGCCCTGCATCAATGCCCGTATGCCACCACATTTTTCGTGCCCCATGACGATAATACGCTTCACATTTAAAGCTTCTACCGCAAACTGTATCGCTGCACTAACCCCTTGTTGATTGCCAGATTCATTACATGGTGGCACTAAATTTGCCACATTGCGAATCACAAAAATATCGCCAGGATCACAATCAAGTAGTAAAGCAGGGTCAACCCGCGAATCGCAACAGCCAATTAACAAGGTAGTCGGATTCTGACCATTATTCAACTTATTATAAAGCGGCTTTTCACCAGCAAAATATTTGGACTGAAAGCGTTGAAACCCTTCAATAAATTGGTGAATATTACGCACTTCCATCTTCAACCTCACTCTATTTTACTCAGTAGACTATCCACCGGTTTGTGACATAAACCGGATAATTTTATGTCTTTGTGTCGTGAACTCATGGCGCTCCGGTTTGAGTTCTATTGCCTCTCGTATCGCTTGTTCAAGCTCTGTATCACTGATCCCCGCACGCAATAAAGGGCGCAAAGCAAATTGCTCATCTTGTCCCAAGCACATATACAGCGTGCCATCGACCGCCAAACGTACGCGATTGCAGCTGGCACAAAAATGTTGGCTAATCGGTGAAATAAAACCGATCGTTCCTTGCCCATCTCGACGTGTCCAGTAACGTGCCGGACCGCCACCCAATTCTTCAGCCGCTGGAATCAAATCGAACTGACGCACCAATTGTTCTCGAATCGGACCAATGTCCCGGTATTGACTATTTTGTCCAGTGCTACCCATCGGCATCGCCTCAATTAGGCGCAAAATGAATCCTTCGTTAAAGCAAAATTCCGCCATACGGGGAATTTCATGCTCATTAACACCGCCCATCACTACCATGTTGAGCTTAATAGGCTTAAATCCTGCCTGCTTACCAGCTTGCAATCCCGCCATGATGCTGGCGAAGCTATCGCGCCCCGTGATATTTTCCATACAAGCTTTATCTAGACTATCTAGACTGACATTGATGCGGCTCACACCAGCCTGATACAAAGCCTGTGCATGCTTATGCAATTGCGTCGCATTTGTCGATAACGAAATATCTCGAATCTCTGCATGGCTAGCCAACCGCTCCACCAACTGCGGCAAATTGCGTCGCAATAATGGCTCGCCACCAGTCAAGCGCACGCGCGCCACACCCAAGCGGCCAAAGGCAGCAACCACTCTTTCAATCTCCGCGAAGGTGAGCCAGTTCTCCGGCTCCTCAAAGCCGTTAAACCCTTTAGGCATGCAATAACTGCAGCGCAAATCACATTTAT
>VFQS010001855.1_pt1 | contig 18288 bp, 16 predicted proteins | sample 3512361 | NCBI WGS metagenome assembly VFQS01 (sample SAMN10412375, study PRJNA504923) | tailings metagenome | isolation source: Relicate 1 Philex TSF3 active mining | place: Philippines
TCTCCCATCGCAACACCACCTTAGCAGTGTCGCACTTGTTCCGTGAACTCAGGGGGTCCAGCTTCATGCTTCATCACGTTCGGAAAGAAAGCTGGATCCCGGCCTGCGCCGGGATGACGGCTTCCATAGCTGAACATGCTTGCCGATTCCGTTTAAGTGGCCAACGCTTCAGGACCCGCCCTTACCCCCGCCCGATATAGGGCATCTTCGTCGCCATCACGGTGACGAACTGGGCATTGGCCTCGAGCGGCAGCGAGGCCATGTAGAGCACTGTCCTCGCCACGTTCTCCACATCCATGGTCGGTTCCGGCGCCACCGTGCCGTTGGCCTGGGGCATGCCGGTCTTCATCTTCTCCGTCATCTCGGTTCCGGCATTGCCGATGTCGATCTGGCAGACGGCGATGTCATATTTCCGCCCGTCGAGGGAGCCCGACTTGGTGAGGCCGGTCACCGCGTGCTTGGTGGATGTGTAGGGCGCCGAATTGGGCCGCGGCGCATGCGCCGAGATCGAGCCGTTGTTGATGATGCGGCCGCCGCGCGGGCTCTGGTCCTTCATCATGCGGAAGGCTTCCTGCATGCAGTAGAAGACGCCGGAGACATTGACGTTCACCACGTTCTGCCACATCTCGATCGAGAGATCCTCGAGCAGGATGGTGCCGGGAGCACCCGTGCCGGCGTTGTTGAACAGGACATCGAGGCGGCCGAATTTCTCCCGGCAGGCGGCGAAGAGCGCCTTGACGGACTGGGGGTCCGCGACGTCGCTGGGGACCGCGAGCGCGTTGGGGCCGATCTCCTTGGCCACCTGCGCCAGAAGGTCGGCGCGGCGGCCCGCCAGCACCACGTGATAGCCCTCCCGCCCGAAGGCGAGCGCCACCGCCTTGCCGATGCCAGACCCGGCACCCGTCACCATCGCCACTTTCATCTGTGTCACGTCCCCTTCAAAGAATTCCATGCCGCGACGAATTCCGCCGCGGATCGTCCCACATCTTCCGCGCTCATGCCCGGCTTGTAAATGTTGGAGCCGATGCCGAAGCCCGCGCAGCCCGCATCGGCCCAGTCCTTCATGTTGGCGGGTGTCACGCCGCCCACGGCATAGACGCTCACGTCCTTCGGCAGCACGGCCTTCCAGGCCTTCACCGTTTTCGGGCTCGCGGCTTCCGCCGGGAAGAGCTTGAGGTGGCGCGCACCAGCGCGCACGGCGCTGAAGGCCTCCGTGGGCGTGAAGACGCCAGGGAGCGGCACGAGGCCGCGTTCCACCGCGCGGGCGATGACGGCGGGGTTGCAGTCGGGCGAGACGGAGATCTGCCCGCCCGCGGACTTCACCCGGTCCACGCTTTCAACGTCCAGCACGGTGCCCGCGCCGACGATCATCCGGCCGTGGAAGCGCGCGGCGAGGGCCGCGATGGAGCGGAACGGATCCGGCGAGTTGAGGGGCACCTCGACGATGCGGATGCCCGCCGCGTGGAGCGCATCGCCCACACCTGCCACCTCCTCCAGCGTGACGCCCCGGATGATGGCGATGATGCCGCAGCCTGCGGCCGTCTCCTCGAAGCTCAGCATCAGATGATCCCCGCCTTGCGCGCGATGATGGCCAGTCCCTTCACGATGGCCTCCTGGTCGCCGTAGCGCACCTTGAGGCCTGCGATCTCGATCGCCTTCACATAGCGCCCGCCGATGCCGGGCGAGGCGAGGACAGCGTATTCGGCGTCCTTCGGGTTCTCGCGGATGGCATGGGCCACCTCCGTGCCGATGACCTGGCCCGAGAGGTATGAGGCGATGGCTTCGGGCGCCAGCTCGCCGAAGAGCCCGAGCGAGCGCGCCGAGAAGATGCGGTGGAGGAAGCCCGCCGGATCATCGAGGGCGGCGCGCGCGCCCATGGCGAAGGCCTCCTCGTCATCCGGCCCCGGCTTCATCAGGCGGCCCAGTATGGTGTGGTCCTTCAGCGCCGCATAGACCTCGCCCGTCACGTAAGTCGAATAGCGGACGAGCTGGTCGCCCTTCGTGGTGATCCATTTGGAATGCGTGCCGGGCGTCACGAAATGGCTTACCCCTAGGTCGAGCGAGCCGAAGACCTGCACCTCCTCCGAGCGCATCACGTCCGGCATGCCGTCGGCTGAGCGGTAGGAGAGGCCCGTACTGAAGGCGATGCGGCGGCCCGCGGCCGTGGTGTGCATGTGGAGCGCGCGCGCGAGATCCGCAGCACTCGCGGGGCATGGAAGATAGGGAAGCTCGATCCAGCCCTGGCGCGAGGTGATCATGCCCGCCGCCATCACGGGAAGGCCCGCGTCCCACGCGCCGATGTGGCGCTCGAGCGCAGCCTCGAAGGCCCCGTCCTTCACCGCGAGGATGCCCTCGGCCGCCGAGACCGTATCCCGCACGCGGCCATCCGCGCCGACATAATAGGCGCGGAAGGAGGTGGTGCCCCAGTCAAGGGCGATGAAGTCAGTGCTCATGGTGCACTCTTTCTTGGCCTTCGCCGGGGTGACGCCAACACTGGAGCGTCACAGCGCCTTCGCGCCGCCCGGCTTGTAACCGGGCTTCATGGCCTTCAGCGGGTTGCGCAAGGCGGCGCCGAAGGGGGCGGCAGTGATTTCGAAGACGTCACCGTCCTCGGTCTTCACATTGTCGGCGATCGAGAGGGTCGCCGTGCCGAAGTAATGGATGTGCAGGTCGCCCGGCCGGCGGAAGCCGTCATACTTGAAGTGGTGGTATTCGAGATTGGCCAGCGTGTGGCTCATGTTGGCCTCGCCGGTGAGGAAGGGTTTCTCCCAGATCACCTTGCCGCCGCGGAGGATGCGGCTCATGCCTTCGATCGAGTCCGGAATCTTGCCCACCACCATCTCCGGCCCGATTGCCGAATGGCGGAGCTTCGAATGGGCGAGATAGAGATAGTTCTGCCGCTCCGTGACGTGGTCCGAATATTCATTGCCGAGCGCGAAGCCAAGCCGCACGGGGCGGCCCTTGTCGTCGATGAGATAGAGGCCCGCCAGTTCCGGTTCCTCGCCGCCGTCCAGCGCGAAGGACGGGAGCGGCAGCGGCTGGCCCGGCCCCACGAGCCAGGAACCGTCGCCCTTGTAGAACCATTCGGGCTGCACGCCTGCTTCTTTCTTGGACTTCGGCTTGCCGCCCTCGAGGCCCATCTTGAACATCCTGAGGCTGTCGGTGAGCTCTTCCTTGGCACCCGACAGCTTCTTGTGCATGCCGTCCCGCGCCGCAGCCGAGCCCAGATGCGTGAGGCCCGTGCCGGTGATGATGCAATGCGCCGGGTCCGGATGGTCCACGGGCGGGAGCACGCGCTTCTCCTTGAGTGCTGCCGCATAATCCTCCGTTGCGGAGCTTGCGAGGGAGGAGGCCATGGCGGAGAGCTTCACGCCTTCCTTCAGCGCCATGCGGGCGAGGTCCAGCGTGGTGGCCGCCTTCTTGAGCAGCACCACTTTGTCTGCCGCAACGAGGCCGGCGCGGCGCTTGCCCTTGCCGTCGATGATCTGGACGAGGTTCATTGGCGCTGCTCCCATGTGTCCGTTGTTTTGTATGACGATTAACGCGTCCGCTCAGCCCGCGAAAGCGTGTTTTTCGTAGCCGGTGACGCCGGGATCGAAACAGAAGAGGCCGCCCTGAAGGGGCCGGGCGCGAAGCTCCTCGGCCTCCAGGTGCTGGCGCGAGGTGGTGACATACATGGTGTCCAGCCTCGGCCCGCCGAAGCAGACATTGGTCACCCGCCGCGCCGGGATCGGCACCACGCGGTCGATGCGGCCGTCGGGCGCGATCCGGAGCACGCAGGAGGCTTCCCAGCGCGCGCTCCAGATGAAGCCTTCCGCGTCCACCGTGGCGCCGTCCGGATAGCCGAAGTCCGGCGTATCGTTCAGCACGCGCTTGTTGAAGAGGGTGCCGGCCTCCAGGTCGAAATCATAGGCCCAGATCACCTTCGCCATCGAATCCGTGAAATAGAAGATGCGGTTGTCGGGTGACCAGCAGGGGCCGTTCGCGATGCCGACGCCGGTTTCCATCACCGTTGCCGTGCCGTCGGCATCGACGCGGAACAGCTTGCCGGTGGAACCGGTGATCGGCAGGTCCTCGCCCAGGGGGCCGATGTTGTTCGTCATGGTGCCGAACCAGAACCGGCCCTTGGCATCGCAGGCACCGTCATTGCCGCGATTGCCCGGCGTTTCGGGATCGATCATGCGCCAGGGCGTCAGGGCGCCCGTTTCCGGGTTGAAGACCGCGACGGACCTGTGCGTGCCGACGATGAGCGTGCCGTCCTTGCGCATCGCCATGGCGGCGACCATCTCGTCGAACTGCCATGTGCGGTAGGCGCCGCTCGCCACGTGGAGGCGGCGGATGGCGGAGGGCACGATGATGTCCAGCCACCACAGGCATTGCGTGGCGCTGTCCCAGAAGCAGCCCTCGCCGAGCTTGTCCTTCGTCTCGAGCAGGCAGGTGACAGGGGTGTGGGTGATCTTCATCGGCGCGCGTCCCTCATTCCTTGACGTCCATCGGCCAGGTGTCGGCGATCTTGTAACCATCGGGGAAGGGATCGTCCGGATCAAGCATCAGCGTGGACTGGGAGGTGATCCAGGCGCGGCCGGTGATGGTGGGGATGACGGCGGCATGGTTGCCCACCGTCGTGGTGCCCACGATCTCTCCGATGAAGCGGCTTTCGATGATGGAGCGGCCGATATAGCGCTCGCCTTGCTTCAGCAGGCCCTTGGCGTGGAGCACGGCCATGAGCGCGGAGCAGCCCGTGCCGGTAGGCGAGCGGTCGATCTTGCCCGGCTTGATGACGCAGGCATTGCGGCTCGACGGGCAGCCATCGCGTGTTTCGAGAGGGCCCGTGAGGAAGGCGAAGGAGAAGTGCCGCCATTCGGGCAGTTCCGGGTGGGTGAAGCCCAGCTGCTCGTTCCCCGCCTTGACGATCTTCCGGCCGATGACGGCAAGCTCGCGCGCCTCGTCCGGGGTCACCGCAAACCCCAAGGCCTTCGCATCCGCCATCACGAAGCTGTCGCCGCCGAAGGCGGTGTCCACCGTGATGGTGCCCAGCCCCTCGACCTCGAGGGGCACGCCGATCCGCTCCGCGAAGGCGGGCACGTTCTTCAGGGTGATGGACTGCGCCTTGCCGTTCCGGCATTGCGCCGTCACCTCAACGAGGCCGGCGGGGGCTTCCAGAACCAGCGTCGTGACGGGTTCCACCATGGGGATGATGCCCGCGTCGAGCAGCACGGTGGCGACACAGATGCAGTTGGAGCCGGACATGGGCGGCGTGTCCTCCGGCTCCATGATGATGAAGCCCATCTGCGCGGCCGGGTTCTTCGGCGGCACCAGAAGGTTCACATGGCGGAAGACGCCGCCGCGCGGCTCGTTCAGCACCAGGGCGCGGAGCTTCCCGTCGCCCGCGATGAAACGGGACTGTTCCCACAGCGTTTCACCCGGCGGCGGCGCGACGCCCCCCACGATCACGTCGCCCACCTCGCCCTCGGCGTGGCAGCCGATCACCTGAACAGACGTCCTGCTCCGCACAGCTTCCCCCCGAATCTTACGAAAACTTCATGCCGGCTCCCCTTGAACTTGCCGCAATCCGCATTATTTCGCCAGCTACTGCGGCGCCGGGCCCCTCTGGCGAGATGACATGTCTCGCGATGTCGGAGCCGCAGGGGGGCAACAACAAACACAGGGTCCGGCAATGGAAATCGTCCAGGCTGCGCTATTCTCCGACTTTCTCGGCACTCCGTCCTATTTCTGGCTGATCTTCATCTCCGTGGTGGTCGGCCTCCTGGTTCTCGACCTCGGCTTCCTGCACAAGGGGCAGAAGGAGATCGAGGCCAAGGAAAGCTTCATCCTCTATGCCGGCTACATGGCCATCGCCTTCGCCTTCGGCGCCTGGGTGTGGTACGCGCGGGGCAGCCAGTCCGGGCTCGAATTCTTCACCGGCTACCTGATCGAGCAGTCGCTGGCGATGGACAACATCTTCGTCATCGCCACCGTCTTCGGCTTCCTCGGCATTCCCCGCATCTACCAGCACCGGGTGCTGTTCTGGGGCATCCTCGGCGTCATCGTGTTCCGCGCGATCCTGATCGGGCTGGGCGCGGCGCTGGTCATGTCCTTCCACTGGATCCTGTTCCTGTTCGGCGCCTTCCTGGTGTTCACGGGTCTCAAGATGTTCAAGACCTCGAACGACAAGCCGTCTCTCGAGGACAACTGGATGCTGCGCCTGATCAAGAAGAACTTCCGGGTGACGGACCAGCTTCACGGCGAGAAGTTCACCATCCGGCAGATCGATCCGAAGACGGGCAAGATGGCGCTGTTCATCACCCCGCTCTTCGTCTCGCTCATCATCGTGGAATTCGTGGACCTGGTCTTCGCGGTGGACTCGGTTCCGGCGATCTTCGCGGTCACGCAGGACCCGTTCATCGTCTACACCTCGAACATCTTCGCCATCCTCGGCCTTCGCGCGCTCTATTTCGCGCTGGCCGCGGCCATGCACCGCTTCAAGTATCTCCAGTACTCGCTGGCGGTCATCCTGGTGCTGGTCGGCATCAAGATCTTCCTCGTGCCGCTGGGGGTGAAGATCGACACCGCGATCTCGCTCGCGGTCACGCTGGGCGTGCTGGCCTCCGGCATCGGCTGGTCGCTGTGGAAGACCCGCAACGACATGCCGGAGCCCGCCCCGGCGGCAAAGGCGGCGGAATGACCCCGCCCCTCTTGCCTTGAAGGCAGGATGCGCTATCAGGGACCCGTCAAAAGGCGGGTCCCTTTTTCATGAAGAAACTCGAACACACGATTGAGGCCGTGATCCTTGCCTCGCGCTGGCTGCTGGTGGTCTTCTACCTCGGCCTGGCCTTCGCCCTGCTTCTCTACGCCCTTTCCTTCGGCAAGAAGCTCTTCGACTTCGTGGACAAGCTCTTCGTCCTCGGGGAGACGGACACGATCCTGAAGATGCTGGCCCTCATCGACGCGGCACTGGTGGCGAGCCTCGTCGTCATGGTGATCATCTCGGGCTATGAGAATTTCGTGAGCCGCTTCGACAATGCCGATGGCAAGGAGATTTCCTGGCTGGGCAAGGTGGACGCGGGCTCGCTCAAGATCAAGGTGGCCTCCACCATCGTGGCGATCTCCTCCATCCACCTGCTGCAGGTGTTCCTCAACGCCCAGCAATATACCGATGGCCAGCTCATGTGGCTGACCATCATCCACCTGGCCTTCGTGGTCTCGGCGCTGATCCTGGCCTATATCGACCGGCTGATGTCGTCGACGAAGAAGGTGAAGGGGGAGTAGGCGCGGCGCGCGTTCTCATCACGCAAGTTCGCCGCCAGAGAGGATCGTACGTGCTCCCGAGGGCGTCACCCCGGCGAAGGCCGGGGTCCCGCTTCGGGCGTGTACCACGCGGAAAGACAGCTGGATTCCGGCCTTCGCCGGAATGACGGCTTCAAGTACCGGACATGCTCTCCGATCCCAATTGACGCCCCAGCGCGCGAGCCATGCCGAGCCGCCCCTCACCCCGCGAAGAACAGCAGGCCGACCACCGCGAAGAGCGGCAGCAGGATGGCGCCGGACCACAGCATGTAGCCGAAGAAGCCGGGCATCTTCACGCCCGCATCGCGGGCGATGGCATAGACCATGAAATTGGGGGCGTTGCCGATATAGGTGTTGGCGCCCATGAACACCGCGCCCGCCGAGATCGCCGCCAGCGTGACCGCGCCCTCCGTCATGAGGTATTGCGGATCGCCACCGGCGAGTTCGAAGAACACCAGATAGGTCGGCGCATTGTCCAGGAAGGACGAGAGCCCGCCGGTGATCCAGAAATAGGCGAGATTGTCCGGGGCACCCCCCTCGCCCTGCACCAGCGCCACGAGCGGCGCGAAGGCGCCATCGCCGCCCGCCTTGAGCATGGCGATCACGGGGATGATGGTGATGAAGATTCCGGCGAAGAGGACCGCCACCTCCTTCATCGGTTCCCAGCTGAAGTTGTTCTCCGCCCGGCGTCCGAGCGGCGTGTAGAGGAGCGAGGCGGCCACGATGAGAATGAAGGCCGCATCGCGCGCCAGGCTCTCGACCGCGACCTCGGTGCCGTAGATGGTCAGGCTGCCGAGGTCGAGCGCCGCTGACAGCAGGATCACCCCGATGATGGCGGGGATCAGCAGGAAGTTGATGCCGCCGGCGAGGCCGATGGCGCGGTCCGGCGTCGGGTCACGCGGCGTGTGGCCTTCCCGGGCATAGATCCAGCTGTCGAGCAGGAAGAAGCCGAGAAGCAGAACGCCGACGATGAGGATGGCGGGCCAGAACAGGTGGAGGGTTGGCCAGAAGAAATCGACGCCGCGCAGGAACCCTAAGAACAGCGGCGGATCGCCGAGGGGCGTCAGCGCGCCGCCCGCATTGGCGACGAGGAAGATGAAGAACACGATCACATGAACATTGTGCTTGCGGTCGTCGTTCGCCCGCAGCACGGGGCGGATCATGATCATGGCGGCGCCCGTGGTGCCGATGAGGCTGGCCAGCCCCGCGCCGATCGCCAGCAGCACGGTGTTGGTGGCGGGCGAGCCATGCAGGTTGCCGCGGATGACGATGCCGCCGGCCACCGTGAACAGCGCCAGCAGCAGGAGGATGAAGGGAATGTATTCGAGGAGGGCCGTGTGCACGACCGCGGCCGCCGCCATGCCGGCACCTCCGGTGAGGGCGATGGGGATGAGCGCCAGGAGCGCCCAGACGGCCGCCACCTTGCCGCGGTGGTGTTCCCAGAAATGATAGGCCACGAGCGGCAGGATGGCGATCGACAGCAGCATGCCCGCGAAGGGAATGGCCCAGGCCAGGCCGAGCGCCCTGCCGTCCAGCCCCTCTGCGGCGAAGGCCGGGCTTGCGGCAAGGCACAACGCCGCCGCTCCCGCGGGCAAGCTTCGGAATCTCATGTCATATCCTCAGTCGATGGTCAGAACGTCGCCGGCATCAGGCACGAGGACGCGCGAAGGGTCAATTGAATGTTGCGTGAGGGCGGCGCACCATCTCAGGCGAGCGCCTCCGTGGCGCGCAGGATGGGGTCCGGCGAGAGGGCCCGGTAGCCGATGAAGGGCCGGTCATGCAGGAGGATGACGAACAGCATGATGCTGATGGCGAGTGCCGTGGCCGCCACGACGACGCGCTGCGCCAGGGGGAAATCCGCGTGGCTTGCGGCCATCAAAACCAGCAGCACGACGCCCAGCCCGGTGACGAGGATCCACTGGCTGACGCTCACATAATTCTGCGCGATCGACAGGCGCTGCTGGCGCGCGGCGGAGAGCGCATCGAGCGAGGTGAGCAGGCGCTGCTGCAGGACGCGGTTCTGCTCGCCCTCCGCGAAGCCCCTGATCACGGCGGCATAGACGTCCTGCAGCGCCTGCTCGGCGCCAGCCCCGCCGCCGGCCTCGGCCATCGTCTCCCATTCAGCCGCCACCGCGCGCCCGTAGTCCGCCAGCAGGCGGGACAGGCCCTCGCGCGTGGGCTCCGTCATGGAGGCCATGTAGACCTCCATGACGCGGATCGAGCGCGCCTCCGCGTTCACCGTCTCGCGCGCCTGGTCCTCGGAGTTCCACACGGCATTGGCGAGGAATGTCATGGAGAGGCCGAACAGCGCGCCCGCCACGGTGACGCCCGCCGTCGTGATCCGGGAGAGGTCGGCGGCGGACTTGCGCAGGCGGGTGACGTGGAGCGCCGCCTGGAGCGCCAGCGCCACGGCCCCCACCAGCGCGGCGATCACCAGGAAGATCGCCGCGGGGGGAAGCTCATACAGGAGGTCGGGCGGAATGCGCATGAAGCTGGATCAGACCGTCCGCAGATACCACTCGAAATCGCGCGCGGTGGGCTCGGCGTAGAAGCGGTCGGCCTCTACCTCCTTCAGCGTGCAGTAGGTGTCGACGAACTCCTTGCCGAAATACTCTTTCAGGATCGAGGCGCGCCAGAAGGCGTCGATCGCGTCGAACCAGTTGCCGGGAATGTATTTGGCGCGCCGCTCATAGCCATTGCCGGTGACCGGGTTGCCGGGATCGGTCTTCTCGGTGATGCCATGATGCATGCCGGCGAGGATCGCCGCCATGACGAGATAGGGGTTGGCGTCGGCACCCGAGGGCCGGTGCTCGATGTGGCAGGCCTTGGCCGCGCCCGCGGGGATGCGCAGGGACACCGTGCGGTTGTTGATGCCCCAGGAGGCCGAGACCGGCGCATAGGAGTTGCGGCGGAAGCGGCGGTAGGAATTGGCGTTGGGCGCGAAGATCAGCATCGATTCCGCCATGGCCGCCTTGAGGCCGCCGATCGAATGCATGAGGAGGTCGTTCTTCGTGGGGTCCTCCGCCGCGAAGAGGTTGTTGCCCTCCTCGTCCGCCATGGAGACGTGGATGTGCATGCCCGACCCCGTCCAGCCCGAATAGGGCTTGGCCATGAAGGTGGCGGCAAGCCCGTGCTTCTCGGCCACGTTCTTGATCAGCCGCTTCAGCATGATGCCTTCGTCGCAGGCCTTCAGAACGTCGGCGCGGTGGCGGAGCACGATCTCCATCTGGCCCGGCGCATATTCCGAAATCAGCGTCTTGGCGGGCAGGCCCTGGACCTCGCACATGGCGTAGAGGTCCTTGAAGAAGGGGCCGAAATCCTCCGTGTCCTGAAGATAATAGGCCTGGTAGTGCTGGGGCCTCGCCTCGTTGATCTGGGCCTTGGGCGCGATGGGCTTGCCGGCCAGTGCGGAGGCGCGGTCCATGAGGAAGAATTCGAGCTCGACCGCGCCGACCGGCGTCATCTTCAGCTCCGACTGGATTCGGGTGACGATCTTCTCCAGCGTATTGCGCGGGTCCGCGTAATGCGGCGTGCCGTCGAGGTCGTGTACCGTGGCGATGTACTGGGCGGTCGGCACGCTTGACCACGGCACGCGCACCATGGAGCCGGGGACCGGCCACAACAGCATGTCGCGGTCGCCCTCGTCGAAGACGAGGCCGGTTTCGGGAACGTCCTGGCCCGTCACGTCGAGGACGAGGGCCGAGATCGGCATGAAGCGGCCGTCCTTCCAGGCGGGCACCACCTCATCGCGGCGCAGCACCTTGCCGCGGGCGACGCCGCACAGGTCCGTCCACACCACGTGGACGCTTTCGATGTCGGGGTTCTGGTCGAGGAAGGCCTGCGCTTCGGCTTCGCGGCGGGGGAACACGAGGGTCATTGGAAATTGCTCCGTTCAGCTCATCAGTTCGGACAGGCAGCGGTCGAGGCCTTCGACCAGCTGCGCCACATGCGCCTCGGTGGTTGCCGGGCAGATGAGCATCATGTTGTGGAAGGGGGTGACGATCACCCCGCGATTGAGGAGATAGTGATGCACGGCCACGTCGATGGGCCGGTGGATCACCCGCGCGGCCTCGCCGCCGTTGCGGGGCCGTTCGGGAGTGCACATGAACTCCACCCGGGCGCCGACACGGACGACGTGCCACGGCACCCCATATTTGATGATGACGTCCGCGATCCCCTTCTCCAGCCGCCTGGCAAGAGCGACGAGGGGGCCGAACGCCTCCTGGGTGAAATAATTCTCCAGCACGGCGCGCATCAGCGCGAGCTGGATCTTCGAGCCCGCGAGCGTGGTGCCGATGCCGGAATGGCCGGGCGTGCGCGTCTCGAGGAATGTCCGGATGCGGTCGGTCACGGCTTGCGTGAAGCCATAGACCGCGGCGGGAATGCCGCCCGCGATGGGCTTTCCCAGCACCAGCGCATCGGGTTCGAGGCCGATCTCGCGGGCATAGCCGCCGGGGCCCGACGACATGCAATGCGTCTCGTCGATGACGAGCAGCGTGCCGGTGGCCCGCGTCACCTCGCGCAGCCTAGCGAGGTAGCCGTCGTCTGGCAGCACCATGCCGACATTGGTCATGATCGGCTCGGCCAGAACGCAGGCGACGTCTTCATCCGCCAGCGCGGCCTCGAGCGCGGGAATGTCGTTGAACTCCACCACCTTGGTGAACTGCGTGAGGTCGCGCACCTCGCCGATGAGGGCGGGGTCGGCATGGGGCGTTCCGCCGTCGATGGTGACGTAAGTATCATCCACCGCGCCATGGTAGCAGTGGTTGAAGACGAGGATTTTCTTCCGGCCCGAAATGGCGCGGCACCATTTGATGACGGCGCGGTTGGCGTCCGACGCGGTGGCCGTCACCTGCCAGCAGGGCAAGCCGAAGCGGTCTTCCAGGAGCCTGCCCACCACGGCCGCGTCGGGCGAGGGCATCATGGTGGTGAAGCCGTTCGCGCCCTCGCGGGCCAAGGCCTCCACCACGGCGGGCGGCGAATGGCCGAACATGGCGCCGGTGTCGCCTAAGCAGAAGTCGATGTAGCGGTGGCCGTCGGCATCCGTCACGTCCACCCCTTGTGCCTTCGCGACGAAGAGCGGGAAGGGTGTGCCCCAATCCACCATCCAGTGCATGGGCACGCCTTTCAGCCAGTTTCCTGCTGCGTCTTCCGAGAGTTTCTTCGAAGTGGGGTTGCGCTGGGTGAAGAGGGCCTCTTCGCGGGCCAGCATGGCCTTTATCGCTGCCTCCGGAATGTGACGCGGCATGATGTCCTTCTTGGCTGTTGGCGTTACCCCCTCTCCTACCCCGCCCGGACCACCCGCCACAACCCCCATGGATTTGCGGGGAGGAATCGTGCTTAGAAGCGCTGCAGCATGAAGGAGCCCGAGGCAATGGTCCGCACCGTCTTCGTCAATGGCGAGTATCTTCCCGAGACAGAGGCCAAAATCTCGATCTTCGATCGCGGTTTCCTGTTCGCGGACGGGGTTTACGAAGTGAGCGCCGTGATCAACGGCAAGCTCGTCGATTACGATGCGCACATGGAACGCCTGGGCCGTTCGCTGCGGGAACTGCGCATGGACTGGCCCTGCCCGCGCGAGGACCTCGACGCGATGCACCAGGAGATGATCCGCCGCAACGAGCTGACCGAGGGCATCATCTACATGCAGGTGACGCGCGGGAACGCCGACCGCGCCTTCAACTTCCCCAAGGCCGGAACCAGGCCGACGCTGATCGCCTTCACCCAGGCGATGAACCTGGCCAACAATCCCAATGCGGTCACCGGCATCAAGGCCGTGACCACGCCGGACCTGCGCTGGGCCAGGCGCGACATCAAGACGGTGATGCTGCTCGCCCCCGTGCTCGGCAAGCAGGCGGCCTATGAGCAGGGCGCGCAGGAAGGCTGGATGGTGGAGGACGGCTTCATCACCGAGGGCACATCCTCGAACGCCTATATCGTGAAGGACGGCAAGGTCATCACCCGCAACCTGTCGAACGAGATCCTGGCCGGCTGCACGAGGCGCGCCCTGTTCAAGCTGGCGGAGGACCATGGCGTGGAGATCGTGGAGCGCAAGTTCACGCCGGAGGAAGCCTATGCGGCGGACGAGGCCTTCCTGACCTCGGCCTCGCAATTCGTGATGCCCATCGTCGAGATCGACGGGCACCGCATCGGCGGCGGCCAGCCGGGCCCGGTGGTACGGAAGCTGCGCGAATTGTTCCTGAAGGAAGCGGGCGCGTAATTCATGAAGGCGTCACCCCGGCGCAGGCCGGGACGGCGGACGGCGGCGCCTCTTACAGCAAGTCGATGAGGTGCGGGATCAGCGGCACGTCCGCTGGCGGCATGGGATAATCCCTGAGCTTCAGGGGGCGCACCCAGGCGAGTTCCTGGCCTTCGGCCCCCACCACCTGCCCTTGCCAGCGGCGGCAGACGTAAAGCGGCATCAGCAGGTGGAAGTCATCATAGGCGTGGCTGGCGAAGGTCAGCGGAGCGAGGCAGGATTCGGCGACGTCGATGCCGAGCTCTTCCTTCAGCTCACGGATCAACGCCGTTTCGGGGCGCTCGCCCTGCTCCACCTTGCCGCCGGGAAATTCCCACAGGCCCCCGAGCTGCTTGCCCATCGGGCGCTTCGACAGCAGAACGCGGCCGTCCTTGTCGATCAGCGCAACGGCGGCGACGAGGACGATCTTCATGTCTAGCTGCGGTAGGAGCCGTTGATGTCGATGTAGCGGTGGGTGAGGTCGCAGGTCCAGACGGTGGACTTGCCCTTGCCGACGCCGACGTCCGCCTCGATCACGATGTGGCGGCCCTTCATGTGCGGCATGATCTCCGCTTCCTTGTAGGATGGCTCGCGCATGCCGTTCCTGGCGACGGTGACGCCGCCGATGCGGATCCGCAGCTTGTCGCGGATGGCCTTTTCCCCGGCCTTGCCGATGGCCATGACGACGCGGCCCCAATTGGCGTCTTCGCCCGCGACCGCCGTCTTCACCAGCGGCGAATTGGCCACCGACATGGCGATGCGGTGGGCGGCCTGATCGTTCTCGGCACCGGTGATGGCGATCTCGATGAACTTCTCCGCCCCCTCGCCGTCCTTCGCCACCTGGTGGGCGAGGTCCATGCAGAGGCCGTCCAGCGCCTTGGAAAAGGCCTTGAGCTGCGGATCGTCCGGCGACCGAAGGCCCTTCACGGCGCCGCCCGCCTGGCCGGTGGCGAACATCAGCACCGTGTCCGAGGTCGAAGTGTCACCGTCCACCGTGATGCAGTTGAAGCTCTTGTCCACCGCCCTGGTGAGCAGCTTCTGGAGGATCTTCGCGGGCAGGGCAGCGTCCGTGAAGATGAAGACCAGCATGGTCGCCATGTCCGGGGCGATCATGCCGGAACCCTTGGCGATGCCGTTGATGGTGACGGTCTTGCCCCCGAGCTTCACCCGGACGGTGGAGGCCTTGGGGAAGGTGTCCGTCGTCATGATGGCCTTGGCGGCCATGCCCCAGGCGTCCGGCTGGGCGGCGTCCGCCAGCCCGGGGAGCGCGTTGGTGATGAAGGACGGGTCCAGCGGTTCGCCGATGACGCCGGTCGAGGCCTGGAAGACCTCGCCGGGCTCGCAATCGAGGAGCTTCGCGGCGGATTTGGCCACCGCCGTGACGGTCGCGACGCCCGCCTTGCCGGTGAAGGCATTGGCATTTCCGGCGTTGATGACGACCGCGCGGGCCGAACCGCCGGAGAGGCTGTCAACGCACCAGTCGACGGGGGCGGAGCGGGACTTCGACCGGGTGAAGCAGCCCGCCACCCTGGTGCCGGGCTCCATGACGGCCAGAAGCACGTCGGGCCGGTTCTTGTAGCGGATGCCGGTTTCTGCGGCCGCGAGCTTCACGCCGGCGATGGCCGGAAGCTCCGGGAACGCCGCTGGCGCCAGCGGCGAAACCTGATGTGCCATGAACAGCCCCCCTCAAGCCTGTCCGAAATGTGGTTGGTCGAGCCTTACTGCTCCGGAAGCTGCAGGTCGCCCTTGCCGCCGGAGCCTTCCGGATCAGACGGTGCGGCCTCTCCGCCGGTGGCGGCACCCCCGCCCTGGTCGAGCGCCTTCTGCTGCTTTTCCTGGAAGGTCTTGGCGGCCTTGGCGGCCTCCTCGGCGTATTTCTTCAGGTCCTCGTCGATGATCTCGACCTTGGAGGCGGCGCGGATCTTCTCCATCGTCTCGCCCACCTTGCGGCGGAGGAGCACGTTGCGGATGGCGGACTTCACCTGGTCATAGGGCTGGGCGGCGCCCTGCTTCCTGTCTTCCAGGCGGATGATGTGCCAGCCGAAATCCGTCTTGGTCGGCTGCGACGTCTCGCCGACCTTCAGCGCGAAGGCGGCCTTGGAGAATTCCGGAACCATCTCGGGCTGGGTGAAATAGCCGAGGTCGCCGCCATAGTCCTTCGAGCCGTCGAGGCTGAACTGCTTGGCCAGGTCCTCGAACTTCTCGCCCTTCTCGAGGCGGGCGAGGATGTCCTGGGCTTCCTTCTCGGTGCCCACGAGGATGTGGCGGGCGCGCACGCGCTCCGTCTGCTGCAGCTTGGCAGCCTCCTCCTCATAGACCTTGCGCATTTCCTCTTCCGTCACCTGCGGGCGGATCTTCTGGAAGAAATAGGCGTCGCGCAGGGCCTTGGCCTGATAGAGGGCGAGGCGGCGCTTGTATTCCTCGGTGTCGGCGATGCCTTCCTTGACCGCGTACTGCGCGAGGAGGTGCCGTTCGATCAGATATTCGACCACGAAGGGATAGCGGAGCTTCGGCGGCAGGTCGGGGAGTTGGCCGATGATGTCGTCGGTGGCCATCTGGACCTCCGAGACGCGGATTTCGTGGCCATTGACGACGGCCACCACCTTGTCATCCTTCGGGGTGCCCTCTTCCTGCGCCGCGGCGGGCAGGACGAAGGCCAGTCCCAGCAGGGCAGATGCCGCGCAACCGTTCAGAAACTTTCGAGAAAACGACATTCAGTCCACCGTTCCAAAGCCAACCGGCCGCCCCTTTTGTGATGCCGAGCGCTGCTCTTTGTCCTTCAAAGAAGGCAAGAATAAGCCCCCGCCCCAGCCGGTGGGCGATCGAAATTTTCGCCGCACATTGGTCCGCCCGGCGTTGGGTTGCAAGTGGGCGTAGCAGAGAATCACCCCCCTGTTGCCGAGAAGCAACAGATTGAAATCGCGGGGCCTTGGGGCCATCTAGCCGCCGGCGGAGATAAATCGAGGCCGCTGATTGCCCCAGCCCGGTAACTTGACTAGAAAGCGCCTCGACCATGGGGCAGTCGGCCCCATCCTGAAGGAAACACACCAATGTTCGGATTGCGCGGCATCGCTGCAAAGATTTTCGGCTCGAGCAATGACCGGAAGGTCTCCAAGTACCGCAGCCGCGTCGCCGAGATCACTGCGCTGGAGCCCGAACTCGCCGCCCTCTCCGACGAGGACCTGCGCGCGCGCACCGCGATGTTCAAGGAACAGGTCGCCGCCGGCAAGAGCCTGGACGAGCTGCTGGTGCCCGCCTTCGCCACGGTGCGCGAGGCCGCGAAGCGCGCGCTGGGCCAGCGCCACTTCGACGTGCAGCTGATCGGCGGCATGGTGCTGCACGAGGGCCGCATCTCCGAGATGAAGACGGGCGAAGGCAAGACGCTGGTGGCGACGCTGCCCGTCTACCTCAACGCGCTCACCGGCAAGGGCGTGCACGTCGTGACCGTCAACGACTACCTCGCCCGCCGCGACGCCAGCTGGATGGGGCAGGTCTATGGCTTCCTCGGCCTCACCACGGGCGTGATCGTCCATGGCCTCAGCGACGAGCAGCGCCGCCAGGCCTATGCCTCGGACGTGACCTACGCCACCAACAACGAGCTGGGCTTCGACTACCTGCGCGACAACATGAAGTACCATCTCCAGGAAATGGTGCAGCGCGGGCACAATTTCGCGATCGTCGACGAGGTGGACTCGATCCTGATCGACGAGGCGCGAACGCCGCTCATCATCTCAGGCCCGGTCGACGACAAGTCCGAGCTCTACAATGCCGTGAACCAGTACATCCCCGCGCTGACGCCCGAGGACTATGAGCTCGACGAGAAGCAGCGCTCCTGCACCCTGACCGAACAGGGCAACGAGCACCTCGAGCAGGTGCTGGGCGAGGCGGGGCTGCTGCGCGGCACCAACCTCTACGACGCCGAGAACGTGACCATCGTGCACCACGTCCAGCAGGCGCTCAGGGCGCACAAGCTGTTCCAGCGCGACAAGGACTACATCGTCAAGGACAACCAGGTCATCATCATCGACGAGTTCACCGGCCGCATGATGCCGGGGCGGCGCTACTCAGAGGGCCTGCACCAGGCGCTGGAGGCCAAGGAGCACGTGGCGATCCAGCCCGAAAACGTCACCCTCGCCTCCATCACCTTCCAGAACTACTTCCGCCTCTATGGCAAGCTCGCCGGCATGACCGGCACCGCGGCCACCGAGGCCGAGGAGTTCATGGACATCTACAGCCTCGACGTCCTCGACATCCCGACGAACCTGCCCGTGTCGCGCAAGGACGAGGACGACCAGGTCTACCGGACGGCGAAGGAGAAATACGAGGCCATCATCGACACCATCGAGGAGGCACGCGGACGCGGCCAGCCGGTGCTGGTCGGCACCACCTCGATCGAGAAGTCGGAAGTGCTGGCCGACATGCTGAAGGCGCGAGGCGTGCCGCACAGCGTGCTCAACGCGCGCTACCATGAGCAGGAAGCCACCATCGTGGCCCAGGCGGGCGTCCCGGGCGCGGTGACGATCGCCACCAACATGGCCGGCCGCGGCACCGACATCAAGCTCGGCGGCAATCTCGAGATGCGGATCGCGACCGAGCTGGCCGATGTTCCCGCGGGCCCCGAGCGCGATCAGCGCATCGAGGCGATCAAGGCGGAGATCGAGGTCAACAAGCAGAAGGTGCTGGCCGCGGGAGGCCTGTTCGTCATCGGCACCGAGCGCCACGAGAGCCGCCGCATCGACAACCAGCTGCGCGGCCGCTCCGGC
>VFQS010001858.1_pt1 | contig 18280 bp, 18 predicted proteins | sample 3512361 | NCBI WGS metagenome assembly VFQS01 (sample SAMN10412375, study PRJNA504923) | tailings metagenome | isolation source: Relicate 1 Philex TSF3 active mining | place: Philippines
ACTGTAAGAACCTGATCTGAAATGCGTACTTGGACCCACTTCACAGGACGCCTCCTTTCACCAAACGAACCCTCCTGTTTGGAGTCTAGACCATCATCCGCTTCACTATCATTTTCAGAGAAGCAGTCATCTTCATCTTGAGAGTCGTAGTATCCCTCCTCGTCATTGACATCTTCGTGTTCGTAATCCATGAGAAAAAATGAAGGCTTTTGCTTATATAAGTTTGGTTGGATCATGGACTTTATTGTAAACATTCTGAAAGAACAAAACAAGTGGCTCCTACAACAAATCGCAAAAAAGTACAACTTAGACGAGGAAACTCTTTTAAAAAAGTATTGGACACCTACCTTCTATCTTCCGTACACAAAAGACTTAAAGCAATAGACATTCTATATAAATAACAGTCATGCCGTATCATATTATCGTCGCCTTTAGCCACAAGCTGAAAGCAGGCAAAGGGTTCGGGATCGGTAAAGCCAATCAACTGCCATGGGATATCCCAGAGGATCGAGTACACTTCAAAGAAGCAACTTCTGGACATATTGTGGTGATGGGTCGAAAAACTTGGGAATCGATTCCTGAAAACCGTAAGCCGCTCAAAGACCGTTTTACAATTGTCGTTACCTCCGAAGCCGCAAACTACTGTCCGATGGAAAACATGACGTTTTTGACAATAGAAGATGTAGATGGTTACTTAGCAGATCGGGCAACTACTTCAAACGTTTTCATTGCTGGTGGCGAACAACTGTACAAACATTTTATGGACAAAGCAGACATGATTCATGCTACCATCGTGGAAAAGGATGTAGAGTGTGACACCTTTTTCGACATAGACCGCTTCGAAGATTTTGAGATAGATGGATATTCAGATCATCATTGGTCAAATGGCGAACAATGCTTTTACAGACATGTCAGTTACGTCAGATCAAACAAACGGCATGAGGAACACAACTACCTTCAGGTATTCAAAGATATCATACAAAAGGGTACAAAGCGTACTGACCGCACTGGTGTTGGTACAATCGGTATGTTCGGATGTCAGATGCGTTTTGATATATCTTATACCATACCTGTGCTGACGACCAAGTATGTGGCTTGGAAGTCTGTGATCAAGGAACTCTTATTCTTCCTCAAAGGCCAAACAAACTCGAAGCTGTTGGAATCGGAAGGAGTATCTATATGGAAGGCTAATACCACTTCCGAGTTCCTCGCAAAACGAGGCCTCAATCATTATAAAGAAGGTGACATGGGACCCATGTATGGTTGGTTATGGAGACACATAGGGACAGAGTATCGAGGTTGTGATGTGGACTATGGCCTCCAAGGGCAGGATCAGTTACGTGAGCTTATCCATGGTCTAAAAGCAGACCCATTTTCTAGAAGACATCTACTGACAACATTCCATCCACCTTCCGTTGATGCCAGCGTACTCATGCCATGCCATGGTATCGCAGTCCAATTCTACGTTGAAGAAGCGGCTGGTGAAAAATGGCTGTCCTGTCAAATGTATCAACGCTCCATGGACACGTTCTTAGGAGCTCCATGGAACATTGAGAGTTACGCTGTATTGACACATCTACTGGCCAAACTGTGCGATATGCATCCAAAAGAACTCATTATTACCACAGGCGATACTCACATCTATAACAATCATATTGAACAGGTTCAAGAACAATTGTCTCGCAAACCCTTGCCTTTTCCCGTACTGGTGGTAAAAGACAGCGTAAAAACAAAACAAATTGATCAGGTTACGATTGAAGATTTCGAGATCATTGGATATCTACACCACCCAAGTATTAAAGCGCCCATGGCAGTCTAAAACATTAACGGTAAAGCGACCCTACTACTTCATTTTTGCAGATTTTGGTGATGCAGCCTCAATGATGTAGTAAAATGCACTTGGCAAGTTCTGTAATGCAATCTCAGATTCCTCCCCAAACCGTTTCAAGAGTGATTGGAATCCTTGCATAGGTTGCACGTGATGGTGGTTTTGGTAACTCGCACCATTGATAAAATGTTTCATGTTCATTTTGTTGGCGATCCCAACACGGAAATCAAGGTGACGATAGAGAATCAGATCCAAACCCCATGTCCATGGATTATCTTCCGTCACGTGCTGTACATACTTCAACGCTGTAGCCACATCCATCAAGTAAGTGAAATACTCGCACGCTGGACCAATCTTAAGACTGTGTGCATCCTGCGTAGTCAACATATATTTGTAGATGAACTTTGAATCCGTTGTCAAACTTGGGGATATAATATTCAAGTTGAACTCTTCTTTCCATTCCAACATCTTATCCCAATCCACATTGGGCATCAACAAAACATCGTCCAATAACATCAATACGTAATCAAACCCTACCAATTTTTCTGGCGTCAGATGCTCACGCATAAAGTCACCCACGATGCCTTTTTTCCGATAAACATGTGTCGTGTAATTGCTAGGAAGATTTGGGCTAGGCACTTCACTATTGTCGTATGCAGCCACATGTATAGATACCTTACTCCAAGGATGCTTTTGTATCTGTTCCATATTTCGCAGAAAAATGTTCTTCTTCAATTCAACATCTGGGCTTCCATAACCAGTTATAAGAACAAACAGCGACATACTGATATGTTGAAAAATTGACAGTCGCTTTATATACCTATACAAAGGGATTTAAAGGCATCTTCATTCTCTTACCAAGAGGAAAGATGTGTCTGATTGAGCTCGCCCACACGTTGAGTGACCGCAGGAGGTGTGTATTTACCCCAGGGTTCAACCACGCTGCCGTTTTCTTTTCGCATGGATGTCCATTTCAATACTCTTAGTTACGGAGAAAATATGAACACCACCTTGAACGGCCATTTCGCCGTCCACCTGGATGCCTTCCCTTGGACCATTCACGCAGAGGATGCTGCGTTTCGAAAGCTACCGTCGCTGCCACGCAAACGACTTAAAAAAATAGATTTACTTGTCATCCGAACTAGCAAAACAGGCGTTCTCGGACTTTCCAAACCTTGTACTGATTGTCTTAATGTCTTACAAAAACTACCTGAAAAGGGATATTCTTTGCAGAAGATTTATTATAGTACACGCGATGGTATTGAAGAGACCACGCTCAAACGTCTCTTAGAGGATGATAACCATCATATTTCCAAATACCATAAAGAACACATGAACATGAAACGATCCTCCTGACTGATATAAAGAATAGCCGTCCTTTTTGTGTATTATCATCGTGTAAAACGATACAACCATGGGAAACGGATCATCTTCAAATCGCAAGTACACATACGAGCAGTATTATGAAGCAATGAAGAAACAACATGGTGGCAGTATGCGGAATGTGCCACTCGGGTTTGACACATCTGTAGTGGATCCATACATACTTTTGGGTGTAACACCTCAATCGTCTTTTGACGAGCTGAAAAGCAATTATCGACGCATTGCATTAAAGGTCCATCCCGATCGAGGCGGATCAGATGAGCTCTTTCAACTTGTTTCCGACTGCTTTCGAAAAGTAGGTCATGACATCCAAATGCGCATGTCAAATAGGCAACATCATGAGCTTAAATCAGCTGCACAATCGTATTATGCCGATCGACCTGTCTCATCAAAACCTGTGGAGAACCACTCTGTCTTTACTCCAAATCACCAAGGCGGTGGCGACTTTGCATCACGCTTTAATCAAGCGTTTGACGAACACAAGATGAAAGATGACGATGATGATATGTACCGTGGATACGCAGATATGATGATGGCGTCGAATCCGAAAAGAGAAGACTTATCCATCCCTGTTTCCATGACGTCTTACAATGCCGAAAAGTTTAACAAAGCCTTCGAAGCAAAAGTGCCTGTTCGCAAGGATATGGTGGTTTACAAAGAGCCAGAACCACTTATCATGGCCAAGAAACTCGCATTTACTGAACTAGGCGGCAAAACCGATGATTTCAGTAGCGCCCCTGAGACAGGAGAGCGAAGATCCCTGCAATACACCGATTATATGAAAGCACATACTACATCGCGACTGATAGATCCTGCCCTAGTGAAGCAGCGCGGTGAATATAGAACCGTGGAACAATACGAAGCCGCACGTGAAAAAGTGCTCGCAAAACCATTGTCATCCAAAGAACAGCGGCGACTTGAGCTGAAAAAACAGGAAGAAGAGCGTATGGAACAGGAACGCCTTGCCAGACTACGCGCACGCGATGACGCCATTGCCAGACACTACGACACAGTCAACCGTTTGATGATCGCACCAAAGTAAGATTGTCACTGCATGAAAAGCTTAATGACCTGATGATACGATCCTCTACATGTGAAACATGATCCTGACAATTTCTTCCTGCAGTCATCACATATGGTATGACCACAAGGCACAATTGCATGCGATATTTTCTCCTCAAAACAGATACTGCATATAGGCACATCCGTTTCAAGAGATGTCTCCGTCAAGTCTTTCCTAATTTGAGTCAACAATGGGTTTACCACTTCGTAATATCTTGTATACTCTTGTAATTGCTCCAAATGTTTCGAGAGTTCCAGTTTGCTAATACATTGGTAGGCATAGTTTGTAACCGTACTGATGATATCTTCTTTTTCTTGTGGATTCAAAGGTAATGAAAATACAATCCCCGACAGGACGCTCTTGTGCCTGTCAATCTCCTCTTTCACCTGCGTAAGACTATCTACAAGTGCTTGCTTATCCTTATAAGCGCTCTTGGCTTTGATGAACTGTTCGCAGAATTCTATGATGGGGAACTGTAAAACATCTTTTTCATCTAAATTCAATGCTTCATCAACCTTGTTCAATGTGATCGTGCTGGCACGAAGAGCCTGCAATGCTTCTAGCCGTTTGTCTAGATCCTGTGAGGTGCCAAATGACGTCGATGCATTTGTGTGATGAGACTCGTTCAATAGCATGTATGTGTTTTGATGCGATAACTCGGCCATGCAAAAATGAAGATTACAAATGCTTATATAAGGATTGCTGCTATTGCTGTACAGCAGATGACAACCTTCCGTCTATATGACGATTTAGGCGTTCCTAAGAATGCAACCAAAGAGGAGATTAAAAAGGCTTATCGAAAAGCTGCAATCGCGAACCACCCTGACAAAGGAGGCGATGCCGAAGTGTTTAAGAAGATTTCCAATGCATACCAAATACTCAGTGACGACAACCGACGCCAAATGTATGATCAGCTTGGTGACGACCAATACGCCAATGGTGGTGGAGAAGCCCAAGATATGAACGCCGTAGATCCAAGCATCCTATTCCAACATATCTTCTCACAGTTCGGTGGCGACTTTGGCTTCGGTGGACGTCAACCTGGCCCTCCACCCCCTCGCAGACGCAATGATCATCAGCATGCAATTAAAGTGTCTATGGAAGAAGCATATCGAGGAATCACCAAAACTGTCCGCATCAGCTTGCAAAAAACATGCCTGCAACCGTGTTGTGTAGAAACCTGTTTTGCATGCCAAGGCAAAGGAACCGTTACAGATCTACGGCGCATGGGTTTTATGACGCAGATGATGACACGTGTATGCGATCCCTGTAAGGGAAGTGGAATGTCTGTGCGCGGTAAACCCGAATGCACGGAATGCAAGGGCGAAGGCAAATTTCAAACGGAAGTGGTTCATGAGCTTCATATTCCCCCAGGAGTTCCCAGTGGACATCGCATCACCTGCGTCGGCTATGGTGAACAACCTTGTAGCCCAACTGAGATCCCTGGGGACTTGATATTCGAAATCATGGTCCTTGCCGACCCCAACTTTCAACGTCAAGGTAATGATCTAGTCCACACCATCAAAATGACCTTCCGCGAAAGTATCGTCGGCAAAGAAGTCTCCATACCACATTTCAAAGGCCCTCTGATCCTCCATACCAAAGATTATGGCATCATTCAAACAAATAAACGATACATACTGAAAGGTATGGGTATGACAAGTGCTGGTAACCTCGTGATCGTGTTCCACATCGATTACCCAGATGGCAAGATTTTCACTGACGAAGAAAGGGACGTCCTTGAGAAAGCGTTTGACCATGTAGGTGTTTAGTTTAGCTCAGTTTAGCTCGAGCTAGGTCTTGTTTAAACTGTCATAGAAGAAAGTTTCATCGCCGTTGTACATGTAGCGAATCAATCCAGGATAACCACGATAGTACGTGCGCTCATCATTGTTCATTTCATTTTGACAAGTGCATACCTTTTCGGACATCACCTGATTGCCATTCGCAGGATCTCGGAGATTAAAATACTTGATATTTCTGAACGTGCTCACAGCAGTACCTGGCTTGCAAGCGCAGTTCACTGTTACATCATTGGTATCTGTATTGTATGTAACATTATACATTGGTTCATTATTTTTGTTGAAAGCATTCACCGTGTAGACACCGCTACGGTAGCCAAGCTGCCTTTCCCGTACGCATCTCGAAGTTGCTCTTACCGTCTTCTGTACGTTGTTGTGATGAAACAATTTGATGAGAATTATAATCAATGTAACAACGGTCACAAACAAAATGAGCTCTTGTACTGTCGGTATCCATGACGATAGTATTTCTAACATCTCAAAATTTCCCTATCGGTTGTGAACATTATAATCTTACCGACAGTATGTTTGTTAACACGCCCACCTGCTTGGCTTTGCAAGCCATGGTTGCAGTATCATTTTTGGTCATGGCAATCGCCTTCTGCATGGAAGTCATGTCTGGCCTGATGGGTGTCGTTGACTCTTCCACACATTGATTTATGGAATCCATAGCCTTGGCCTCTTCCTCTTTGGAGAATATTTGAGACTTTTCGTTCTTGATTTTGCGAGACGACATTTTCTCGTTCGTAGATCTGGCACTTGATCCTGCAAAGGTTCCAAACAAGAAGCCCATTGACTTGATAACGAAATTATTCAGACTTTGTCCAACCCTTGCAAACCGATGACCAAGTGAGTCATTGGAAAAGATGATTTTCCGTATGCTGTCCATCAATGGGAGCACACCTGCCGTATGGAACTGCCAGATGGGCGGAATCCTCAGTAACACTGGTTTGAATGGTCGGAGCAGGAAAATTTTTGGGACAATGTACATAATGATAAACCAGATGATATATAAGAACAACAAAAAGGCCAAAACCCAATGGAATATCGCATTGCAAATGTACAAAAATACATTATACACCGACACCCATAATACTTCTGGGTATATATATGGGAAGATGCGAATTCGTGGTAACACTAACCATCTCAGCAGCATAAATAATAAATATGCAACGATAAATGCAACCATCAGGTTGATCATGAAAAAAATGCCCCTCATTGCAATTGGCGTCACTCTATAATAGGGTCTTGTTTTCGTTTGTGGCAGTATATGTTGGTGTCACTGGGTCCTCGTTGAACGCGAAGACAAACTCTTGCAAGGCATTGTGATAATATTCTAGTGTATTATTTTGTTTCATGATGTCGATAACAATGCAAATTTTTTGAGTCAGATCGGCAATCATTGTTTGACTGCACGATGCTTGTTTTCCGAATTCGTGTAGCATGGCAACGATTGTCTCCTTTGCATCGATTTGGTCAGCAACCATTCTTGGTTTTCAACTATATTCTTCTTCTACATCGAACTGAATTCAATTTTTGGTCGGCCCAAATACTTTTGTGACACAAAAATATATTTAACAACCAAAAATTGATCTCAATGATTATTATTTCAGTGTGTACTAAAAATGGCATCCTCTTCATCCGTGCCTAAGATGCCTTGCAAGAATGATCCCGAGTATCAATACTCTGGTAAGGAGCAAAGTCCTCTTGGCCTTGGTTACACGGCAGAAGGAGAAGCAGTTGGCACTGTCATGGATGGTCGCGACAAGAACAAGTGGATTGTTGGCGTCAAAAACGGCGTGAAAGTATGGAGCAAAATCCCTGCGTCGTCCCCTCCTACTCCCAAGAAGGAGGAACCTGTCATGCCCGCTGGCTCTGACAGCCCTGTCAAAGCAAGTGCCTCCGATGACATCACGAAGGAAATCACGGCCGCTATCAAGGACGTAGCAATCACCCCCAAAAAGAAAGCTACTGCTCCCAAGAAGACGGTTACAAAGAAAATCAAAGACGCTGATGCCGAGAAAGATGCTTCGGACACCGCTTCCACCACTTCTAGCAAGGGCAAGCGTGCTGTGTCTGATTTCAACATCTACATGAAGTACCGTCTTGCTCAGCTCAAGGAAGAGGGTGGAACCTCCACGCACAGGGAGCGATTCTCTCAGGCTGCCAGCGAATGGAAAGGACTGGATCCCAAAGAGAAAGAGGGTATCATGCTCAAAGCACGTGAATACTACACCAGTGCCTAAGCTGAAAAGTATCTTTCGATAATGTAAGGGCTTGTGATTATGGACAGTCGGTTCATAGAAATTTATATTAGTATCCTTTTCGTGTTGATTCTCTATCGGTTTTTGATGCCAAATTTTTGGCTACTTGAAACGTTCAATGCAAACACAGAGCATATCAATGCACAAGCCGTAATCGACGGAGACGATGCACAAGTATATTACACTGATAACGTAGAGGCATGTAAACATCCCAACACTCGCTTTATGGATGATGAACAATTGGTACCAATTAATTATGACTTTCCCCAACAATATTACAGTCACTTGCTAAGGATCCTACAAGCACAACAAGGTGGTTCTGTACAACAGGTATCAAAACGGGATCAGCTGATGAAAAAACTACAGGACGTGATTCAAGAGTATGAACAATTCCCAGACAAACAACATTGTCGAGTCAAAATCGATGATTGGAGAATGATCAAGGCGAATGATGAAGATTTGTATTTTGGCGATATAAAACGAAATGAACTCAGAGCAATGCCAAAGGACTGGGCATTTGTTGGAGCTTCTCCTGAATTATCCAACCAACACGACAACCCCATCACTTCCAAGAAACCAGACGGATCTGTGGTGCACACACGTATCAATGGTAACGATTACATTCATGGATCACTCAAAACTTTCAATTATGAGGACATCAAACAGTACAAACAATGTAACAACTCCTCCAAACATAACCAATCCAATGATCGCATGCAATATGTGTTACAAGTCAATCCTGATACCAAGGATGTCGGAGTGATTCGCGATGGCAATGGAGTATCTGCCGAACTCAGTCGCGGTGAAGTGGTTCGTTACTTCTTCCAACTTCAAAACGAACGAGTGGAAGTGGTCGCGGGAGTGTACAAGCTATATGTGCAACTCAAATCACAACCGCTGCCTGTGCATCGCTTCGTCAAGGATCAATGCAGTCGCGTCAGAGAACGCAAGACCTTTTCTGCACTCGATATTTCCTTCCCAGGAGAGATCCTTGTTCTCACCCGAACAAAAGAAGCGGGGAAAGACATTCGTTCCATGCAAGAGTTCTTACAAGAGCTAAGGGAATTACAGCAACAACGCGAAATCTTGGTAGCCGAGTACAACAAACTTCGACTGGATTACTTCAAGTACAGAGCAGAGTATATCAAATTACGTAACACCATTTACTATCAATACTTTGCGATGCTACGCATGAGGATTTACAGTTATTGGTATCGATACAACTACTTTCAACAAGAGGAGTATAACAATGCCAGACAAGCCTACGAACAATCCATGGCTCGCAAGCGAGAACTAGAAACCTTCATCAACTCTTATGAAAACAAACGCCGCGATTATGAAAGCCGTATTGCTGTGATCGATGCGCGTATTGCATGGATCAATAGCATTTTCGACGATATTTACACCAATGCGACTCGTGAAATCAACACGCGTCTTGGGCAACATAACTACACCATCGATGACAAAAACGTCATATATCAACACATTTCCTACGACGGAAACTTATATTTAGGCATGCGGTAGCCGAAATATGTCTCTTGTATAAACAAGAGATCGCGGAAGATGTCCATAACTTATACGCCTGGGGTGGAGCATGTGGTGGAACAAACGCAACGTGTGAAAAGTATTGTCATTGATGTGTGCATGGGGAATGGGTATACTTCTAAACTTGGTAAATCGGTTTCCCCTTCACAGTATGATAGAATATTAGTTCAAGAAAACACCATATATCGTGATATGGATGCCGCTCAGTTGCGTGTGGCTGCATTGAGAAATACTTGGAATGCATTGAAGGTTACTAATGTGTATATTCACCTTGCGGACGCTATACTAGAACTCTCAAATAATCGGATGGAACACATTGTATGCAAAGTCATTGGATCCTTCCTTCCAAATGCTCACTCTATACCGATGAAAATTGTTGTCACACATGACAAAGATCACAAACAGAAAAACAAAAGATATATCGCGGTTCTCGGCGATTGTGTACTTATGGCCAAGAAAGTTCTCGCAGCACGCATGATGGCAATGTTACCTGCAAATGTAGCTACACCCCACTTCATGACACAGCTATTAGAACGGTTATTCAAGGAGGGTAAGGACACCAGAAATGTCCAAATTGATATTTATGACCATCAACGGTTGCGGAAAGAAGGATACAAACTTATTGATTGTGTCGGTTCAAGCTCAGAGAATGCGCCATATATGTTGGTGGTAGACCGCAAGCCGACAGGAGGTCGCAGGAAACGGACTCCTTGCGTCGCTTTCGTGGGCAAAGGAATCACCTTCGACTCAGGAGGCCTAGCAATCAAGCCGCTTGAGTACATGATTGACATGAAATATGACAAAATCGGTGCGATCTATGCTGCGGCAGCTATGATGCATATCATGGATGACCCGAATTGGAACCATGTGCATCTCATTGGCGTGTTCCCTTTTGCAGAAAATGCGATCTCTGATAAGGCCTACCGACCAGGTGATGTGTTTGAGAGCGTCATCGGCAAAACGGTCGAGATTGCAAACCCTGATGCAGAAGGGCGACTCGTTCTCGCAGATGCATTTGGGCATCTGCATAAAATGGTCAAATCACCCGATCTAGTGGTTGACATTGCCACGCTCACTGGGCATGCCGATTCCATCAGCTGTTGGCATTGCGGCTACTTTTACGCCACACCAGATCACCTACGTCATTACATCGAGAAACTTTCGAATGACATTGGGGAGCGCATGATTGCGATGCCAACGTGGACAGACTACGGAAATGCACTGAAAAGTAACGTTGCCGACTTGTCAAATAGTCCAAGCGATTGTGGTGATTCCCAGATTGCCGCCATGTTTTTGAAGGAGTTTTTACCTCCCAAGACCAAAGCATGGGTGCATATTGACTTGGCACACGAAACGGATGGAGGTATACCCCATGGCAATGGCATTAGGACAATCATCACCACAGTGGATGCATACCTTCGTCAACTATAAAAGAATACGGCGCGGACCCAAATCTGTGTTGGAAAAAATGATATAAAGCTTAAAGGCTTGTAGGTGTAATGGAATAGTTTTTATCGATGAGTTCGACAGAATCAGACGCGGAAGACGAATTGTGGAGCTTACTTGACTGCCTACGCAGCGCAGTGGACGGTATTGCCATTGATGAACCAAAGTCCTGCGATGACCGATGCGAACTATGTCAATCAGCCGAGATCATTATCGACGACGGACAACGTATTTGTAAGGAATGTTATTCCATCGTTAGTCGCGTAATAGATCATGGGGCTGAGTGGAGATATTATGGCGCAGAAGACAATCGTGGCGATGATCCAACCCGTTGTGGTATGCCGACCAATCATTTGTTGCCCAAGTCATCGCTCGGGTCCATGATTGGAGGCAAACGCGGCGAGAGTCGGGATATGCGCCGCATCCGACTGTACCAAATGTGGAATAGCATGCCATACTGGGAAAGAAGCTTGTACAATGCTTTTGAACAACTGAAAAACAATACCGTAACCCACTCCATTCCTAGCAAAGTATTAGACGATGCCATGGTACTGTACAAACGGGCCAGCGAGAAGAAAATCAGTAGAGGGGACAACAAAGAAGGACTATTAGCGTCATGTGTGTATTATGCTTGTTTGATCAACAAGGTCCCTAGATCTGCAAAAGAGATATCCGCCATGTTCAAGATCGACACCGTGGTTTTGACCAAGGGCAACGCGCGTTTTCAATCGTTACTACAACTGAATGTAGATTCATCAGGTCCTGATGATTTTATCGCGCGCTTTGGGTCGAAGTTGAACATGAATTTTGAAGATATTCAGAAATGCAAATTGTTGGCTAAGAAACTAGATGAGATGGAGATTGTATCAGAGAATGCCCCGACGTCCGTAGCGGCATCATCGCTCTGGTACTTCTGTACAAAACACAATATTGAGTTTACCAAAAAACAAATCGCAGAGGTGTGTGACGTTTCCGAGGTCACCATTACGAAATGCTGCAAGAGGATGACCAAGTACAAGGACGTCCTTGCCGCCATCGTTTGATAAATTAATCATTTAATCTATTCTTTGTTTTCAAACATTTTGCTTATTAATGTCGCTAAGTTTTGGTATTGTTTTGCCAATTCTTTAAGTGTTTTGTCGTCGCTCCAATCTCGGTTTCCAGCAAGCTCTTGAATAGCCTCCAAGCGGCTTCTTGCTTTCACCAGGTTCTCAAACTTCTGGAAATTTGCTTTAGTGACATTTCCAAGATATGGGTTTATCACGAACTTATCCAACGTTGTTGTATTATTTATTAGACATACTTCGACATTTGTAATTTTATCACCATCAAACAGCAAAATTTCTTTTTCGCCTGGTCCAAACGTTACGTCCTTGTGATCTTCTTGTTTGCTTTCTCTCTTGATAGTGATTTTGACATTTACATTTTCATTTCCATTATACTTGACGGTAACTGCATTACTTGGACTTACAGAGTATACACGGCATGCAGAATTTTGCGTAGTAGTAGTTTGATTGGGTGCACTGGATGAACTGGGTGCACTGGATGTTTGATCAAAAATCTTCTTCAGGTGTGTCATCAAACTGTGCAAACTGGTGACAATGCTGTCATTTGCAGGCGGAGTTATGACTCTTTGTAATGTACGCATAAGGTCAGTTAGTTTTGCAACCAAGTCATCCTGGACAAAAGCTTGTTCTGTGGGCGGAGTTAGTACGCCTTTCAAAGTCGTCAGCATGTTGGTAAGGTTGCTGACAATATCATCTGGTTGTGCTGCTGGTTCTGCTTCTGGTTCTGCTGGTGATGCTGGTTCTGCTGGTGATGCTGGTTCTGCTGCTGCTTTTGCCGCTTCTTTTGGACCCATTAAATCTTTTAATTTCTTCATTAGTTCTCTAAGTGCAGCCACAATGTCGTCGGGTTTATCGGTCTCACCTCCAACTACAATTCGAAGAGTTTCAAACAACTCCGTTAGTTTCTGCGGTATTTCGTTTGCGGCGTGTTCACTCATAACTTATACTCTACCTCTACAAAATGAGTATGGTTAAAAAATCACATATATGTATCCAATAGGTCACTTGATGGGGTGTTTCATGTCCAAAAATAGCATAGAACCTAGCAAGAATAAACCTGAGACAGAACCGTTTGGTATCCAAGATACTCCTTTGCAAATGAAATCTATGGAATATCATGCACGACTTCGCGCCCTGAACGATAGCTACAAGCCTCCCATCGGACAAACAAGCTCCCCTGGCACCTCAGCACCCCATTCTAGCCCTGGTGGCCGTCGTGGAAGCTATATGCCTTTGCCATTTATCAACATCAAAGAGGGGGCCTTTCAATCCAAAAAATTCAAAGTCGTGCTTGAAAGGTTCAGTGATGATTAAAAGTCATCATCCATATCGATTTTGGCCCGCACAGGGACGGTTTTCCCGATCTCTGTAGATACACCAGCTTTGCTGTAGGAGGAGTTTCTACCTTCGAAGAAGTTTTGAATGGCCAGTTCCGACAAGGAAGCACTTTCCATGAACTGGAAAGGATTCTTGGCATGGTAAATTTTCTCATAGCCTAGCATAATCAGCACACGATCCGCAATATACTTGATGTACTCTTTCATCAAATCGGCGTTCATGCCAATCATATGGCAAGGAATCGACTCCGTGATGAAACGCATCTCAATATCCACAGCTTCCTTAAACATATCTTCCACCATGTGCTTGGGAACACGATTGTGCAGTTTAGAATACAGAAGACATGCGAACTCAGTATGCAGTGATTCGTCTCGCGAAATCAGCTGGTTGGCAAAACTTAGGCCTGGCAACAGTCCGCGTTCGCGAAGCCAGAAAATGGCGCAGAATGATGCTGAAAAGAATACACCTTCTACAATCGCGAACGCAATCAGCCGCTGCGCAAATGATGCGTCCTTATTTTCAATCCATTTCAAGGCCCAATCAGCTTTCTCGTGAATCGCGGGAAAGTGGCTTACCGCATTAAACAGCCGATCTTTCTCAATCGGATCTTTAACATACGTGTCAATAAGCAATGAGTAGGTCTCACTATGAACAGTCTCAATTGCCAGTTGGAAAGTATAAAAAGCACGCGCTTCGGATACTTTCACATCATTCATAAACCGAACCGCTAGATTTTCATTAACAATCCCATCAGAAGCCGCAAAGAAGGCCAGTACATGCATAATAAAGAACTTCTCGTTCTCTGAAAGCTTTTCGATATCAGACAGATCTTGCATAAAGTTGATCTCGTCTGCTACCCAGTAGGACGCTGAAGCTTTCTTATACATTTTGTAGATGTCATTGTACACGATCGGAAAAAGTACATGACGACTCTTGTTTTCAACCAGCAATTCTTCGTGGTCCATTTTTGGGCCTAATTCTCTCTTAGATAATTTATATAACTATACCTTTATATCATGTTTGTTCCATGTCATTTTTTGTAAACCCTTACTTGTCCAGTGTTGTAAAGACGGATACTTCAAAGCGCGATTGTCAAAGGAAGAGGTGCAGGGCCAGTGATCACGCGCGTGTTTGTTCTTTTTGTTACCTTATCATTATCAGCCTTCTTGCTATTTGATTGACGCAAAGCATTAGAAGCTGATCGCGTTGTCGCCGTTCTTGCCACTGATTTTGTCGATTCTTTGGACTTTGCGACCGTTGCTGATTTGGTGTTCTGTCGCAGCCGAGGTCTGACATCAGAGGCTATCGAAACTTCATTGGACAAACGGTGAGGAAGACCTACGATCGCCCGCAGTTTGTTCTGATAGGATATGTCGACTCTGCGCCCAAGCCGAAGAGACGGATCCATAAATACTGTGCGAGCATGATCTAATGGCGTCCGTATACCGTATACTTTAGCGTAAAGATCGTTCAACCTTGCAGTAACACGTGTGGAAATCATTTGGTACTGTCCAGCACTCAGTCTTGGCTTCTCTCCTCTATCCATTGCTTTGCGCGTTTCCTTGAACATTTTCACCACTAAATCTTCTGTATTTGATGACAGTACCAGAAGCTCTATCATCGACCCCAGTAAAAAACGCGAAACACCGCTGTCACCACCGACTTGACTAACTGTACCAAATTGCCTGAAATAAGGTCGATATGCATGCATTTTTTCAGGATCGATTCCTTCGTTACGTATATGACTATCTATATAATCAATCAAATCTGGTGTATATAATTGGTTTTTGTCATTCATTAACAATTCATTTCTGAAGCCGATGATGACTCTTTCGAGTTCTCTGCGCTCATGTTCATGTATACTTTCTCGAGTCGCTAACATTGACTGTAGCTCACTCACTTGGCGTTTACATTCTTCTAAAAGCCTTTTCTCTGACTTTGAGACACTGTCGGGTTCTCCATTTACTATTCCGAAATACTCGGCAGAATGTTCAACAAATAATGTTGCAAAGTGACGTATATCTTCATCGCCAATGCTACGTGATTGAGCTGGTGAGCGAACATTTCGATCTTTGTGATGATGAATTTCATCAACTTCCAGAGATCTGCGCCGTTTTCTGGAACTGTCAACTTCCATCATTTCCGTCATTACATTCTCAGCAGCAACAACCTTAGCAACATTTGCCGCAATGCCACTCATATCAGGAGTTGCTGGCGCGACAGTAGATGGATCAGATGTAACCATTTCATCGCTTCTGTTGATGGACACCTTTTTTGCAAACGTTTTCATTGTTCCATCTTCTCCATAACGACTATAAATAGATGGACAACCATACAAACGTGCCCCTAGAAGAGCCATGTTGTCATGTGTGACAAAAACCCCTTTGTAATGAAGAGCAGCTTTCATACACAACATGTCTGCAATTCTTTTCAAGTCATAGTACAATAACGTGACGTCTTCTTCCTGTTCGGAATCAATTGAAATACATGTGCAGTTTTCGACCATTTGCTTATACTTATCAGATGATAACTCTTTGTTTGGTATACACTCTTTGGCAAACATGTATCGATGTAAAATATTTCGTTTATCCCTCATAAATATGTAACCACTATGTACAATTACCTCCTTTAACAATGGAGATAAGAGCTCATCTTCATGAAATCCATATCCAGAATCATCTTTTACATATGTACCTTTGATAGACCCTTCGTAACGTGATGCAGCAGTAAATGCAATTTGAGAAGTATCAAATACATCCTGATAAGCTCCAAAGTTAATGAACGCTTTGCATCCTACATTTCCCGCGATAGAGTTCAGTAGTTCTTGTTTTTTTGCATCATCCCATCTCATTACTTCCTGGGTTTGGAATGAGCATACTTGTGATGAACAAATGTCCATCGAAGGGACATGATACGCAATTCCAGTTGATGTTGATGAGTTCAAATATTCTGTCTCCATTTCCTGAATAAAAGTTTGGTCTGTACTAGTAATATCAAAACCAGATTGAATTCGCCTTTTTCTCGTCTTCAAATATTGTTTAAGCACTGATAACATATATGTTTTCATATGTTCTGTAATTCCAAAATCATGGAATGTATCTGCTATGATAAAACGTACTAACACTAACGGGTTGGCGACATGTTCAGATGGTGATGGAACTACACGAATGTTTGTCGATTGAAGTCTTTCCTGACATTTCATCATGTCAAAATGGCGCAAACACATCATCTCTATCTCATTGTAAGTATTTACCCTGTTATAGTAAAATGCGCGTATGCCAGACTCAAGCTTATTTGGGTGATAATCTGAAAGATACTTTGCAAGTGCGTCTTTATGAGCTTGTTCTGTATACCATTTAAACCTGTCTAGTTTCCAGTCAACAACAAGTGTATATTGCCATCCATTTTCATCACTAACCAACGTATCTGTTGTTGTGTTAATACGCTTGTCAGTAAATAACAGATACAAAGGGATCTGTTTTAAGTTTTGATCCCTTAGCCTTTTTACCATTATACTTAAAGCCACTCCATCTAAGTGTTTCAAGTTGCCTGAACTGTCATGCAGATCTGTCAGGTTTGTGGGCAATAGAGATAAATCTATTAACACCCAAAATCCATACTCTCCTGGTGGTGTGTACTCTACGAAATCTTTGAAATCTGTTGACTCCTTCATATAACGTTCCACCCAACTTTGATAATAAGTATCGCGAAGAACTTGCAATACCCAATGGCTCCAATTATCATCTGGCTTGACCATTTGCTTCAGGAAGTCATCTTCTTTTGATAACTTCAACTTTTGGCGAAGACTCAGCTCGAGATGATGCAAGCTTGAGGCATCAATGAATCTCTGTCTAGTATGTAATATGTAATTCTGAAGAATCTTAAAGTCAGGATTCTCAACAAATCCAGAAAGTCTTTTTATGTCTTCCTTAGTGATGTTTTTGCCAGGGGGTAATAGCTTTGGATCGTTAACTGCTTGCAGTAACTTATCAATTTCCACATTACTTAGACGTATTAGATGTTTTGCTTCTACTCTTGTCCGAGTTGAAACCATGTTGTATCTATTTTTCAACAACATTAATTAATCTATTGTTGCGACATTATGTGCATTTAGAAAATATATCTTTTTATGTAACGGGTTATTCTATACATTGGTCATCATGATATGTGAAGAACTTTACAATGCTATAGAATACAATGATCTTGAAGCAGCATTATATGAAACAGGTGTACTTTTGAAAACAGACAAAGTGGATGTTCTACTAGAAACATGGGTCAATGTTCTCTGTTGTGCGGGCAAAAAGGTCCGCACCTGTGACGACGCATATCCATTTTATACGTGTCTTCAGCACGTGTGGTTCATGATCGTCGAAGAAAACATGAAAGTGAAAGATTGTTTCGCTGTCACAACTGAACTTGCATTACTCACCGAACGTCTGTCACGTTATCGCTTTGAATTGCTGCATCTTAGCAAAATGAAACCTCGTATGCAAAAACTCTTCCCAGATAAAGCCACCCTTTCCGAAAAAGGCGCCCGTCTATTT
>VFQS010001859.1_pt1 | contig 18278 bp, 10 predicted proteins | sample 3512361 | NCBI WGS metagenome assembly VFQS01 (sample SAMN10412375, study PRJNA504923) | tailings metagenome | isolation source: Relicate 1 Philex TSF3 active mining | place: Philippines
AATGGCGTTTCTCGGCGGCGGCCGAGACCGAGGCCCAGGATTTGGTGGCTGGGCATGGCCTCGGCTCCGGGTTCGTGGTGCTCGTCCCCTTCGCCAGCAACGGCCCGGACGACGCGAGGGTATGGCCGGAATTCCCCCGCTTGGCGGAGCGTCTCTCGGCGGAGGGTCTGCGCGTCGTGCTCTGTCCCGGCAGCCCCGCCGAGACCGCCGCCTCCCGCGAGCGTTACCCCTCGGCCCTCGTGCTTCCCGGTGTCGGCATGTCCGCCTACGGTGCCCTCATGAGACGCGCGCTCGCCGTCGTGGCCTGCGACACCGGGCCTGGCCATCTCGCCGGCGCCGCCGGGGCGAGGCTGATCTCCCTATTCGGTCCCAGCGATCCTGCCGTGTGGGGACCCGAGGGGCCTCAGGTCGAGATCCTACGGGCCTGGCCGGGATGGCCGAGCCTCGAGGAGGTTCTCCGGCGTGCGCGCTCGCCAAACCGCCCTTGACCGTTTGTATGACCGTCATGACCGAGCTCCCCGCCTCCCTTTCCGCCCAGGTCGTCGCGCTCCACGACCGACTGCTCGGCGATGCCTCCTGGGATCCCGCCGTGCCCACGGCCGCCACCGATCGGCTGATGGCGTCCGTCGAGGCGAACCACCGTTTCAACACCTTGCTCTGGCGCGAGGAGGACCTCGCCCGCCGCACCCTCGCCTCCGACGCCGACATCGTGGCCAACAAGCGCGCCATCGACCGCCACAACCAAGCCCGCAATGATGCCACCGAGCGCACGGATGAGTTCCTCCTGATGGCGCTCGGCCTCGTCGACCCCGCGTCAGCGGCGAGCCATGCTCCTGTCTCGATGGCCGCGCCAGGGTCCCGCCTCAACAGCGAGACCGCCGGCAGCATGATCGACCGGATGTCCATCATGTCCCTCAAGATCCATGCCATGGAGGCCCAGGCGCGCCGCACGGACACGGATGCCGAGCACCTTAGGTCGAGCGCGGAGAAGCTCGCCAGGCTGAGGGAGCAGAGGGCCGACCTCGCGGCCTGCCTCGATGCCCTGATTGCCGATGCCCGGTCCGGCCGCGCCCACTTCAAGGTCTACCGGCAGTTCAAGATGTACAATGACCCCAAGCTGAATCCGGCCCTCGTGGCCGAGGCGCGGTCGCGGTCGGTTTCCTGAGGCCTCAGGCCTTGCCGGGCACCGGGGGCTTCTCCTCGGGCAGGGCTACCGCGCCCTTCTCGAAGTCGGCCGCCGCCGGGGAGCAGGCCTGGGCGTACCAGGGCGACTTCTCGTTGGCCACGAGATCCGACCAGCGCACCAGCTCGCCCGTGTAGGCGGAGAGGCGGCCCATGACCGCGGCCAAGGTCGAGTCCGTCACGGCCTCGGTCTCGTTGGGCGGGGAGCCGGCGAGGACGCCCCGGATGAGGGCCACGTGCTCCTGCACGTAGGGGTTGTCGGACTCCAGGCTCGGCTCGGGGACGTCGACCTTGCGGCCGGTCACCTTGCCGCCGCCGAAGGCCTCGCCGCCCGCGCCGGTGAAGAGCTCGCCGACGCGGCTCCAGGTGCCCGAGATCTGGCGGCACTGGCTGTGGATGTGGACGCCGCCTCCGAAGTCGTAGTCGACGCTGAAGAAGTCGAACATGTTGCCGGTCTCGCGGCGGGCCCGGCCGCCGTAGCCGACCGCCGACACCGGCGGGCGCCCTAGGAACCAGATGGCCACGTCGAGGTTGTGCACGTGCTGCTCGACGATGTGGTCGCCCGACATCTCGGTGAAGTTGAGCCAGTTGCGGGCAAGGTAATCGGCGGCCGCCTCGCCGGGGTTGCGACGCTTGATCCATGGCACCGTGCTGTTCCAGTGCAGCGTGCCGCCGCGGATCTCGCCGATGGCGCCGGCGTCGATGCGCGCCTTGTTCAGGAGGTAGGCCGCCTGGTGGCGGCGCTGCGTCCCGGCGACCACGCCCAGGCCCCTGGCCTTGGCGCGCTCGCCCGCCGCCCGCATGACGCGGGCGCCGACGGCGTCCACCGCCACCGGCTTCTCGATGAAGCAATGCTTCCCGGCCTCCACCGCCGCGGTGAAGTGCAGGGGGCGGAAGGCGGGAGGCGCCGCCATCACGATGAAGTCGCAGCCGCTGGCGATGACCTTGCGGTAGGCGTCATAGCCGGCGAACGCCTTGGCGGCATCGACGCCGAAGCGCTTGGCGGCGCCCTGGGCGGCGGGGCCGAACGCGTCGCCCACCGCGGTCACGGTCACCTCGCGGCCGAGGATCCTGGCGGCGGCGATGAAGTCGGCCAGCGCCCCGTTGCCACGGCCCCCGCAGCCGATGAGCCCCACCGTCAGCCTCGCCTTGCCGGCGGGCGCGGATTGGCCGAGGGCAGGCGCGGCGGCCAACGCGGCGGTGGCGAGCGCGGTGGTGGCGAGGAAATCGCGGCGGGGCAGGGGGTTCATGACCCCGATAGGACACCCGCACCCGGGACGTGTTCCAGCTCAGCGCCTGGTCCGCTGTCGCCATCGCCTGGCCGCCATCCAGCCGCCCAGCCCGACGGTCGCCCCGAGGGTCAGCCAGAGCGCCAGCCGCGCGCGCCCCTCGGGCGTCTCGGGAGGCGACCAAGGCCTGAGGGAAATCACCTGCGTGGTGCGCACGCCCGGACGGATCTCGCCTCCGGGAATCACCCAGGCTCCCTTCCAGGGCGCCGACGGCGCCACCGCGACCGGCTTGGCCGAGCCGAGCTCATCGGACTCGCTCCAGGCGTCCGTCCCGGCGTCATAGCGCAGGCAGCGCGTGCCGAAGCCCGGATGGGCCGAGCGAGGTTGGAAGCCCACCTTGGAGCCGTCGTCCCCGGCGACGACCAGGAGTCGGTTCTCGTCGACGGGAATGGCGGGGGTCACCGCGGCGACCGCCGGACGGGGCATGTCGCCGAGGCGTCGCCAGCCGGCGCCCGGCTCGAAGCTCCAGGCGTCCTTCAGATAGGTGCGGACCGGCTTGCCCTCGGCGTCGGCGGCCAGCGAGGCACCCGAGAAGACATGCAGCCTCCCGCCGAGCGCGCCCACCGCGGGCATGATGCGTCCGGGTCCCGGAAGCTCGGAGATCGCCTTCCATCCCGCCGCCGGATCGCGCAGGTCGAAGCCGAGGAGCAGCCTCTCCGCCGCGGTCGCGTCGGGCGAGCGCGTGCCCCCGACGACGAGCGCGAGGTCGCCCACGATGGCGCCGGAGGCGTAGGCGAGGGGGTAGGGAAGGTCGGGCAGGCGCTCGATGACGACGTTGCCGCCCCGTTGGCGCAGCAGGAAGGTCTCCGCATGGTGGCGGTCGGCGTCGGCGCCGCCGACCACGATGATGCCACGGCCGGTCTGCAGGCTGACCGCGTGGCCGAGGGGGCGCGGCAGGTCGCCCACCTTGCGCCACGCACTATCAGGACGCTCCAGCAGGAAGATGTCGCCATGCCACGCCTTCTTCCCTCCGTCCCAGGGCATGCCCGCGGGGAAGTTCGTGCCGCCCGCCACGAGCAGCGCCCCCTCCGAGACGCCGGCGACGGTGGCGGCCCTGCCGACGGGGTCCGGCATGTCGGGCAGCCTGGCGAGCTCGACGTCGCCCGGGGCCGCCCGGGCGGTCAGGCAGGTCATGAGGAGCAGGAGCCGGCGCATGATTCGTGCTTGGGGATTTCGGCCCGGAGTTCAACCGGTCAGTTTTGGGTAGGAGGTGGTCAAATGCGCTCGCCCGCCCGCCTCGGCTCCCTTGACTGGGGTTCTCATGCGCGCGCTCACACCCCTGATCGCCCTTCTTCTCCCCGCCCTCCCTTGGGCCAAGCCCGCGGCCGCGACCGGCGTGCTCCGCTCGGCGGACCGGGAACGGCTGGTCGCGGTCGAGGCCGACCTGCGCGGCGCGCGGGAAATCCACCTCGTCGCCCATGATATCGATGGCGAGAGCCACGACTGGGTCGCCTGGGTGGATCCCGTCCTCGTCCTGGCGGATGGATCCACCCGCGACCTGGTCGCGCTGCCCTGGAAGTCGGGTCGCACCGGCTGGGGCAGGCTCGCGCCCAATGCCAACCCGGAGGGCGGGCCCCTCCGCGTCGCGGGCAAGGTCGTCCGCGGCCTCGGCGCCCACGCGCCTTCCGTCATCGCCTACGACCTCCCTCCCGGCGTGGTCGCCTTCCGAGCCAAGGTCGCCTTGGACGACGGCGGCGCGGTCCGCGAGGGCAAGCCGACGCCGGCCAGCGTCCGGTTCTTCGTCACCACCACCCCGCCCGACATGGCCTCGCTGCCGCTCGGCGACCCCATCGTCCCGACCGACCTCTTCGCCGTCCCCGAGGGGCTCGAGGTGACCGTCTGGGCCACCACGCCCGACCTTTACAACCCCACCAACATCGACTTCGACGAGCGCGGCCGCCTATTCGTCGCCGAGGGCGTCAACTACCGCGGCAAGCAGGGGCGCCGACCGGAGGGCGACCGCATCGTGATGCTCGAGGACACCGACGGCGACGGCCGCGCGGACCGCAGCTCGACCTTCGTCCAGGAGCCCTTCCTCCTCTCGCCGCTGGGCGTCGCCGCCATCGATGGCAAGGTCGTCGTCTCGCAGCCGCCGGAGCTCCTCGTCTACCATGACGCGGACCGCGACGGGCGCTTCGATCCGGCCAAGGAGCGCCGCGAGGTCCTGCTCTCCGGCTTCGCCGGCCGCAACCACGACCACAGCCTGCACAGCGTGACGGCGGGCCCCGACGGCCGCTGGCTGCTGAACTTCGGCAACTGCGGGGCCGAGTTCACCGCGCGCGACGGCAAGGCCTTCCGCTTCGGCAGCCCCTACATGACCCAGTCGGCCGCCGGCAAGCCGAGCGCGGACGGCCGCGTTTGGATCGGCGGCGCCGCCATCCGCATGAATCCCGACGGCACCGATGTCCGGGTTGTCGGCCACAACTTCCGCAACAGCTACGAGCAGGCGATGACGTCGCTCGGCGACGTCTTCCAGAGCGACAACGACGACTTCCCCGCGTGCCGCGTGACGTATCTCCTCGAGGGCGCGAACCTCGGCTTCGCCTCGGCCGATGGCCTGCGGACCTGGGAGGCCGACCGTCGCCCTGGGATGACCGTCGACCAGGCCACCTGGCGCCAGGAGGACCCGGGTGTCCTCCCGGCCGGCGATGTCTACGGCGGCGGCTCGCCGACGGGCGTCGTCTTCTATGAGAACGGCGCGCTCGGCGACCGCTGGCGCGGGATGCTGCTCGCCTGCGAGGCGGGCAAGAACGTCGTCTTCGGTTATTTCCCCAAGGCCGATGGCGCCGGCTTCCGCCTCGAGCGCTTCGACTTCCTGACGTCCAACAAGGAACGGCGCTGGGCCGGCTCGGACTTCCTGGGCGGCCGCCCGACCGGCGAGACGCCCACGCTGTTCCGCCCCTCCGACATCGCGGTCGGCCCCGATGGCGCCCTCTATGTCGCGGATTGGTTCGATCCCGGCGTCGGCGGCCACGGCACGCGCGACGACCGCAAGGCGGGCACCATCTACCGCATCGCCCCCAAGGGATTCAGGTCGGTCGTCCCCCGGATCGACCTCGCGACCGCCGAGGGCCAGCTGCTCGCGCTGCGCAGCCCCGCCGTCAACGTCCGCGGCGCCGGCTTCGCCCGTCTCAGGGCCCGCGGCGCCGCGGCCGTCCCGCTCGTCACCCCGCTCCTCTCGGATCCCAACCCGTATGTCGCCGCCCGCGCCCTCTGGCTGCTCGCCCAGCTGGGCGAGACGGGCGCCGCCCGCGTCCGCGCCGAGCTCGCCTCGTCCGATGACGACCGCCGCCGCGTCGCCTTCCGCGCCCTGCGCGCGGCCGGTCTGGCCGACCTCGACCTCGCCCGCCGCCTCGCCGCCGACCCCTCCGCCGCGCTCCGCCGCGAGGTCGCCGTGTTCCTTCGCGACATCCGCTCGCCCGAGGCCCTCCCGGTCATCGTCGCGCTCGCCCGTGGCTTCGATGGCGCCGACCGCACCTATCTCGAGGCCCTCGGGATCGCCTGCGAGGGCCGCGAGGACGCGGCGTTCGCCGCCATCGCCCGGGAGATGGGCGCGGCGCCGCCCGCCTGGTCGCCCGCCTTCGCCGGCATCGCCTGGCGCCTGCATCCCCAGCAGGCCGTGCCCGCGGTGCGCGAGCGGCTCCTCTCCGGCAGGCTCGGCGACGTCCAGGCCCGATTCGCCCTCGCCGGCCTCGGCTTCACGGACGCGGAGTCGGCCGTCCATGCCCTGGTCGAGCTCGCGACGCGGGCGGATTTCGCCCAGCGCGACCTCGCCCGCTGGTGGCTCATGAACCGCAAGGGCAACCTCTGGCGCCGGTTCGATGTCGACGGCCTCCTCAAGGCGCGAGGCCTGTACGACCCCGACAAGGTGGTCCTCTCGCCCGCGCCGCTCCCGCCGGAGCCCGCAGGCGCCAGGCCCCTCGCCCCGGTCGAGGCGATCGCCCGCCTGTCCGGCGACGTCGCCCGCGGCAAGGCGCGCGCCGCGGTCTGCCTCGCCTGCCACAAGGTCGCCGGCGCCGGCGTGGAGTACGGCCCCGACCTCACCAGCTACGGCCGCAACCAGTCGCTCGCCACGATCATCCTCGGCATCTCCCAGCCCAGCGCGGAGGTCACCCACGGCTACGAGGGCTGGCGCCTGGTCACGCGGGACGGCGTCGAGATCAACGGCATCCTGCTCTCGAACGCCGACCCGGTCATCATCAAGTCGATGGGAGGGGCCGTCCAGACCGTGCCGCGCGCCCGCGTCCGCGAGCTCCGCCCCCTCGGTCGCTCGCTGATGATGACCCCGGCCCAGATGGGGCTGGACGAGCAGGCCGTCGCCGACCTGGCCGCCTACCTGAGGTCCCTGTGATGCGGGCCGCCGCGCTCGCCTTCCTTCTCGGGTTCACGGCGCTCGCCGCCGGGCCCCGGCCCAACCTCGTCCTCATCGTCGTCGACGACATGGGCTGGCAGGACACCTCGGTGCCGTTCCATTCCGAGGTCACCGCGCTCAACCGACGCTACCGCACGCCCGCGATGGCGCGCCTCGCCGCGGAGGGCGCCAAGCTCACCGACGCCCATGCGTCCGCCGTCTGCAGCCCCTCGAGGGTCAGTCTCCTCACCGGGATGAGCGCCGCGCGCCATGGGGTCACGAACTGGACGCTGCATCGCGACCGCGCCCCCGACCAGCCGCACCCGACCCTGGAGATGCCCGACTGGCCCGTGAACGGTCTGGCGCCCGCCCCCGGCACGCCCCGCACGGTCGTCGCCCGCTGCCTCCCCGACCTGCTGCGCGAGGCCGGCTACCGCACGCTCCATGTCGGCAAGGCCCATTTCGGCGCCAAGGGCGCCCCGGGCGAGGATCCGCGCCGGCTGGGCTTCGACCTCAATGTCGCCGGCCATGCCGCGGGCGGCCCGGGAAGCTTCTGGGCCGAGAAGGGCTACAGCGCCCGCTGGCGCGGCGACAGCGAGGTCTGGGATGTCCCGGGGCTGGAGGCGCACCGCGCCGCCGGCACCTATCTCACCGAGGCGCTCACGCTCGAGGCCGCCCGCGCGGTCGAGGCCGCCGTCGCCGACGGGAAGCCCTTCTTCCTGCATCTCGCGCACTATGCCGTGCACGCGCCCTGGGAGACCGACCCGCGCTTCGCCGCCCCCTATGAGGCGGCGGGGCTCAAGGGCAGGGAACTCGCCCTCGCCACCATGGTCGAGGGCGTCGACAAGTCGGTCGGCGACATCCTCCGCCTGCTCGACCGCCTCGGCATCGCGCAGGACACGCTCGTCCTCCTCATCTCCGACAACGGCGCCCCGGCCGAGGTCCCGCGCAATCTCCCCCTGCGCGGCCACAAGCTCTCGCCCTTCGAGGGCGGAACCCGGGTGCCGGCCCTCGCGCGCTGGCCGGGCAGGATCCGGCCCGGCCTCGTCGACGCCACCCCGGTCCTCATCGAGGATGTCTTCCCGACCCTGCTCGAGGCGGCCGGCGTGCCCTTCGCCGGCAAGGTGCCCCAGGTGGTCGACGGTCGGAGCTGGGTGCCTCACCTCACCGGTGGCGCGCGCCTCCCCCAGGACCGTCCGCTTGTCTTCCACTTCCCCAACAACTACGGCGGACAGGGACCCTTCAGCGCCCTCCGGCTCGGCGACTGGAAGCTGATCCATCATCATGCCACCGGGGCGCTCCAGCTCCACGACCTCGCTCGCGACATCGGGGAAAAGGAGGATCTGGCCTCCCGCCATCCCGCGAAGGTCCGGGAGCTCGCCAAGGTGCTCGCGCGTGAGCTGGAGGCGCGGGGCGCCCTGATGCCCCGCCGTCGGGCGGACGGTTCCCGGGTGCCTTTCGCCGGACGCTGAGGCCTGGTTGCCGACCGTTGCGGCTTGGCAGGACGAGGGTCGGCTGGTTATAAGAATTGAACAGTGCGTCCCGCGCCTCCGAGCCGACGCAAGGGGTTCGCCCTTGTCCTCTCGCTCGCCGTCATGGCGTTGCTGGTGCTGGTCGTCCTATCCCTCGCCGCCTTCCTGCGCGTGGAGTCGATGGGCGCCGTCGCCCGGCAGTCCGCGGCGGCGGCCCGGCTCAACGCGCTCGCCGCCGTCCGCCTCGCGCAGGCCGCCGTGCAGCAGTCGCTCGGACCCGACACCCGCATCTCCGCCCCCGCCTCGCTCCATGACGATCCGGCGGTCCTCTCCGCCACGACGCCCGGAGCCGACGCCTACGAGTACCCGATCCTCGGTGCGTGGCGCAGCTGGGAGGGCCTGGACCATGACACCCGTCCCTCCAGCCGGTATGCCGGCCGACCGCAGCGTCCGGATTACGCCTCGAAGCTCCGCCGATTCGATCCCGCCAATCCCGCGCAGGGACGTTTCCTCGGCTGGCTCGTCTCGTCCGGCTGGGGCTACGGCGACATCGCGCCGGCCCCGAACGAGGCGGCCCGGCCGCCGAAGCCCGCCTCGGTGATCGCCGCCACCGGCACCGTCCCCCTGGTCGGCGCCGGCACGGCGCCGCTCGCGACCCAGCAGGTCCATCTCGTGCCCCTCTCGCTCGCCGACGGGCGTCCGGTCTCCGTCTCGGGCACCGCGCCCCTGACCGCCGATGGCACGCAGGGCGCCTTCGCCTGGTGGGCCGGTGGCGAGAACCAGAAGGCGCGCGTCGCCTTCCCCGCCGTCGCGTCCACGACGAACAGGCGCGAGCTCAGCGAGCGGCTGTCGACCTTCGGGCGGCCGGACCTGGTCGCGCTCGGTTTCGGCGAGCCGGCCGAGCCGCTCGCCGCGCTCGCCTCCCGCCGGTCCCTCGCCCTGCTGCCCGCCGATGCGACGCGGCTGTCGCGCGCGCTCACCGAGGCGTCGCCCGCCCCCCTCGCCCAGGCCGGCTTCCACGATGTCACCTTCGTCGCCGACGGCCTCCTCACCAACGCCGCCACCGGCGGCTTCCGCAAGGACCTGTCCCTGCTCACCGAGACGTGGGACCAGATGAACGACCTCGACGCCTCGCGGTCGGTCGCGCTGCCCCTTTTCCGGGTGCGCCCCGCCACGGGCCGCCGCACCGCCACCGCCGCCCCGACGCATGACCTCGCGTTCCTGCGCCCCCTCCCCGACGCCCTCCTCCGCTCGCGGGAGACGCACCTGTTCGCCGGCAACCGCCGCCGGCACACGCTCCTCTACTGGTGGTCGGACTACGGCTCGGCGGGCGGGCGCGAGTCCAAGGACCCGCTCTTCGGCGCGATGGCGGGCGACGGCGGCACGCCCTTCGGCGGCTATTGGCAGCTCTCCTCCTTCCCGCCGATCCGCAGCTGGGCCTACCTGACCGACTTCGCCCTCCATTACCGACGCTATGTCGTCTCCGGGGATTCCGAGGGGCTCTCCGGGCCGATCGAGATGATGCCGCCCACGCCCCAGGCCGGTGGTGACAACGCCACGAACGCCGGCCGCTTCCACGGCCTCTACGAGCGGGTGCATCGCCACCCCCTCGTGGCCCGCTACCAGTTCGTGTTCGCCGGCGCCGCCGTCGGCTCCAACCCCGCCATCCTCGTCCAGCCGGTGGTGACGCTCTGGAATCCCTACAACGTCCGCCTCACCGTCCCCGCCTTCCTGACGAAGGCCTATCCCATCTACCTGCCGCTCGCCTTCGATGTCACGGTGACCGACCCCGCGGGCGGCGCGACGACCCTCTCCCGCAATTTCAGCCAATGGATCCCCGGCCATCTCGCGGGCACCGTCGGCACCGGGCCGATGACCTTCGAGCCGGGCCAGACCCGCGTGTTCTCGATCGCGCCGACGGGCGGCCCCCTCGCCTCCTACCGGACCGGCGCGGCCGTCCCGCCCCAGGTCCTCGCCCCCGGCTACGTCGCCGCGGCCAACGCGGGCATCCTGCTCGACACGGGTGTCGCCGCGCCCGCCTGCTCGACCCTCGCCTTCCGCCTGCGCAAGGCCCTCTCCGCCGGCGCGGGCGACTCCTACCGCAACGGCATCTACTTCGACTTCGTCCCGGCCAACGCCGAGGAGGCGCCGGTGCGCTACAGCTTCGAGGGCCTGAATGACGCGCTCTACGAGGAGCTCTACGGCGCCAACCAACCCGCGCCCTGGTCGCAATCCCTCGCCGCCATCCAGGCCGCGCCGCGGTTCTTCGGCGCCTTCTCCTTCGGCGCGCGCCTCTCCGACGACGGCGTCGCCCAGTACTCCTCGCGCACGGGCGTGCGGACGGTCTCCAAGGGCTTCCTCCAGGCCAACCCCTTCACCAACTACACCGAGCTCGGGCGCAAGAGCGCGTACGAGATGACCGCCTTCCCCTGGGCGTCCTCCAATGTGGCGTCGGACGCCAACCTGCCGGTCGGTGACAAGATCCGCTACTCGAGCGGTGGCTACAACCTCGTCAACATGGCGCATTTCAGCGCGTCCAACCCGGCGTTCACCTATGCCGGCGCGCTCAACCTGCTCAATGCGCCCTTCGACCTCGACTTCCGCGTCCTCACCGGGCCGACCGACGCGGGCGTGCCGCAGACCGATGCCGGCCAGGGCTATGTCGTGACCGGCCTCGACGCCGCCACCGGCCTCTCCCGCGCGGTCATCGCCGAGCTCCCCGTGCGGCCGCTCGTCTCGCTCCTCGAGCTCCAGTCCTGCGACCTCCGCTTCACGAACCCGGTGCCGCCCTACATGACCAACCTGGTCGGCAACTCGGACGCCTCCCCCGTCCTCCCGCCCGACGACGTGGTCGGGCCCTGGATCACGCAGGACGGCGTCCGCCAGCCGCGCGACATGATCCCGGCGGCGCACATGCAATATGACGACAGCTATTGCCTGAACCATGTCCTGCTCGACGACTGGTTCGTGTCGTCCCTCGCGCCCCGTCCCGCCGACCGCGCCGCCCTGCGACCCGCGGCCGGCAACGAGCACCGATGGAATCCGGCGGTCATGACGAGCCTCAAGGCCGCCTGGTCCGAGTTCGCCTCCGGCGCCACCCCGCTGCCCAATGTCGCCTACGTCCCCCAGCGCACGGCCGCCGCCTTCGCCGTGGACACCCTGGGGGATCCTTCCGGCGGCTCGGCCACGCCGGCCATCCCCGTCGCCTTCCTCCGCGTCGCCTCGCACCTGCGCGTGACCGACCAATTCAACGTCAACAGCCTCTCCGTCCCGGCCTGGCGCGCCCTGCTCGGCAGCCTGCGCGCCCGCGAGGTGCCCGTGCTCGCGCCCGGCGCCGCCTCCGTGAGCGTCGCGTCCGCGCCTGCCGGCGCCACCGCCCCGCTGCCCCGCATGCAGGTCGCCGGGGAGGGCGCGGCGGCCGCCGCCGACCCCTCCCGCGCCGTCACCGGCTTCGCCTCGCTCACGGACGAGCAGCTCGACCGGCTCGCCGTGGAGATCGTCGCCCAGGTGCGCCTCCGGGGGCCCTTCCTCTCGCTCGCCGAGTTCGTCAACCGGCGCCTTGCCGAGGCCGACGGCACCGCGACCGACCCCTCGCTCGCCGGCGCCGTCGGCATGGCCCTCCGCAAGCTGGAGGCGGACCTCGCCAAGCCCGCCATCGTCCATGGCAAGGCCGCGTCGACCCGCGCGGTGTTCGCCGGCACCCGCCTGCTCGGGCCCGGACCGGACGGGCGCCCGCTCCTCGCGCTCGGCGAGTTCACGCGCGCGGATGGCGACTACGCCCACCCCAAGGCGGCCGAGGGCAACTCCAACTTCGGCCTTCCCGGGTGGCCGCGCCAGGCCGACGTCCTCCGCTCGCTCGCGCCGATCATGGCGGTCCGCGACGACACCGTGGTCGTGCGCGCGCACGGCGCCTCCGTCCTCGGCGGCGGCTCCGGCCGCGCGTGGTGCGAGGTCGTGCTCGTGCGCACCCCCGAGTACGTCGACGCGCGCATCCCCGCGCACGAGCCGCCGCTCGGCGACGCCGTCTCCACCGGCACGGCCGGCCTGCCCAATGTCGCCCTCGGCCGCCGTTACCGCATCGCCGCCTTCCGCTGGCTGCATCCCGACGAGCTATGATCGCCCGGTTCGCCCTCCTCCTGCTGCCCTTGCTCGCCGTGGCGAGGGATGTCCGCCTGCTGCGCCTGGAAGGTCCGGAGAATCCGCCGCCGCGCCTCTTCCTGCTCGGGACCGAGGCCGAGGGTGAGCTCGACCTGCCGCTCCTCTCGCCTTCCACCCGTCGGCTCACGATCGGCGAGGGGGCCCTCGAGCTGCGCCTGCTCAAGGCCAAGCCCGCCCCGCGCGAGCCGTTGCCGGCGGACGCCCCTCTCGTCCGCATCCCCGCGGGCAAGGACGACCTCCTGCTCATCCTGCTGTCGGGTCCGGGCTCGCTCGGCTTCCGCGCGGAGGTCGTGAGCGTGCCTCCCACGGCCGGCGCGGAGGGCGCCCTGCTTTGGTTCAATCTCCAGCCCCGGCCCCTCCATGTCCGCCTCGGTGAGGCCGCCGTCACGGTCATCCCTCCGGGCGCCTCGCGGGCGACCTTGCCGCCGGTCGGGCCGGGCGCCCCGTTTGCCGCGCGCCTGGACCTCGGCTCCGGTCCGGAGGGGCGCGAGGTCCGCCCCTTCCTGCGCGCCACCTGGGTGCGCGCCCCCCGCGGCCGATTGCTCTCGTTCGTCGTCGCCGACCCTGACCGCGCCGCGCCCCGCATCCTCTCCGTCCCCGATTCCGATGAGCCGGCGCCCGTGGCGCCGCCTCCGCCCAAGTTTCCCGCCACCGGCCGGCGCTGAGCCTAAAAAAGCATTCCCATCCCTCGGTCCCCGCCCATGGATTCGGCCATGGGCCCTTTCCTCGACCCGGCCATCCTGTTCTTCGGCGTCGGTCTTTTCGCCGGCCTGGTCCGTTCGAACCTCGAGATCCCGCAGCCGGTCTCGCGCTTCCTCTCGCTCTACCTGCTGATGGCCCTCGGCCTCAAGGGTGGATTCGCCCTCGCGAAGTCCGGGTTGACCGGCGAGATCGCCGCGGGCCTCGGCGCCGCCATCCTGCTCGCCGTGGTCGTGCCCCTCCTCGGGTATGCCGTCCTGCGCCGCCTCGTCTCCGGCTTCGACGCCGCCGCGCTCGCCGCCACCTACGGCTCGGTCAGCGCCGTGACCTTCATCACCGCGACCCAGCATCTCGAGACCCATGGCGTGCCCTTCGGCGGCCACATGGCCGCCGCGATGGCGCTCATGGAATCCCCGGCCATCATCCTCGCCGTCGTCCTGGCCAACCGACTCCGGCGTGGGCGCGGCGGCATCGCCCCGGCCTCGGGAGCCGGCGCCATCCTCCGGGAGTCCTTCACCGAGGGGGCCCAGCTGCTGCTGCTCGGGGCGATGGCCGTCGGGGTCATCTCGGGCGAGGCCGGCAAGGCGGCCATGGAGCCCTTCACGGGCGACCTTTTCAAGGGTCTCCTCGCCTTCTTCCTCCTCGACATGGGGCTCAACGCCGCCCGCAACCTGCCGGAGGTCCGCGGCAAGTCGCCGCTCGTCATCGCCTACGCCCTCCTGGCCCCCCTGGTCCACGCCGCCCTCGCCTTGGCGCTCGCCGCCGTCCTCGGTCTGTCTCCGGGCGATGGCGCCCTGCTCATGGTGCTCGCCGCCAGCGCCTCCTACATCGCCGTGCCCGCCGTGCTCCGCCACGCCCTGCCCGAGGCCAACCCCTCGCTCTACTTCGGCCTGTCGCTCGGCGTGACCTTCCCCTTCAACCTGTTGGTCGGCATCCCGCTCTATTCCGGTTTCGCCGCCCGCTTCCTAGGCTCCTGAGGCTCAGGGCCCGACCTCGATTTCCTGGAAGACGGTGTTCTCCTCCGTGACCGGGCTCTCCGGCACGACCAGGATCCAGCGCACCCTTCCGCGCACGCGGAGCTCGGTCGCCAGCCAGTCGCCCGAGGTCGCGTCAGCGCGGATCTCGCCGAGCCAGCGATAATTGCCCGCGTCCCACCCCGGCTCGGCCGCGTCGCTGCCGAGCACGGCGAGGCGCTGGGGCAGCCGGCTTGGCGCCTGCCGGAAGCTCCAGGCGCGGACGGACACCACCTCCTTGGCCTCGCCGAGGTCCGCGCGGTAGAGGCCGGCGACGCCGTTGGCGAAGACCGGGCCATAATCCGCGTCGAGGCGCCCGTCGCCCAGCTCCCTGGCGGGATCGTTGGCGGGCGCGGGCCGGGTCTCCCAGGTCACGGCATGCCGCGGACGCGCGCCGGGCCTGGACTCGAGCGCCTCGGGCGAGGTCGCCGTGGCTGTCCGCACCGGAGCGGCTCGGAGCGCCGGATGCCCCGCCGCGAGCCGCGTGGGGGTCTGGACATCGCTGCGCACGATGGTGAGGTCGCCGCCGCCCGCGCGGAGCGCCGCCAGGAAGCCCGCGGGCGAGCCCACCACGGTCTCGCCGACACGCGTCACGAGAAGATGTCCCGCCGGCGCCACGGCCAGCAGGGGATGCCCGCCGGGAATGGGGCCGACCACCACCCCGCGCGACCCCCGGGGCACGCCATAGGCCGAGAAGGCCTCGCCCTCCAGCGCCGCCAGCGGCGCGCCGCGCCAATGGGGCGGGGGTGCCTCCGCTCCTCCGGCCGCGGCGCGCAGCCTCGGCGGGTCGATCACCGGCGCGCCGGCCACCGCCCGCAGCGCGGGCTTGCGCGCGCCGAAGCGGTCCATGGGGAAGTTCTCGAACCCCAGCGCCAGCGCGGGCGAGCCCGGCCGCACCCGGAAGTCGCCCCTCGCGGGGTCGACGAAGAGGGGGTCGCCGGCGACGGAGCCGGCCTCGACGCCATGGCGGCGGGAGGCCGCGAGGTCCTCGGCGCGCGCGAACAGGTTGCCGTCGATCTCCCGGCCCCAGTCGCGCGGCATGCCGATGGGCGCATGGCGGTCGAGCAGGATGTTGCGACGGAAGCTGTCGCCGCTGCCGCGGTGCCAGACGTGGGGGTGCAGGCCGCAGTTCACGAAGACGTTGTTCCAGGCCTTGCGGCGCCAGCCCTCGCGCAGCTTGAGGCCCCCGCGCAGGAACAGATTGTGGTGGATCTCGTAGTTCGAGGACCCGTCGTCGAGGTCGACGTCCCAGCCGTGGTCGCAGCGCCAGCGGCTATGGCGGATCACGACCGGCTCCTGCGCGTCGAGGAAGGGCAGGGCGGGTTCCCGGGCGACGTCGTCGTCGGACGCCGCGCCCCAATACCGGTCGCGGCCCCACGAGTTGAACGAGCCGTGGTCGCCGGTCTCGAGCACGGTGTCGAAGACATCGCAGCCCTCGATCAGGTGGCCGCCCCAGGTGCCGTCGCCGAAGTTGATGCCCGCGCGGGGTGTCTCGTGGATGGTGAGGTGGCGGAGGGCGATGCGCCGCGCCATGGCGACCTGGACGCCCGCGGCCTGCTTCTCCACCTGGCCGACGCGGCGTATGAGGCTGTCCTCCAGGACGCAGTCCGAGGGGAAACCGTCGCCCCTCGGGCCGGGCGTGCGGTCGAGCTGGTCGACCCGCAGCCTCCGGTCATAGTGCATCAGGGGGTTGCGGACCGCGTCCGGCCGCCCGACGAAGGCGACGCCGGAGGCGCCGAGGTCGCTGACCAGCAGCCCGCGCAGGGCCACGCGCCGCGCATGGCCCGAGACCACGATGCCGTTGCCGCCCAGGCCCCGCAGGTCGCCGTCCGCGATCACCACGTCGGTCGCATCCTCGATGAGGACGGCGCCGCCGCGGTGGAACGTCCAATCGGACCGCAGCAGCGGCTCGCGCGTCTCCATGAAGGTCCGCGCGGTGTGCCGGAAGGCCAGGCCCTCGAGCCGCAGGTGGGCGACGGGATTTCCCGGCTCGCCCCGGATCTCGACGAGTCCGGGGAGGATGGCGCCGATCGCGCGGCCGGCGGCGCGCCCGCCCGCCGGCAGCCAGAGCAGCTTGCCCGCCTTGCGGTCGTGGAACCATTCGCCGGGCGCGTCGAGCTCCTCGCGCACGCCCTCGGCCATCTGGAACTTCGGGTGCGGCGGGCCGCCGCGGTTGTTCTGCCAGCCACCCTCGGTGCGCAGGGCGCCGTCGGGGCCCTTGCCGGTGATGCGGAAGTGATAGCCGCCCCAGAGCTTGTCATGCAGGGCATGGATGAACCCCCCCGCGGGTTCGGCCCAATTTCGCGCGCGCGCGTGGATCTCGGCCGACTCGGCGGCGCCGCGGAAAGGCGTGTCCTTGTCCTCCGACCGCAGGTTCGGGTACCTCGCCGGCACCTGGGGGGCGCCGTCCACCTCGAGCCCGTCGACCGGGAGGTCCCGCGGCGCGGCCACCGACCAAATGCCGCCACCCTCGTCGCGCCACGCCGAGCCGAGGTCGACGCCCCCGGAGAGGATGGCCCGTCCCTCGTTCGCCGCTCGCCAGGTCGCCGGATGCGCCGCCGACCCGCCGTCCCGCGCGTCCAGACGCAGCGGTTGCCGCAGGAAGTGGATGCCGTCGGCGAGCCGGACGACCACGGGCTCCTTGCCGAGCCGGCCGGAGGCGCGGACGCGGTCCCTCGCCGCGGTCAGCGTGGCCAATGGCCGGGCCGCCGAGCCGTCGGCCCGGTCGTCGCCGGTCGGCGCCACGTGGATCTCGAGCGCGGGCAGGGTGGCGGCCGCGAGCGCGAGGAGGAGGGCGGGGAGGGATCTCATGGGCCGTCAAGTTCGCGGAGCCTCGCCTGCACCAAGGAGCGCAGGAGAGGTTTGTCGGGCTTCCAGCCCGGTGGGATCCGTATCAGGTTGGCCGTCGCCTCGAGCGCGCCGAGGCGGTCGCGATGCGCCGCCAGCACCTTGGCGCTCCAGGGGGAGAGGCTGACATGGCCCTTCGCCGCCGAGAGGCCGGCGACATAGTCCTTCCCGCGGCAGAGATGGGGCACGTTCCAGGCGAGCCGGAGCTCGAGGTCGGGGAAGGAGGCGACGAGGTGATCCAGGATGGCCGAGGCCGTCGCCCGATGCGCGGGCGGCAGCGTGGCGAGGTAGGCCTCGACCGTGGTGGGCTTGGGGGCCGGCACGATGCCGAGCCAAACCGCCGCCCGCGGGCTGGCAAGGGACGAATCCGCCGCCAGCCCCGCCGGCTCAGAGGCCCATCACCACGACATCCTCGGGGCGCGAGACGGTGAAGCGGAAGGGCAGGTCACGCTTCTCGCCGGCCTTCAGGTCCGCGCGCCACTCGAGGCGCCTGACCTCGTCGACCTTGAGGTCGGGGTTGTCGGCGCGCAGCTCGGGCGCGTCGAGCGTGACCTTGATGTCCTCATGGTTGGAGACCGGCAGCTGGTCCCAGATGACGAGCTCGATGGGGGCGGTCTTGCCGTTGCTCACCTTGAAGACATGGTCGCGGACGGTGCTCACGGTCTTCTTGCCGATCAGGCCGGAGATCTCGGTGCGGTCCGCGAGGAGCCGGCGCTCAACCTTCACGGAGGCGTCGGCGCCGAGATAGGTCCAGAACTCCTGGCCGGCCGGCACGAGCTCCATCTCGGAGCCGGCCACGTAGGCGCCGTCGACGAAGACAGCCGCGGGGCCTGGCAGGTAGGGCAGGTCGGAGGTGTTCGCGGCCTTGGCCTTGAGGTAGACATGGGGCGAGAGCTTAGGCACGCAGGTGTGCCGGAACGCGGCGGGGTAGGCGCGGCGGTCGAGGGGCGCGCGGACCGCCTTGTTGTCGGCGAGGATGTCGACCTTGCGCTCGACCACGAAGACGGCCGCCACGCCGCCGGTGACGACGCGGACGGCGGCGGCCTCGGCGGCGGGCGGCGCCGCGCGGTCCTCGGCGTCGGCCGAGGCCTCGGCGGGAATCCGGTTGAACATCTGGGCCTTGGCGGTGCGCATCATCCCCATGCCGACGCCGCCGCCGGAGCCGCCGAGGGCGACGAGTTCCTGCTTGCCGATGAACCAGGGGTCGAGCTCGGGCTCGCGGCCGTGGATGGAGGGCTGGGCGGTCGAGAGGCGGAGCGAGACGCCT
>VFQS010001861.1_pt1 | contig 18276 bp, 21 predicted proteins | sample 3512361 | NCBI WGS metagenome assembly VFQS01 (sample SAMN10412375, study PRJNA504923) | tailings metagenome | isolation source: Relicate 1 Philex TSF3 active mining | place: Philippines
CCAGGGTTGATCGGGGCACCGCATGTTCACCGGGCTGGTGCAGGCCGTCGGGCAGCTGCAGCGCTGCAGCGGTGGTGTGGAACTGCTGGTGCCAGCTGATGCCGGGCTCGATCCGGCCGCCCTGGCCCTCGGCGACAGTGTGGCGGTGGACGGGGTGTGCCTGACGGTGACCCAGCGCTCGGCCCATGGGTTCAAGGCCGATGTGAGCGAAGAAACGCTGGCCCGCACCACCCTGGCCGCCAAGGCTGATCGCCGCGGCTGGGTGAACCTGGAGCCGGCCCTGCGTCTGGCGGATCGCCTGGGCGGCCATCTGGTGAGCGGTCACGTGGATGGCCAGGGCATCGTGGTGGCGGTGGAGCAGCAACCGGCGTCCTGGCGGCTGGTGCTGCGCTGGAGCAACCCTGCCTACGGGCGCTACGTGTGCGAAAAGGCCAGCGTGGCGGTGGATGGCATCAGCCTCACGGTGGCCGACTGCAGCGCCGATGGGGCGGAGTTCTGGATCGCCGTGATCCCCCACACCTGGAGCTCCACCACCCTGCAGCGGTTGCGGGTCGGCGATGCGGTGAATCTCGAGGCTGATCTGCTCGCCAAATACACCGAGCGGTTGCTGGCCTGGCGTGGGCAGGGCCAGGCTGGGGCGGCTTCTGCGACCGCGCGCTCCGAGGACATGATCACCCCTGGCTGGCTGGCGGAACACGGCTGGAGCTGACGTTCCCCGCCGCCATGTCTACCGTCCAGTAGACGATCTTTCTCTATGGCGTCCGACAGACCGGAGCTCGATCTGGGTTCCCTGCGCAGTTTCACCATCGCCGAAGGCATCCTGCTGCTGGTGCTCGGGGTGCTGGCCTTGCTGTTCCCCGTGATCGCCTCCGCCTGGGTCACGGTGATCGTGGCGCTGGCTTTTCTGGTGGGGGGCATCTTCGGCTGGATCAACAGCCTCAACCGTTCACGCCGCCTGAGCCGCTGGCATTGCTTCTGGCGTCTGGTGGTGTCCACGTTGTTCCTGGTCACCGGCGCCTGGATCATTCAGCAATTCAGTGCCGGCATCGTGCCGGCGGCAGCCCAGGTGGCGGCTCTGGCCTTTGCCATCGGCATCGTCTTTCTGGTGGAGGGCGTGGTGGCCGCCATCGTGGCGCTGTCCCACCGGGAGATGGCCGGTTGGGGCTGGGGTCTGGCCAATGGCATCGTCACCTTCATCCTCGGCCTGATCATCGTTTCGATGAAGGCCGGCGGTCTGCTGAGCGTGCTGGGGATCCTGGTTGGAATCAGCTTCCTGTTCAGCGGTATCGATCTACTGGTGTTCAGCGCCGCCTTCCACGGCCCCGATGATCGGGGCGGGCCCGCTCAGCCGGCCTGATCGGCGCTGTTGTTCTCATCGGTGCTGCTGCCCTCGTCCATGGGCAGCAGCCAGATGGAGCCGGTTTCCTCGTGAATTTCGATCTTGAATTCCTGGCCCGGCTCCAGCCCCATGCGGCGGGTGTAAGCGTGGCCGATCAGCAGGTTGCCATTGCCGTGAACCCGTGTGCGGAACTCGGCCTGGCGCCCGCGCGCGCCACCACCACCACTGATGCCACCGCTTGTGTGGCTGGGGAGCTTGTAGCCCTTGGCTTCCACCAGCGCCCTGTAGAAGCTCTTCTTCAGCAGCCTGCCGCTGGGTCCCACATAGCCGCAGGCCCGCGCGATCTGATCTTCCGGGCGATTGCTCAGCGCGCGTGCCTTGTCGAGCAGCGCCTTGCCTTCCAGCATCTGCACGGGCGTGATCACTTTCTCTTCAACGAACACCGGCAGGGCTGAGAACAGGTGGCCCGATTGTGCCGATCAACTGCAATCACCCGCAAGGGCAAAAGCAGAGAAATGTTCAGAGCAGATACAGGAGGCCGTAGAGGATCACCCAGATCCCATCCACAAAGTGCCAGTAGAGCTCTGCGGCTTCCAGGGGAAACTGATTGTCAACGCTGATCCGGCCCCCTTCGCGGCTCTGCCACCACACGATCAGGATCATCAGCCCGCCGAGGGTCACGTGCAGACCGTGGAAGCCGGTGATGGCATAGAACGTGCTGGCGAACAGGTTGTCGGTGAGGCCGAAGGGTAGGGAGAAGTACTCCTTCATCTGGCCGGCCAGGAAGCTGAAGCCGAGCACAGCCGTGAGCAGCAGCCAGCGCTGACAGAGCGGGTGATTGCCCCGTCTGAGGGCGGCACCGGCCCGGTGGAAGGTGAAGCTGCTCACCAGGAGCAGCAGCGTGTTCACCGTGGGCAGCAGCAGCTCCAGTTCGTAGTTGTGGCCTGCGGGCAGTGGGTTCACGGCCCGGAAGGTGAGGTAGGCGGCGAAGAAGCCCGCGAAGGTCATCCCATCCGCCACCAGGAAGGTGGCCAGGCCAAAGAGGCGGTGGTCGCCATGTCCATCGGTATGGGCTGCTTCGCCGGCGTGCCTGGAGAGGTTCTCGCTCTGGATGCTGGTCATCGCTGCTCTCCCTGGCCGAGGCTCCACAGGTCGCGGCCGCTGCTCGCCTCCAGGCTCAGCTCACCTGGCGTGACGCCATAGCCATAGGGCTCATGCACCAGTGGCGGTTCTCCATGCCAGTTCTCCACCGGCGGTGGCGAGCTGGTGAGCCATTCGGGGGTGAGGGCGTTCCAGGGGTTGTCACCGGCCGGGGTGCCATTGAAGGCGCTCATCACCACATTGATCAGGAACGGCAGCGTGCTGATCGCCATCAGCAGGGCGCCGGCACTGCTGAACTGATTGATCAGGGTGAACTGAGGGTCGTATTCGGCCACGCGGCGCGGCATGCCGTTCAGGCCAAGCCAGTGCTGCGGTGCGAAGCAGAGGTTGAAGCCCACGAAGGTGAGCCAGAAGTGCAGCTGCCCGAGCGGTTCGTTGAGCAGTCGGCCGGTCACCTTTGGATACCAGTGGTAGATGGAGGCGAAGATCACGAACACCGTGCCGCCGTAGACGATGTAGTGGAAGTGCCCCACTACGAAGTAGGTGTCGTGCACGTGGATGTCGAACGGCACCTGGGCAAGGGCCACGCCGGTGATACCGCCGAACACGAAGTTCGCGATGAAGCCGCAGCAGAACAGCATGGCGGTGTTCAGGCTGATCTTGCCGCCCCAGAGGGTGGCCAGCCAGTTGAAGAACTTGATGCCCGTTGGCACGGCGATGAAGGCCGTGGCGATGGTGAAGAACAGGCGCATCCAGGGTGGTGTGCCGCTGGTGAACATGTGGTGGGCCCATACGATCAGGCCCAGAAACACAATCGCCATGATCGAATACACCATCGTGGTGTAGCCGAACAGGGGCTTGCGGGCATGCACCGGCAGGATCTCACTCACCAGACCGAAAGCTGGCAACACCATGATGTAGACGGCCGGGTGGGAGTAGAACCAGAACAGGTGCTGGTACACCACGGCATTGCCGCCCAGGGCCGGATTGAAGAAACCTGTGTGGGCAATGATGTCGAAGCTGAGCAGCACCAGGGTGCCGGCCAGAACAGGCGTTGAGAGCACCACCAGGATGCTGGTGCCAAGCATCGCCCAGCAGTACATCGGCAACTGCATCAAGCCCAGCCCGGGACGGCGCAGTTTGAGGATGGTGGCGATGAAATTGATGCCGCCGAAGATCGAGCTTCCCCCGAGCAGCAACACGCTCAGAATCCAGATGATCTGTCCGGTGGCGGGGGTTGTGATGCTCAGGGGCGGGTAGGCGGTCCAGCCGGATTGAGCAGCACCGGTCACGAAATAGCTGCTGATCAGCAGGATGCCGGCCGGGGGGATCAGCCAGAAGGCCACGGCATTCAGACGCGGGAAGGCCATGTCGCGGGCTCCCACATAGAACGGGATCAGATAGTTGCCGAAGGCCCCGTTCACCACCGGTACGATCCAGAGGAAGATCATCACCGTGCCGTGCAGGGTGAGCACTTCGTTGTAGGTTTCCCGAGGCAGGAAATCGGAAATCGGTGTGATCAGCTCGGTGCGGATCGCCCCGGCGAGGGCGCCACCGATCAGATAGAAGAGAAAGCCGCACACCATGTACTGCAGCCCGATCACCTTGTGGTCGGTGCTGAAGCTGAGGTAGCGCAGCCAGCCCTGGGGCTGCAGCGACTCGGAGGGCGTGAGGCTGAGGGTCATGACTGCACCGCGGTGGGGGACTCAGCAGGAGGATTGGGGCTGTTCTTGGCAACCCAGGCGGCGAAGCTTTCAGGCTCCTCCACGATCACGCTGGAGCGCATGCCGCCGTGATACGGACCGCAGAGCTCGGCGCACACGATCGGATACTGGCCCGCTCGGGTGGGGGTAAAGCTCAGCAGGGTGGGTTGGCCGGGGATCACATCCTGTTTGAGGCGAAATTGCGGTACCCAGAACGCATGAATCACATCCAGGGCTTTCATCTGCAGGGCCACGGGCTGACCGACGGGAACGTGCAATTCGCCGCTGGTGATGTCTGAATCGGGGTAGTGGAAGATGAAGGCGAACTGCATGGCTGTCACATCCACCGGCAGCGGTGCGATGGCGCCATCAGCCTCGAGTGCCACGGGGCTGATTCCACCCCAGGTGCGCTCTTCACTGTGCTGCATGCCGTGCATGCTGTGGTCATTGAGTGGGGTCATGCCACCCATCCGGTCGTAGATGTCGTAGCTGTAGATCCCGACAAACAGCACCACCACAGCCGGAATCGCTGTCCAGAGAATCTCCAGCGGCAGATTGCCTTCAATGGCAGCGCCATCGCCGCTGTCGCCGGCACGGCGACGAAAACGCACCAGGCTGTAGACGATCAGCCCCACGATCCCGATGAACAGGATCGATCCGATGCTGAACAGCACGCGGAAGAGCTCGTCATAAACCGGCGCATTGGCGCTGGCGTCGACGGGCAGAAGATTCACGTTCTGACCAATCCACAGCCCGCACAGCACCAGGGCCATGCCGGCCAGCAGCGTGAGGATGGCGGGAGGGATCCGCATGGCTGCGGCTTCGAATGCCCAACCCTATGGACGATCACCCTGGCCGGATTGCCGCTGTTGACCTTTGCAGCAATCGGGCCGGATCCGGTGAGGGATTGAACACCGATTGCAACGTGCGCTGATGCAATCGTGTGGCCGCCTGTTGCCCTGGTTAGTTTCAGCCCAACTGCGGTAGCTGTAGCCCGATGACGGCCATCACTCTCACGCCGCCGATCGGTCGTCGAGCCGCGCTCGCTGCGCTCAGCGCCCACCTGCTCGTGGCCCTCATTGCCCTGGTGGCCATCGGTGGCGCGACCCGGGTGATGGAGGCAGGACTGGCTTGTCCGGATTGGCCCCTTTGCTACGGCTCGCTGCTGCCGGGACGGCAGATGAACCTGCAGGTGTTCCTGGAGTGGTTTCACCGCCTGGACGCCTTCGTGGTGGGGATGGGCCTGCTGGTTCAGGCTGCACTGAGTTCCTGGTGGCGGCGTGAGCTGCCCCGCGCGGTGCCGTGGCTCTCCGGCCTCGCACTGCTCTTGGTTGCCGTTCAGGGTGGCCTTGGCGCGCTCACGGTGACGCTGCTGTTGCCGTTCTCCGTGGTCACGGCTCACCTGATCACGGCGTTACTGCTGGTGGCTCTGCTCAGCGCCTGCACACAGGTTCTGCTGGAGCCATCCGCGTCTGCAAGGGCTCCGCAAGTGAGCCGTTTCTCGCTGGATCGGCTCTGGCCCTGGTTGATCGGAGCTGTGGCTGTTCTGGCCCTCGGCCAGTGCCTGCTCGGCGGCTTGATGGCCACGCAGTGGGCAGCCGGGCGTTGCCTGAGCTCCGGCGAGGGCTGCGGTTGGCTGCTCGCCCATCGCCTCGGTGCCAGGCCGGTGGCCGCCGCAGTGCTGGCCGCCGCCGGCTTGGGCTTGTGGCGGCGTCACGCCGAGCGTCTGCTGGCCGCTCTGGCGGCCGTCGCTGTGCTCTCCCAGGTGGCGCTGGGGGTGATGAGCCTGCGCCTCACCCTGGCGGTGCCCGCCGTCACCGTGGCGCATCAACTGATGGCGGCGTTCCTCGTGGCGGTGCTTGCCGCCTGGTTCAGCCGCAGCCTGCTTGAGCCCGTTCGTTTGGAGGTGTCCCGTGGTTAGTGCTCCTGCTGTTGCAACGGGTCTGAGCCGCGAACAGGCCGTTCCTTCCCGGGCCAAGGTGAAGCTGCCGGCCTGGCTGGAGATCGCCAAGCCGCGGCTGATTCCGCTGCTGCTTGCCACCACCCTCGGGGGCATGGCGCTGTCCGAGGGTTGGCCGCTGCCTCCTCTGCGGCTGGCCTGCACCCTCGGTGGTGGAGCGCTGGCGGCCGCTGCTGCCGGTGTTCTCAACTGCCTGTGGGAGCAGGAGCTGGATGGCCGCATGCAGCGCACCAGTTCTCGGGCCCTGCCCTCCGGGCGCCTGTCGATGGGCACAGCCTTCGCCATCGCGGTGGCCCTGGCGCTCACGGCGGCCACCCTGCTGGTGGGTGGTGTGAATTGTCTGGCCGCCAGCCTGGCCCTGCTGGGCCTCTGCAGTTACGTGTTGCTGTACACGGTGCTGCTCAAGCCGCGCACGCCGCAGAACATCGTGATCGGTGGTGTGGCCGGAGCCATTCCGCCTCTGGTGGGTGCCGCGGCGGCCACGGGCCACCTGGAGCTGGGTAGCTGGTGGCTGTTTGCTCTGGTGATGGTGTGGACCCCTGCCCATTTCTGGGCCCTGGCGCTGTTGCTGCGTGACGACTACCGAGCCGTCGGCATCCCGATGCTGCCGGTGGTGAAGGGCACCGCGGCCACAGCACGGGGCATCAGTGCCTACGCCGCACTCACCGTGGTGCTCAGTCTGCTGGGGATCTGGGCTTTACCCACCGGCGGACTTCTTTATGGGCTGCTGCTTCTGCCCTTTGATGCGCGGCTGATTCAGATGGTCTGGCGGCTCCATCAGGACCCGGATGATGTGCAGCGCGCCCGGGGGCTGTTCCGCTGGTCGATCCTCTACCTCTTCGGGATCTGCCTCTTGCTGCTGCTGGCGCGTTTGCCTGCTGGTGATCTGCTGAGCTCCCAGGGTTGGGATCTGTTGGCTCTGGCCGGGTCCGGCAAGGCAGGTTTCACCCTCGCCGCGGCTGCAGCTGCCTGAGCTTTCTAGATTGGCTTCTCCACTGGTCACAGGGAGCCTGAACGCTTGGCGGATGGGATGCCGGAAGGGGTGATCGAGCTCCGGGATGTGAGCAAGCGCTACGGCAAGGGCGATCGGGCTGTCGTGGCCCTCGATGGGCTCAACCTGAGCGTGCCGGCGGGCAGCCTGTTCGGCCTGCTCGGCCCCAATGGCGCTGGGAAAACAACCACCCTGCGCATCCTTGCCACGCTGCTGGCCCCCTGCAGCGGCAGCGTGCGTGTCGCTGGCGTTGATGCCTTGCAGGATCCCCGCGGCGTGCGTGAGCGCCTCGGTTATGTCGCCCAGGAGGTGGCCCTCGACAAGATCCTCAGCGGCCGCGAATTACTGCAGCTTCAGGGCGATCTCTATCACCTGGGCCGCGCCGAGCGGGATCAGCGCATCGCCGAGCTGATCGCACTTCTGGCCATGGATGCCTGGATTGATCGCCGCAGCGGCACCTACTCCGGCGGCATGCGTCGCCGTCTGGATCTGGCTTCCGGCCTGCTGCACCGGCCTCAGGTGCTGGTGCTGGATGAGCCCACGGTGGGTCTGGATATTGAGAGCCGTGCTGCCATCTGGCAGGTGCTGCGGCAACTGCGTGATCAGGGCACCACGGTGCTACTGAGCAGCCACTACCTCGAGGAGGTGGATGCCCTGGCCGATCAGCTCGCCATCATTGAAGGGGGCCGGGTGATTGCCGCAGGGCGGCCTTCGGAGCTCAAAGCGGCCCTGGGTGGTGATCGGGTCACCCTGCGGGTGCGCGAATTCAGTGATGAACCCGAGGCACTGCAGGTGCAGCAGCTGCTGCAGCGCTGTCCTGGGGTGCGGCAGGTGGTGGTGAACCGCGCTCAGGGCTACTCGCTCAACCTGGTCGTTGAGCACGACGGGGTGGTGGAGCAGCTGCGGCGTCAGCTGGCGGAAGCCCAGTTGCCGGTGTTCGCCCTGGCCCAGAGCCGCCCCAGCCTCGATGATGTGTACCTCCAGGCCACCGGTCGCACCCTGATGGATGCGGAGCTGGCGGTGGCGGGTAGCCGCGATCCCAAGGCTGAGCGCAAGCAGTCGATGCGCTGATCGGACGCCTGTTCTCTCTTCCGTCGTTTTTTCTTTCCAGCCGCGATGACCACCGCCGCTCCTTCCCTGATCCATGCTGCGGCAGGAACGCCTCCCCGGCGTTCCGCCCTGGCTGAGCTCGTGCAGGAAACCCTGGCGTTGACGCGTCGCCTGTTCCTGCAGCTGATCCGCCGCCCCTCCACCCTGGTGGCCGGCGTGCTGCAACCGCTGATCTGGCTGGTGCTGTTCGGGGCCTTGTTCGCCAATGCTCCCGAGGGCCTGCTGCCCGATGGCATGAGCTACGGCCGCTTCCTCGGTGCCGGTGTGATCGTGTTCACCGCCTTCAGCGCTGCTCTCAATGCAGGCCTGCCGGTGATGTTCGATCGCGAATTCGGCTTCCTCAATCGCCTGCTGGTGGCGCCGCTGCGATCCCGCAGCTCGATCGTGCTGGCCTCCGTGCTCTACATCACCGCCTTGAGCCTGGTGCAGAGCGTGGCGATCATGGCCACCGCCTGGGCACTGGGCTACGGCTGGCCGGGCGGTGCCGGTCTGCTGCTGGTGCTGATCACGCTGCTGCTGCTGGTGTTCGCCGTCACCGGCCTCAGCCTGGGACTGGCTTTTGCGCTGCCCGGCCACATCGAGCTGATTGCCGTGATCTTTGTGGCCAACCTGCCGCTGCTGTTTGCCAGCACCGCGCTGGCTCCGATTTCCTTCATGCCCACCTGGTTGGGGTGGCTTGCGGCACTGAATCCCCTTACCTTCGCGATTGAACCGATTCGTGCCGCCTACGCCGGCCAGTTCTCGCTGTCAGCCGTGGTGCTGGTGGCTCCCTACGGGGAGCTCAGTGCGGCGGCCTGCCTTGGGGTGCTGGCTGGCTTGGCGCTGGGTCTGTTCCTGTTGATCCGCCCGCTGCTGGATCGCAAGCTCGCCTGATTCTCGTCTGTGGCTTCTCGACCTCCCGCTGCTCCCTCGCCCCAGGCTCGCCGCCAGGCGCAGATCCAGGCTCTGCAGATTGCCCTGGCCGCGCGTGATGGCAGCGCGATTGAGCGACTGATGGGGCAATGGGTTCACCGCCAGGGCGTGCATCAGGTTGCAGCTCTCAGTCATGAGTTGGCGGCCGCGGAGCCCGAGGGATGGGCCTGGTGGCAAGCGCAGCAGGCTCAGGCCAGCGGGCCGGAACCGCTTGAGCAGGCGTTGCCGGCCCCTCAGCAGCCCCCTGCAACCCGCCCCGCGCCAGCCCCCAGCCATCCGGTGGTGGTTCAGCTCCGCGCCTGGCTTCCCGATCAGGAGGATCGCTGTGCTGCCTGAGCGTGCCCAGCTGCAGGGCGGTCTGATCGTGTCGGTGCAGGCACCGGAGGGATCGCCGATGCGTCAGAACGAGGTGATTGCCGCCATGGCGGAAGCCAGCCTCAACAACGGTGCCGTTGGCGTGCGTCTGGAGAGCCCCGAACACATCGGTGCGGTGAGGCGCCGCTGCCCTGAGGCGTTGATCGTGGGTCTGTGGAAGCGCACCTATCCCGATAGCCCGGTGTACATCACGCCGCTCTGGCAGGAGATTCAGGCGGTATGGGCCGCCGGTGCCGATGTGATCGCCCTCGATGCCACCGAGCGCGTGCGGCCGGATGGTGCCCTGCTGGCAGAGCTGGTGCAGCGTGCGCGCGGCGATCTGGGTGCTGTGCTGATGGCGGATGTCGACAGCCTGGCCAACGGCCTTCAGGCTGCTGCCCTGGGCTGTCAGTGGGTGGGAACCACGCTCTACGGCTACACCGAAGCCACGGCGGCTGCGCGACCGCCAGCCTGGGAGCTGATCCCGCAGCTCCGGGATCAGCTCCCGGCAGACACTGTGCTGATCTGCGAAGGAGGCGTCGCCAGCACTGAGCAGGCGGTGCGGGCCCGCAGCCTGGGTGCAGATGCCGTGGTGGTGGGCACGGCCATCACCGGTGTGGATCTGCAGGTGGCTGCCTACCGGCGCGCTCTGGAAGCTTTTTGAAGTTTGGGGGGCGTTCTGCCCCACAGCTTTCACACTGAGTGGGTCTCAAGCGTCTTGAAGGAGGTGCTGATGACCTCCCTGCACATGCACGCGATGCTGCCCCTGGCTCTCGGAGGGCTGCTGATGGTGGCGCCGGTGGCGGGTCTGCCCGTGGGTGAACTGCAGGCTCTGAACCGGGAACTGGGGCGGCTCTGTTCAGATCCGCCCCGTGAAGCCCTGGCCGTTTGCCGGATTCACGCCCGCCTGGTGCGGGCGCTGTAGGCCGGCCGCGGCGGGATCACATCATCCCGGGCATGCCCATGCCACCCATACCGCCCATGCCACCCATGTCGCCGCCGGGGGCTGCCGGGGCGGGAGGTTCGGGCTTGTCGGCGATCACCGCTTCGGTGGTGAGCAGCAGGCCGGCGATCGACACGGCATCCTGCAGCGCCAGGCGCACCACCTTGGCGGCATCGAGGATGCCGGCGGCCAGCAGGTCTTCGTAGGTGCCGGTGGCGGCGTTGAAGCCCTTGCCGCTGCGGCGCACCTCATCGGCCACCACGTTGGCGTCGTAGCCGGCGTTGGCCGCGATCTGGTGCAGGGGGGCCGCCAGGGCGCGCTGCACGATCGCCACACCGGTGCGCTCGTCGCCGTTGAGGCCGGCGGCCAGGCCATCCAGTTCGGCGGCCAGTTGCACCAGGGTGCTGCCACCGCCGGCCACGATGCCTTCTTCCACGGCAGCGCGGGTGGCGTTGAGGGCATCCTCGATGCGCAGCTTGCGGTTGCGCAGCTCGGTTTCGGTGGGGGCACCCACCTTGATCACCGCCACGCCGCCGGCCAGCTTGGCCACGCGCTCGCTGAGCTTTTCGCGGTCGTACTCCGATTCGGTGTTGTCGAGTTCGCGTTTGATGGCGGCAACGCGATCACGCACCGCGGCCTGGTGATCACCAGTGGCCACGATCGTGGTCTCGTCCTTGTTGATGGTGATCCGGCGCACGCTGCCGAGATCCTCGAGGCTCACCTTGTCGAGGGTCATCGCCCGGTCTTCGCTCACCAGGTTGGCGCCGGTGAGGATGGCGATGTCCTGCAGCATCGCCTTGCGGCGATCGCCGAAGCCGGGGGCGCGCACCGCGGCCACCTGCAGCACGCCGCGGTTCTTGTTCACCACCAGGGTGGCGAGGGCTTCCCCATCCACTTCCTCCGCCAGGATCACCAGGGGCTTGCCGGCGCGAGACACGGCCTCCAGCACCGGTACCAGGTCGTTGATGGCGCTGATCTTGCGATCGGTCACCAGCAGCAGCGCACCCTCGAATTCGCACACGCGGCGGTCGCCGTCGGTGACGAAATAAGGGGAGCTGTAGCCGCGATCGAAGGCCATGCCTTCGGTGATCTCCAGCTCGGTGGCCAGGCTCTTGCTCTCTTCCACGGTGATCACGCCGTCGGCGCTCACCTTGTCCATGGCTTCGCTCACCATGCGGCCCACCTCTTCATCGCCACCGGAGCTCACGGTGGCCACCTGACGGATGGCGTCGCCCGCCACGGCCGAGGAGCGGTTCTTGATGCCGCTCACCACCTGGGCCACGGCCTTCTCCATGCCGCGGCGCAGATTCACGGGGCTGGCGCCGGCAGCCACGTTGCGCAGACCTTCACGGGCCATGGCCTGGGCCAGCACCGTGGCGGTGGTGGTGCCATCACCGGCCTTGTCCTTGGTTTTGGTGGCCACCTGCAGCAGCAGCTTGGCGCCGATGTTTTCGAACGGATCCTCCAGTTCGATCTCCTTGGCGATGGTGACGCCGTCGTTCACCACATCGGGAGCGCCGAACTTCTTCTCCAGCACCACGTTGCGGCCCTTCGGACCGATGGTGACCTTCACCGCATCGGCCAGGGCATTGACGCCGCGCTCGAGGGAAGCGCGGGAGGCATCGGAGAAGGAGAGCAGCTTGGCCATCGCGGGGCTATGAGCAGGCAATGGCCAAAGGCTCCCACGCCAGGGTGGCGGCTGGCTTGTGGGGAAAGCCGAATCGGTGCGGCTGCAGCGATGCGCTCCAGCCCAACGGCCGATAGGGTTCGCCCCATGGAGGAGAGCTTCAGCGACGCCCTGGCGGACAGCCTCAATGGCCCGCTCACCGAGGTGCTGGGAGATCCCACCACCGGCAGCAACGTGATTGCCTTTCTGGTGGTGGTGGGACTCGGCCTGGCCATGGCCCTGATCTACGTGCCCCTGCGACTGTTTCTCACAATCACGACCCGCAGCCGCCGGTTGCGTCTGCTGCAGCGGATCCGGCGGCTCAGAGAGGAGTTGGCCCAGCCGGTGCAGCCGGGCAGCTGATCGCTCAGCGCATCACCATGCCGCCATCCACCTGCAGCACCTGGCCGGTCATGTAGGCGGCGGCGGGATCGGCGGCCAGGAAGCGAACGGCGCTGGCCACCTCCGCGGCTTGGCCCATGCGGCCGAGGGGGATGGCCTTGAGGATCGGCTCCTTGTCGAGCTCGGCGGTCATGTCGCTCTCGATGAAACCGGGGGCCACGGCGTTCACGGTGACGCCGCGGCTGGCGAATTCAGCGGCGCTGCTGCGGGTGAGGCCGATCACGCCGGCTTTGGCGGCGCTGTAGTTGGCCTGGCCGGGGTTGCCCATCAGGCCCACCACCGAGGTGATGTTGATGATGCGGCCGCTGCGGGCCTTGAGCATCGAGCGGCTCACGGCGCGGGTGCAGAGGAACACACCGGTGAGGTTGAGATCGATCACGCTCTGCCAGTCGGCGCTCTTCATGCGCATCAGCAGGCCGTCGCGGGTGATGCCGGCGTTGTTCACCAGCACATCCAGGCGCCCTTCCTTCTCCAGCACCGCCTTCACCAGGCTCTCCACCTGCTCCTCTTCGGCCACGTTGGCCTGCTGGGCCCAGGCCTTGCCACCGGCGCTCGTGATCTCCGCCACCACCGCCTCAGCCGCGGCCGGTGAGCTGGCGTAGTTCACCACCACCGTGGCGCCTGCAGCGGCCAGCTCCTTGGCGATGGCTGCACCGATGCCGCGGCTGGCGCCGGTCACCAGGGCAACCTGGCCGGTGAGGGGGGTGGCGTCTGCCATGGCTCGGGGAGGGCTCGGGTCGAGCGAGCGTAGATCTGAGCCCTGGCTGGCTTCAGGCCGGCATGCTTTCCACGCCAGCCAGGGCGCTGCCCAGCAGATCTCCGAAGCGCTGCAGCTGCTGTTTGCTGCCCATCACCACCAGCAGTTGCCCAGGCGACAGGCGCACATCGCCGCCAGGGTTGGCCAGCAGCGGTTCCAGGGCACCACTGCTGATGGCACTGGCGAGGGGATTGCGGATCGCCAGCACCAGTGCACCGCTGCGCCGGCCCAGCTGCAGCTCCGCCAGGCTGGCGCCGTTCAGATCGCCCAGACGCTCGGGATCGTCGCTGAGCTGAAACTCCTCCACCTCGCAATCGCTGCCCGCCAGCAGATCCATGAAGGTCACCGCCAAGGGGCGCAGGGCCGTGGCGGCCATGGTGCGGCCACCGGCCACATAGGGACTCACCACCTGATCGGCCCCCGCCAGGCGCAGCTTGCCTTCGGCTTCCTCGCTGTCGGCCCGGGCGATCAGGCGCGTGCGCGGGGCCAGGCCCCGGGCGCTGAGGATCACGTAGAGGTTGGCCGCATTGCTGGGCAGGGCTGCCACCAGTGCCCGGCACTGGTGGATGCCTGCTTCCTCGAGGGTTTCGTCGAGGGTGGCATCGCCCTGGAGCACGGTCAGCCCCCGCTGCTGGGCTTCTTCAATGCGGTCGGGATCGTTCTCCACCACCAGCAGCTGCACGCCTTCGCCCGTGAGCTGTTCGGCGATCTCCCGTCCGATCCGGCCGTAGCCGCAGAGGATCACGTGCTGATTCATCGTGCGCTTGAGCTGTTGGCGGTAGCGCCGTTCACGCAGCCGCCGGAAATAGCCGGAGTTGGTTAATTCCAGCAGTTTCTGGATGGTCTGCTGCACCACCACCAGGCCGCCCACCAGCAGCAGGGCCGTCACGATCCGCCCACCGGTGTGCATCACAGCGGTGTGGGGATCGCTGAAGCCCAGGGTGCTCAGGGTGATCAGCACCATCCAGTAGCAGTCGCCCCAGTCCCACCCCTCGGTGAGCCGATAGCCCAGGGCACCGGCATTCACCACCAGCGTGAGCGCCAGCACGGGTCCTGCCCAGGGCTGGCCGGCGAACAGCGCGCGCGGCCCCCGCTGGCGCCGGCCCGGGCGGCGCTGCTGTTGTTTCATCCCAGGCCGAGGGCCTGGAGCACCTCAGCGGCTTGCAGCTGATCGAGGCGGTCCGCTGCACCGATGCCCTGCACGCCCTGCCGCTGCGGCAGATCTGCAGCGGTGCGGCCCAGGGCCACCAGCGGCATACCGCAGAGCAGCGCCAGTTCGGTGGTGATCGGATCGCTGCTGAGCACCACGTCGCAGCTGGCCACCTGAGCGGCCCGCTCCAGCAGTTTGGCGTTGCGGTTGGCCTGCACCACCCGCAGATCGGGCAGCTTGCTGCGCACCTGATCCGGCAGCTGTTGCCAGCTGCTGCTGGGCCAGTCGCCGGCTCCGCCCGCAGGGGCCAGCAGCAGGGCCGGCCCTTGTCCGGCCGGCAGCTGTGCCGTCGCCTGCTCGAGGGCTGGCTTGGGCAGGGCCAGGCGGAAGTCCGCGGCGTTCAGTGTGAGGCCCATCGGCTTGAGGAAGGCCGCCATGGCCTGGGCTGGCCAGCCGTTGCCGCTGGCCACGGTGTTGGTGGCTGAGAATCCGCCAGCCGCCACCCGGGTCGGGATGTGGCTCATGGAGAGCATCAGGTCCACCTGACGCCCGCTGGCCAGATTGATACAGGCCTGGAAGTCGGGCTCACGCACGTTGCCCAGCAGGTTGGCCCAGTCCGCCAGGGTGGGGCTGCCGTTGAACTCGAAGGGGATCAGCTTCTCCACCGCCGGCAGCAGGCTCCAGGCGCTTCCCGCCGTTGGCGCACAGGCCACCTGAATCTGTGCGCCGAGCGATCCGGCCACCTGGGCTGCTGCCGGCAGGCAGTGCAGTTGAGCTTCAACGCCGCCTGGAACCAGAAACAGAACGCGCATGGCCGCAGGCGGAGCGTCGACTGATTGTATGTAGGTGGGATTACTCAGCCCTGGAGCCGCCATGCATTTGCTGATCGCCTGTGCCGGCAGCGGCCGCCGCATGGGGGCTGAGCGCAACAAGCTGCTGCTGCAGGTGGCCGGCCGGCCGGTGCTGGCCTGGACCCTGGATGCGGCTCTGGCCTCGGCATCGATCCGTTGGATCGGCATCGTCGGCCAACCGGTGGATCAGGCCGACATCCTGGCGATGGTGGAGGCCGCCAATCCCCACAAGCCGGTTCAGTGGATCCAGGGGGGGGACACCCGCCAGGATTCGGTCTGCAACGGCCTCGCGGCCCTTCCCTCCGGGGCCAGCAGCGTGTTGATTCACGACGGAGCCCGTTGCCTGGTGGAGCCGGGCCTGATCGATCGTTGTGCGGCAGCGGTGGAGGCCGGTGCTGCTGTGATCGCTGCCGCTCCCGTGACTGACACGATCAAGCGGGTGGATGCGCAGGGAGTGATTCAGGACACCCCGGATCGCTCCCACCTCTGGGGCGCCCAGACTCCGCAGGGTTTCCCGGTGGAGCAGTTGCGTCAGGCCCATGCGCGCGCGCGCACCGAGGGCTGGAGTGTCACCGATGACGCCTCGCTGTTTGAGCGGCTGGGGTGGGCGGTGACGGTGATGGAGTCGTCGCCGGCGAACATCAAGATCACCACCCCCTTCGATCTCACCATCGCAGAGGCTGTGCTGGCGGCGCGTCAGGCCTGAAGCACCAGCAACTCCCCCCGGTTCGCATCCAGTCGCACCCGCTGCCCGAGAGTCAGGGCGGCGTTGCCCGGTTCATGGCCCACCGGCAGATCCGCGAGCACGGGGATGCCCAGATCAGCGGTGCGTTCCTGCAGCACGGTCCGCCAGCCTGCTGCGGTGGCGGTTCGTTCGTCTGCGTCGTCGCAGCCGCTGAAGCTGCCGAAGCCGATGCCCGCCAGCTGCTGCAGCGCGCCGCAGAGCCGCCAGTGCGTCAGCATCCGATCGAGGCGATAGGGAGCTTCACCCACGTCTTCAAGCACCAGCACCGCCCCACGCAGATCGGGGAGGTGCGGTGTGCCGAGCAGATGGGTGGCAACGGTGAGGTTGCCCACCAGCAAAGGCCCATCGGCCACGCCGCTCTGCCAGGTGGTGCCCGCCAGGGCGGGCAGGGGCTCACCGAACAGCAGGCGCCGCAGCCGCTCCTGGCTCCAGGCCGGCTCCCCGGCCAGGCTGGTGAGCATCGGCCCATGGATCCCCCCCGGGATGCCGGCGGCCTGACGGCTCCAGAGCAGGGAGGTCACATCGGAGTAGCCGAGCAGCCACTGGCTTAAGCCGTGCTCGCGGAACAGCTCGGGCTGCTCCAGCAGCCGGGCTGAGCCCCAGCCGCCCCGCAGGCAAGCCACCAGGGGGGCCGGGCTGTGCAGGTCGGCCAGGCGCTGCTGATCAGTGCCGGCCAGGTGGCCCCATTGCCGCAGGGGCTCCGGGTGGGGATCCACCTGCAGCCCCCAGGCTTCCAGTACGGCGATGCCGCCCTGAAGGCGCTCCAGAGCATCGGGCTGCAGGGCGGAACTGGCGGCCGCCAGCTGCACGCGATCACCGCGGCGCAGAGGTGCGGGCCAGGCCTTCATGCGGGCAGCGCTCCGCTGCGCCCCACCACCAGCGCCAGTAGCACCAGAGCCCCGAGCAGCACCTGATGGCGGAAGTGCAGGCCAAAGGCTGAGCGCGGCAGCTGGGGGCGCTGCAGCAGCTGCGCTTCGCGCCACCACCCGCCAGCGGCCACCAGCCAGATCAGCCAGAACGCCCCATTCACCCCCTGCAGCGCTGCGGCCCAGGCCAGCAGCAGCGCGGCTGCGCCGTAGCAGCAGCCCACCACCAATGGCGCCTGGCCGCCCAGGCTCAGGGCCGAGCTGCGCACGCCCACCCGCGCGTCATCGTCGCGGTCGGCCATCGCGTACACCGTGTCGAAGCCGAAGGTCCACAGGCAGGTGGCCAGCCAGACGGCGGCCAGGGCCCATCCCCCCTGCAGTGTTCCGTTGGCAGCCGCCCAGGGAATCAGCACAGCGAAGCCCCAGCACAGGGCGAGCACCGCCTGCGGGTAGCCAAACCAGCGCTTGGCGGAGGGGTAGAGCAATACCGGGGGCAGCGCTGCGATCGCCAGGCCCAGGCAGAGGCCGCGGCTGGAGGCGGGTAACCCCCAGAGCACCACAGCCAGCGCCACCAGCAGGCAGAACGCCAGCAGCAGCACGGCAGCGCCCACGCTGATGCGGCCGCTGGCCAGGGGGCGTTCGCGGGTGCGTTCCACCTGTGGATCGATGCGCCGGTCCCACAGATCGTTGGCCACGCAACCCGCCCCGCTCACCGCCAGGCCACCGAGCACGATCCAGCCCACCAGCACCGCCGGGGGTGGCGCCTGTGGCAACAGCCAGAGACTCCATCCAGCCGGGATCAGCAGGATCAGACGGCCGCTCGGCTTATCCCAGCGCAGCAGCGCCAACCAGGTCTGCAGCGGTGCCAAGCAGCCAGGAAACAACGTGGCGCAAACCCTAGGGCTGCCGGCATGGCGAGCAGCAGTGCGAAAGTGGCGGAGCGCGAGAGGCGATGGCCGCGTGAGCGAGGCACCCAGCCGCTCCATGGGGAGCTCCATTCGCCCCGTGGCGGGGATTGATATCGGCACCAATTCGATTCATCTGCTGGTGGCAGCGGTGGACACCGAGTTGCGCACCTTCTCGGTGATCCTCACGGAGAAATCCACCACCCGCCTGGGGGAGCGTGATCCCGAAACCGGCGATCTCTCCCCGGATGCGATCGAACGGGCCTTCACCACCCTGCGCCACTGCCGCGAGCTGGCGGCCAGCCATGGCGTGGACCCCGGTGACGTGGTGACCGCGGCCACCAGTGCGGTGCGCGAGGCCCCCAACGGTCGTGATTTCCTCCAATCCATCCAGGAGCAGCTGGGTCTGGAGGTGGATCTGGTGAGTGGCCCGGAGGAGGCCCGCCTGATCTATCTGGGCGTGCTGTCCGGCATGGCCTTCGGCGATCAGCCCCATCTGATCCTCGATATCGGTGGCGGCT
>VFQS010001863.1_pt1 | contig 18264 bp, 17 predicted proteins | sample 3512361 | NCBI WGS metagenome assembly VFQS01 (sample SAMN10412375, study PRJNA504923) | tailings metagenome | isolation source: Relicate 1 Philex TSF3 active mining | place: Philippines
ACGACACGCTCAAAAAGTGGATTGGACCAGAGGCCGGTGTGTTCGTTCTGGTCGTTGCGGTCATTGGCGGTCTTCGCTGGATGCCTGTGGCGCGTTTGGTTCGAGCACAATTTCTGACACTTCGTGAAAAAGAATTTGTGGAGGCAGCTCGCGCGTTGGGTGCAAGCCCATGGCGTCAGGTGACTGTGCATATTTTGCCCAATGCCATGGGACCCGTCATCGTAGCAGCCACGATTGATGTGGCTGCCGCCATCATTGCAGAATCCACTTTGTCTTTCTTAGGCTTGGGCTTCCCACCTGACATTCCCACATGGGGGCGAATTTTGTTTGATGCCAAAGACCACATGGATGTGGCTGTTCACTGGGCTTTGTTTCCTGGCGCTTTGATTTTCATCACGGTGCTCACCATCAATTACATAGGCGACGGTTTGCGTGATGCCTATGATCCACGCCGTGTACTGTAAAGAGGTCTCTGAATGTCCAACCCCTTGTTGAGAGTTCAAGACCTGAAGGTTCACTTTCACACCGACGATGGCATTTTGCACGCGGTCGATGGCGTTAATTTTCACATTGACCGAAGTGAAACCTTGGGTGTGGTGGGTGAGTCCGGCTGCGGCAAAAGTGTCACAGCCATGACCATCATGAAACTGTTGGCCATGCCGCCTGGGCGCATTGCCGATGGTCAGATTTGGTTCGAAGGGCAAGATCTGGTTCAAGCTGATTCCCAAACCATGCGCAGTTTGCGGGCCAAAGAAATTGCCATGATTTTTCAAGAGCCCATGACATCGCTGAACCCCGTGCTCAGCGTGGGCGAGCAAATTGCTGAATCTTTGCGTTTACATGAAGGCCTAACGCCCAAGCAAGCCATGACGCAGGCCACCGAAATGCTGCGCTTGGTCAACATTCCAAAGCCCGAGCAACGGGTCAATGACTACCCGCATCAGTTTTCTGGCGGCATGCGACAGCGCGTCATGATTGCCATGGCGCTTTCTTGCAAACCTAAGTTGCTGATTGCCGATGAACCCACTACTGCGCTGGATGTCACCATTCAAGCGCAAATTTTGGATTTATTGAACGAGCTTAAATCTCAGATGGGCATGTCCATCATGTTGATCACTCATGCCATGGGCGTGGTTGCAGAAACCGCGCAACGTGTGGTTGTGATGTATGCCGGTCGCGTGGTCGAAGAGGCCACAGTTGAAAACTTGTTTGCTTCTCCAGCACACCCCTACACGCAAGGTCTTATTCGGTCCATACCGCGCATTGATTTTGACAGTGATCACAAGCAAAGGCTAGAGGCCATTCCGGGTTCAGTGCCCAAGTTGATCAATCCACCCAAGGGTTGCCGATTTGCGCCCCGATGTCAGCACGCCACCGATCGATGCACTCTGGAAATGCCTGAGTTGCGCGAGATTGCCACGGGTCACAAAGTGGCTTGCCACTTCTCACTCTAAATACATGTCAGACCTCACAAACTCCTCCTCTCAAACGCAGCCATTGCTAGAAGTCAATGGACTGACCAAGCAGTTTCCCATTAAGGGCGGTATTTTTGGGCGTGAAGTTGACCGTGTTCACGCCGTGGATGGTGTGACATTTCACATCAACGCTGGTGAAACATTGGGCATGGTGGGTGAATCGGGTTGCGGCAAGTCCACCACCGGTCGTTGTATTTTGCGCTTGATTGAACCTACGGCGGGCGAGGTCAAGTTCAATGGTCAAAACGTCACGACCATGGGCAGTGATGCCTTGCGCGAAGTACGCAGAGACATGCAAATTATTTTTCAAGATCCTTTTGCATCATTGAATCCTCGCATGACGGTCGAGGCCATCATTGGTGAGGCCTTGACCATTCACAAGCTCACCCAGTCCCCCGCTGAATACCGCGAGCGCATTGTTTCTCTGCTCGAGACCGTGGGCTTGAATGCCGATCACATGAAGCGATTCCCACACGAGTTTTCGGGCGGGCAACGTCAGCGCATAGGCATTGCGCGGGCCTTGGCTGTGTCACCCAAACTGATTGTGTGCGATGAGCCTGTGTCGGCTTTGGATGTGTCCATTCAGGCGCAGGTTATTAACTTGCTAGAAGACTTGCAAGCCAAAATGGGCTTGACCTATTTGTTCATTGCCCACGATTTGTCTGTGGTCGAGCACATCAGCAACCGTGTCGCTGTGATGTACTTGGGCCGTGTGGTCGAGATTGCAAGTTCACGTGAACTGTACACCCAACCCAAGCACCCTTATACAGAAGCGTTGTTGTCGGCCGTGCCCATTCCCGATCCGACAGCCAAGAAAAAACGGATTGTGTTAACGGGCGATGTGCCCAATCCTGTCAATCGTCCCAGTGGTTGCCACTTTCATCCACGCTGTCCCAAGGCAACGGAGCGTTGCAAAGTGGAGGAGCCCCAATTGAAAACAGTCGGTGTGATGCACCAAGCTGCATGTCACCTCAACGATTGAACTGCGGATGAACCAAAGCATGCGATTACCGCTACTTTCTGGCAACTGGAGTCAAAAATGTTGAATTGGATTGACCAGCGAGTACCTGTTCGCTTCTTGGCCTTTTTTGTCGTGGTTGCCTTATGGGTGCTTTCTGCGCTTCAATGGGTGGTGGGGCAGGCTAGCTTGGCATGGGTCTTATTGCTCAGCTTTTTAGTGGCGGTGGGTATTCATGATTTGCAGCAAACACGGCACGCCGTTTTGCGAAATTACCCCATCATTGGCCATCTGCGGTTTTTGCTTGAGTTCATTCGACCCGAGCTTCGCCAGTATTTCATTGAGGGCGATGGCGATGCTGTGCCTTTCTCACGCTCCCAGCGCTCATTGGTCTATGCACGCGCCAAGGGGGAGCCCGACAAGCGTCCCTTTGGTACGCAAATGAATGTGCATGAGGCGGGTTACGAGTGGTTGACACATTCCATCAGCCCCTCGGTCATTGAGTCGTCCAATTTCAAAGTCAATGTGGGTGGGAAGGCATGCCAACAACCCTACAACATCAGCTTGTTCAATGTATCTGCCATGAGTTTTGGCGCACTCAGTGGCAATGCCATCATGGCCCTCAATTTGGGTGCAAAGTTGGGTGGTTTTGCACACGACACCGGTGAAGGTTCAATCTCTCGCTATCACCGAGAGCATGGAGGCGATTTGATTTGGGAAATTGGCTCAGGCTATTTTGGCTGTCGCAACGAAGATGGCACTTTTAACGCAGAACGTTTCAAAACCAATGCGCAGTCTGACCAAGTCAAGATGATTGAGATCAAACTCAGTCAAGGTGCCAAACCAGGACATGGTGGTGTGTTGCCAGGTCCAAAGGTAACGCCTGAAATCGCTGAGGCAAGAGGTGTTGCGGTGGGTGTAGATTGCGTCTCGCCTGCAGCCCACAGCAGTTTTTCGACCCCCTTGGGTTTGATTCATTTTGTTCAAACGCTTCGCGAACTCAGTGGCGGCAAGCCTGTTGGCTTCAAGCTGTGCATTGGCCACCCATGGGAATGGTTTGGTATCGCCAAGGCCATGCAAGAAACGGGCATTTGCCCTGACTTTATCGTTGTTGACGGGGCCGAAGGGGGCACAGGTGCTGCGCCCTTAGAGTTTACCGACCACATGGGCATGCCCATGATGGAAGGCCTGCGCTTGGTTCACAACACTTTGGTGGGATTGAATTTGCGCGATCAAGTTCGATTGGGCGCCAGTGGCAAGATCATCAGTGGCTACGATGTGATGCGTACTTTGGCCTTGGGTGCTGATTGGTGCAATAGTGCTCGCGGCTTCATGTTTGCTTTGGGTTGTATTCAGGCACAAACTTGCCACACGGGCAATTGCCCTACAGGGGTGGCAACCCAAGATCCAAACAGGCAAGTGGCACTGGTGGTGCCGACCAAATCTGAACGCGTGAGAAATTTTCACCATGAAACCTTAGAGTCTGTTCGCGAGATGCTACAGGCAACGGGACTTTCAAGTCCAGCAGAGTTGAGGCTACACCACATCATGCGGCGTGTCAGCGAACACGAGGTGCGCAACATGTCCGAATTGTTGCCAAGCTTGTCGCCGAGTGCATTGCTCGATGCTTCGCCCTTAGAAGGTTTGTTTGCCAAGTATTGGCATCAGTCCAGTGCAGAGAGCTTTCAGCTGAAAGCTTGACCTCTGCTAGGCTCTGTGCCTTGTGCCTCGGCCTCACACTTCTCTGAAGTGCATCAGATAAACTGAAGCTTCGATTTCAGTCATAGAGAAGCTTGCCATGTCACTTTTGAACCTGTCCATTGCCACCACCGATTACGACCATTTTCGAGACATCCGTTCAGGCGTCGTGAAGCCTGAAGGCATTGATTTGAACTGGCTCAATTTGGGCCACCATGAATGCTTTGCGCGCTTCACTGCCAATCGTGAATTTGACATTTCAGAATTGTCTTTTGCCAAGTTCACAACCCAAGTGACACGACCCGACAGCGACATTATTGGCTTGCCCATTGTGTGCTCTCGTTTATTTCGTTTCAGCTCCTTCTACGTTAACAAAAAGTCTGGCATCAAATCGGCCAAAGATTTGATAGGTAAAAAAGTTGGATCACCAGAATGGGCTCACTCCGCAGCGGTTTACATGCGCGGTTGGTTGCACAACGACATGGGCGTCAAATTGCAAGACGTTCACTGGTACCAGGCGGGCGCCAATGCCCCCGGCCGTGAAGAAAAGGTTGAAATCACTTTGCCAGAAGGCGTCAAGCTCACCCGTGTTGCCGACAAGTCATTGAGTGAAATGTTGGCCTCTGGTGAAATTGACTGCGCCATCATCGCGCGTCCTCCCACATGTTTTTTAGAAGGCAACCCCGATGTGGTTCGCCTGTTTCCAGATTTCTTGGACATGGAGGACGAGTACTTTGCCAAAACCAAGGTCTGGCCCATCATGCACATCATTGCCATGAGGAAAAGCATCATGGAAGAGAATCCTTGGGTGCCCCGTAATTTGTTCAATGCTTTTTTGGAGTCCAAGCGGCGCAGCATAGAGCGCTTGATGGATCCTGCAGTTTCGCGCTATCCGTTGCCTTGGCTGGCCACGTATGCGCGCAAAATGCGCGACAAGTTTGAAGGCGATACCTTTCCCTATGGCATTGAAGAAAATCGGCCCACATGGGAATTGATGGCGAAGTACACGTTTCAGCAAGGCATTGCACACAGAGAGTTCACGCCTGAAGAAATTTTCCCGCAAGGCATGATGACCAAAGTGGTGATCTAATTTCCCTTGATGATTCGCACGGGTTTATTCTTTATAAAGTTGACTGCATCATGACAGACACGCTCGCATTGAAACAAGAATTGGTCGATTGCATCCGCATGTTGGAATCGCAAGACATCATTGACTACAACGGTCATGCCAGTATTCACTTGCCCAACAACCAGATGCTGATCAACATTGGCTCATGCCAGAGAAGCCAACTCACGGTGGATGACATTTGCACCATCGACATGGAAGGCCAAGTGGTGGAGGGCAATGGCAAACCGCCGCTTGAATTCCATCTGCATGCGGGCATTTACCGCGCACGTCCTGACTTGAAGGCCGTGGTGCATGCCCATCCTAAATGGTCAACCTACCTCACCATGGCTGGGCAGCCTTATTTGCCTGTGTATGGACAAGGTTCTTTGGTCTATCCCTTGCCCTTGTTGGACTCGCCCAATTCCATCAATAACAAGCCCATGGCCGATCGTTTGGCGGCTACCTTAGGCGACCGGCCTGCCGCTCTGATGAAGTCTCATGGCGCCGTTACCGTGGGACAAAGCATTCGCGAAGCTTTTGTGTTGGCAAGCTACATGGAAGAGAATGCACACCGACAGTACATGGCCATGCAATTGGGGACGCCCTATTCATTCAGCGAGCACGAAATTCAAATGTGCCGCGAAAAATTATGGAACGATGCCTTGTTTCAGCGCTGCTGGGACCACTTCAAGGCCAAATTGAAATAATTCAGCCTTTTGGGCATTTGATTCAAGTCAAGCTTTGCTCAAGTAGTTTGCGAAGCTCGGGGGTTACTTTGGGCTCAATACCGAACCATGCCTTCCATCCCAAGGGGCCTTGATGCAGCAACATACCAAGGCCATTGAGCGTTCGATTTCCACGCAGTCTGGCTTGTTCTAAAAAGGGTGTTTCTAAGGGTGTGTAGACGATGTCTGTGGCCAAAGCTTCGATCGGAAGTTTGGCCAGATCAATGTCTAAAGGGGTCTGACCCACCATGCCTTGACTGGTGGTATTGACCACCATGCTTGCACCCGTCATCAAATCGTGGCGATCTGACCAGGCATGCGCTTCGATGGGGCCACCCAAATCTGCTTTGATGATTTGAGCTCTTTCTAGATGCCTGTTGACCAAACGTATTTCGGTAGCGCCTTCTTGAATTAGACCCTGACACACAGCTCTGGAGCCTCCTCCAGCGCCAATCACCACGATGGGTCCTTGATTGGCACGCCAGTCGGGTTGGTATTCTTTGATGTTGCGAATGAAGCCCGCTGCATCGTTGTTGCTGCCGACCAAGCGGCCATCCTCTTTGACGGCGACACAACTGATGGCGCCCATCTTTTGTGCAATGGGATCAATCTCATCGACAATTTTCAGGGCTTGCTGTTTGTGTGGAATGGTGAGGTTGCAACCTGAAAAACCCAAGTGCTGAAGACTTCGCAAAGCAGCCTCTAAGTTGTCGGGCCGAATGGCCAACGGCACATACACGCCTTTGAGGTTTTCTTGCGCAAACCAATGGTTGTGCATGAGGGGTGAGCGGGAATGCATCACCGGCCAACCCATGACACCGGCCATCAGGAATCGATCTTGGAGGTTCATGGGGGTGTACTATATATTCGTTTCATGTGAGTTTTTCGTCAAAGGCCAGTGTTAAAAATGTCTCCAGTGATCACTGCGTTCGTTGACACATCAAACTTAATCAGACACAAAAGATTTAACAGCATGCTTTACAAATTCAAATCAAAAGAGACGGGCGATCTCATCATGCTAGAGCCTGATGCCAAACGCCTGTTAAAAATCATGGGACGCGAGGACCAAATCAAAGGCATTTTGTTGGTGGACCAAATTCCAGCTGCCATTGAGGCACTTGAACACGCCATCCAGCAAGAGGAGTCGGATGGACCGCTAGACCCCAAAATTGTCAGTTTGCGTCAGCGATCTCAGCCGATGTTGAAAATGCTTCAAACTTGCTTGAGCAAATCGGTTGATGTGGTTTGGGGCGTTTGAAGAGGGAGACGTCGTTTACTTGCTGAAGACGGGGCCAGTTAACTTAAAACCTGCTTGAATATTGCGTTTCGCAAACCAGCCTTGGTTCATTTCTAGGACAAATCGGACTGGTTTTTTGGAGCAGTGCGAGTCGTCGTTCATGGGTTTCATATCGACCAAATTCACGATGGTGCCATCATCTGCCACAAAGGCGGCCGTCAAAGGTAAGAGGGTGTTGCGCATCCAAAAACATTGAACAGCAGCTTGTTCAAATACAAACAACATGCCTTCGTTTTGAGGCATCTCTTTGCGCCACATCAGGCCTATTTGCCGTTGCTCAAAATCTTGTGCCAATTGAACTTGCAAAAGATGCATGCCTGCGTTGAGCGTGGTTCTTTGCAAATTGATTTGAGGTGTGCCTTGTGCATTCGCTGAAAAAGAAAATGTGGCGATGAGCAACAGGGACAAGCCATTGCAGAGCAAGCGCTTGAGAGACCTGACGATCCCTTGTTGAAAGTCAATTGAAAACAAAGTCATGGGGTAAATGTGCTGTCTGAATCTGACTCGGATTGTGACTCATTTGTCGATAGAATGAAACCACGGAGACCCGCTTTATGTACCGACACATCCAGATTCCTGCGCAAGGCAACCCCATTACTGTCAACGCTGACAATTCCCTGAATGTTCCGCTTGACCCCATCATCCCTTTCATCGAAGGTGATGGCACGGGCGTCGACATTACGCCGGTGATGATCAATGTGGTGAATGCTGCGGTACATAAAGCCTACAAAGGTCAACGCCGCATTCATTGGATGGAAGTTTATGCAGGCGATAAAGCGGTTGCGCTGTATGGCCCCGATGTTTATTTGCCAGATGAAACTCTACAGGTTCTGAAAGACTATGTCGTCTCCATTAAAGGTCCTTTAAGTCCACCCGCAAAAGGCAATATCCGATCTTTGAATGTCACATTACGGCAAGAACTCGACCTCTATGTGTGCTTGCGGCCCTTGCGCTACTTTAAAGGGGTACCTTCGCCTGTTTTAGAACCCGAGAAAACCAACATCACGCTGTTTCGTGAAAACTCTGAGGACATTTATGCCGGCATTGAATATGCTGCTAACTCGCCAGAGGCCCAAAAGCTGATTGCATTCTTGAGCAATGAACTCGGAGCCAAGAACATCCGATTTCCAAGCAGCTCTGGCATTGGTATCAAGCCGGTGTCCAGTGAAGGTACCAAACGGTTGGTGCGCAAAGCCATTCAATATGCCATTGAACACGACAAGCCCAGTGTCACGGTGGTGCACAAAGGCAGCATCATGAAATATACAGAAGGTGCTTTTCGCGATTGGGCCTACCAATTGGCACAAGAAGAGTTTGGTGCAACTCTGATCGATGGTGGTCCTTGGTGTGCCATTCGCCACCCCAAGACGGGAAAAACCATCACGCTGAAAGACATTGCCATGGATGCTTTCTTGCAGCAAATTTTGTTACGGCCGCAAGAGTTCTCGGTGGTTGCAACTTTGAACTTAAACGGTGACTACATTTCAGATGCAGTCTCTGCTCAAATAGGTGGAATTGGCATTGCACCTGGGGCCAACATGTCGGACAGCGTGGCATGCTTCGAGGCCACAGTCGATGTACTTTCTAAATTTGCTGGTAAAGATTACGTCAATCCCGGCTCAGAAATCTTGTCCGCCGAAATGATGCTGCGGTATATGGGCTGGACAGAAGCGGCAGACCTCATTGTCCACGCCATGGAAGAGGCCATCCAAAGCAAACGTGTTCCCCACGATTTTGCGCGCCTCATGGACGGTGCCTCACAGGTCAGTTGTTCTGGTTTTGGTCAAGTGCTCATCGATGCGATGTCTTAAGTTTTCTTTAAAGTTCAGAGCATGTACGAAGAAAATCAAAGTGAGGTACCAGAATCTTTCATGCGCTTGTACGTCCCGCCGCATCAGTACAAACCCACTTTGCCACGCGCTGAACTGACACAACGTTATGAGTTGTGCGAAGACTTGGCCAATATGTTGATGGACACTGCCAGCACGCAGCAATTTCAGCTGGGCATTACAGAAGACGATGCACTAGAAAAATGCTGGCGGGGTTTGTTGTCGCAGCCCCAATTGGTCAGCCAAGCAGAATCATTTTGGGTGGTTTGCAGGCTGGCTGAATTACTAGGCTGGCCATTGCCTGAGTCGGTGTGGTCCTAATCGGACAGCACACACTCTCGCCCACGCTTTGCAGATTGGATGGCTGCTTCACAAATTCTTAAATTCTCATAGCCCCATTGGCCGTCATGCCAAGCTGTACCTTGACCACGCCATGTTTGGGCCAACTCTTGCAAAACCAAGTCACGGGGGCTTTGCGCAGTAGACAACCTGATTTCTCGTTGGCCTTCAGCTGTAGCAAGTACCAAACCCTCGGGCGTTTGTTGCATATCGCCCAATGTACAACTGACCACCGTAAAACCGAAGTGCGGCTGCAAGGGTGTCGCGTTTGGAATAGCGGATTTAGCACGTTCTTGTTTGGCGGCCAATTCTTGTGCGGGTGTGACGGGTTGGGTGTTACGACGGTGCCATGTTCGAAAGTCTGGTGGCTGCAAAATTCCCCATTCAGAGACATTGCGCGTCCAGTCCATACTGGACAAGCCTGCGTAGCCGTTGTAAATGGCGGTGGCTGCAGGGCCATTTGCAAAGTCTAAATAAATCGCATGTGCCCCCATGGTTTGTCGCTGAGGATCGAGGTTAAAAACCTTGGCCTTGACGGTATCGACTTGTTTGCCGCAAAGGGCACGCAAGATGTCTATTTGATGAGCGCCTTGACGAAAAGTAGCGCCGCCACCCAATGCCGGATCGAATTCTTCTGCACGTCTGGGACGATAAACCCAATCGGTGTAGCACCAGGTGTTGACCATTTGAACAGTGCCCAACTCACCGCTCTCAATGATCTGTTTCATGGCCTGAATGGGGGCGTCAAAGCTGTGTGAGTGACCCACCGTCAGAGACTTGCCAAACTGTTTGGATGCCAGCACCATCCGCAGCGCTTCTTCTGCATTGCTCGCCATTGGCTTTTCGACCAAGACATGCCAACCTAGCCGGAGTGAATCGATGGTTTGAGTCTCGTGGCAGGGTGTGGGCGTTGCGATATAGACACCCACTAAATGAGGTACCTGTTTGAGCTCATACAGTTGGCTGAAAACAGGAACGCCCAAAGTCATTGCCGTCAGCTGAACCTCTGGGTTACTTTCCACAATGGCGGCCAATTCAAAAGCAGGGTTGGCTTGAATGGCCGGCACAAACGCTTGCGCCGCAGCGCCAAAGCCCACAATGGCCAAACGCATGGGCTGTGGAACATTGGACGCAAAAGGCGCGTTCACTTACTTGGCTCTTTTGACAACTGTTTCTTCAAACATCTTGAACCATTTGGCTTGTTGGTCCAAGGCAGTTGCAGGATCTATGAAATTCAGAGGCACCTTGGGGAAAGGCAACTCGTACTTTTTGCTGGCAGGCACAAATTTCAAATCATGCAATTGCTTTTGACCTTCTGTCAGCATGTAGTCGTAGAACAGCAAAGCAGTATAAGGATTGGGTGCTTTTTTCAGCATGGCGATGGTGCTGGGCTGTGCCATTAACGGTTGCAGAGCCAAGCCTTCAACAGGGGCACCTTTGACTTTAAGCTGTTCAGGGTTCCAGCTGTATACCGTGAGGGCCAATGGCACTTCACCTGATGACACCATCATGGTGAGCAATGAGTGCCCTTTGCGATTTGAAATGCCATTGGTATTGGCAATGTTGGCAAATAATTTTTGTCCGTCTTCTTCACCCATTTTGGCCATCAAGGCACCAAACCACGCATGGTTATTACCTTCAATTCCCAATTGACCTTTCCATTTAGGGTCTAACAAGTCTTGGTAGGTTTTGGGTAAATCTTCTTTTTTGATTTTGTCGGTGTTGTAGGCGGCTGTCCAAATGTCCAGCGTAATGCCAGCCCAATGTTTGTGTGCGGGCACTGCTTGACTTAGCAAATCATGGTGAAAGGGTGACTTCACTTCTTGCAAAAGTTTTTCGCGGTAAGCCGCTTCATTTTCAGGTGCATTGTTTTGAACGATGTCGACATCAAACTTGTTGCCACGGTTTTCACTGATGACACGTTGCAGCACAGCCTCAGAACCGGCGCGCCAAGACTTGACCTTGATGCCGTACTTTTTGCCAAACTCGTTCATGATGTTGGTGAGGGCAGGGTAGGTGTGATAGACCGCCAGTCCCGATTCTTTTTTGGCGGCTTCAATCAATTTGGCTTGTCTGTCTGGCCCTTGATAAGCGGCCATGTCGGCAACAGACAAAGGTGCGGATTGTGCGTGCGCTGCGCCCATCAGGGCAGTCAGCAAACATGTCGCGATGGATGATTTGAAATTTGCCATAGAAGGTCCTCTCTTGAGTGTTCAGCGAGTCATTTGGCGCATTGCGCGTCTTTTTAAGTAGTCAAAATTAATCACATACTGCTCAGGACGCGTAATGTCGTGGTGGAGTTTGCTAACCTGCTCGGGTGTGAACTTCTCACCGATGCCTCCAGCAGCCATGGTGGCCAGTTGTATCTGACATGCGTTGTCTAGCATGATGGCCAAGATGGTGGCTTCTTCAACATTGGCACCCACAATGGCGGCGCCGTGATTGCGCAGCAGCACGGCTTTGTGTGGTCCTAACGATTTTGCAACCGCGGCACCCAAGTCTTGGCTGCGCACCAAATCAATGGCGCGTGTGAAGTAGGGCAAACCATCGGCAAAGGCAACAGCAGGCTGACTGATGGGCTCGAGTGCTTGGCCTGTGGCAGACAAAGCTACAGCGTAGGTAGGGTGCGTGTGAATCACGCTGTTGACATCGGGCCTGGCTTTGTAGAGTTCTGAGTGGATGAAAACTTCGCTGTGGCGGCGACCGCCCCCATCAATTTTTTCACCTTCCATGTTGCACACTACGATGTTCTCGAGAGTAATTTCGTCAAAACCATAACTGTGCGGTTTCATGATGAAGATGTTGGGGTCTTCAGGCGATCGGATGGACACATGGCCGCGAGTCAGGTCCCCTTGGCCTGCAGATTCAAGAATATGGCCTGCATCAATCAGGCGCTGTTTGAGTTCATTCAAAGTCATGTTGTGGCTTTTGTGTGGAGATGGGGTTCAAACAATTGAGACAAATCGTTGGCGATGGGGGAATACTTGGCATGAGTGCGCATCATGAAGCTGGTGAAGCCATCGCTGTTGTGGTGCTTTTTCTTTTCGTTGGGCAGGTCGATGCATTTGTTTTTTGAACTGTCGCGCACCAAGCCCATCGGGTCAATGCCTGTTGCCACTTTTTCCATTTCGCGTTTAAGCATGCGTCGATACATCACAACGCCTTTGTCGGTAGCGCCCAAGTTTTCTTGCGTGCGATCTGCGATGGCGCCTTGGCTGATCCAGGCCATCATGTCTTGGCCATCGACATTGTCAACAATGAATTCACCTGTTTCGTCCTTGAAAGGAACTTCGTAGGTATGAACGCGGTCTAACAAATGCTGTGGCACCTCGACGCCTTTAGGTGGAACATAGGCATTGAACCAAAGGTGCATGGTGTGCGTATCGTCCACAGGCACTCGCATTTGAAACGAGTAGTAGCGCGATTTTTCGTCGCCATTGCCAACGGCCAGCATGTTAGGAAACACAATAGGGTGACCAATTTTCCAGTCATCGCCATCTTCAGAGTGGCCTTCCAGTAAGCGGTGCTTGGTCATGCCGTATTCAAATTCTTTGAAATCAATTTTGAGGTGTCGTGTGCTGATGGCGACTTTGACACCCTCTTGCTCTTTCAAAAATTCGTAATGGTGGCCATGCAGCCATTCGGTATGCACCGGGTCCAGTGAGTTCTCCATGATTTGCAGCCAATTGATTGGCAAGATGGTGCGCCCCATCATGCGGATGGTGCCTTGTGCCACAAAGCCATCCCAGCGCGGAAGCAAGGGTTGCGGCTGTGGCCCCATGTAGGCAAACAACATGCCGCCCATTTCTTCAACGGGATAAGCATCGGTACTCACTTTGTCTCGGAAGGCGCATTTGTCTTGCTCATTGGGTTGGTTGAGACACTTGCCTTGCGCGTTGTATTCCCAACCATGATAAGGACACCGAATGCCGTCTTGGGTTGGAATGCCATGGGCAAAAGAGGCACGGCGGTGGGGGCACTGTTCTGCGATCAAGCCCAAGCGACCTTGGCGATCTTTGAACAGAACCAAATCTTCACCCAATAGGCGAATGCGACGAGTCCATTTGTTGTCCATGTCGACCAAGGCGCCAATGGGTTGCCAGTAACGGCGCATCAAATTGCCCATGGGTGTGCCTTTGCCCACTTCTGTCAATAGCTTGTTTTGCTTTGCGCTTTCCATGTCTCTTTCTACCTTATTGATTTTGCGTTTGAGCGATTTACATCTAGACAATCAAAAATTATCAGCCAATCTACAAGACATGATGTTCAGGCAATCCATCGGGCGCCTGCAAGCGTCAATGCTGCGCCAAGCATCGCGGCAGGTAGTAGCCACCAAGCGGGAACAGTGTGAACGTTTGAAGCTTGTATAGGATTTCTTGATTCTGAATTAAAGATTGAATTTGACAAAGAGTCTTGTACTTCAATGGGTGTAACCGCTACATTTGTGCTGGCTTCTTTGATGTCTTTGTCGATGGAGGTCAATTCATTTTGAAATGCCTTGAAGAAATCGTCTGCCATTTTCTTGGCAACACTGTCGATCAAGCGAGAGCCAACTTGGGCCAACTTGCCTCCAATTTGGGCCTTCGCTTCGTAAGACAACTCCGTGCTATCTGCAACTTCTTTTAAAACAACACTGGAGGTGCCTTTGCCAAAACCTACAGCCCCTCCTTGCCCTTCAAATTGCATCACACAAGAGGCAGGTGCTTGTGCCTCTGTGATTTTCAAAGAACCTTGGAACCGTGCCTTGAGCGGTCCAATGGCTGTTTTGATGATCACCCGAAATTCTTCAGGTGAAATACGCTCAACCAACTCGCAGCCGGGCAAGCATGCCTTCAATGTGCCTGGGTCATTCAGTGCATCCCAGACTCTTTGACGAGGTGCCGTGATGATTTGTTGTCCCAATATTTCCATGATGTTCTTGCCTCAAGTTTTGAGCGTCAGTGTGCTTTTTTCTTCATGGCCGCAGACGTGTTGACCATGGAGTGCAAGCTGCGTGCATAGTCAATGGCGCCTTGTTCGTCCATGCGCGGTGCTACGCGCAAGTACTCTTTCAAGCCCAAGATGGCTGGGCGAGGGCGGCTGAGCAACAAGTCGCAAAAGCGAGTGAGTTCGGCATCCAATTGCGCCTCGGGCACCACGTTGCTCACAATGCCATAAGACTGTGCTTGCGCTGCGCTGATGAAATCTGCAGAGTAAGCCATGTACAAAATGGCATTGCGGTTCATGCGGTCGTAGATGGCCGACATCACCATGGTAGGCATCACGTTGTGCGCAATTTCAGGAATGTTGAAAGTGGCTTTGTCGCTTGCAAATGAAACGTCGCACAAAGAAGCGATGGCTGTGCCAAAGCCCATGCATTTGCCCTCAATGACGCCAATCACTGGCACCAAGCAACTGCGAAGGGCTTTGTAGCTGTTGAAGATGGAATCGTATTCAGGTCGGCGTGAATAAGCTTCCGGCGATGGCGGGAAGTCTGCATCGCGTACGCGACCTGTACAGAAGTCTGGGCCGATGCTGCGCAGCACCACACAGTCCGACGTTTCATGCGCCTTCAAGACGGCTTCTGACAAGGCCGCAGCCATGCTGTCCGATACGCCATTGCCATCGGGACGGTTAAACGTGATGCGCAGGATGCGGCCATCTTGTTGAATTTGAATTTGATCGCTCATGCTTGACTCCATGCTGGGTTTTGAAAAAAGTGACGCATCATTGCGGCGTTGAATAAAACGGATTGGTCGATGTTGGGAAGATGTCCTGCATCAGGAATCACAACCAACTGTGAGCCTGATATAAGTTGCTGGATGTCTTTCATGGCTTGCGGCAAGGGACCATCTTTGCCACCCACAATCAGTGTGGTGGGAACTTTGATTTGAGAAAGCTGTTCTAAGTAATCCAGACCTTGGATGGCACGTGCACAACTGACAAAACCGGTGGCGGTCGTGCTTGAAATGGTTTGTCTAAAAGCTTGGGCCACAACGGCGTTGGCTTCAATGAATGGCACGCCAAACCAACGCTCAGTGGTGGCCACCGCCAGCGACTGACAACCATCACTGATGGCGCTGGTGATGCGATCGTTCCATACGTCGCCCATGGGGGATGGCATGTCTGCTCTGCAATCACAAAGCACCATGCTGATCAAACGCTGAGGATGTTGAATGCCCAGGCCCACGCCACTCATGCCCCCCAATGACAAACCCATGTAGTGTGCTTTGTCGATGTTCATGGCATCCATCACGGCAATGGTGTCTGCCACCAGGTCGTCCATGCTGCATGTGACGGTTTGGCACTCAGACTGACCGTGTCCGCGTGTATCGATGGCCATCACTCGCCATCCAGTTGAGGCGAGCAGGTAGGCTTGTTCAAGCCACATCATGCTTGACGACAAAATGGAGTGCGTCAGGATCACAACGGGTCCATTTTCCGGGCCTTGCGTATGCACTGCAATTTTGCCTGCAGGCCCTTGAATGAATTGTGTTTGACTGTGATGTGTCATGTTGATTTGTCGCTGGACTAGGAGGATTGGGCAGAACGCGCAAGATTCAGCGCTGTCCAAATGGCTTGTGGTGTCATGGGCAAATGGTCAATCATGGCCCCCTGCGTTGACAAAGCATCGTTGACTGCACTGGCAATGGCAGCAGGGCTGCCTAGATAACCGGCCTCACCCGATCCCTTTTGACCAAACTCAGTCAAAGGTGAGGGGGTACAGTGATCGACGATAGCGATGGCGGGCACTTCAGAGGACGAAGGCAGCAAGTAGTCCATGAAAGTGCCCGACAACAATTGACCTTCTGCTGAGAATGCAAATTTCTCCATCAATGCCGCACCGAGGCCATGCGCGATGCCGCCATAGGTCATGCCGTGCACCACGTCAGGGCTGATCATGACCCCACAATCGTGACCACACACATATTTGCGCAGCGTCACTTTGCAAGTTTCAGGATCGATGCTGGTCAAGACCACATGCGACTCGAAAGAGTGGCATGGATACATTTGAATGCGACCATCTTCTGTGGGCAACATGCCGCCTGTGGGTACTTCCCAAACAAATTTCTCTTGCAATCCTGGCTCCATGCCCTCGGGTAATTTGTGGAAATTGCGGTGCGCAATTTCCACGAGTGCATCCCAAGACAGTTTGAGAGATGGCTTGCTTAACGACTGAACATGGCCACCTTCGTAGACCAAATCTTCTACTGCAACGCCCAAATTGTGTGAAGCAATGTGCAGCAATTTTTGTCGAATCTTTTTGGCTGCACCGGCGGCAGCGCCTCCCAGCATGATGGCCATTCGACTGCCAACAGGGCTATTTGAAGGCAGTGCGTTGAGGGAGTCAGCATGCAGCACCCGAATGTCATCGGGTTCGCGGTGCAAAATTTCACCGACCACGGTAGACACCAAGGTCTCGTGCGCTTGACCTGAGCTTGAGGTGCCCATCATGGCTGTCACAGCGCCTGACAGGTCGACGCGCACCAAGCACGAGTCCATCCAAGTGGTGGTTTTGTTTTTGGGATTGAACAGCGGCTCAAATGAAGAATTACCACCCGATGGCTCCAGGCATGTTGAGATGCCAATGCCTGCCAGCAACCCTTGCGATCGCAAGGCATCACGTTCTTTGACCAACGCATCAAAGCCCGCCGTGTTCAGGGCTTTGGTCATCACGGTGTCGTAGTCGCCAGAGTCGTAATGCGTGCCACTCGGAATCAGGTAGGGGAACTCGTCTTTGCCAATCAAATTGACACGTCTCAAAGCGATGCGGTCCATGTTCAAGAATCGCGCAATTTTGTCAATGCCTGTTTCAATGGCGTAATTGGTAGGCGCTTGACCGAATCCTCGCACGGCTTCTTGGGGCGTTTTATGTGTCATCACCGCCATGGCATCGTATTCCACACTTTGGATACGGTAGGGCCCAACGATGGCGCCAACAGGCTTGCCAAGCTGCAAAGGTGATCTTCCTGAATAGGCGCCAATGTCATCGACGGCGCGCATTTTCATGGCTTTGACCTCACCCGATTTCATGAAGCCCAAGGTAACATCAAAAACACGGTCCGGGCCTTGCATGTCACCGCCGCGCATGTTCTCGAGTCGGTCTTCCACAAACCTCACGGGGCGGCCTAGTTTTTTGGCCAAATAACCCACCAACACCGCGTGTTTGAGGCCACGTTTGACGCCATAACTGCCACCGACGTCGACATCAAAATGAACGCGAACAGCGTTACCGGACAAACGCAAAGCCTTGGCCAGTTGATCAGGAAATTTAGGCATTTGAATTGAAGCCCAAACATCCAATATGCCCGTGGCATCGTTCCACTGGCAGGCCACTGCAAAGGTTTCAAGCGGCACCGTGGCGTTGCGCGCCCAGCTTACGCGATAACTCAGGTGGTGATCGCATTTGGCAAAGTCTTCCTCAACGGGTCCCCATACAAATTTTCTGTGAAAAATTACATTGCTGCCATGCGCAGGATGCACCAAGGTGGCGTTGGGCAACAAAGCCTCTTGAGGATCGACCACACAGGGCAATTGTTCATAGTCGACATGGACCAGTTCTGCGGCATCTTCTGCAAGTGCGCGGCTGTCGGCCACAACGGCCGCCACCCATTCACCGGCATAGCGCGTGACATCAAAGGCCAATGGGTAGCGTGTCACTTGAGTCGCATCAACGCCAGGCAACATGGCATCAATGTGTTGACGCAACTCTTCGCCCGTCAACACCGCATGTACGCCGGGTGTGGCCAAAGCGCCAGTGGCATCGATGTGCTTGATTATGGCGCTTGCATAAGGCGATGCCACCAAGGCAATGTGCAGCATGCCAGGCAGTTGAACGTCGGCTGCGTACCGGCC